>Ga0214472_10000054_pt1 | contig 164465 bp, 125 predicted proteins | sample RVTome_6_FD_207662 | JGI IMG/M metagenome (GOLD analysis project Ga0214472, IMG submission 207662) | Soil microbial communities from uranium-contaminated site in the Upper Colorado River Basin, Wyoming, United States - RVT140D175 | ecosystem: Environmental > Terrestrial > Soil > Contaminated... | reverse complement strand
CAAAAGCAACGGCCCATGTCGTGACTACATCATGCCCGGCGCCGATCGCCCCCCTTCACACACGCGCCAACGCCGATTCGCCCCCCAAAAAAACCAAAAAATGGCCAGAACTGCGTAACTTGGGCTAGCGGGGCGCACCGATTCGGTTGCGGATGTCGGTAACGATTCGCGCGCAGGTCCGGCGCAGGTCGGCCTTCCTCCCAATGACGTTCTCGTGGGTGGGGACGCCGCCGAATAGCTGCACGTGGAAGCGCAGCGCGTTCGACGTACCCGACGGGCGGATGGTCAGGTGGGACCTACGATCCTCGTCGAAGTAAAAGCGATAGCCCTCGTCGGGAAAGCCCTTCCAGTTGACGCGGTCGTACTTTCCGGTGCGGTAGACAACGGCGCTGGTGACCGGCAGGCCGTCCAGCTCGAACGGCGCCTTCGCGCAGGACGTGAACAGCGACTCGGCCGCATCGAGGATACCGCGCTTCTTGGAGTAACCGGCCAGGCCCTCGTACTCGCCGTCCATCGGGTCCGGTTCGTAGTGGGTGAGGTAAAGGCCGATGGCGGGATCGAGGTAGAGTTGCTCGTCGGCCAGGTCGAGCAGGTTCGTGCCTTGGTCCTTGGCGTACTGGGCGAGCTCGGCAATGAGCACGGCGGCGAACGCGCCGTCCTTGTCACGAACGTGCCCGTCGCGGCCCAACGATCGCTCGTCGGGCGGCACGCCGCCCAGAAGCGAGAAGCCGTTGCTCTGCTCAAGGGCGGCGGCGTTGTAGCAGCGGCGGCGGTCGTCCATGGCCTCCCACGAATGGATCGTACGGTTACACGTTCCCTCACTTTGCCCGTTTCCCGTTCCCTGTTGCCTGTTGCCTGTTGCCTCGGCGTTGCGGCGGCCCTCCTCGTACTCGGGCAGCCGGCCCGCCTCGGTGATGCCGTCAGTGTCCCTGCCCTGATGCAGGTCCCAGACGGCCCGGGTGGCGGCGGCGAGCTGCGCAAATCCCACCCAGGTCTTCATCACCCCGAGGCCGTACTTGCGGGCCACGCGGGCGAGCAGGTCCGTCGTCGTGTGGGAGAGGACGATGAAGCGGGTCTCGGCGTCAGGCAGGCGTCCGCCGTGCAGCCTGCTTTCCTGCTCGAGGCGGTACCAGAGGATGAGCGTCCAGACCTCGTCGGCGGAAAGGAGGGCGTAATCGCACTCCTTGCCGGTGCCCGGATGGAGATAGGCCCGGCGTTGATGCTCGAAGACGGGAACGATCGTGCCGCAGCGGTCGGCGTCGGGATCGGTGCCGATGATCAGGTCGAGCTTGTCCCAGTCGGCGGGATACTCGTTTTTGAACGCCTCGACCGCGATGTCGGCGGCCCGCCAATCACCGGGGTCGGGCTGCTGCTCCTTGCCCGGGTCGCTACAGAAGACCGGGAAGGTCCCGTCGAGCGGGTCGAGCTTCATGATGCGTTTGACGTTGGTGAAGCCGATCTCGTTGAGCAGCCGGGGGATCGCCTTGCGACCGGCCCCGTTGAAGGCTGAGTAGCCGACGACGAGCGGGTTTTTGGTTGTGGTAACGGCGTCGGGCCGGAGGACGAACTTACGCACCTGATCGGCGTGCATCGAGTGCAGGTCGATGACGCGGTTTTCGCGACCCGCGTACAGGCTCTTTGCTTCGGGCAGCGGATCGGCGAGCGGCAGGCCGGCATGCGCCCCGGTTTCGATCTTCCGTTGGTCCTTACCCTTGTCCCCGCCAAGGAACCAGAGTCGATCAGGCGGCGCGGCGGCGAAGGTGACCGTCTTGATGTCCTTGAAGCCCACGGTCTTGATATACTTTTCGTAGAGGGTGGCCCGCTCGGCGGGGTCGAACTGCGAGCCGTTCTGGCACGAAAGTTTATACCCGTTGTAGCGGAGGTCGTTGTGGCTGGCGGAGATGAAGACGCCGACATCGGCCTTGAGCGCAGGTACCGCGAACGTTACGTTGGGGTACATGCACGCTTCGTCGAAGAAGTAGACGGTGTAGTCATAGGCGAGGAAGAGTCCTGCGATCACGCGGGCGAAGTCCTGGCCGCGGACGCGGCTGTCGTAGCCGATGACGATGCTTTTCAGTGGCGGCATGCGCTCGATTCCGAACTTGGCTACACCGGCCGAGGTCAGCAGGTAGACGACGTCATTGATCGTGTTGGGGCCCTTGAGGATCCGGGCGTGGATCCCCTCCTCCTTGAGCTTGTAGATGACGTCGCGGTCGGGCCCCATCTTCTCGCGGATGCCGCCGGTGCCGAAGGCGACTTCGCGGGAATAGGCGTTGACGATGCCGGGCCAGTTTTCCGCGCGGATGGCGTCGCGGATGCCGTCACGGAGGTTGGGTGAGATGTCGTCCAACTCGTTGGCGAGCAGCCACCTGCGGAGGTTGGGGACGGTCCGGGCGACGGCTTCGTCGTAGTACGTACCCGTGATGCGTCCGGCGTCCTTTTCGGCCCGCAGGTACGCGGCAATGCCCGCTTCCGCTTCGTTCAACAGATCGTGATCGCTCGGCACGCAGAAACCTCCTTGCATTGCTCACGACTCTTGTATGCTCGCAAGAGTAGGATCAGCGGCAACGGCGTCAACCGGACGCGGCCGCCGTCTGCATTGGGGAGTCAACGGCGTCATCGGAGCCCCGAGCGCGAGCGCGGGGTTTGCCCGCTACCTCGTGCACGCGTCGGCAGCGCGCCCGCGATCCATCACTTTCACGGCGTTCCGCGGGGTGGTTGCGACCACTGGCGGGCCCGTCGCTGGCGCTCTGGGCTCTGATGTGGCGATGGCACCCATCACTTCAACCCCAGGACTTCCACGCCCTGTTCGAAGACGATGTCGACGGGAATCCCCGCGGTCGCGAGGCGGTCCAGGTCGGCTTGCGCCTTAGGGCCAACGCTGCCTGTGTCGGCCATCAGTGACTTGACCCCCTCGTAGTCGCCGTCGCTCTTGAGCCTACGGTCCAATGATGTCGAGGAGGCCTTCGACGAGACGATCCACTTCGACCTCGGGAAGGCGACCCAGTTTCCGCCCCAGCCGCACGGTGGAAAGCGTCCGGATCTGGCTGACTTTCACCCAGGACGGCTTCGGGAGAAGCGAATCCGGCAGCGGATAGGTCAGCGGGAATCCCGCCCTCTGAGGCTGGCTGGTGACGGCCATGGCGATGACCGTGCCCGACCGATCATTGAACATCTCTCGACTGAGGATGAGGACGGGCCGGTGACCAGCCTGCTCTCGACCCCGCACGGGCTCGAGATCGGCCCAGTAGATGTCACCCCTTACGACTCGGGCCATGCCTCGCCCGAGAGCCTTTCGTCGGCGAGTTCGCGTTCCGCATCGAGATCGAGCTTGGCGAGTTCCTCGGCGAGGCGGGTCCGTTTCCAGCGCTCCGCCTTTTCGCGAAGAGCCGCTTGAATGGCCTGGCTCCGGTTGGGATATCGCCCCTGCTTGACCCAACGGTCGATGGTACGCAGGAGCCGCTCCTCGATCGTGATGGCCACTTTTGTAGTGCCCATAGGCCGTCCTCCGGTATTCTCTTTTATCATACCCGAGCGGCGGAGTCAAGGAGGCTCGCGGCCAGCGTGTAGTGGTCTCCCAGGGCAGCATGGTCAAGACGCGTGTCGCCCCGGCGGCCTGATATCGCGGGGCAAGAGCCATTCTTCTCACGTCGGCATAGCCTGGCAATCGGCGCGGCCGAGCATCTGGGCCGAGCGAGCGCGCGGCCTACTTCAACCCCAGTACATCCACGCCCTGCTCGAAGACGATGTCGACGGGGATGCCGGCGGCGTTGATGCGGTCGAGCGCGGTCTCGAGCTGCGGCCCGACGTTGCCCATGTCGGCCATCAGCGACTTGACGCCTTCGTAATCCCCGTCGCCCTGGAGCTTGAGGATCTTCGCCGAAAGGGCCTTCATCGCCTCCTGCATCTTGTCGAAGTTGACGCGGTACTGCCCGGTCGCCTCGTCGCGGCTGAAGGCCCTGGCCTGCTCGAAGAAGTTGAAGCGGAGCATGTTGGCCCGGCCGTGGGCGCTGGCCGCGCCAAAGCGAACCGAGCGGAAGATCCCGGCCAGGAAGGTGACGTAGTTGTCCATCACTGTGCCCTCGGTGATCTCGCCCTGGTCGAAGAGCCGGGTCACCATGTAGAGCCCCAGAATATCCGCCTTGCCCTCTTCCAGGGCCGAGGCCTGCTCCTCGAGCGCCTCACGGACCGTGCCCTTGCCGTTGATCGTGTTCTTGATGCCCAGACCGTGGGCCACTTCGTGGAACATGGTGTTGCCGAAGAAGGCGTCGAAGGTGATGTGCTTGCGCTGGTCCGGCGCAATGAGCAACTCGGCGATGGGCACCAGGATCTTGTCGTACTTGGCCCGCATGGCGTTTTTCAGTTGCAGCCGCCGCGTGCCCTTGGCGAGCTGCACCTCCTCGTCGTTGGGCAGGTTGATGGCGATCGTCTTGGAGCCGGCGTTGCAATCGCCCGCGTAATAGACGACGTCATAGGCGTTCAGGTCGGAGTCGGTTCCGGGCCTCTCTTTCTTGTACGCCTCGTCCACCGGCAGCCCGCGCTGAAGCTCCGGCAACATGGTGGCGTACTTCGCCAGCCGCCGGCTCCACCCCTTGTCCTTGACCAGAACGTAGGCCTCGAACGCGGCCTTGTAGCCGAACAGGCCGTCCTCGTAGGTTTCGATCGGCCCGATCACGATGTCGATGGTGTTCTCCTTCATGTCGAGCCAGGCCATGTCACTGGGCCGGTATTGGTCGGTCATCAGGGCCTCGGCGCGGAGCTGGAGGTATTTCTTCAGGCCCGGATCCTCCGCCGCCGCCGCAGCCTCCCTTAGCTTCGCGGCCGCCGTGCCCAGATGGGAAAGGAAGAACTCGTGGTAGGGGCGGGCCTCGAGCCGCCCTTCCTTGTCCCGGCGGATCATCGTATAGAGGCTTTTGAACGCCTCCGCCGCCGAGGGTTCAGCGGTGAGATAGCGCTGGAACTCGTCCTTGGTCATGTCTTTGGGGTAGAAGTTCGCTCCCGGCGGCTTGGGCCCGACGCCGTTGACGAAGGGCTCATTGCCGTTCAGCCGGTCCCAGGGCCCGTAGTTGATCTCTGCGAAGCGGCGCTGGGCGCGACTCTCGAGGCCCGAGAGCAACGCCGCCCGGTCCCCGTAGGCCTGAATCCAGAACGCCTCGTCCATGTTCCGGGCCGCCTCGATAAGGACCGGGATCATCCGCCGCTCGTTGTCGCTAAGCGTGCTGAGGTCGGCTTCCAGCCGGAAAGTCGCGTAATCGTGGACCCGACCTTCCATCGTACGCTCCTTCCGGGCTTGGCCCTCGGGCAGCGCCGCCGGCGTCCGATCCGCGGCTGCGACCGCGACGACACCTGCGAGAATCGCGCGAAAACTGCCGACCCTTCTGGTGTGCAACGTGACCATCGTGAATCCTCCTGGTTCGTTGGCGGGTGCCCCCGAGCCCGGGATCGTCCGCCCGGCGCCGCGGCGTTGCCCCCGTCGACGAATGCTAACCCGACCCTGGCGGGTGCGGCAAGCGTGGGGCGGCGGGGCGCGCCGTGGGGCACTTGCGACCGGCTCGACCATGCGGTAGCGTACGGCGCTCAGCCGCGCCCTGCACGCCGTAACAGGATAATGCCGCGCATTGGACCGGTCGGCGGGCTTCGGATCAAAAGCGCGGTCCGAGGTCGGCAGAATGGGTGCGGCGGAAACCCTGGGAGGAACCGTAAGCGATGACCGGCACCGAAACCCTGGATCAAATCGCGGAACAGATCCGATCCGGCGAGCTGGATGGGGCCCGACGGGCCCTCGACTCGATCGAGCCGGATGAGGAGAACCGCGACGAGCTCTTTTATTATACGGGGCTGTTGAAGGAGCGTGAGTACGACCACGAAGGCGCCTTGCACTCGTTCGAGGCCGCGATCGAGCAGAACCCGGAGCACCTTCAGGCGATCTTCCGTGCCGCGTACGTCTGCGACAAGGGTGGGGATGACGAGACCGCCATCGAGCTGTACGAGCGCTGCACCGGCAAGACGCCTGCGCCCGTTCATGCGATGGTCAATCTCGCCATTCTGTACGAGGACCAGGGGATGCTCCGCGAGGCGGAGGCACTCCTCCAGCACGTGCTCAGCGAACACCCCAACCACGCCCGGGCCCGGCGGCTCCTCAAGTCGGTCGACGGCTCGTACACGATGGTCTACGACGAACGCACCCAGCGCGAGCGCGAGAAGCGCGATGCCGTGCTCGATACGCCGATTTCCGACTTCGAGTTGAGCGTCCGCAGCCGCAACTGCCTGCGGCAAATGAACATCCGCACCTTGGGCGACCTGCTCCGGACAACCGAGGCGGAGCTGCTGTCCTACAAGAACTTCGGCGAAACCTCGCTGAACGAGATCAAGGCCATGCTGACGCAACGCGGCCTGCGATTGGGACAGACGCTCCAGCCCGTAGCGCAGCCCGCCACGCCCCAGTTAACGTCGCTGCCGCCCGGATCGTCACCACACATCAACCGGCCCGTGACAGAGCTCGAGCTGTCGGTGCGCTCGCGCAAGGCCCTCCAGAGGCTGGGCGTGACCACGCTGGGCGAGCTCGCCATGCGAAGTGAGCCGGAGCTTCTAGCCATCAAGAACTTCGGTCAGACCTCGCTGACCGAGATCAAACGACAACTGGAAACCTTCGGCCTGACCCTGCGCGACTCCGAGTGACTCCGTGCCGCGTTGAAGCGCGGTGCCGGGCGCTTCGGGAAGCGGCGATCGTCGGGCCGGGTCCTTCCGTAGATGCCATGAGGATCCTCTGGTGGGTTCTTCTCCGGGCCGCCATCGGGCTCTCCGCGGCAATGGCCGTGGCCGTCGCATGGCCTGACGCCGGTAGCCTCGCGCCTCAGGTGCCGGACCTCGTCGAGCCGCTTGAACCTCCGCCGATTCGCGACGTGCGTGTGCTCCTGGCGCGAACCGATCAGGTGCAGATCCGAAGCTCCGTGGGACTGGCGGTTGGAGATGCGGGCCGCCGCGTCGTGAGCCGCACCGAGCCGGGCGAATGGGCCACCGTCGCGGTCGACGAAGACGGTCGCCTCACAGTCGACGGCCGCGCTGCCGCTCAAGAGCACCTTCGCGTCGAGCCCGAGAGAGCAGCTACGCTGTTCGTCCGCCTGCCGGACGACGGCGGCTGGGCCGACCCGCGCGAGTACTTCGGCCGGATCGAGGTGCTGCCCCGTGACGCGGCACGCATCGCCGTGATCAACCATGTCGATGTGGAACACTACGTCGCCTGCGTCACGGCGAACGAAGTCTGGCCGACCTTCGAGCAGGAAGCGCTGCGCGGTCAGGCGATCGCGGCGCGGTCCTACGTTGTCTATCAGATGACGAGGCGGAACGCGGCGGACTTCGACGTGAGCGCCACGCAGGGGTCGCAAGTATACCGAGGGCTGCGACGCGACCGGATCGGTCAGCGTGCCGCCCGGGCGACCCAGCACACCCGCGGCATCGTGTTGAGCTACAACGACGGCGACCGCGACCGGCTGTTCTGCGCTTATTACAGCGCGGCCTGCGGTGGCATGTCGCAGTCGGCCGCGATCTTCGGCGTCGAGGGCGACGTCGAGCCGCTGGCCGGCGGCGTTGCCTGCGACTATTGCCGGATCGCCCCCGGCGAAACGTACCGCTGGGGCCCAGTCACGTTGAAGAAACGCGACCTCCAGGATCAACTGGTCACCCGTTACCCGGAGCTCGAAGACCTCGGGGATCTTCGGCGGGTCGAGGTCGCCGAGACCACGACTACGGGCCGGGCCGTCAGCATCCGCCTGACCGGCTCGATCGGCCAGACGCACGAGCTGCTCGCCGAGCGGTTTCGCCATGCCGTCGACCCGATGACGCTGCGGAGTACGCATTTCCAGATCCGGGACGAGGGTACCGAGGTGGTCTTCGAGGACGGGCGCGGCTTCGGCCACGGCCTGGGCCTATGCCAATGGGGCATGCAGGGCCAGGCCAAGGAAGGCCGCCGCGCCGATGAGATCCTCACGTACTACTTCCGCAGTGCCCGCCTGACGCGCGTGTATTAGCGGGCCAGCTCTACACCCGCTCGCGGTACGTGGCCGTTGGCAAACCCTCGTAGACGAAGACGGCCCCACCGGCGATGGTCTGTGGGCAATTTACCTCTGGATCGCTCACGCAACCCGGGTAGGGAGCGGCCCACTCCGGGTTTCCGTTGCCGTCGAAGGTGCAGTTGACGAAGGTCGGCGAGCCGGCCTCGCAGATGGCGACCGCCCCGCCCCACCACTGGGCCGTGGCGCGGCCGGCGAGCCGGATTGCGCCTGTTTTCTCGTGAATGGGGGCATCCGGGCGTTGGGGCCCGGTCGCCCGGTTTTTCTGGGATTCGACTTGACAGCAGAGCGGTTTCGGGCGATATTGTAAGCAGATGCTCACAGAATGGTGTTGTCGCGAGTCGGCGGATGGCCAGACCGAGTCAGATCCACGAGAAGCGCAAGGGGCTGCTGCCCATCGTGGCGCGGGCGTTTGCGGAGTTGGGGTACCGCCGGGCGACCACGGCGGAGCTGGCGCGGCGCTGCGGCGTGCGGGAGAACATCTTGTATCGCCTCTGGCCCGACAAGAAAGCGATGTTCATCGCCTCGATTGACTATGTGTTCGAGCAGGCGGCTGAGGTGTGGCGCGAGGTACTCAGCGAGACGGATGGCGCCGATGCTGCGATGCTGTTGCTCGACCATGAGGCGGAGCATCACGGCGAATCGGGTCTGCACCGGATCATCTTCGCGGGGCTGAGCGAGACCGACGAGCCGGAAGTCCGTGAGGCTCTGCGAAAAATGTACGGCCGGTTCCACCGCTTCATTCGCGGGCAGATCGTCGCCCATCGCGACGGCGGCGGGGGGGAGGCCCGGCCCGACGAGACGGTTGCGGCCTGGGCGATCGTGGGGCTCGGCAATGTGGCGAACATCGGGCGGGAGCTCGGATTGCTGAGTGGTCGCGGGCGAAAGAAGGTGCTGGGTGAGGCGGGGCGGCTGTTGTTGGACGGTCGCGGCGACTGAGTCTTTTGCGGTTAATGTAAGCAATCACTTACATTCGGAGACCTTCGTTCCGGAAGGAGAAGATCATGAAGAAGCACGGTGGCATGGGGACAAGGCTGGCGGTCGTGGCGGCAGGGCTGGCGGTGCACTCGTTGGTCACGGGTTGTCAGGCGGGCGATCCCGGCAAGGCGGTCCCGGGGGACCAACAAGAGCGGCTCGAGGCAATGCGGGCGGAGGGCACGCGGGCGTCGCTTACGGTGTATCCGGTGGTGATGGGCGAGGAGGCGGTCACCGACGTGGCCGGGGTGTTGGCGCTACTGCTGGAACAGGCGGGCATGAAGGAACTCGGCCTGAGTAACGCGGTCTTCCGCCTGCCCGCGGGGGCGACGTTCGAGGAGGCGCCCGCGCTTTTCGGGGCGTTCGTGCGGCAGAGCCCGCCGGGAACCGAGTACGCGCTCTATGCGGAGTTCATCGGCGACCCGACGACGGGCCCGAAGGAGATCCGGGGTGTCATCGTCGACAAAAGCGGGCAGACGGTGTGGGTCGATCGTCAGACGGCGTCCGACCGGGCGTTGCGACGGGCCAGGCCGGATTGTCCGATGGATTGTTGCGTGTTTCTGGCGGAGCGCGTGCGCAAGGGGTTGGGAATCCCGAAGTCGGCGCGGGACGAGAGCGGCGAGGGCAGAATCGCCCGGAGGCTCGCCAAGGACTCGCCGGTTCCGGACAAGGCGGAATGGTCGGCCCTGGAGCGCCGACAGGAGGCGATGAAGAAGGCTGGGCGAAGCGCGACGGTGGTGGTTTTTCCCGTGCGTCTTGCCGACGATGAGGTGGGTCAGGAGGAAGCGGCTCGCCTGGCGGAGCTTCTGAACGAGGAGCGGCTGTGCGCGGCGGGGGCGGTGGAATCCCCATGGCGGGTGAAGACTGCACATTCGCGCAACGAGCAGAAGGTCCTCTGGGATCTGGCGCGTGCCTTTCAGGCGCACGTGAAGCAGAACCCACCCGAGGCGGACTATGCACTTCTGGCGGACTATATCATGCGTCCGGAAGAGCGTCGGGCGTGGGCGGTGCATTTCGTGGTGTGCGACCGCCGCGGCGAGTGGGTGATCGTGGATTTCCAGAACGGCCACCATGGCGATTTCCAGAGCATCGACCCCAAGACGTACGATGATTGCGGGCGGCTGGTCGCGAGGCGCGTGCAAGGCTACCTGAGATAGTGGGGCGAAGGAAACGGATGCCATGACTCTCGAAGCCGCAGACGAGCTGCTATCGGAACGGTTGCGACTGAAGCGCTGGTTTCTTCGTACGCTGGTGGCTTCGCTAGCGACGTGCGCGCTGGTCGCGGTCATCGCGCTGCTGGCCGGCACGTTCAATGAGACGACCGGGCGCATTCTGCTGACACTCGGCGGGCTGGCCGTGCACAGCGGAATTGCCATGGCGTGTGCAGAGTCGCTCGAGCGGCGGCTGTGGCCCGGGCTGAGCCGGGTTGGCCTGGTGGCTTTCGGTGTGAACTTCTGCGTGCTGATGCTGTGCACGTGGTGGCCCGACGGGCTGGATACTGCGGCGGTACGGGGAATCCTGGGCACCGGGGCGCTGGCGGGTTACTACACGCTTGCGATTCCGTGCGCCGCGTTGTACGAGCGTCGATACTGGTGGGCGATTTCGCTCTTGGGCCTGAGCACGTGTGCCATCGGCCTGGTGATGGTTCTGGTGTGCATCTGGGCGGAGGCGACGGAGAGCCTGGCGTTCGCGCGGGCGACGGGCGTCGTCGCGGTGATCGCGTTCTCTCTGGCCCACATGTGCATTCTGGTTCGCGTCCCGGGCGGGCCCACGCTGACCTGGCTGCTGGGTGGGACGATCGCGTGCATCTGGGCCGTTGCCGGGATGTGGTCTGCGGCGATCGTTCTCGAACCGAATGCGGACCTCTTCTATCGGGTCTTCGGCGCGCTGGGCGTGCTGGATGCCAGCGGCACGTTGATGTTGCTGATTGCGGCGAAGCTGAGGCAGATGGGGAGGCTGGCGGGATTGCAGTCGACTCCGGCGCGGCTCGATATCATCTGTCCGCGATGCACGACGCAGCAGACGCTCGACGCGGGGAAGCCAAAGTGTGCCGTGTGCGGCCTGAGGTTCACCATCGAGATCGAGGAGCCACGATGCGCGAAGTGCGATTATCTGCTCTGGCGGCTTCCGGAGCGCCGCTGCCCGGAATGCGGGACGCCATTCTAGTGGTGCGTCTCACCTGATCTCGCGGGTTGGCAAGGACCGCTTCCTCACGGGCGCGGCTCTGATCGGCACGGTCAACCCGCAGATTAAGCTGAGTCGGAGCACTAGTGGTGCGTCTCACCTGATCTCGCGGGTTGGCAAGGACCGCTTCCTCACGGGCGCGGCTCTGATCGGCACGGTCAACCCGCAGATTAAGCTGAGTCGGAGCACTAGCCTAAGCCATCGCGTAAACCGCCGTGACTCGTCGTCCGGCGGATGATCGGACTCGTTCCGGTGCGTATGGAACTCCGGTTGGCGGTGTTCCGTGGGTTTGCTGCGTGGCCTCAGGTCGGTCCGTGAAAGGCCCGGGCCGGGTGCGCTGGAGCGGCGGGCCAAGAACGCGTTGCCCCCTCCCGCGCGGTTTGACAAATGTCTTACAGGAGTTTGACGGCGATCTGACCACTTCTCGGCGGCGTGGACGTATCCTTAGTGTGTACAGCGGCCGCCATTCGAGAGTCGATCCATCAGAAGGAGTGTTGGTCATGTTCAGATCGCAGAACGCAGTTGCAGTTGTCGGGATGTTGGTTGTCGCCGGGCTTTGCGGGCGGGCGGCGGCGAAGCAGGTGAAGCTGGATGTGTCGTTGGCGCATCCGACGCTGCTCGCCGGAGCACCGCAGACGACTTACGTGAAAGTCGGGCTCATCGGCCCGGCGGTTTCATCGGCGGGGAGGCGGGCGCCGGTGAACGTGGCGCTGGTGCTGGACAAGTCGGGGTCGATGACGGGGACGAAGATCGTGCAGGCTAAGAACGCCGCGATCCATGCGCTGGACCGGCTGAACGAAAACGACATCGTCTCGGTGATCGTCTACGATGCGTCGGTGCAGATCGTGGTGCCGGCGACGAAGCTGACGGACAAGGCGGAGCTTCGTCGGGCGATCGCGGGCATTGAGGCCGGTGGGAGCACGGCGCTGTTCGCAGGAGTCAGTAAGGGCGCTGCCGAGGTGCGCAAGTTCCTGGACCGCAACCGGGTGAACCGGGTGATCCTGCTTTCGGACGGCCGGGCCAACGTCGGCCCGTCGACGCCGGGTATGCTGGGCGACCTCGGGGCGTCGCTGATGAAGGAGGGGATCTCGGTCTCGACGCTGGGGCTGGGGCTGGATTACAACGAGGATCTGATGGTGGAGCTGGCCCGGCGCAGCGACGGGAACCACATGTTCGTTGAGGCGGCGACGGCGCTGGCGGCAGTGTTCGATCACGAGTTCCAGGATGCCTTGTCGGTGGCGGCGCAGGAGGTGGCGATCACGATCCGGTGTGCGCCGGGGATCCGTCCGGTGCGTTTGCTGGGGATCGACGGAGAGATCAACGGCCGCGAGGTGATTGTACGGCTCAACCAGCTCTACGGGGGGCAGGAGAAGTATGCGCTGTTGGAGATCGAAGTTCCGGAGTCGGAGGCGGGACAGACCCGGCCGATCGCCGACGTCGAGGTATCCTATGCCAACATGCAGACCAAGACGACGGATCAACTGAGCAGCGGAATCAGTGTGTACTTCGACCCGTCGACGCGGGTGGTTCAGGACCGGGTCAACGTGAAGGTCATGGCGGAATGCGTCCTTCAGATCGCCAACGAGCGGAACGAGCAGGCCGTGGCCCTGCGCGACCGGGGCCAGACGCAGCAGGCGAAGGCGCTGCTGGAGCTGAACGCCACGTACCTGAGCCAGAACGCGCTGGAGCTCAAGTCGGACAAGCTCCAGAAGCGGGCGATGGACAACGTTGAGCAGTCGCAGGGGCTCGATCCGGAGGAGTGGAAGCGGACACGGAAGATATCGCGGTACTTGCAGTATGAGGATGCGCGGCAGCAGCGTGCGCTTCCACCGAGTACGAACGACTGAGAACCGGACCCGAAGCGCTCGGGTCGCCGCGGAGGTTCATGGCCCTGACGCGAAAGCACGGGATTCTCTTCTGGCTCATCGTGTGCCTGCCGCTGGCCGTGATCGCGGCGCTCGGCTGGCGGCTGGCACGCGAAGAGCAGGGCCTGGCGCGGCAGCGCCTGCGGGCGTTGCTCGGTGTCAGGTTGCAGGACGCGGCACTGGTCCTCGAAAATCACTTCGATGAACTGGAACGGGGGCTTGACGCGCTGACCGAGTCGGTGGGCCACGATGCGGAGTCCATTCGGCGGCTCGTGCGGTCGGACCCTCGCATCGCGCAGATGTTCGTCCTGGAGGCCGACGGCACGCTGGTGCATCCGGATCCTCGCGGGGCACTGAACGACGCGGAGCGGCGGTTTCTGGCCGATGCCGGCGATTTGTTCCTCCATCGGGATTTCATCCGGACCGACGGGGATGCGAGCGAGGGGCCGGCAGGGCGGAGCGGGTGGGTCGTTCGGTTCTGGGGGCCCGGGCTGAATCTCATCTACAACCGGCGGCTTGCGTCGGGGCGGGTGGTGGGCGTTCTGTTGCAGCGGGCGCGGTGGATCGCAGAGGTGATCGCGGTTCTGCCCGCGACTGCGGAGCCGCCGGGGCCCGATCGGGAGCGGTCGCTGCCCTCTCGGATTCGGTTAGTAGACTCGCACGGGCAGTCGATTTATGAGTGGGGGGCGTTTGCGCCCACGGAGGGCTCGGCGGCGCTCGAGGAGCTGGCCCCGCCATTCCCGCTTTCATCGTGGCGGTTGCAGTATTTCGCGGACGACGCGGCGCTCGCGGTCGCCGGGCGCGGCGCATACTTCAACCTGCTGTCGCTTGTCGCCGCGACGGGGCTCGCGCTGTTGATGGCCGGCGCCTGGTTTTTTCGCGAGTATCACCGGCAGGTTCGGGAGGCGATGGAGCGGGTGAGCTTCGCCAACCAGGTCTCTCACGAGCTCAAGACGCCGCTGACAAACATCCGGATGTATGCGGAGCTGTTGGAAAGCGATCTGGAGGAGGCGGGGGTCGATCCGTCGGGCCGGCCGCGTGGTCATCTCAAGGTGATCGTCGAGGAAAGCCAGCGGTTGAGCCGGCTGATCGGAAACGTACTGACGTTTGCCCGCGAGCAGCGGGGGCAGTTGAGGCTGCGGGTGAGGCCCGCGGTGGTCGACAACGTGATCGCCGTGGTGTTGGAGCGGTTCGGCCCGGCGCTTGGGCGGCGGCAGGTGGAGGTGGCCTTCGGTCGGGGAGCCGGGGCGCGGGTGGAGGTCGATGTCGACGTGGTCGAGCAGATTCTCGGGAACCTGCTGAGCAACGTGGAGAAATACGCGGCGTCGGGCAAGCGGGTGGAGGTCGTGAGCCGGCAGACGAAGGGGCACACGGAGATTACGGTGCGTGACGCGGGGCCCGGCGTTCCGCCGCGTCACCGGGAGCGGGTCTTCCGGCCGTTTCAGCGTTTGTCGGACGACATTTCGGAGAGCCCGGGGACGGGGATCGGGCTGTCAATCGCGCGGCAACTGGCCCGGCTGCACGGCGGAGATCTGCGGCTGGCACCATCGGAGCGCGGGGCGCGGTTCGAGCTTCGGATTGCGACTCCGCGCTGTGAGAGCGAGGCTGGGGCATGAAGGTTCTCGTTGCGGAGGACGACCGGCTGATTCGCGAGGGGTTGGCGGAGATTCTGAGCCGGGAGGGTTACACGGTCGTTCTCGCCGAGGATGGGGAGAGCACGCTCGAGGCGTTCGCGGCGGAGTGTCCGGACTTCGTGTGCCTGGACATCATGATGCCGAAGGTGAGCGGGTATGAGGTGTGCCGGCGGATGCGGGCGGCCCGGCCGCAACTTCCGGTTATTTTCATCAGCGCCAAGTCGGAGGAGATCGACAAGGTCGTGGGGTTGGAGCTTGGGGCCGACGACTACATCGTCAAGCCGTTCGGAGTGAAAGAGGTGATTGCGCGCATTCGCGCAGTGACGCGTCGGTGTTATGCGACGGCGGGGGAACCGGCGGCGAAGAGCGGGTTTCGGATGGGTGATCTGGAGGTGTTCCCGCTCGAGCTGCGGGCCCGGCGAGGAGAGACGGTGATCGAGCTGAGCCTCCGCGACATCCGGATTCTGCAACTGCTGTGGGAGCACCGCGGGGAGGCACTGGAGCGGCGGACGATCTACGAGCGGTGTTGGGGTGCGACCTACCTGTCGAGCAGCCGCACACTGGATCAGCACATCTCGCAGCTTCGCAAGCGCGTCGAAGTATCGCCGGGATCCCCCAACGTGATCTGCACGGTGCATGGGGTTGGATACCGTTTCGACGGGTGAGGCGCCTCCGTCGAGGTAGGAGTTGCGAGTTACGGGGGGAATTACGAATGACGAATGACGAATTACAAATTACGAAAGAAGCGGCGGGGGGGCGGACGCGGGCTGGGGGGTGACGGAGGTTGCGCGTGGTGCCTCATGGGATCGGCGGCTCGGGGGAGGATCGGCGGGCCGGGGCGCCCTTGCCTGAAGGCGAGTCGACAGGGGGCGGGGGACGTGACGGGGACCGGGCGCGGGAGGTTCGTGGGGGCGTAGGCGCGGGAAGGCACGGTCGGGCCGAGGCGGCGGCGGCGTTGGGCGCGTGTGGGGTCCTCGTGCCGCTAGATACGGTTGAACCGGCGTTCGGGGGGCCTAGAATAGGCAGGTTTGCGGGCCGGTCGGCTTCTGAAGGCGGGACTTCGAGGGCGCGATCGTTCGGGCCAGCGCTGCGCTGCTCATTTCGTTCCGCCGCATGGTGGTCGTCCGACCCGGTGGATCCTTCGCTGTAGAGATCGAGGGCAGGCCGCGTTGCGGCCCGAGGCGGGGCTGAGTTGAGCGACGAAACGAAGATGCAGGACGCGCCGGGCGACACGCCGAGTGGTTCGGCGTCGCGGAACGGGAAGGCGAAGATCGACAAGTATTTCCGGGCGATGTCGAAGCACAGCGCTTCGGACATGCACATGAAGGCGGACACGCCGGTGAAGTTCCGGATTCAGGGGTCGATCCACAACATCGACGCGTCACCGCTGAGCACGGAGGACATCGAGGGGCTGGTCTTCGAGATCATGGACGACCGGCAGATGGCGAGCTATGCGGAGAAGGGCTCGATCGATCTGGCCTATCAGGTGGCGGGCGGAGACCGGTACCGGGTGAACGTATTCCGGCAGCGGGGGCGGACGTCGATCGCGGCCCGGCGGGTGCCGAAGGACATCAAGACCTTCAAGGAGTTGAACCTCCCGGAGAGCCTGGGCGAGCTGTGCGGGCTGCACCAGGGGTTGATCCTGCTGGCGGGGATCACGGGCAGCGGGAAGAGCACGACGATCGCGGCGATGCTGGAGGAGATCAACCGCAACCGGGCCTGCCACATCATGACCGTCGAGGATCCGATCGAGTTCCTGTTCGAGGACAAGAAGGCGTTCATCAGCCAGCGTGAGATCGGGCTGGACGTTGCGAACTTCCACGAGGCGTTGAAGTATCTGATGCGTGAGGACCCGGACGTGGTTCTGATCGGGGAGCTTCGGGACCCGGAGACGTACGGGGCGGCCCTTTCGGCGGCGGAGACGGGCCATCTGGTGTTCGGGACGATCCACTCGGCGAGCGCCTCGGCGACCATCGCGCGGATTCTGGAGCTGTACCCGGAGGACGCGCGGGGCTTGATCCGAAGCTCGCTGGTGTTTACGCTTCAGGCGATTATCGGGCTGAAGCTGCTTCCCGGGCTTCGGCCCGACATTCCCCTGGTTCCTTGCTGTGAGGTCCTGATTTGCAACAGCACGGTGCGGAAGCTGATCGCCGATGGGCGGGACCACGAACTGAACTCGGTGATCCGGAACTCGGCGCACGAGGGCATGATCGACTTCACGGAGTCGCTGCGGACGCTGGTGGACCGCGAGCTGATCTCGACGAAGACGGCGTATGCTGCGGCGCCGAACCCCGACGAGTTGAAGATGCGCCTGAAAGGCATTTCGGTGACCAGCGGCGGCATCATCGGTTGACGCCGCACCTTGCTGCGGTGACAGATCCGACGCGACGACCCGGCGACTGCCCATGACGACGACGACCATGTCTGCACTCGCATCCGCCCCGTTGGACGCCGGGCTGTACACCAGCCCGATCAAGATCGCGGTGGTGCTGCTGCTGCTGGCGGCATGGGCGCTGGTGGCCCAGTGGGTGGACCGTGACACGGACGTGGTGAAAACACGGCGCGAGCACTGGAACATGATGGTGCTGTCGGGCGGGTTTGTGGGGTTCATCGCGTTGTTCGTTCCGCCGTGGCAGGGCAGCCTGTTCTACGTGGGGGTGCTGTTCTGGCTTCTGATCGCGGGAGGGCCGATCGCGGCCTACGTCATCCACCGCAACGGGCGGGTGGTGCCGGCGGCGCGGGTCCTGACGATCCAGCATCTGAAGTCGCGCATGGGCGGGGGCCCGAAGAAGGTCACGTCGGCCAAAGGGGTTCGGGTCCAGATTTCGGATCATGAGGGCAAGTTCGTCGAGGCCCCATCGGACCCGGAGGAACTCAAAGACTTCGACGCTGTTCAGGACTTTATGTTCGACCTGATGTGGCGTCGGGCGTCGGACGCGGACATGCTGGTCGGGAAGGAGAAATACCGGCTGGTCTACAAGATCGACGGGGTCGCGACGGAGCGCCCCGAGGGCGTCACCACGGAGGAGGGGCAGCGCATCTTCCGGTTTCTGAAGAAGGCGGCCGGGCTGAACGTGGAGGAGATTCGGCGGCCGCAGAGCGGGAAGATCCGGGCCGGGCTGCTTTCCGGCGACGGCAACCCGGGGCAAACCGAGGTACACACTTCGGGGACGATGGCGGGGGAGCGGCTGCGGGTTCATTTCCAATGCGGCCCATCGCTGATGCGGCTGCCGGAGATCGGTCTGCCCGCGGCGCGGATGGAACAGGTCAAGCAGTTCATGGCGAAGCAGAAAGGGCTGTTCATCATCAGCGCCCCGCCGGCTCACGGTCTGACCTCGACGCAATACGCGATTCTGCGGACCCACGATGCGTACATCAACAACATTCACGCGCTGGAACGCAAGCCGTTGTTGGATCTCGACAACATCACCCAACAGCTCTACGAGGACAACAAGAGCGACGTGGGTTATGCGCGGATGCTTCAGACGGTCCTGCGGCGCGAGCCGGACATCGTGCTGGTCGACCTGTGCGAGGATCGCGAGACGGCGATGATCGCGACACGGGCGGCGCTGGAGGATCGGAAGATATACTTCGGTCTGCACTCGAAGGACACGTTCGACGCATTGAGCAAATACCTACAGTGGATCGAGGACCAGCGGGTGGCGGCGAAGGCGCTGTTGGGCGTGATGAATCAGCGGCTGGTGCGGGTGCTGTGCACCGAGTGCCGCGAGGCGTTCCGGCCCGACCCGGCGACGCTGAAGAAGCTGAACCTGCCGGCGGACAAGATCGAGAAGTTCTACCGCCCCCCCACGGAACAGAAAACGGATCGGAAGGGCCGGCCGATCCTGTGCACGAACTGTCAGGGGACGGGGTACGTCAACCGGACGGGCGTGTTCGAGCTGCTGGTCGTGGACGACGCGATCCGGCAGTTGATCTCGGAGAAGGCGCCGATGGCACGGATCAAGGCGCAGTGCCGCAAGAACAAGATGTACTACCTCCAGGAGGAGGGGCTCCTCAAGGTGATCGACGGCACGACGAGCATGAACGAGATTCTGCGTTGCCTCCGTGCGGACACGAAGTGAGCGGCTGAGGGACGGGACTGAATCATGTGGCTTTCGCTGATCGTCATCGTGCTGGTGCTGGCCATCACCTACTACCAGGCCTCGCAGGGCCTTTTCAACGCGCTGATTATGATGGTGCTGACGATCTGTTGTGCGGCGGCGGCGTTCGGCGCGTTCGAATGGGTGGCGGTCAACTGGCTGGCGGACCTATGGAAGCCGAGCTTCGCCCACGCGATCTCGCTGGCCGCGATCTTCGGGCTGCCACTGCTGATCCTGCGGCTGGGACTGGATCGACTTATCCGTCGGGATTGCCTGTTGCCGGATTGGATCGGGCGGATCGGCGGTGGGATCTGCGGGCTCGTCGCGGCGATGATGATGGTGGGAGTGGCGACGACGTCCTTGCAGATGCTCCCGTTCGGCGAGTCGGTCCTCGGGTTTTCGCAGTTCGACGTGGCACCGGCCAACCGCGAGGCATCGGACGGCGGCCCGCCGGACCCGACCGTGGAACGGAATCTATGGCTCCCGGCGGACCGATTCGCGGTCACCGTCGCGCGGATGCTCTCGAGCGGCCTGTTCAGCACGGAGCACGGGCTCCACGAGGCCCATCCGGACCTGGTTCAGGCCGCGGGCTGGGTCAACACGGTCAACGCGGAGGTTTCGCGTTATGCACCGCCGAAGTCGATCTCGATCGTGGAGACCAAACCCGTCCGGTTCGTGTACCGGTTCACACCCGCAGATGAGCGCCGCCAGCAGCCGCCGGTCTACGACGTGGTGGATTCGAAGCCGGGACAGGTTCTTCAGATGGTCCGCGTAAAGCTCGGAGCCAAAGCGCGAGACGAGCGGAAGAGCCACGCCTTTACGTTACGGCAGTTTCGGCTCGTGGGCCAGGATGGGGCGGACGGACCATACGTGCAGCACTTCCCGATCGCCATTCAGCAGGCGGACGCCGCGGAGACGACAAACCGGCACATTCGGGTCGAGAAGGACGGACGCGGCGACTGGCCGGTCGTGGACACGATCTACGCGCCCCGCGGAAACGACAGTGAGGTGGAACTGGTCTTTGAAGTGCCGGCTTCGTTCACGCCGAGCTTTCTCGAGTACAAACGCAACGCACGGGTGGCGGTCAAGTTCTCGCGCCCCGGAAGCGAGGACGAGGAGCAGGCAGCGGCGCCGCCTCCCCCACCTCGAGCGCCTGCTGCGCCGCAGGGCGGAGGCCCCGAAGCGGTCGCCGCGACGACCCCGGCGGAGGAACCCTCGGGCCGGCGGCCGCGGCAAGGCGGGGCGTCGGAGACGGTGCCGGGCTCCGGGCGCGGTGGCCGGGTGCGGGGGGCCACCACGCTGTCGGGCAGGTCGTTCTTCGGTGAGCAGTTGCCGACGGCGCTGACGGCGTATCAATCGGTGCGAAACGTGGACACGGCCCGCGGCGTGTTGCGGTCGGGTCACGTACTGGCCCATGTGGATGCGCAGGAAGGGGGCACGAACGAGCCGTTGTCGCGTTTCGCGGTTCCCGAGGACAAGCGGCTGCTGCAACTGAACGTGCAGGCGCTGCAAGCGGGGAGCCTGTTCGGGCGGGCGCTGGCGCAGGCGATCACCACCGTGCAGAACTACACCGTGACGGATGCGAGCGGGCGACAGTTCAAGGTGATCGGGAAGTACGCGCAGGCGGTCGTCCAGGGAGAGTCGATTCTGGAGATCCAGTATTTCCCGGAACAGGTCGGCACGGTCGGCGGCCTGGGAAAGTTCAATCGGATCAAAGAGGATGAGCTGACCAGGCAGGACGAGTTCGTGCTCTTGTTTCTCGTGGAGCCGGGAGCCCAGATCGTCACGTTCAGTACCGGCGGTGCCGCATCACGGGAAGACGACCTGCGGGCCGAGAACCTGGTGGCGCCTCAATAGGCCGTTTCGGGGCGATTCACGAGCCCGGAACATCTCGTGTCGGAGAGTGGTACAATGAGGCGTGCCGAGGATCCCAACGATGAAGTTTCTTGTGAATCTCGACCGTGACGAGACGGGGATGATCGTGGCCGAGTGCCCGGCCATTCCCGGCTGCGTCTCCCAGGGCCGGACCGAGCAAGAGGCCCTCGAGAACATCACGGAGGCCATTCAGGCCTGCCTCGAAGCCCGAGCCGCCAACGGCATGCCGCTTACGGTGGCAGTCCGAGAACTCGAGGTCTCGATCTGATGTCAAAGCTGCCCGTGCTTTCGGGCGCGCAGGCGGTCCGCGCATTCGAAAAGGCAGGCTGGCGGACGGACCGCAGACGGGGGAGCCACGTGGTCATGCTGCGGGAAGGGCTGAACGTCAGCTTATCGGTTCCTCAGCATCGCGAGTTGGCCCCACGGACGCTGCGCTCGCTCATTCGCCTTTCGGGGATGTCGATGGCTGAGTTCCTCGAGTTGCTGTAGGTTTCGGCTGTGGGCGGCTGATGACCGCGCAACATTCGCACCCGCCGCGGTCGCAACGGTCGAAGCCGGACAACCAGCGGCGATCGGGACTTTCTACCCGATCCGAGGCAGCCTCAGGCAGAATCGTCGCGGGTCTTGAGGAACCGGGACATTGCGCGGAGGGTAGCGTCGCTGATGTGGTGCTCGATGCCTTCGGCATCGACGCAGGCCTGCTGCTGGGGGACGCCGATGGCGCGGAGGAAGGCGTGGACGATCTGGTGGCGCTCGCGGCTCTGCTCCGCGAGGCGCTGGCCCGCATCGGTCAGGAAGATCGACCGGTACGGGCGCCGCTGGATCAGCCCGTCGCGTTGAAGCCGGCCCACGGTCTTGTTGGCGGTGACGTGAGAGACGCCCATGCGCCGGGCGATCTCGACGACGCGGGCCTCGCCGCACTCGGCGATGAGATCGTCGATCAGCTCGACGTAGTCCTCGGCAAGCTCGGATGCGTGATCCCTGCGGACCTGGCGATAGGCGTCGGTGTTGCTGGGCGTCCGCTGGCCGCGGGTGGCGCCGGTCCTGGGGCTAGTCATCTTGGGTGTTCCCTTTGAGGTGCCGCGCGCCCGGCTCCGGTCCGCCGGTGGGGATGGGCTTACCCTGCGGGTCGAGCGTGACGTCGTCGAGTTCGTGCACCATCTCCCGTTCCATGGACGGACTGATGAAGTGCTCGGTGCGTTCGGCCGTGTCGTGGAGGTGGTCGACGGGCAGCTCGAAGTGCTTGGACACGTAGCTTTCCCACAGGCGGTGCGCGCGGATGAGCGCCTGAGCGTCCCGGCGGCCCGCAGGGGTGAGTGTGTCACCGGGTCGAGCGACCTTTCGGGTCTTACGCAACAACAGGAGCGCCAATCGTGCGATCAGCGGATTGGTCGCCGCAGCGGCGTGGGACAACACGGCCGCAGTCGGAGGCGGCGCGGGTGATGGCGACTCTTCCATGCGGTAGAGGCTCCCGAGAATGTCCTCGCGGGCGATGCGGAGGGAGAGCACGGCGCGGTGAAAGAGCCTGCTGAGGATCCCGTATCGTGGGGCGAACAGGAAGGCGGCGGAAAAGAGGACGCCGGCCACTACGGCCATGGCCCCGGCCGTGGTCGTGTCGGCGAAGCCGAACCACGTCGGCACGGTGATCGCGCTGAGGTGGCCCAGGGCGGCAGCGAGCGCGGCGAAGACGACGCTACACAGCAGCAGCAGGCCGTAGCGATCCGTGAGCAGGTGGGCGGTGGCGGCCGGGACGATGAGCATGGCCATGACCAGGATGCTGCCGACGCTCTCGAATGATGCGACGGTGGTGACGGCGATGAGGGTCATCAAAGCGTAGTGCAACAGGGTGGCATTGATCCCCAGGGTGGTGGCCAGCGCCGGGTCGAACGACGTGATGCGGAGTTCCTTGTAGAAGAGCGCGACGAACAGGGCGTTCAAGACGAGCGTGGCGCCCAGGACGAGAACCGCGCGCGGCACGCGGGCGCCGAACAACGGCACGGTGTCGAGCGGCGTCAGCTCGATCGCGCCATAGAGCACGCACCCGGGGTCGAGATCGACCTTGTCCGCGGCGCGGACGATCATGATTAACCCGATCGCGAAGAGGGACGTGAACACGACGCCCATCGACGCGCTTTCATCGACCCGTCCGAGCGCGTGGATCCAGTGGGTGAGCAAGGCGGTCAGCACGCCGACCACCGCGGCCCCGATGAACATCGCCAGGCTGGCGCGGGTCTGGGTGATGAGGAAAGCGGCCGCCAGGCCCGGGAGGATGGCGTGGCTGATCGCGTCGCCCATCATGCTCATGCGACGTAGCAGAAGGAAGCTGCCGATGAGTCCGCAGGAGGCGGCGCTGAGCACGGCGGTGGCGACGATCCAGTTATCCAGCGAGGTCCAGATCATGTCGGTACGTCATTACGATGTCCCGCCGGACCCTCGACCATGCCCGCGGAGTACCCCGGCCATGCCACCCGCGAGCCCGCAGATGCCCTCGAGGCGGTGAGGGCTGGGCGGGATGGCCAGGTGGGGGTACTGATCCGCCAGCATGGCTTCGAGCTTGCCGACCATGGCCTCACCCAGTACGTGCTCGAGCTCATCGGCGTCGCGGTCGACGTGGCTCGGAGCGATGTCGGCGTGAGTGATGAGGTAGAGCTCCCAGAGGCGGTGGTTCCTGACGAGGCGTCGGGCCTCGTCGGCTCCGGCGGGGGTCAGGGCCACCGCATGGCGGCCCGCGCGTTGCACGAGTCCGCTTCGGCGGGCCCAGTTGAGCAGGCGGGTGAGGCGGCGACGCGACCACGAGCGCATGGGCGTCAAAGCGTCGATGCGGATGGCCGCCTGCGCGATGCCGTTGTCGGGGCCCGGTCCGCCGCCGACCAGGGCCGGCTCACAACGCTCGAACATGGCCCGCAGAAGGTGCTGTCGGGCGACTTTGCGCGTGATGCGCAGGTGATCGGTGACTCGGTGCAGCGCGCCGCGGGCGGGCCCGAATATGAAGCTGACGCCGAATGTGGCGGCGGCGGTCACGACGATAATGGCTCCGGCGGGAAGTCTGGGCACAAGAGCGCTCAAGGCGGCACCGAAGAGTCCGCTGAAGGCGCCGATGCATGCCGACACGACCAGCATCGTGGGCAGGTGGTGGGTCCAGAAGCGGGCGGCGGCCGGGGGGATCACCAGCATGGCGATCATCAGTATCAGCCCGACGGCCTGGAGCCCGATGACGGTGACGAGAAGCACGAGGGCGAGCATGCCACTATCCAGGGCGACCACGGGCCAGCCCTGCGCCGCGGCAAACTCGTCGTCGAAGCAGAGGGCAGCGAACTCCTTGAAGAGAAGGACGCACGCGGCGGTGATGGCGGCGGCGGCGACCGCGATCAGCTTGGCGTCGGACGCGAGCATGGACGCGGTCTTGCCGTAAATGAAGGACTCGAGGCCGGCCGCGTGACCAGTTTGCATTTTCTGAACTACGCCGAGAATCGCCACGCCGAGGCCGAAGAAGGTGCTGAGCACGATGGCGAGCGCCGCGTCTTCCTTGACGCGGCTGAATCGGCGGATGAGCAGGACGCAGCCGACGCCGAGGGCGCCGGTAAGGGCGGCGCCGAGGAGCAGGCCCGGGAGGTACTTGCCGGTTGCGCCGAAGCTCGACATGACGATGAAGGCGAGGCCGATGCCGGGAAGGGTGGCGTGGCTGAGGGCGTCGCCCATCAAGGCCCGCTTGCGGAGGAGCATGAACGTCCCGCTCAGGCCGGCGGCCAGACCGAGCAGCGCGGTGCCGATGACCACCACGCGGGTGTTGTAGTCCTGTAGTGTCAGGACGCGCGCCAGGGCGTCCCAGCCGGGCCACGCCAGCGAGGTGTCGGTGATGGACTCGGACCGTGACGGGGACTGTTGCGCCTGCGCGGTGGGTACGGCCTGGGTGAGGAACCAAGCCGCCAACAGTGCGCCGAGCAGTCGTGTGCGTGTGATTGCCAAGGTGTCGACTCGCCGCCGTTATCCGCGATGGGCGATGGCGTGGGCGGCCTGATCGAGAAGCGTCAGGCGCCCGCCGTAGGTCCGTTGCAGGTTCTCGGGTGTAAACACGTCGCGGGTCGGGCCGTGGGCCACGACGCGCATGTTCAGAAGCATTACGTAGTCGAAGTACTCCGGGACCGTCTGGAGGTCGTGATGAACGGCGACGACGGTCTTGCCGGCGGATCGCAGTTCCTGGAGCACGGTAACGACCGCCTTTTCGGTCGCGGCATCGACGCCGGCGAACGGTTCATCCATGAGGTAGAGCTGAGCGTCCTGGACGAGCGCCCGGGCCAGGAAGACGCGCTGCTGCTGGCCGCCGGAGAGCTGACTGATCTGGCGCCTGGCGTACTCGGCCATGCCCACGCGTTCGAGGGCGGCCCGCGATCGCTGCTTGTACTTGCGGGTCACGGGGCGGCACCACCCGATGCGGGGATAGAGCCCCATCGCGACGACGTCGAGGCTGCTGACGGGAAAGTCCCAGTCGACGGATTCGCGTTGCGGGACGTACGCCACAAGGTGGCGCTGCTTGCGGTACGGCTTGCCGTAGACCATGACCTTGCCCGATGCGCGGGGGACCAGGTCGAGCACCGCCTTGAGCAGGGTGCTTTTCCCGGCCCCGTTGGGGCCGACGATCCCGATGAGCTTCGCTTCCGGCGCGTCGAACTCGACATCCCAGAGTACCGGCTTGCGGTGGTAGGCGACGGTCATGTCGTGAATGCAGAGCGGTGCGGTCTCTGGGTGTTCGTCGCCGGTGGCGACGCCGGGCGCTCCAAGCGTCGCGGCGGGCCGGGCCGGGGTCGGCTCGAGCGCGCGGCTGGGTGCGGTGGTTTCTGAGTCTCGGAACAATTGCTTCTCCGACAGACGTTGGGACATCGCGCGTGCCTTCTTGCGAACCTCGGCGGATCGCTTGGCCGATTTCGCGCGGCGCCCCGCGGGTCGCTACTCCGATGCCCGGAGCTTCCCGCTCATTCCTTTCGCGGGAGCCTCGCCGCCGAGGGCCCGGGCGATGATCGTGGCGTTGTGGTCCAACATACCGACGTAGGTTCCTTCGTAGGATCCGGGCGCGCCCATGGCGTCGGAAAAGAGCGAGCCGCCAATGACAACGTCGTGCCCACGGCTGCGGGCTCCCTCGATGAGTGCGCGGACGTTCTTGTCGGCGACGCTGGTCTCGACGAAGACGGCGCGGACGTTGCGCTCGACGATGAAATCGACGAGGCTGTTGATGTCCTGGATGCCGGCCTCCGACTCGGTCGAGATTCCCTGGATGCCGCGCACCTCGATGCCGTACGCGCGGCCGAAGTAGTTGAAGGCGTCGTGGGCGGTGATGAGCACGCGCTGCTTTTGCGGAATCGAGCGGATGACGCGGCGGACGTACCGGTCGAGCTCATCGAGTTGCTGGACGTAGCGGTCGGCCCGCTGCCGGTACACATCGGCGTTGGAGGGATCGAAGCCGCTCAATGCGGTGGCGACGGCTTGAACTGCCTTGCTCCAGGCCTGTACGTCCATCCACACGTGGGGGTCGTAGTGTCCGGCGAAGCCGGGCGGTTCGAGCAAGTACTGTTCGTCGAGCAGTTCGGTAACGGCGAAGACGGGCTTGCCGGACCTGGCGACCTTGACAAGGGTGTCGGCCATTTTCCCTTCGAGCATCAGTCCGCTGTAGAAGACGACGTCGGCGCTGAGCAGGGCAGCCACGTCGCTGCGGGTGGGTTTGTAGAGGTGCGGGTCGACGCCTTCCCCGATGATGTTCACCGCATTCGCGAGGTCGCCGGTGACCTGCCGCGCAATATCGTTGACCATGCCCGTGGTGGTGGTGACGGCATAGGGGTAGGAGCCCGGCGCTGCGTGGGCCGTCGCGGCGCCGCCCGGCGCGAGCGTGAACGCGGCGGCGAGTTGGAGGAGGGCGCGCGCGAAGGTCTGACGTGGGTTTGCGGAGATCCCGCGTGTCATTTTCAGCTCCGATGGATCGAGTCGCGGCTGGCCCCAACGAAGGCAGGGGCGTCCGCAGCCACGATGCGGAGGGCGCGACCACGGCGCCGCTGTAACCGCGACAATATAATGTAGCATCGGCTACATTCTGTGTCAAGCTTGAGCTTTGGCAGCCCGGCCCGGGGCACACTTTGGGGCCGGAGGGGCGGGGTAAAGGTCAAATGTACGGCGCCTCTTGCGTCCAAACGGTCGACAAGGTACAATGTGCCTTGCTATCGGACGTGGGGGCTTCAGGGGGCGACGTCATTGATCGGCGCGCGGTTCCCCCATTGTTTTCATTCCAGCGTGCCGTTCGGCGAGCCGGCCCCACGTCGCGATTGCGAGGAACAGGGAGGGTGCCGTGACTCGAGGGAGCGGCTCGGATGCCGTGTACGATCCGCTTCGTTGGCCTGCCACCGTCTGACGGGGGAGCGACGGATGAGGTTGCCGAGTTCCGTTAAGGCGCTGTTGCCGCTTGCGGGGGGCATTGCGCTTGCGTGTTGGGCCTTTACGGTGCTGACGCCCATCGACGGCCCGCAGATCGCCAGCCGTGTGTCCCACGACAACTCTTCGCACCCACCGGCCCCGGCATCTGAACGAGATCGGGAGAAACGGCGCTCGCGGCTCGCCGCCAAGCTGACCCGGCTGGCGGATCACGGCCCGAAGCGGCCCGACCAGCCGCAGGAGGCGATGGACTTCTTTCTGCGACAGCGTCTTCTTCCGGGTCACAGCGTTCTCCCGCTGGAGTCGCTCCGGCAAGCGTACGCGTTGGTGGCGGCGCGCGAGGCGGCGCAGGCTGCGAACCCGGCTGGGGGGCCCACGCTACCGGTCTGGACCGAGCTGGGTCCGTCAAACCTGGGTGGCCGAACGCGGTCGATCGTCATCAACCCGGCGAACCCGAGCATTATGTACGCCGGATCGGTGGCCGGCGGAGTGTGGCGCTCCATCAACGGCGGCCTGACGTGGAGCGCCGCGGACGACCTCATGCTGAACCTCAGCATTTCGTCGCTGGTGATAAGCCCGGACAACCCGAACGTGCTGTACGCCGGCACGGGTGAGGGCATGTTCAACAGCGACGCGGTCCGGGGTCTGGGGATTTTCAAGACCGTGGACGGGGGCACGACCTGGACGCAACTCGCCGGGACGGTGGTCGGCGTTCCGGCAGGAGCGTTCTACCGGGTGAATGAGCTGGCGATCAGCCCGGCGAACTCCAACGTCGTCTATGCCTGCACGCGGTTTGGGGTGTTCCAGAGCAACGACGCCGGCGCGAACTGGACGGCCCTTCTGCGGAACCCGGATTACGTCGTCGACCCGACGGCGCCGGCGACTAACGGCTGTTCGATCGGGTGCAGCGACCTGGCCCTGCGGCGGGATACGGCGCCGGGCCAAGACGTGATCGTCGCGGCGTTCGGCAGCTTCGAGCCCGACGGGCTGTTTCGTTCTATGGACGGCGGGGACACCTGGGTACAACTCGGCACCTCCGGCGACCTTCGCGTAGCGCGGCAGGGGCGGATGGAGATCGCGGTGGCCCCGAGCGACAACGACGTGATCTACGTGTCGATGGCGGACAACGGCGACACCGGCTCGGCGCTGGGGACGATGGTGGATGTGTTCCGCACGGTGGATGGCGGCGATAGCTGGTCGCCGAGGCTGGACTACAGTTATCCGACCAGCGCGGTGCTCCTGAGCAACCCGGCGTACGGCAACGGCTGCTGGGGCTCGTCGAACTTCGCCCAGGGGTGGTATGACAACGTGATCGTGGTGGACCCGCACGATGCGGACATTGTTTGGGTCGGCGGGGTGGATCTTTTTCGGTCGGACGACGGCGGCCGCCGCTTCGGGATCGCCAGCTACTGGTTTTTCGATCGCGGGGACCCGAACTACGTCCACGCCGACCACCACGCGTTGGTGTTCCATCCGCAGTACAACGGCACGACGAATCAGATCCTGTACTCGGGAAGCGACGGAGGGATCGCCCGGACGGACAGTGCCCGGGCGGCGACGAGCCTCGAGGGGTGTCCGCTTCCGCCCTCGCAGCCGCTGCCGGCGGTTCAATGGACGCAGGTGAACGAAGGCTACGGGACGATCCAGTTCTATCACGGTGACAGCGCCAAGGACCGCGAGGCATTCGGCGGCGGGACGCAGGACAACGGCACGCTGCTGGTCGAGTCGGCCACGACGCCCGATGGCTGGAGGGAGATCCTCGGTGGCGACGGCGGGTACTTCTTCATCGATCCGTTCAACAGCCAGACGATGTATGCGGAGACACAGAAGTTCCCGAATATCCTGAAATCCACGGACGGCGGTCAGACCTGGTCGCCGGCGGTTTCGGGGATCAGCGACACGGATGGGTTGTTCATCACTCCCTTCACGCTGGATCAGCGTCTGCCGACGGGTCTCTGGACGGGCGGGAGCAAGCCGTGGCGGACGACCGACGGCGCGGCGTCGTGGGTCGCCGTGGGGCCGAACTTCATCGGCCCGGCGACGCTGTCGGCGGTGACGGTTGCCCCGTCCGACAGCGCCGTGGTCTACCTCGGTTTCAACAACGGGTACGTTGCTCGGACGACGAACGGGCTTCCCGGTATTCCCACGTGGACCGTCTTCGGCAACCAGAACGGCGTGCAGGTCGGGGGTTTCGTGAGCAGCATCGCGGTGGACCCGACGGATCCCGACGTTGCGTACTGCACGTATTCGAGCTTCAACGTCAACCACATCCTTCGAACGACGAATGGAGGGTCTACGTGGGTGCCGATCGACGGACCGGCCGCGACCGGCCTGCCCGATATTCCCGTCCACTGCCTGGCGATCCGCCCGTGCAACACGCACGAGCTGTACGCGGGGACGGAACTGGGCGTGTTCATGAGCCCCGACGGCGGTGGATCGTGGCTGCCGTCGAACAGCGGCCTTGCGCACACGGTGGTCGAGTACCTGGACTTCGAGGACGCCGACACGCTGGTGGCGTTCACACACGGCCGCGGGACCTTTCGCGCGGCGCTGACGCCATTCTGTGACGGGGCGTGCTGCGTCGCGGGCACGTGCGCCGGGATCATGACCGACGCCGCTTGCGATTCACTCGGCGGACAGTGGTTCGTCGCCGAGAGCTGTGACGACGTCGCCTGTTCCGGGGCGTGCTGCGACGATTCCAACGGGGCGTGCGTGCCGGGCGTTACGGCGAGCGAGTGTGCTCAGTCCGGCGGGACGCGCTTCCTCGAGGGCGCGTCGTGCGCGGGGTTCGATCCCGTCTGCGGCGGGCGGGCGTGCTGCCGGGTGGACAACGGGGGCACCCCGGGCGATCCGTCGGACGATGTGGTGAGGTGTAGGGACGAACTGCCGGGCGTCTGCGCCTCGACCGGGGGGAGACCGGCGGATGAAGAGCACTGTACGGACCCGGAATATGTGTGCCCTCATGCCGCCTGCATCAACGCCGGCGGCGCGTGTACGACTCCGCACGCCGGAGCGGGTTGCCGGGACCCGTTCTGTTGCGCCATGGTGTGCGATCAGGACGTGGCATGCTGCCGCGACGAGTGGGACCAGATCTGTGTGGATCTGGCCGCCAGGGCGTGCCGCCTGAACGACGATTGCGCGGCCGCGCAGGAAATCAGCGACGGATTGACTGCATTCTCGACGGTCGGGGCCACGACGGACGGCCCGGCCGACTGCCTCACGGACGACCCGGACGTGGGGACCAACGATATCTGGTTCGCGTACGAGGCCACATGCAGTGGAGACCTTCTCGTCAGCCTGTGCGGCACCTCGTACGACAACACGCTTCAGGTTTATGCGGGCTTGTCGTGCGTCCCGCTCGGAACCCAACTTGGGTGCGGCGACGACACGTGCGGTCAGACGAGCGGCCCGGCGCAGCTCGTGGTCCCGGTAGCAGAGGGACGGGACTACCTCCTGCGCGTCGGCGGATGGGGCGGCGACACGGGAACGGGAGCGATCGACGTTTCGTGCGGCCCGCAGATTCCCGCGGCGTTGGAGCCGGAACCGAACGGGGTGGGCCGGAGCAGGACGATCGCGTTCAAGTCGCCGGAGGCCGGGACGGCGGGCAACACCGCGGTTCGCGTCATCGTGCGGCGTATGTACGTTGATTGGAGTGAGGACCCGGCCGGGGGTTGCCCGCCGCGAACGACTCAGTCGGATTTGACCCAATTTGAGGACCTCGTTCGCTGGTTGGGTCCGCCGGTGGAGGTGTCGGAGCGTACCCGCCCGCCGCTTCCGAATGCCCTGGCCGCACCGTTGGGATGTTGCCCCTACTACCGCGCATGGGACGCGGCAGCATTGGCCGCCGAGTTCGGACCCGACGCAAACGCCGCCATCATCAACGTGTACGGGGCCGAGATCGTGCCCTGCTCGGTCTACGAGCTTCAGGTCGTGGACTTCAGTTGTGCCAGGTTGCTCGACGAGGGTTGCTTTTCGGACGTGTTCGTGGTAGAAACGGGAAAGTGGGGCGACGTTTGGGAGCCGCTGGGCGGAGTTGAGCAGCCCAGTTTCATCGACATTGGAAAACTCGTAGAGAAATTCAAGGGGATTCCGTACCACGCCGGCCCGCCGCCATCCGGCGCGCCGCCGCAAGCCCGCGCAATGATGCGCGGCAACAGCCCACCCTTGACCCAAGCCGTCAGCTTCCTGGACATCGGAAGTGTCGTGAACGCGTTCAAACGGATGCCGTACCCGGAAGCCGGGCCGGACGTTGCGGCATGTTCCGAGCCGTGTGGCGACGCGGACGCGAGGTGATTTGGGGGCGGACCCTCGCGGGTGTGACCTGGACCCGCCTGCCGGAGATCGAAGTATGCGCAAGCGCTGTCGAAGGTTGTCGTACGTGCGCCATGGCGTGGCCGCGATGCTGTTCGCGGGCCTCGGCACTGCGGTGTGGGCGGTTCCCCCCGGGGCCCGCCCCGGGCCGGCGCCCGTCGCGGTGGTCGGGCCCGATTCCGTAGGTTTCCACCATCAGCGCCAGCAACGTGCCGAGAGCAGCGTCAGGGTCACAACGGCTGTCGGCAACATCGGCGGCGACACCTGCGCCGACGCGACGCCGGTGAGCGTGGCCGTCGGCGTTCCCGGCGCGCCGCTGACGACAACGCTCGCGGGGGACACGACGGGTGCCACCGGTCCGGAATGCTCACCGAGCCTGTTCATGTCGTGGTGGGTGGCGTTCGAGATCGACCGTTGCGCTTTGTTGACGATCGACTTCTGCGGGACCGACCCGCACCTGGCCCCGAACTACATTACGCTGTGGCGGCAGTGCTCGCCGGACGGGTCATCCTGTTCCGGTGACGTCAGCGCGCTGGACGCCAGCCGTTCGCTTTGTCCCGCCGGGGACGGCGGCAACATCCTCTTTTTCTTCGACGCACTTCCGCCGGGGACCTACTACTACCCGGTGATCGCCGACGAGAACATTCTGGTGAACGGTCAAGGCCCGTTCACGATGCACATCACGGCGGAGGAATGTGACGGCTTGTGCCTCGGCTGCCTGGGCGCGTGCTGCGATCCGACGGACCTCTCATGCACGGAGGGCGTTCCGCAGGATGAGTGCGGCGCAGGGCAGCAGTGGACCCCGGGCGGCACCTGCTGCGAGCTGGAGTGCGGGGAGCCGGGCGAAGTGTACGACTCGCTGGACGCCAATCTGCTCAGCCGGGTACCGGTGAGCGCGTTTTCGAGCAACTCCGCTGCGGCGAATGACGTCTGGGGGTTCACGTCGCCTCTGGGGCACAAGTACGCCGTCGTGGGGTTGACTCGCGGTACCGGTTTCGTGCGAGTCACCGATCCACGCAACCCGGTCGTCATCGGCGACATCCCCGATGCGAACTCGACCTGGAGCGACATGAAGCGGTACGGCGATTACGTGTACAACGTCAACGAGAGCAGTGGCGGGATGCAAGTGATCGACGTGTCGGGGATCGATCAGGATATCGTGTCGCTCAGCGGCGCGGTCACCGGCGGTCTGTCGCGGGCGCATAATGTGGCGCTCAACCCGGACAGTGGGTTTGTCTTTCCAGTAGGGTCCAACCTTGCCGGCGGCGGCTTGTTGGCGTACAGCCTGACGGATCCGTCCGCGCCGCTGTTCGCCGGTAGCTGGGGGGTGCGTTACATCCACGACGCGCAGATCGTCAGCTATGATGCGTGCCCCACGCCCGGCTACTTCCGCAACGGGCAACCCTGCGAGGTGGCCTTCGCATTCTGCGGCGGGAGCGGCCTCTACATCCTCGACGTTACGGACAAGAGCTCGATGACCACGCTCGCCACCTTGTTGTATCCGACGCGCGCGTACTGTCATCAAGGCTGGGTCAGCGAGGACCGGCAGTACCTGTTCTTCGACGACGAGCTCGACGAGCTGCACGGCGAGGTCTCGAACACGACTACGTACGTCGTGGACATCAGCGACCTTCGTGCGCCGACTCTGGTGACCAGCTTTCAACACAGCGGGTGCTGGATCGACCACAATCTCCACGTTCGTGGCGACCGGCTCTACCAGGCGCACTACTCGGCCGGGCTGCGGGTGACGGACATCGGCACGCCCGCGACGCCGCAGGAGGTTGCACATTTCGACACCTATCCGGGAGGCAATCCTCGGGATTTCGTGGGCGCCTGGGGTGTGTATGCGAGCCCGGACCAGCGTGTCGTGCTGGTTTCCGACATGCAGAGCGGCCTTTTCGTGCTCTGCGATGAGCCGGAACTGCCGATTGCCAGCTTTACCGCGGATCAGAACCCGGTGGCACCGGATACGACGGTGAACCTGGACGGATCCTGGTCGACGCACTGCGATCCGGAGCAGTCAATCGTACTCTTCGAGTGGGACCTGGATTACGACGGTGGGACGTTCGACGTGGATGCGACGGGCCCGACGGTGAGCGGGCTGGCTCTGACGCATGACGTTCTCGTGGCGCTGCGCGTTACCGACGGGCTGGGCGCGGAGGACCTGACGACGCTCCCCCTCGAGTTCCAGGTCGATATCGCGGCACCACCGCCGGCTCCGGACGGGGTCCTCAAGAGCCGGACGGTCAGCTTCGGTGCGCCGGTGTCGTCGGTGGCCGGCGGGGGCGCGGATCTCGCGGTGCGGCTCCGGCTGAAACGCATGTACATCGATACCGACGAGGACCCAGTCAACGGTTGCCCGCCACGCACGACCCAGCCCGATCTGGGCCAGTTCGAGGGCGAGGTCCGGTGGCTGGGCGAACCGGCGGAGTTCTCGGAGGACTCCTCGCCGCCGGACCCGAACTTCCTCGCGGCTGCGACGCAGTGCTGTCCGCACTATCGTCGATGGGACCCGGCCGCCCTGGCCGCGCAGTTCGGGCCGGATGCCGACGTGTCCGTGGTGCACGCCTATGGAACTGAGCTGGTGCCCTGCTCGGTGTACGAACTCCAGTTCACGCCGGCAGGCTGCGGCGATCTCGAGGAAGAGGGCTGCTACTCTGACCCGCTGGAGGTTCGAACCGGCCGGATGGGGGACGTCTGGGCGAGCTACGGCGGTGCCGGCGAACCGGCGTTCCTGGACATCGGCAGGGTGGTGGACAAGTACAAGGGGGTCCCGTTCGATCCCGGCCCGCCGGAGGCGGGCGCGCCGCCGAAGGTCCGGGCGATGCTTCGCGACAACGTCCCGCCCCTGGGCACCAAAGTCAACTTCATCGACATCGGACTCGTCGTGGAAAGTTACAAGCACCTTCCGTACGGACAGCCCGGGCCGACTCCGGGCGCCTGCGGGGCTCCGTGCCCGTAACGTGCGCCGTGTTCGAGGGTCATGGGTTTGCGCGGTGCCTTTCGCCCGTCGGGTCGGGAAGTCCTTTGGTCCGGCAGATCTCGCGGACGATCGCCGGGGCTTCCTTCAGAATGTAGTCATCCAGGATCAGTACGGCGCAACGGCCGCCGCGCGAGTAGGTGAGCTCGAACCGGCCGGCCCGCCCCTTGCGGTCGCTCCTGAGTTCCGTTATCGCGTCGTATGGAATGGGCGGCCGGCCCGGCACCTTCAGGCCGTTTTCATTCAGTATCGCCCGCGCCGTGACGGCCCGGGCGAACCGGGCGATCAGAAACACCGCCAGCGGCAGCAGCGTGAATCCGATGGTCTTCTGGAGCGTCAGGTCGGTCGCGAGGTGCTTCGGGCCGGCGATCCAGGTCACGTCGGTGACCTTCCCGGCTCCGACGGCGACCAAGAGGGAGCCGCCGTATCCGAAGTAGTAGGCGTGGTCGTCCTGTCGGATCGCGGGCGGCCCGAACCGATTTGCCAACTCATCGGTCGACGCACCGGCGCGGAGTTCGCGGCCAAGGGCCTCCGTAAGTCGCGGATTGCTCACCGGGAGCGGTTGAGGAGGCTCGATGCCGATCTTGTCACGGCAGGCCGACCGGACGTTAGCGCGGGGATAAGCGACGTAGCCGTCCCACAGCGACCAGACGGCATAGCCGCAAACCAGAGCGGTCAGAATGCCTAATCGAAGGACACGCTCGGTCGTGGTGCCGGACTTGATCATCAGCAGTGCGCTCCATGCCGGGCCCGTGGAATTCTCCGGCCCCGTGTCCCGCGCGGGGAGGCCTGCGGGCCAGAGGGTGATAACCCGGCGCCGGCCCGGCCGTTGAAATCCGCCCCGGTACCCCCAATAATCGGAGGTAGTCGGCCGCCTGTCCACAGGAACCAAGGGGCATGTGATGAGCTACGGCCTCGGTGCGGTTTGTGACGAATTCTACGTCAGCGCCCGGCTCTTCCTCCGGCTGGACATGCCCCTGGAGCGGGAGACGGTGCTGCACTTCCTGGACCGAATCCGCAAGGAGTATCCGTCGCTGAACCGTTTGCGGCGGCGCGACGCGGACTGCGTCGTCCTGGAGGAGGAGCCGGACGAATCGGGTTCGCGGCGGTGGATCCGGCTGGACACCAACAGTTTGCGGTTCGGCTATTTCTCGCCTCCGGACGCGGCGGCGTTTCGGCGTTTCGGCGACCTGATCCTCACCCAGGCGCCCTATCACCTGACGTTCAGCGAGCTGGACTTCGACCACTTCGAGCTGATCTACGGGTTTGACCTCGCCTACCGCGGCAACCACGACCAGCTCGTGGCCGAGACGCTGTTCGGCGATCAGCTCGGCGGCGGTTTCCTCTTCGGCAGCCACGCGGCCCAGGTGATCGATGCCCAACCGTATTTCGGAATCGCCCTGACGCCGGAGTGTGATCTCCAGGCGTACGTCGAGGTCAAGTCACGGACTTCCACATTCGAGGTCCGCAACGATTCCTACGAGTCCGAGCCGATCAGCGTGTTTCTCACTATGCGAAAGTACTGGAACACCGAGAGCGCGACCGACCTCGCCAAGGTCCTGGGGCGGCTGTGCGAGGCGGCAGACGGGCTCGCGACCGACAAGGTCGTGCCGAACTTCGTGAATCCCCTCGCCGCCGCGATCGCGAGCCGCTTCTGAAACCGCGGGCACGCGATGGCCCAGCGTCCGGTCCCGCGATTGACCGCGGGCCGCTGGCCGCCGTTTCGACAAATCTGGATCGCCGCGCGGCCCCGGCATACCATGGGCCGCGCATGAACGTCCGCGCCGTGATCGGTCTGGAAATCCACGTTCAGCTTCAGACTCAAACGAAGCTCTTCTGTGGATGCGCCGTGCGTACGGACGCATCCCCCAATTCATGCGTGTGCCCCGTGTGCCTGGGTCATCCCGGGTCGCTGCCCGTGCTCAACCGGCGGGCCGTGGATGCGGCGATCCTGACCGGCCTGGCATTGAACTGCCGCATCGCCCGGCACACGAAATGGGAGCGCAAGAGCTACTTCTATCCCGACCTTCCCAAGAACTACCAGATCAGCCAGTACGATCTTCCTCTGGCGTCGGACGGCTGGTTCGAGGTGCAAGTTGACGGGTCGAGACAGCGGGTCCGCATCCGCCGGGCGCACCTGGAGGAGGACGCGGGCAAGAACATCCATGACGCGGGCGACTTCACGCTGGTGGATCTGAACCGGACGGGCACACCGCTCCTGGAGATCGTGACCGAGCCGGATCTGTCGTCGGCGGAACAGACCTACGTGTTCTGCACGGAATTGCAGCGTCTTGTGACGCATCTCGGCGTGAGCGAAGGCGTGATGCAGAAGGGGCAGATGCGGTTCGAGCCGAACGTCAACGTGGTGATCGAGCATGAGGGCGACGAGCACCGCACGCCGATCAGCGAGATCAAGAACCTCAACAGCTTCCGTCACGTTCGCGACGCGATCGATTACGAGGTGAAGCGACAGGTCGCCGAGTGGGAGGTAGACCACGATTACGTCCTCGGCAGCGCGCAGAACGAGAACCGCGGCTGGGACGCCGGTCGCGGAATCACCGAGTACCAGCGTCCGAAGGAGGCGGCGCACGACTACCGGTACTTTCCGGATCCGGATCTAGTGCCGCTTTATGTCACTGACGAGATGTTGAACGGCATCGCCGCGAAGATGCCCGAGTTGCCGATCGCCCGTCGGCAGCGGTTCATCCGTGAGTACGCGCTTTCCGAGAAGGACGCGGACACGATCGTGGCGCACCGGGGAACGGCCGATCTGTTCGACCAAGTCGTCGTGAAAGGCGGCCCCGTCGACGTGGTGAGCAAACAGTTCGTCAACGTATGGCTCAAGCTGGCCAACGACCGCGGCGTCAACGTGAGCGACCTCGGCGTTGGTGCGAACCGAATGGCCGCGCTGGCGAAGCTGATCGACGAGGGCGCGGTCAACAAGACGGCCGGTAACCAGCTTGCCGAGATCATGGTTCAGCGCGACGAGCCGCCGGGCGCATTGGCGGAATCGCTCGGCTTGCTCCAGGAACAAGACACGAACGCTACACGGGCATGGGTGGATCACGTGCTCGCCGAGAATCCGCAGGCCGTGCATGACGCCCGGACGAACCCCAAGAAAGCCAAGGCGGCGGCCGGCTTTCTGCGCGGGCGGGTGATGAAACTCTCGGGCGGCAAGGCCGATCCCAGGCTTGCCGGGGAACTCCTGAGAGACCGGCTGTCACAGAAGGAGAAGTGAGGCCGGCGGCGAGTCTAGTGTCTGCGGTGATGTCCGATTGCAGCCGTAATCGACAAACAGCAACGAACAACCTAGAATCGGTCCATGGCGCGGTGCCCGTCCTGTTCAACGGAAGTCGCAACCGGAAGCCGGTTCTGTCCGTCGTGTGGGGCGCCGGTTCAGACCGAGGTCGTGCAGCCGACGGTGACGTCGCCGCAAGAACGCAAGCCCGCCGGGCCCGCCCCAACCGGTGGCACGGACACGGCCAGCGTCAGTCGCACATCGTCGGACTCGATCGATGAGGCCCGGTTCACGCCGGGGACGATGCTCAGCGATCGGTACCGCATCGTAGGCCTGCTCGGTCGGGGCGGTATGGGTGAAGTGTACCGGGCCGACGACCTGAAGCTCCGTCAGCCTGTCGCCTTGAAGTTCCTTCCTACGGCACTCGCGAGTGATCCTCGCCGCTTGGACCGGTTCCTCCACGAAGTACGGGTTGCTCGACAGGTTTCGCATCCCAACGTCTGCCGGGTGTACGACATCGCCGAGGCGGAGGGTCAGCACTTCATTTCCATGGAATATGTGGACGGCGAAGACCTGGCCACGATGCTCCGCCGGCTGGGCAAGCCGTCGAAGGGAAAATCCCTTCAGGTGGCGCGCCAGCTTTGCGCCGGGCTGGCGGCGGCGCACGACAAGGGCGTCCTGCACCGCGACCTGAAGCCGCACAACGTGATGATCGACGGGCGTGGCGTGGTGCGGATCACCGACTTCGGTCTGGCGGGTTTCGTCGAGGACTTCGTGGGCCGGGAGGTGCTGGCCGGAACGCCCGCCTACATGGCGCCGGAACAGCTCGCCGGGCGCGAAGTCTCGGTCAAGAGCGACATTTACTCGCTCGGATTGGTCCTGTTCGAGCTGTTCACCGGGCGTCGGGCGTTCGAGGGGAAAAGCCGCCCGGAGGTCCAGCAGTCGCGAACCAATGTTCCGACCACGATGACGTCGGTTTCGGACGAGGTTGACCCGGCCGTCGAGCGGATTGTACTGAGATGCCTGGCGCCAGAGCCTGCGGCGCGGCCCTCCTCGGCGCTGGCCGTTGCCGCCTCGCTGCCGGGAGGGGACCCATTGGCGGCGGCACTGGCGGCCGGCGAAACGCCGGATCCGGCGTTGGTTGCGGCAGCGGGCGACGTTGGTGGGCTACGGCCGGCGGTCGCGGTGCCATGTTTCGTCGCCGTGTTGATTGGCCTCGGGGCTACTGTGGCCCTCGAGAACAAGCTTGTACACCTCGTGCCGCTCCCGAAAACGCCGGACGCTCTGGCAGACCGTGCGGCCGAGATGATCGCCAACTTGGGGCACACGGAGCCGGTCGTCGACCGCGCGTACGGCTTTACGCCGAACTGGGAGTACATCGAGCACCTCGAGGAGCACGACAAATCGCCGGATCGATGGCAGGCGCTTTCTCGGCCGCGCCCGCCGGGAATGCTGTTCTGGTATCGCCAGAGCCCGCGATTGCTCGAACCCTACAGCGCTTTTTTTAACGTCCAGCCTTGGGATCCACCGTGGACCGCATCGGGAATGGCCGGTGTGCAACTCGATTCGGAGGGTCGACTGCGCGCATTGACCGTCGTGCCGCCGCAAAGAGTCGAGCCGAGCACGAAGCCGCCTGGGGAAGATACGGACTGGGCGGCGTTGTTCGAGCAGGCGGAGCTTGATTTCGCCGCGTTTAAGCCCGTTCCGCCGACTTGGGCCCCGGTGATGTACTGCGACGAGCGCGGTGCATGGGAAGGTCGTTTCGAGGAGAGGCCCGACGTTCCCATTCGTGTCGAGGCGGGTGCGTTTCACGGCAAGCCGACCTATTTCCAGCTTATTGGCCCGTGGACTAAGCCCGACCGCATGGAAGAGGACAGGACGTCCGGCCAAACCGGTGCTGACATCGCCATCATCACGCTCCTGGCCGGCGTTGTCGGCGCCGCGGTGCTCCTGGCGCGGCGTAATCTCCGGATGCGCCGTGGCGATCGAACCGGCGCCAATCGGCTGGCCGTTGTGTTTTTCTCGGTAACGATCCTGAGCTGGCTGCTGACCGGCACCCACGTGCGCGATATCTTCCCCGAGTTCTTCCGATTGGTGACCCAAATCGGGATCGCCCTGGTGCTGACCGCCACCCTCTGGCTACTCTATATCGGGCTCGAGCCGTACGTTCGGCGGCGATGGCCGCAGGTCCTCATCGCGTGGAGCCGCTTGCTTGCGGGTCGTTTCCGCGACCCGCTCATCGGCCGCGATATCATGATAGGAATGCTCTTGACCACCGCCATGGCATTGACCCGCCTGCTGCGGCGGGGAGTGCTGGAATGGATGGGCGCTCCACCCGACCCGCCGGGTTGGAGCCGGATGGATGTGCTGCTCGGCGGCCGCTTCGTGGTCGGTGCGATTCTGTCGATCGGCGACATCTGGTTCGTCCTGTTTGTCCTGTTCGCGCTGTTTCTGGCTCGGCAGGCATTGAGACGTGAGACCCTGGCCGTTGTCGCGGTGCTGATCGTCTTCAGTATTCCGGACATGATCATGGACGAGCACGGATACGGTCTGCCCTTGCGCATCGCGGCGGCTATTCTCGAAATGTTGCCCCCGCTGCTCGTCCTGGTTGCCCTGATCCGCTTCGGGCTGCTCACGGTTATCGTGGGCATGCTGACCGGCAGCCTCGTCCGCAGCTTTCCGATGACGTTCGATCTTTCCGCGTCGTATGCCGGCCCTTCAATGCTCGCCCTGGCCGTGCTTGTTGCCCTGGCGGCCTTCGGCTTCCACTCGTCGCTGGCGGGCCGACCACTCTGGAGGGATGAGCTCACCGAAGGCTGATCCGAGCGCCGTGAGCCGGCTTCCGGCCGTGCCCGGCTGGACACGCGCCGTTAACGCGCCCTACGATGCTTCAGACGCACTAACGCGACGGAGCCCGATGAAGCTGTTGATGTCGATCCTGATTCTTGCAGCGGGCGTGGCTGTCGGGTGGTTCTATCTGCGAAGGCCGCCGGTGGCGTCGAACCGTGGACAGGCGGGACATACCGACCAGCGCCCGTGGCGGCGGGTGGGCGCGGGGATCTGCGTGGTGCTGGCGGTGATGTTCGTGGCGGGCCTGTATCTGCTCGACGAGGAACGAAGGCCCGGCACCTACGTGGTCTACTGGCTGGTCATGATGGTCCTCATCCTGTGGCTTTGCCTGCTCGCATTACGCGACGTCGTGTACACGCGGCAGATGATCGCGCGGTGGAAGAGGGAGGCGAGTACCGGCTTGCCAGCGGAATTGACTGTGATCGCCCCCGAGGACGCGGACCCATGAAGACCACAGCCATCCTGTTCCTAGTCGTTACGCTGGGCGTTTGGCTGACCGGCCTGAGTTGCAGCCCGACCGAGCCGAACAAACTCGACCAGCTCGGCTCGGTACAGGTGACGATCGGCGAACGGTCCTTTCTGCTCTGGGTGGCCGACGACGGCGACGAACAGGAACGCGGCCTGATGTTCGTGACCGCCGAGGAGATGGCTCCGCTGCCCGACGGAACGCAGCGGGGCATGATCTTCGTCTTCCCGCGGGAGCGTTATCTCAGCTTCTGGATGAAGAACACGATCATCCCCCTGGATGTCGCATATGTCGATACGACCGGTGAAATCGTCTCAATTCATACGATGGCCCCGCTGGACACCCGACTCGGTCAATACACGTCGGCACGGCCGGCGCGATTCGCCATCGAGGTCCGGGCCGACACGTTCGCCGCCCTGGGCGTCCGGCCCGGCGGACGCATCGAGATACCCTCGTCGCTTCTAAACCCCTCTCCCTGAGCGACCGAACTTCCCAGAGTCCTCGCTGCCCCCGATGGTCCGGCGGTTATGGGACGGCCCGCGCGATCCGGCCGAACCAGGCTCCGCGGGCACTCGTGGTCCGCGCCACGAGCGTCGCCGGGATGACGGGCTCGCGTTCGCTTTCTTCGCTCACCGGTCCGTTTGAGGCTCGTCGCCGCAATCGCCGCCGCCGACGAGCCCGAGCGCAACACGATGCAGCTATTGGTGGTGAAACCCAGGGGCGGCGTGCTTTCCGAGATCGGTCCGCGCCTGCTTGACGAGCTCGGATGGCAGCTCACCACGGCGGACGATTACGAGACGGCGATCGAACTCAGCGGCGGCGGAGCCGTGGACGCGGTGATCCTGGCGATGGCGGGCGAGCCATTCGCACACGAACATTCGGGGCTACCACAGCTCATTCGACATCTGCAAGCGCAGCGTATCGCGACGCTGGTCCTGACCGACACTCCGGGCGACATGCGTGACGACGGCGCCTCGCTCATCGCGATGGTCAGTCCGCAGATCACCGACGCCGAGCTCCGCGGGCGCCTGGCCACGATTCAGCACTACCGCGGCATGCTGAGGCGGCTCGAGTCGGAGCTGGAGAACATGGAACGGCTGGGCAAGCAGCTCGACCGGCACTTCCGCGAGCTGGACGAGGAGATGCGCCTGGCCGGGCGCCTTCAGCGCGATTTTCTTCCCAAGCTGGATGGATCGGCCGGCGACTTCAAGGTGGCGGCGATCTTCCGCCCGGCCGGGTGGGTCTCCGGCGACATGTACGACGTGATGTCGGTGGATGACGACCACCTGGCGATCTACGTGGCGGACGCCGTCGGGCACGGCGTCGCGGCCGGGCTGCTGACCATGTTCATCAAGCAGGCGATCACGCCGACCCGGATCGAGGCCGGAAAGTGCCACGTGTTGACACCGTCGGAGGTCATGGCAGGGCTGAACGACGCCCTGGTCGTGCAGGACCTGCCGCAGTGCCAGTTCGTCACCGCGTGTTACGCGCTGCTCGATCGCCGCCACGCGCGGCTGGCGTGTGCCCGGGGCGGGCATCCGTATCCGCTGCTGATCCGCGGTGGCGGCGAGGTGGTCGAGCTCGAAACCGGCGGCGGGCTGCTCGGCATCGGCCCGGACGGCGCGTTCCCGGCCGCCGAGACGGAGCTTCGGGCGGGGGACAAGGTGATCTTCTATACCGACGGCGTCGAGCTGGGATTCGGCGACGGTGAGAACAAGCTCGATGCCGGTCATGCCTTTCAGCAAATCGTCGGCTCCTTGGCGGCGCAGCCCCTGAGCGAGATGTTCGATCGTCTTGCGGAGCGGCTGGACGCGGGCTGCGGGTCCCTCGCCCCGGGCGATGACGTCACCATCGTGGGCCTGGAGTGGACGCGGCCGTAGGGTGGCTCCGGGGCCGGGCGGGTGCTCCATTCCCACGCCCTGCGGCACACGTTCGTCACGAACCTCGCACGGGCGGGTGTGCATCCGAAGGTGGCCCAACCGCTCGCCCGACATTCGACGATCACTCTGTCGATGGACCGGTACTCGCACACCATCGTCGGCGAGTTGTCCGGAGCCCTCGACGTCTTACCCGACCTGAGCGGCGGAGGCAGAGAAGCGGAGCGTCAATCCGCAACCGGGACGGACGGGAATCTCCTACCGACGTCCTTACCCAAGACCTTTCCGAAGTCGATTGCATCGCAACATCGGCGGGTCGCATCCAATCGCCCCGCGGGCACGGAACGTCACGCCACCGTGGCGCAAGAAACCGCTGATGAGCAGGGCGTCTCCGGCACTCTATCGCACCCCGATGCACTCGAGAAGCAACGGAGGAGGAGGGATTCGAACCCCCGAGACACTTTCGTGCCTAACGGTTTTCAAGACCGTCGCCTTCAGCCACTCGGCCACTCCTCCGACGACTTTGCTACGCAGCGTCCGTTGAGCCTGGTTGCCGGGCCGCTCGCCGTCCCCGCGCCGCGGAACTTACACCGATGGGCTCTAACCCGCCGGCAGCCGAGCCTCGGCGGATGGTTCCTTTACCGTGCCGCGCGTCTGCCGTGCAGGCCACAACCGTATGGCTGCCTCGGTCGAGGGTCAACCAGTTCTCCCGGGTCCTCGCCCCGGCGTGGTCATTGTGCGGTTGGTCTGCTACAGTATTCGCGCGGTTGCGGGTGCGGGCTTCCTGTTGGGATTGTGATGCTCAAGATCGGTGCCGTCGAGCTTGACGTTCCTTTCGTCCAGGCCGCGTTGAGCGGCTACAGCGATCTGGCCATGCGCCGACTGGCCCGGCGGTTCGGGGCGCCCTATGCGCTCAACGAGGTCGTGCTCGATCGGCTCGTCCTGCAAAACGGCCGCAAGACGCGGCGGAAGCTGGCCGTTGCGGCGGACGACCACCCCGTCGGCGGGCAGCTCATGGGCTCGAATCCCGAGGACTTCGCGCCGGCTGCCGTGATGCTGGCCCAGGCCGGGTATGACGTGATCGACATCAACTTCGGCTGCCCGGTGAAGAAGGTGCTGGGACGCTGCCGCGGCGGATTCCTGCTGTCCCAGCCGGCCACGGCGCTGGAGATCGTGCGGCGGGTGTACGACGCCGTCGGTTCGATCCGCCCCGTGACCGTCAAGATGCGCCGCGGGATGGATGACGGTGCGGACAGCGAACGGAACTTCTTCGAGATCCTCGACGGGGCCTTTGAGATCGGCGTCAGTGCGATCACGGTGCACGGACGGACGGTCGAGCAGCGCTACATCGGGCCAAGCCGCTGGGCGTTTCTGACGCGGGTCAAACAACATGCCGGTGATCGGACGATTCTCGGCAGCGGTGATCTGTTCACGGCCGCGGACTGTGTGCGAATGATCGAGGAGACGGGCGTGGACGGCGTGACCATTGCCCGGGGCTGCATCGGGAACCCGTGGATCTTCCGCGACTGCCGGGCGCTGTGGGCTGGTGAAGGGGCGCCTGTGCCACCGGCCATTGGCGAGCAGCGAGATGCGATCGCCGCGCATTTCGCCGACGCCCGTTCCGTCCACGGCGAGAGCCTCGCGCCGCGGCTCATGCGTAAGTTCGGCGTGAAGTACTCCGAACTGCACCCCGCCGCCCGCGCCGTCCGCGACGCCTTCCTGGCGGTCGAGTCCGCCGACGACTTTCTGGCGGTCCTCGACGCGTGGTACGACCCACAACGACTCTGGGCGCATGAACCGAATGGGAGCGTGTCGCGCGACCTCATCGCGGCCGGCGCGGCGATGTGAGAACCGAACGGCCGACTTACCTACGCCGACGACAGGCAGGTTCGTGACATGACCGCCCTTCTGCTCGAACATCCGGTTGTACTCGCGTTCTGCTGGCTGGTGATCGAAGGCACTCTGGTTGCGGTCTGGTCGTCGCGGCGGACGCGTGCCACCCGGCGGGCCGTGTTGATCGGCTTGGCGGCCCTGCCGGTGCTCGAGGCCGTCAGCCTTCTCGTGGTCACGCAGCCCGAGCGGGTGACGTCGATCTGCCGCGACATGGCGGCCGCGGTCGAGCGCGACGACATGGAGGCGCTGGCCCGGCACCTCGACGCCGAGTTCTCCGCGGTCGATCTGGATCGTGACGCCTTCCTCGACGCCGTGTCGCGCACGCTCGCCCAGTTTGAGGTGAAGGAGCCGTACCTTCATCAGTTCGAGGTCTTGGTTTCGCCGCGCGACGCCGCTGTGGCGGAGTTTAACAGCTCCTGCTATGTGGTCGGAACCGGAATCAGGCGGCAGCGGCTGCTGTCTCGCTGGCGGGTGATGTTCCGCCGGCGCGGTGACACCTGGCGCATGATCACGGTCGAAGCCCTCCCGTTGCCGCTCTCGCCGATCCGCAACCTCCGCGACGTGCTGCGTTGACATGGCTCAGGAAGCGTAGAGGTCCATTTAGGGCCATTTCCGTTCGAAAAAAACTTGCCGGGTGGCGGATAAGTAGGTATGTTGGGTATCCACCTTGAGCCTGTCTTCGCGTTGCAGGATCGTGGAGGGCCGCGGAATGCCATGCCTTCGTCTATCCCGTCGCAGCATTGACGAGGCCGCGAGGGGGAGGCTGCTGCCTGACGGCAGCGGAGGGCCCCTGACCGCCTGCGTGTCCCGCAACGCCCGGACCTCCAGCGCAGCAGCGTCTCCGCAGGCGGCTTTCGTCGCGGGCGCTCCCAATCTCGGGAGCATCGATGTGAACGTGACCGCTGCCACTACGCTGTTGATGCGATTTACCCGAAACGTCGCGGTTCTTGCCGCCCTTGCGGGCGGCTGTTCTTGGGCCGCTGAAGGAGCCATGGCTCAGGAAGCACGGCCGGAAGCCGGACCGGCTCGGACCCCGTCGTCGGCTCCGGCCGCTGACGCGACACCACGGGGTGCCGTGGCGGTCCGGCGCGATCCACGCCGCATGCCGGTGTGGCGGGGGCGCGGCGTCTCGCGATTCGCCGCGCAGGCGAGCCACCGCGCGGGGTGGGTGCAGGCGCATGGGGACAACGGCCGCGTTTCCGGTTTGACCACAGTGGACGTCCCCGGCGCGGTTCGGGCCGGAATCTACGCCAACGGCCGGACCGACGAGCGTGAGGGACTTGACTCGAGCTTCACCGGTACAGAGCCGCGCAGCCGTGACGATCAAGGCGCGCATGTGGGCCGGACCTTTGTGCAAGCCGGCGGCGGCGTGAGCGTGCCGCCCGCGCGGCTTGGCCCCGCGGTCGATGGCACCTTGAGTGTACTGGTTCATCTCGACGCGCAGGCGGATCGAACTGTCATAGCCGGTGGAGTGAGTCCCGTCCGGGCAGCCGTGCGGGATTATGCCACCCGGCAGGGTGCGCGGATTCAATACGAGTACGACATCCTCCCGAACGTGATCAACGTCCGCGGTCTTCCACCCGCGGCCCTGGCGACGCTCGCGCAACTTCCTCATGTGGCAAGAGTAGAAGAGGACTACGTGGTGCACACGATGCACAACGACAGCGTCCCGTTGATCCGCGGCCGGCAGTCACAGCTTCAGGACGCCGGTTTTGACGGAGTCGACGGCGCGGGCATTCGCATTTGCGTCGTCGATACCGGAATCGACGCGAACTCGCTGATGTATTCAACGCGCATTGACGCGGCGGCGGGATGGGACTTCGTGAATGACGACGCGGACCCGGAGGACGACCAAGGGCACGGATCCCACGTTGCGGGTACGGCCCTCGGTGGGTTTGTCAACGCTGACTTCGCCTGCGCCGCAACGGGGCCGGAATCCATGCAAGGCGTGGCCCCGGCAGCGACTCTGCTCGGCGTCAAGGTGCTGAATGCAACGGGCTTCGGAACCGTCTCCGACGTGATCGCCGGCATCGACCACTGTGCATCGAGCGCGCTTCCCGGCGGGCGGGCGGACGTCATCAACCTCAGCCTCGGGGGCGGTCAATTCCCCGGAACCTGCGATTCGGACCCGGGAGCGATGGCGGTGAACAACGCGGTGGCGGCGGGGGTCGTGGTTGTCGCGGCCGCGGGCAATGATGGGCTGACCAACGCCGTTGGCAGCCCGGCCTGCGCGTCCGGGGCGATCGCCGTGGCCGCGACGTACGATGACAGCTACCCCAACTGCGACTTCCCGGAGGTGACTTCATTGTCCTGGGGGATCTGCCTTGACAGCAACCCGGTTGTCGACCAGCGGACCTGTTTCAGCAACCGCAGCACGAAGATCGACGTAGCTGCGCCGGGCTGCATCATCTTCTCCAACGACGCGACCGCCGCCGCGGGCGACGGATTGATCGGCTTCTGTGGGACGAGCCAGGCCGCGCCGCACGTGGCCGGATTGGCCGCGCTTCTGCTGGACGCCGACCCGTCGCTGACGCCCACCGAGGTCCGGACGCACATCCGCGGCGGTGCGGTGGACCTGGGACCGTTGGGGTTCGACTCCGGATACGGGTATGGTCGCATCGATGTCATCGATTCGCTGGCGTGGACGCCGTGCTCCGCCGACGCCGAGTGCCACGACGCGCTGTTCTGCAACGGCGTGGAAGCGTGCGAGACGGCCACGGGCCTCTGTCAGGCGGGGATCAACCCCTGCGAAGCTCCGCTCCTTTGCCGCGAGAGCGACGATCTCTGCGTGAACTGCCTGAGCGATTCCGATTGCGACGACGGGTTGTACTGCAACGGCGCGGAGACGTGCGTCACCGCCGCGGGCGTCTGCGAGGCCGGCGAGGACCCGTGCACGGACCCGCCGATGTGCCGCGAGAGTGACGACACGTGCGTCGAATGTCTGTACCCCCCGGACCCGCAGTCCAGCGGCTCTACTGTAGGCTGGGGGCAGTACGTCCTGGCCGGTAACCTCAGCCGCGGCTTTGTGAACGTCGCCGCGGGCTCGTTCCACAACCTGGCCCTCAGGGACGACGGGAGCGTCGTGGCGTGGGGCAACGCCGGCGTGGGGCGGACGGACGTCCCTACGCCCAATGCCGACTTCATCGCTGTCTCTTCGGGCGGGGCGCACAATCTGGGACTCAAGGCCGATGGCTCCGTCGTGGCGTGGGGATCGAACAGCGATGGCCAGACCGACGTCCCCGCCCCGAACGCCGATTTCGTCGCGGTCGCCGCAGGGGTCCGGCACAGTCTGGGTCTGAAGGCCAACGGGGCCATCGCGGGCTGGGGATGGAACGACTACGGAACGACCGACGTTCCCGCGCCCAACGCCGACTTCGTCGGCATGGCTGCGGGACCCTACCACAGTGTGGGCCTCAAGGCCAACGGGTCCATCGTAGAGTGGGGATGCGCGAAGTTCGAATGCGACGACGAACAGTGCGTTTGCGCCGAAACCCCGTCGGGCCCACCGCTGCCGAATACGAACTTCGTAGCCGTCGACGCGGGCGACTTCCACAACGTGGGCCTTCGGGCCGACGGCACAATCGTGGCGTGGGGATGCAGCAACCGTCCCGAATACGACTTCGGGCAATGCAACGTCCCGGCACCCAATACCGGCTTCGTTGCGCTCGCCGCAGGTGCGTATCACAGTCTCGGCGTCAAGGCAGATGGCTCCATCGTGGCGTGGGGACGCAACGATTACAGGCAGACCAGCGTTCCCGATCCCAATTCCGACTTCGTGGTCATTTCCGCCGGGGCGTTTCACAGCGTGGCCCTCACAGCCGATGGATCGGTGGTAGCGTGGGGGGACAGCTATGACGGCCAGACCAACGCCGCCTCGCCCAACACCGGCTTCGTCGCCATCGCCACGGGTTCTTCCGTCAGCCTCGGTCTCAGGGACGACGGATCCGTTGTAGCGTGGGGATGGGATATCAACGGGGCGCTCGATGTTCCAGTCCCCAACACGGACTTCATCGCCCTCCACACGGGAGGCCGTCATAGTCTGGGTCTCAAGAGCAACGGGTCCATTGTAGGCTGGGGACCGAACGAATCGGGGCAGATCGACGTCCCTGCGCCAAACGCCGGCTTCACCGAGATCGCCGCCGGACTGGACCACAGTCTGGGCCTCAGGGCCGATGGCTCCATCGTCGCGTGGGGGTGCAGCCCCTTCACCGACTTCGGTCAGTGCGAGATGCCGGTGCCCAACACCGGCTTCGTCGCCATCGACACGAAGATGCAACACAATCTGGCGTTGAAGGCCGACGGATCTATCTTGGCGTGGGGATTAGATAACGACGGCCAGCTCGACGTCCCAGCGCCCAACGCCGACTTCGTTGCCATCGCCGCGGGCGTGGCCCACAGTCTGGGCGTCAAGGCCGATGGGTCGGTCGTGGCGTGGGGCTGCGAAGCGGAGGACCGCGACTACGGGCAGTGCGACGTTCCCGCCCAGGGCAACAACGGATTCATCGCGGTCGCCGCAGGCACATTCCACAGCCTTGCTCTCAAGAACGACGGATCCATTGTGGGTTGGGGATGGAACAACCGCGGGCAAACCGAGGCTCCGTTCCCCAACGGCGGGTTCACCGCCATCGCTGCGGGCTTTGACCACAGCCTGGCCATCCGGGGCGATGCCGATTCCGACGCCGTCCTTGACGAGTACGACAACTGTCAGACGGTCTTCAACCCCGACCAGATCGACTGCCAGGAGAACTGCATCGGCGATGCCTGTGAAGGTTCCCCGGATTGCAATCAGAACACCATTCCCGACGAATGTGAAGCCTACACGGATTGCAATCAGAACGAGATTCCCGATGAATGCGAGGAGAACATCGACTGCAACGCGAATGGCACTCTCGACGGTTGCGACATCATGTCCGGAACCTCGGCGGACACGGACGGCAACGGAATCCCTGACGAGTGCGACGTGGCGCCCGCGTTCGCGGCCGAGGGCTGCCGCGCGCTCGTTGTCACGCCGGTTGCCGACCCGAGATCAGTAGCGTTGCGCTTGAGGGCTGCGGAGTCCCCCTGCTTTGAAGGATACCTTTCACCGGACGGAACACTGGGCGACGCGCCGGTTTTTGCGCCGGCCGAGGATTGGGGTACGCTGGTCGTCGTACACGAACAGATCGTGCCTGAGGTTCAATACGCGGTGGTGGCACAGTTCGATGACGGTAAGGCGTCATCGCTGGTGTGGGCCACCACGTCCGTCTGGGGAGACGTAGTCGGCGTGGCCCCGACCGACCCGCCCGACGGGAACGTGAGTTTCCGGGACATCGGGGCCGTCGTGGCGTGCTACAAACATCTGACCACGGCGCCGCCGCTATATCGTTGCGACATGCACCCGGCCACGCCCGACGGTAACGTGAACTTCCTCGACATCGGTGCGGCCGTGCAAGGATACAAGACGATTCCTTATCCTTTCCCCGGCCCCTGTCCCTAGCTGGAGCGTGTCCTCATGAGCCAGAGCAACCGGAAGTGGCTCGCGTCCCTGATCCTGCCGGTCGGGTGGCTCGCAGTTGCATCCCCGATCCGGGCAGACCTGATTTATGTGGATGAAAGCGCCGGCGGCCCGGTTCACGACGGGAGCGGCTGGTGCTCGGCCTACACCGACCTCCAGGATGCCCTGGCGGCGGCGGGTGTCGGTGACGAAATCCGGGTCGCCGACGGCGTATACCGGCCCGACGGCGGGACAGGCGATCGCGCGGCGACGTTTCGGTTGAAGAGTCGGGTCGTTCTGGCCGGCGGTTACGCGGGTTGTGGGGCCGCCGATCCCGACGCGCGGGACGTGACAGCGTTCGCATCCATCCTCAGCGGCGACCTCAACGGCGACGACGGGCCCGACTTCGCGAACTACGGCGACAACAGCTACCACGTCGTGACCTACGACGATCCCAATGCCACCGGGGTCGTCCTCGACGGCTTCACGGTCGCATCCGGCAACGCCGACGGGACGGATGCGTTCACCAACCAGGGCGGCGGCATTCACATCCGTCAGGGCGACATCAAGTGCATTCCCGGCGGCCCGACGATCCGCAACTGCACCGTCGAGAAGAACTGGGGCGCCCATCACGGCGCGGTCAACGATCACGGCCTGACGACGGTCATCGAGGATTGCATCGTCCGCAACAACTACGCCGGCGCGGAAGGCGGCGGGCTCCAGGTCCACAGCGGCGCGCCGATGATCCGCAACTGCCTGTTCGAGGACAACGAGAGCGCGGGCAACGGCGGCGGTGCGTGGGTGGGACGTGACACCGATGCGACCTGCTCGGGCACCAGCACGCCGACCGTTATCGGATGCACCTTCCGCGGCAACACCGCCGTCCATGGCGCGGGGCTCTACAGTGAAGGCAGCGCCCCCGTCGTGCGCGACAGCACATTCGAGAACAACACCGCGTTGACCACGGTGCTCAACGACCGGCGCGGCGGCGGCCTCTACATGGCCCCGGGGACCAACGCGGTCATCACTGAATGCACGCTCTCGGACAACACCGCTTACCTGGGCGGGGGGATCTACATCGAACAGAGTACGGTGTCGATCGCGGACTGTTCGTTCGACGCCAACCAGGCCGTGTCGAGCTGCTTCTTCGATGAGGCCGGAGCTTTCATCTGTCCCGGCGGTGGAGGCGTCTATGCCACCGCTTCATCTGACGTGACCCTCACCGACTGTCTCTTGGACGGCAACCGCTCCACCCGTGAGGGCGGCGCATTTCACGCGAACACCGGAGCCACGCTCCGCGCCATTCGTTGCATGATCCGCGGGAGCGACGCCTACTATGGCGCCGGCTGGGCGAAGGACGCGGCGCTGCTCCTGGCCGAGGACTGCACGTTCGAGGACAACACCGGAAACCATGGTATGACCATCATCCGGACCACCGCGACCTTCCGCCGCTGCCGCTTCATCAACAACCGCGCCACGCAGCGCAACGGCGGGGCGTGCAATATTGTCGGTGGCACTCCGTTCTTCGCCAACTGCTGGTTCGAGGGCAATCAGGCCACCGAGGAGGGCGGGGCCATTTCGACGCTCACAGGGCTGGTCATGGCCAATTGCGTCTTCAAGAGAAACGCCGCGCCTTCCGGCGGCGCATGGGTGCATCGCGGCCCCTGGCAAGCCTACGCGGTGAACAGCACGTTCTCGACAAACACATCCGGGCAGGGTGCGACGCTGTTCGTCAAGGATGGCGGGCTCGTGTACTTTCGAAATTCGATCATCTGGGACGGGACGGACAGCCTCGTTGGTGCGGGCGGCTGGGCGCAGCTCGACTACTGCGACGTACAGACCGACGATCCAGGCAACGCCGTCATCAACCTCGATCCGCTGCTGGATGCGTCGATGCGGCCCGCACCGGACTCGCCCTGCATCGACGCCGGCAGCAACGCACTGCTGCCTCCCGACCTCACCGACCTCGACGGCGACGGCGACGTGACCGAGCCCACACCCTTGGATTATGCGGGCAATCCGCGGATCACCGGCGGCATCGTCGACATGGGCGCATACGAGATGAACGACTGCAATGAGAACGGGTTCGCCGACGCGGAGGACATCGCCGCCGGGCGGAGCGAGGATTGCACGGGCAACGGCATTCCCGACGAGTGCGAGCCGGACTGCAACACGAACGGCGAGGCCGACAGTTGCGACATCGACGGCGGTGCGGCCGGGGATTGCAACGGCAACGGCGTCCCCGACTCCTGCGACCTTGCCGGCGGCGGATCCGAGAACTGCAACGGCAACAACACGCCCGACGAATGTGAGGCCGACTCCGACGGCGACGGAACGATCAACGCCTGCGACGGTTGCCCCTCCGACCCCGGCAAGACCGCCGCCGGGGCCTGCGGCTGCGGCGTGCCCGATGACGACGGCGACGGCGACGGCGTCCCCGATTGCCACGATGTCTGCCCCGGCTTCGATGATCTGGCCGACTCGGACGGCGACGGTGTGGCGGACGGGTGCGACATCTGCCCGGCCGGCGACGACGCGCTCGATTGCAACCACAACGGCCTCTCGGACCCGTGCGAAGTTCTCGAAGGCGTTACGGACGACGTCGACGGTAACGGGGTCCCCGATGATTGTGACATCGCCCCGGTGGTCACCGCGGACGCCTGCCGGGCGCTGGTGGTGACGCCTCCGGCGGGAGCCGAGCCCCTTGCCCTGCGGCTCACCTCGCCGCAGTACCCATGCTACGAGCGGTTCATCATGCCCGACGGCGGCCTGACCGGCGGGGCGATGTACCAAAGCGGCGATGTTTGGGGCACGCTGACCGTGATCCACGAGGAGATCGTCCCAGCGGTTCCATACGCGGTGGAGGCGTATTACGAAGGCGGGACCGTTTCCGCGCAGACCTGGGCCACGACGGCGAAGTGGGGCGACGTGGTCGGCATGACAAATACCGACCCGCCGGACGGCGACGTGAGTTTCCGGGACATCGGGGCCGTCGTGGCGTGCTACAAGCATCTGACCACGGCGCCGCCGCTATACCGCTGCGACATGCACCCGGCCGCGCCCGACGGCGACGTGAACTTCCTCGACATCGGGGCAGCCGTCCAGGGTTACAAGCACGTCCCTTACCCGCATCCGACGCCGGAACCGTGCCCGTAGCGGGCCGGGCTGCTACGTCGCGACCGCGCCCCGACCTCGGCTGGACCGTGTTCGCATGCGAACCGTTCCTGCGCCGCGGCGGATGTGCCCGATCTTCAGCGGCTGCTCGCCGGCCCGCTTCAGGATCCGCAACACCGATTCCGCGAAGAACGGCCGGACGATCATCACGAAGCCGATTCCCATGTTGAATACCTTGACCATCTCGGCGTGCGAGGCCCCCAACCGCCGCAGGAAGCCGAAGATCGGCGGCAGAGACCACTTTGTCGGGTCCAGCATCGCGTCGCAGTTCGGCGGGATGGCCCGGGCGATGTTCTCGGAAAGCCCCCCGCCCGTGATGTGCGCCATGCCGGTGACGACCCGCTTGCGCCGATACCGGCGGACTACGCGCTGGACGGCCCGCACGTAGATCCGCGTCGGACGCAGCACCGCCTCACCGAGCGTCTCGCCAAGCTCGTCGTAGTGCTTCCCCAGGTCACAGCCCTCATGCTCGATGAGCCGGCGGACGAGCGAGTATCCGTTGGAGTGAATCCCGCTCGAGGGCAGGCCGATCACCACGTCGCCCGGCTCCATCCGCGAGCCGTCGATCATCCGGTTGCACTCGACGACGCCGACCGCGAACCCGGCCAGGTCGAGATCGCCCTTGCGATAAACCGCGGGCATCTCCGCCGTTTCGCCACCCAACAGCGCACATCCCGCCTCCCGGCACCCCGCGGCGATCCCCTCGACGACGTCCTTCAGCCGCTCGGGATCGAGCCTGTGAACCGCCAGGTAATCCAGAAACAGCAGCGGCTCGGCCCCACAGGTGATCAGATCGTTGACGCTCATCGCCACCAGGTCGACCCCGATCGTGTCCAGCCGGTTCATGGCGATCGCGATCAACACCTTGGTGCCCACGCCGTCCGTGCACGCCACCAGCATCGGCTTCTTGTAGTTCCGCCGGAACAGGGCCTCGTCGTAGTCGAGCCGGAACAGCCCCGCAAAGCCGCCGTGCCGCGCCCGGGGCACCCGCGGGCCGTACGTGCTGTGCATCGCGGCCTCGATCGCGCGCACCCACCGCGTGTTCGCCGCAATGTCGACACCGGAATCCTTGTAGGTGATCTTCTTGCCCAACGTTCCCGCGCCTGCTGAGACGTCCAGCTCGCCACCCATTCTAACCGCAGGGGACCGTACGCGGCAGGGTGCCATCGCCCCACCCGCCGCCGCTTTTCAGAGCCCCGAGCGCCAGCGACGGGCCCGCCCGCAGCGCGCCACCACGCCGCATAGCCGGATCGCACCCGGCACAAACCGCCGGTGCGTGCCTGCCGCGACGTTCCGGGCTGACCCCGCGCTGCCGCTTGGGGCTCGGACGGCCCCGCGCCCCGCCTCGATGAAACCGACCCTGCGCAGTACACTACGGTCGGTGAATTGATGACCTCCACGGAAATCCGACGGCAGTTTATCGAGTTCTTCAAGGGCAAGGAGCACGCCTTCGTGCCCTCCTCGCCCGTCGTGCCGCACGACGACCCGACCCTCATGTTCGCCAACGCAGGCATGAACCAGTTCAAGCCGATCTTCCTTGGGACCGAGCCGGCACGGCACTCCCGCGTGGCCAACACCCAGAAGTGCATCCGGGCCGGTGGCAAGCACAACGACCTCGACGACGTGGGACAGGACACCTACCACCACACGTTCTTCGAGATGCTCGGCAACTGGTCCTTCGGCGACTACTTCAAGAAGGAAGCCATCGAGTGGGCCTGGGAGCTGCTGACCGAGGTCTGGGGCATCCCCAAGGAGCGGCTGCACGCGACGTACTTCGGGGGGCTGCGCAGCGAGCCGCGATCTTCAGATCGCGCGGACTCACCAGGATCGAGGCACGAAGGGACGAAGGGACGAAGGGACGAAGGGACGAAGGAGAGGGACCACGGGATCGAGGGATCAGGGGATCAAGAACCGGCAACCGGGAATCGGCAATCGGAAATCGGATCGGAGTGGGAGCTCGAGCCCGACTACGAGGCCCGCGACCTCTGGTTGTCGGTGACCGACATCGACCCGTCGCACGTCCACCCAGGCAGCATGAACGACAACTTCTGGGAGATGGGCGACACCGGGCCGTGCGGGCCGTGCAGCGAAATCCACATCGACCTGACGCCGGACTTGTCCGGCGGGCCACTGGTCAACGCCGGCGACGCCCGGGTCATCGAGCTGTGGAACCTGGTGTTCATCCAGTTCAACCGGGCCGCGGGCGGCAAGCTCTCGCCGCTTCCCGCCAGGCACGTCGACACCGGCATGGGCTTCGAGCGCCTCTGCGCCGTGCTCCAGGGCATGCAGCAGAACAAGCTCGGGCAGGTGTCGAATTATGATACGGATGTGTTCACACCCATCTTCGACGCCATCCGCAAGCGGACCGGGGCGCCGGTGTACAGCGGCACGCTGCCCATTCCGTACCCCGACCGTAAGGGAGCGGGCCCGGGCACGGACAAAGGGACGGAGGGACGAAAGGACGCAGGGGAGAGGGATCAAGGGATCGAGGGATCAAGGGATCAAGATCAGTACCCCGACTGTAAGGGCGCGGACAATCCTGAGCCGCAGGCTTCAGCCTGCGCGAACGCTCCGGATTCAGGGACCGCCCACGACGCCGGACGATCGCGCGGGCTGAAGCCCGCGGCTCGCGATCAGATCATGATTGATGTGTCGTATCGCGTCATCGCCGACCACGTGCGCTGCCTGACCTTCGCGTTGACCGACGACGCCATCCCCTCCAACGAGGGCCGCGGCTACGTCCTCCGCCGCATCCTCCGCCGCGCTGTCCGCTACGGCCGGCAGTACCTCGAAATGCACGAGCCGTTCCTGGGCGACCTCGTGCCGGCCGTCGTCGATCACATGGCCGACGCCTTCCCCGAACTCCGCACCGGCCCCAACCCGAACCGTCCCCGCGACAACGTGAAATATGTGGCCGAGATCATCCGCGACGAGGAGGAATCCTACTTCAATACCTTAGAGCAAGCACTGAAGCATTGGTGGTCGGGTGTCGGCGCGTCGTTGTACCAGCAAATGCAGGGGGAACGACGCTTCGGCATTCAACAATCGCGATTCGCGTGGGTCGAGTCTCCGAGCGATGACCTTGGTAAGATATTCCCCGATACAAAGATACGCGTCTTTCCGTACGCAAGGCCGGGGGCCCTGTTGGACGAATTCGAGGTTCGACATCTGACACGTGATCGGGTGGAGAAGTGGTGCCGTGGCGCTCCTCGGATTTCCGGCGACACCGCCTTCAAACTCCACGATACCCACGGGCAGGATATCGATGATACCGTACGAATGGCCGCAGACCTCGGAATGGTAGTGGATCTCATCGAATACGAACGGTTGATGGAAGAGGCCCGCCAGCGGTCACGCATCGAGGTTACCCCGGGCACCGCTCATCTGATGATCACCACATTTCCGCCAGAGGTACGCATTGGCGTGGCTGCGACGGATGACTCCCTGAAATACAGTGCGTTATCCACACAAGCAAAGGTCGTTGGTTTCCTGGACACGAAGGGAGCGCTGCAGAGGGAACGGCTGAACGCCGGACAGAGCTACGCACTGATCCTAGACGCGACATGTTTCTATGCAGAGCAGGGCGGCCAAGTTGGTGACTCGGGTGTGATTGTAAGCGAAACCGGACGGTTCGAGCTGCACGATACCAGGAAACTCGACCGTGCTGTCGTTCATTTCGGCCAAATGCAGACCGGCGGGTTTGATCCCGGACAGAAGGTCAGTCTGAACGTAGGCGAATCCCGCCTGCCCACGATGAGCAACCACACGTCCACACATGTCCTCAACTGGGCACTGCGCGAAGTGCTCTGCCCCCCCGAGGAGCGGGAGCACCCGCACGTCCAGCAGAAGGGGTCGCTGGTCGATCCGGAAAAGACGCGGTTCGACTTCTCGCACAACAAGCCGCTGAGTGACGACGAGATCCAGCGCATCGACCAGCTTGTCAACGAGCAGATCAAGGCGAACCTGCCGGTCTATGCCGCCAACCGGGAAGAGGACTTCGTGGACCAGGAGCTGGCCCGCGAGATCAACACCCTCCGGGCCGTCTTCGGCGAGAAATACCCCGACAAGGTGCGCGTCGTCTCGATCGGTGCCCCCATCACGGAGGAGGACGCGAAACGGGCAGGTGAGTCCGACTGGCTGCTCAAGTCACCGAAAGACCCCAAGTGGATGAAACACTCCGTCGAGTTCTGCGGTGGAACACACGTCAAGCGGACTGCGGAGATAGGGCCCGCTCAATCTGATTACACGGACGACGAATGCAAAGCCTTTACCCTCATCGCCGAAGAAAGCGTCGCCAAGGGCATCCGCCGCGTCGTCGGCGTCAGCGGAGAGGCAGCAAAGACCGCCATCGAGACCGGCCGCGAACTCGTGGAAGAAGCGAAGGCACTTTTTGATCAGAGCCGCGCCCGTGAGGAAGCGGACGGGGACAGGGACGGAGGGACGAAGGGACCGAGGGACGAAGGCAAGGGATCGAGGGACCAAGGGATCGACGGATCGAGAATTGGAAATCGGCAATTGGAAATTGGAAATCTCCCCGAACGCGTCGCCGACCTCCACCGCCGCATCAACGACTCCCTAATCCCCGTCGTCGTCCGCCGCCGCCTGTCCGACATGCTGGCCGACCTTCAGAAGGCCGCGAAGGAGCAGCAGAAACAGGCCGCCGCCGAGTCCGGCGAGCAGGTCATGGACCGCGTTGCGGAATTGCTCAACGCCGCAGAGACGGTCAGTGGCGTCACCATCGTCGTCGGCGAGGTCCCCAGCGCCCCCGCCGACAGGCTCCGCTCCGCCATCGACTGGATCCGCAACAAGACCGAAGCCTCGGCCGTCCTCCTCGCCACCGTCACCGACGACAAGGTCACCCTCCTGGCCGGCATGAGCAAGTGCGTCGTCCAAAAAGGCGTGAAGGCCGGCGACCTCATCAAGGAAGTCGCCCCCCTCGTCGGGGGCAAAGGCGGCGGCCGCCCCGACATGGCCCAGGGCGGCGGGACCGAGCCGACGAAGTTAGCCGCCGCACTGGATGCGGCTCGCGACTGGCTGACAAGCCGGGTCCGTTCATTGTGACCGCCTACTTCGCGAGGCGTCCCCGCTTTCGGAACGGCGTATGCGATGCTTGAATTGCGAGTATCGGTTGGACGGCGTGGCAGAGCCGTGGTGCCCGGAATGTGGCACACGGTTTGATCCGGACAACGCGAGAACCTATGCCCCTGACGATGGAGGAGAACGGCGGGTCCACGCCATTGCGGCGTCATTCGCTGGTGCGTTCTTTGGTTGGACGTTGGCATATGCGCTGCATGTTGCCAACCAAGTCTATTCGTCGGGTTTCGGATACCTCACCGACGTCGGATTCTGGCGATTCTGGACTTCAGCTACGGTTCTTGTGTGGTGGGTGCTTCTGGTCGTACCGTTGCTCTGGTTCCGCCCCGTGCTGAAAGGATTGCGCAACCGCGGGCTCGCGATTGTCTGCGGTGCCGCGCACGGCGCGGTTGGTTACCTTCTGGTGATCGCATGGCTCGCCGGGATCTGGTGGTATACGATCACATTCGCTGCGATTGTCGGAGCCGTTTCAGGCCTTTTGGTCAGTACAGTGCTCCGTTGGCGCCGCGCCCGATCCGCCGATCCTCCGCGCTGGCTGCCGTGGACTCTTGTCGGCATGCCGCCATTGTTTCTGTTGGGATGGCTTGGTCTCGCTTGGCCCACGATCGCGTGGCTCTCGCCGCATACCCAGTACACATTCGGCAGTCACAGGTCGCGGGACCAAGCCATCGTCCGAGCCCTTTCCAGGGTCGTTGTGGGAGATCGGTACGACGAACTTCATAGAATGCTGCCGGACCGCTTTCAGGAGGTGGAGCCTGTTGGCGGCGCCGGGTCAACGTCCTCCTGGGGTTCGATCCGATACGAGGTGCTTGTCAAAGATGGAGTAATCACAAAGATCCAGTACGAACCCCTGCGCTAGAAGCACTCGATTACCGACCGCGCCACGCAGTAGAGCGAGAGAAAAACCCAGTACCGCTTTCGAAAGAGACCAACCATGATCGATCTCGAAACCATCCGAACCATGCTGCGGCACAACGACTGGGCCAACGGACAGGTCTTCGACGCGGTCGGGCCGCTTTCGGACGAGCAACTCGACCGGCCGGTCGAGATGGGCCGCGGGTCGCTGCGGAGGACCCTCGTGCACATTCTCTGTGGCGAGCTGGTCTGGGTGAAGCGCTGGCGGGGGCAGGCGGAGACGCCCTGGCCGGATGAAGAAGAACCGGCCGGCGTCGCGACGATGCGCGACCGGCTCGCGAGAACGCAGCGCGAACGCGATGCATTCCTCCACCGCCTCAGCGAAGCGGAGCTTGAACAGCGGCTCACGTACCGCGACTCGCTCGGCGGCCGGTTCACCGCCACGCTGGGTGGGATGATGCTGCAACTGTGCCTGCACTCCGCCCATCACCGGGCCCAGGCCGTCAACATGATCCGCCGCGCCGGCAGCGACCCGCCCGACCTGGACTACATGTACTCGGTCCGCAAACCGGCCGGCACGTAAGCCAACGGCACCGCGCGCTGTCTACAGCGTGAATGCGGCCGTGACCGGGGCGTGATCCGGCGCGATCTCTCCCACGCGTTCGCCGGGGTTCTCGCTGACCGATGGCAACTGATCCTGGAAATCCACGTGGCTCTCGACCGTCGGCACCTTCCGCTTGTTGTTCTGATCGTGAGGAACTAGTTCCTCCGAGACGAGGATCTGGTCGAGCAGTTCGCCGCGACCGCGGTGGACTCGGGAATAGCGGCGCTCGGAGGCGATCGCCCCAGCGAGATTGAACAGGCGGACATCGTCGCCCTGGTCGGGGCGGTCGAAGCCAAGCGTTCCGATCTCGCTTCCAGGCGGGCCGTTGAGCAGGAGCGACGTCTGGGCCTCCGGAACGTCGTTGAGGTCGCCCATCAGTATCAACGGCGTCGTGTCGTTCTCAACGAGAAAGCCGTTGACCCGCGTGCGGAGCGTGACCGCCTCCGCCATCCGCCGCATCAAAGCGATCCCGGCCACCTGGGCGCGCTCGTTTTCGTCCCGAGGCGTGAAGCTGCTCCCGCCGGGCCGCGGGAACGTCAGAAGCTTGGACTTCAGGTGCGTGGTGATCAGATGGATCGAGACGTTCCCCTTGGTTACGCGGATGTGCAAGGCCCCACGGCCCATCCGCGTGATCGGTGGTGTGTCGCCGTTAGCGGCCAGCCCGTGAATGTCCAGCGCCGGGCCCGGCGGAAACGCGACGATCTCGTCCTGATCCTCCACCGCCAGCTTCGAGAGAAACGCGACCCGGATGCCGCGTCCATCCGGAGCCGCAGAGACCGCGCGGTGCGGAAAGGTCCCGCCCAGCGCTTCTTGCAGGTCTTCGATGGGCTCGGCACCGCCGACCTCCTGAAGCCCGACCACGTCCGGGTCGAGCCGATTGATCACGTTGGCGAGCAGCGTGAGCTTTCGGTCATACTGCTGCCGGTCCTCCTGGCTCGCCCCGGAGGACGGGCGGAACAGGTTCTCCACGTTCCAGGTCATGGCGCTGAAGGCAGGCATCGCGGCACTCCTTTCGATCAAACCGAACTGTACCTGACTACGACCCCGCCATTAGGGGCGTCAAGTCACGGAAAGGTGCTCTGTAGAACGCGAATCGTGGAGGAGCAAGCCGGTCTGCGCCGACCCGTTGCAGGACCGACGTTCTCGGCACGCAAAGCCGTGGCACGCCGCCGGATTCGACAATTCGACGGAACCGAATCCCGGCCCCGTGACTTATAGTGTGTGGAGCCTTCGGCGCGGGGTCGACCGGCCGCGGAAGCCGGCCCGGCGGCGGAGGTGGGACTTGGCCCGACCGCGAGGATACGGAATCCGTGACCGAGCTGCCGATTTCGGCTTCGACCACCTGCGGCCTGCGATCGCCGGATCAATTCCGGCGTTTCACTGCCATTGCCACGAGACCGACTGGAAAGTCGGTCCCACAGGCATGCGAGGCCGCCGACGAGGATCTGGTCGAGCGTGCCAAGCGCGATCCACTCGCGTTCGCGCGGCTCTACCGGGCGCACTATGCGGCCATCGCCGGGCATGTGCTGCGGCGCGTCGGTGATCTGCACGTGGCTGAGGACCTTGCGGCCGACGTGTTCGTCACGGCAATACGGTCTATCCGGCGGTATCGGACACGCGGCGTGCCTTTCCGAGCCTGGTTGTACCGGATCGCCACCAACACGGTGAACCGATGGGCCCGGAAGAACCGCCACCGAGGGGCGAACCTGCACAACCATGTCGATGTGCCGGCGCCGCACACCGACGCGGTGAGTGACAGCGCGGTGGCACGAGATGCGCTGCTGGCCCTGTCGCCCAAGCTCCAGGCGGTGCTGGCGCTGCACCATCTGGAAGGAATGTCGGTCGAAGAGGTCGCGGCCGTCCTCGGCTGTCGCGTGGGTACGGTCAAGTCCCGATTGTCGCGAGCGCGGGATGCCCTGCGCGAGCAGTTGAACGTACGGAGGTAGTATCGTGAACCATCACCCGGACCCGGTCGATCGTGCACTGGAGTCATTGCGCTCTCAGTCCTGGACCGGTGCGTCCTTTGACGAGAGATTGGAGCAGAAACTGATGCAGACTTTCCCGAGACTGAAGCGGCGCTCGTTCGTTCGGCGGCATGCGGTGCTGTGCGTGAGCCTGGCCGCGCTCTTCGCCGGCGGCGTTGGATTCGCCGCCACCGGCGGCACACAGGTCGTCAAACACTGGATCGTCAAGCTCGAGCTGATCAGCACGCATGGTCAGGTCCTTGAGGCTCATCTCCAGCCCGTTGACGGAGGTAACGCAACCACGCTCTCCGTCGGCGGCGGAACGGGCACCACGACCTTCCAACTGCAAGCCGATGCCATCGATGTCGTGGACGCGGAGGGCGGACTGGCCAACGTCGCGGTCGAGCTCCGGGCGACCACTGACCCTGGGTCGAACGAGGCAGGCCTATCGTTCACCGCGGAAGCCACGGCCAACGTGGAACACGCGCCGCCCGGTGTGGCGGAGCGTGTGGAGCCCGTGATGGCCGAGATCGGCGAGGCGGTCGGTATCGTCGATTGGATCGACGAGGCCGGCGAATGGCAGGAACTGCACGTTGTGCCCGTTCACGGTGACACGCAGGGCTTCGATGTCTTCACCACCTTCTACGGCGAATTCGACGAGACGCTCTATCGGCAGCTCGGATCGGTCCGTGGCCTGGATCCGGAAACGACCGAAGTGGGCGAGCTGATCTGGCCCGACGCGGGGTTGGCGATCATCCCGTTCCTTCGGGCCGACGGCTCAGACCTGTCGCTGGCCGTCGAGCTCACCGGCCGGCGCGCCGAGAGCGAAGCGGGTGTGCTCGAGTTCGAGTCCGGCGACGACCGAAACGTGACATTCAAGCTGAATCGCATTGACGTCGAGAAGGCCGGCGAGCCGAGCCATACGCCCCCCCGCGATCGTCGTTGATCGCACGGCGCCGGCCATGACGCACGCGAACGAATAACAGCCGCCGCAGCGCGTGACTTCTCTCGGACCCGGGGTCGGGGGCGTCCAGGCGCACCCCCGACCCGGTTCTGCCCGCCCTGCCGGTCCCGTTTCGGCCGCCATTTCCGATAATCACGTCGCCGGGAATGGGAATCACCAACCCGAACTGCGTCCGCCCGTTCTGGTCGGCCGATCTAACATGGGGTAGTGTGCGTAGGAACGGTGCCGGCTTTTTTTGGGGGAATGGCCTTGCAATACCGCGGAAGACCCGGACGGGTGAACGTCAAGGTCCTCGTGATCCTGGTGGCGATCACCGGGCTTCTGGGTGGCGGCGTGGTTGTCGGCCACTATGTGCAGAAGCGGCTCATGGCCGACCGGGCGCTGGCTGCGGGCCGCAAGGCGATCGCCGACGAGAACTGGGCCGACGCCGCAAAGCACCTTCGCGTCTACCTGTCGAAGTACCCGGACAACCTGGAGGTGCTTCAGGAATACGCCGCGGCACATCTCTCGGTGCGCCCGCTCGAAACGGGCAACATCCTGGCGGCGATCGGCGGCTATCGGCGTCTGCTGCGGCACCGTCCCGGCGACCCGGACCTCTGCCATACACTCGCGCGGCTCTACGCGTCCGTCGGGAATTTCTCCGAGGCGGTCTACATCGCCCGTCAACGCCTCAAACATGCCCCCGACGACCACCATGCCCAACTCGATCTTGCCCAAGGACTCGCCGGGCAGCGCAACTACTCCGAAGCGATCGACGTGCTCACCGCCGTCGTCAACGCACGCCCGGACCTGATTGAGGCCTATGCCGCGCTCGGTGCTCTGCTCATGCAGCGCGACCCCTCCAGCGGTAAGCAGGAGGCGGCCCCATGGATCGAGACGGTCGTCGAGAACAACCCACAGTCCCCATCGGCCCGGGTACTCCGCGCGCGGTTCAAGAGGATTGCCGGGGAGGCGTTCGAAGCGGTGGCCGAGGATCTCGACGCGTGTGGGGCGGTCGAGACGCCGGATGCGAACACGCGCCTGATGCTCGTCGAGGAGTGGATCGCATGGGGTCAATACGAGCAGGCCGAAGCCACGCTCCTGCCTCTGCGGGAGATGCCGCTGGATGCGTTCGACGCCGATCCCCTGGAAGCGGAATCGCTGTTCATTGCGACCCGGATCGCGGAAGGTACGCTGGCGTTGCGGGCGCCGGAGCGCGCGGATCCGGTCGAGGCCGCCGACGGCGTGATGCAGCGGCTCGCGGAGTATCAGCGCCCGGCGTTCCTGCCGACCGCCGTCCGCCTGTACCTTGCCGGCGGCGCCGCCGACAAGGCGGAGGCTTGTCTGGCTTCGATCGCCAAGGTGATCGAGGAGCACCGGGGTGACCCGGCCGAGGATGACACGTACGTCGCGCTCGCCGCGCAGGCCGCTGCGGCGCGAGGGCGGAACGATCAGGCGATCCGCCTTCTCACCGACGCGCACAACCGGCGCAAGCCGACGCCGGACTCCATGAAGATGCTCGCGAAGTCGCTGGCAGCGACCGGGCAGGTGCGGCGAGCGCGGAGCGTGCTGGAGGAGTGTCGTCGGCTGTTCCCGAATGCCGGTGAGGTCCTGCTGGACCTTGCGGCAACCTATCGGAACGAGGACTGGGCCCGGGTGCAGCGGTTCGCGGCCGACGCCTATTCACGGCAGCCGGTGTTGGCGGCGCGGTTGCTCGAGCTCGAGGCGCAGATGATGCAGGCGTCGGGCCCGGATGCGGTCGAGACCCTGGACGAAATCCGTACATCCCTCAGCGAACTTGCTGAGCGCTTCCCGGATAACACGGCCATCGAGGTTCTCTCCTCGCGGGTCCTGGCGCGGGAGGGACGACTCGCCGAGGCGATATCGCGACTCGAAGCGTTTGCCGGACGCGCCGAAGCGTTGCCGGTCTATCTGGAGCTGGCCAACCTGCATACGCAGGCGGGAAAGCCTGAAGATGCCGTCTCCGCCTGCGCCGGCGCCGTCGAACGCTTTCCGGATGCCGCCGAGCCCCGGCTGAAGCTCGCAGAGCTCTACCGTAGGGCCGGCCGGACCGCGGAGGCACGCCGTTCGCTGGAAACGGCGCTCGATGCCGTTTCGGATGCCGCGAAGCCGCGGATTGCCCAGGTGCTGGTGCAGACGCTCCTCGCAGTGGACGACGCGGACGGCGCTGTCGCCCTGGTCCGACGAGTGGCCGCACCCCTGGCGTCGAGTGTCGACATACGGATGACCCTGCTCTCGATACCGGCTTTCTACGCTGACCGCGCGGCCGCCCAGGAGGTCGTCGACCAGATCCGCAAGATTCAGGGCGATGGTGGCGTTCAGTGGAAGCTGGAACAGGCCGCCCTGTGGTTACGCTCCAAAGCGTGGCGAGACCGCGAGCGAGAGGCACTGGCCCTGCTCGGCGAATGCCTGGAGGCCGACCCGGGATGGGAGCGACCAGCCCTGCTGCTCGGGGCGACCCTCGAGCGCCTCGGGCGGTGGCAGGACGCGAAGCAGACGTATCAGGCGACGTTGACGGAAAACCCCGGCGCCGTGGCCGTCGCGGAGCGGCTTGTCGCCTTGCTGGTCCGTCAGGGTCGCGATGCGGACGCCGAGGAGGTGATCGCCCGTCTACCCAACCTCAGCCCGACACTCATTCAGCGGCAGATCGAACTATACGTCCGAGCGGGCCTGAACGATCAGGCCCTGGACAAGCTTGCCCGGTGGGTGCGGGCCTATCCAACGGATGCGCCGGCCCGGGCGCGCCTCGCAAGGCTGACGTACCAGTTGAACCAGGACCCTGCCGCGGCATTACGGATCCTCGACGAGGCGGGCGACGCTGGGAACGCATCCGCCGATATCCTCGCCGCACGCGTCGCCATTCTCCATGAAGCCGGTAAACCCGAGGAAGCGCTTAGGCTGCTCGATGACGCGGTGAGCCGCGCGGGTGACTTTGCCTCGTACCGGCTGCGTGGAAACTACCTGGTCACGCTCGAACGGTTCGATGCGGCCGAGGAGGACTACCGCCGATTGACGACGTTCGAGTCCAACGCGGCCGGTGGCTATCAAGTCCTGGGTGAATTCTACCGGGCTCGTGGCCGCGCCCAGGAGGCGTTGGCGTCGTGGGACGCGGGGCTGAGGGTCACGCCCGACCATCCAGCACTGCGCCGCGACCTGGTGCGAACGCTGGCGGCCAGCGGCGATCCGGTTCAGCGGGAACGCGCCCGGGTCATCCTCGAGGGCCTGCGGGATCAGATTGCCGGCGACCCGGACCTGTTGCGGATCGATGCGTTCCTCGCACTGGTGGACGGCGGCCCGTCGCGGCAGGCGGAGGCCGTCGAGAAGCTCGATGGCGTCATCCAGATGAACCCCCTCGACGTCGAAGCGCACTTGACGCTCGCGAATCTTGCGCGACAGCGGGGGGATTATCGCGATGCACGTTCGCTCCTGGTGCGAGCGCTCGCGGCCAACCCCTCCAACATCGATCTGCAAGTGGCCCGAACCGTCGTCGAGATCGAGCTGGGGTACGTCGTTGCGGCGCGCGAGTTCGCGGACACGCTGCTCGACGCCCACCCGGACGACGTGGCCCTGCACAACCGGCTGGCGTCGTTGTTCCAGGGTACGGGCGAGCCGGGCATCGCCCAGCGGATCAATGCCAGGGCCTTGACGCTCGCGCCGCATGACGAGTCCGCGAACGTGGCTCGGGCGGCCATTCTGGCCTCGATGGGCGAATCGGCGGAAGCCCGCGCCCGGCTGGAGGACTTCATTGCCAGCGCAGACGGATCCGAGAGCGTCGCGGCCCTGGCAGCGCTGGCGTCGCAGTACACGAGTGAGGGCGACTTCCGCACGGCCGACGAGCTGTTGGTTCGCGCTGAATCGTTGTCGCCCGACGACCCCCGTCTGCTCACGGAGCGAATGACCTGGTGGGCACGGCAGAGCCGTTGGGACGAGTTGCAGGCGGCCGTCTCAACGGAGGACGCCGAACCTGACCCGGATTCGCGTTTGCTGTTCACCGCAGCGTATCTTCTGGCCTCGGCGGAAGAGCAACGGCATGTCGGCCGGGCCCGCACCTTGTTCGAGAGGCTGGCGGAGCGCATGCCCGCCAACGTTGACGCACTTCGGGGAATCGCGGGAACGTCGTACGCCCTGGACGATATCGACGGCGCGATCGCCGCGCTGCGCGAACTGCTGGTGCTGATGCCGAAGGACGCGGAATCCGCGAACAACCTGGCCTGGATGCTGGCGCAGGGCGGCGCCCCCGCCGACCTGGCCGAGGCGGAGTCGCTGGCAAACGCCGGACTCGCCCATCACCCCGAGAACGTCCACCTGCTGGACACGCGCGGCGTCATCCTGCACAAGATGGGCCGCCTGAACGACGCCCGCCGGGACCTGGAGCGTTGCATCGCGCTCTGCGACGCGGATTCGCCGACCCGCGTCAAGGCGATGCTCCACCTGGCCCGCGTGCGACACGACCAGAGGGCTCCTGCGGACGAGTTGCGCGAGCGCCTCGAGACGATCCACCGGTCGGATCCGCAGCGCCGGATTCTGTCCGACCCCGAGCGGACGGAACTGCAACGACTGCGGGAATCGCTCTGACGCGCCGCGTGGCGCGGCCCAAGACAAGAAAGCCGCGGATCGAGAGGTCGACCCGCGGCTGCTCGTTACTTCGCTGGGCGCGTTAGGCCGACCTACGCGTATCGCCTGCGGACGGCGCCGACACCGCCGAGACCCAGCAGGCCGAGCACCGCCGATGCCGGAAGCGGAATCGGAGGCGTGTCGCCTGGGACGGCGAGATCGGACAGCCCCTGCGGGCCGATCCCCTGGAACCGAACGCCGAAGCTGAACTGTCCCGCGGTTCCGTTGACGGAAAGGGCGTTGAGAAAGTCCGCCGTGGTGAGGCTGCTGAGCCCGGTTCCGACCACGGCCAGCTCGAACGACGTGGTCTCGCCGGGAATGATGAAGACGCTCGACCCGACGCCGTCGGTAATGAACGCCTGGACGTTGTCGCTGTTCATGACGCCGAAGTCGAAGTCGCCTGCCGCGTTGGGCGTGTCGATGTTGTCGCCGTCGTAGCGGGCGTGCCACCCCGACTCGTTAGGCGCCACCAGCGCCGTCGCCGCCTGAGCGCCCGCGTCGTCGACATCGCCGCCGATGCTGGTGATCGTGAACCCGCTCGGCGTATTGAACGCGAATGCCGAGATACGCGCCCCTTCGGTGCTCCCCGAGTCCGGCGTGGTGTTCTCGATCGATATGGCGATGGTCCCGCTGGTCGCGTCGATCGCCGAGTAGTTGAATGTAACCTGCGCCGTGACACCGGTCCCGGCCAGGCCCGACACACCGAACGTATCGGCCTCTGCCGCCGCCGCCAGGGCGAGAACCGGCAAGCCAAACGCAACCATCCCTCGCTTTCGCATCGTAGTCACCCCCTATGGTCTGATGGACATTTCCCCGAACGCACACTGCGGCCGCGGCGACAGCCAGCGCCGCCGAAGCTGCCTGATCATACGCGGACTCCGGACCGGGTGTCAAGTTCCCGGGCGTCAAACGCCCCGGTTCGACGCGCCGGCGTTCACGTCCGCTAGCAACGACCGGGATGCGTTCGGGTGCAGTGTTTACTCGGACGACGCACGTATCCCGGCTCGAACCGTGTAACCGGTTTTCGTGCGTCGCGAGCGTACGGTAGTTGCCCGCCGGCATTCGCACGCGTAGGATGCGCGCTTGTCCGATAGGCTTGACGGCGCGCCGCCGGGCACGCGTCGGCCTGTCGAATCCTCTAACAACGGCAAGGGGCTGTCCGATCGCCGGCAACGTCCGAGTGCACGCTGACGCGGAGCGCGGGGCCATGGTCGCCGCGCCGGCGGACGATCTTTCCCGGGCGCCGTTTTCGACCCACACGGGCAAGTGGTGGGTGTTGCACACCAAGCCCCGCAACGAAAAGGCGCTCGCGGGCGAGCTCGGCCGGCTGGACATCACCTGCTTCCTTCCGCTTGTTCACTATCGGCGCACGTACGGCGGCCGCGTCAAGCCGGTTGATCTTCCGCTCTTTCCGAGCTACGTGTTTCTGTGCGGCACCGAGGAGGACCGACTCGCGGCCCTGCGGACCAATCGCATCGCGCACGTCCTCGAGGTCGCCGACCAGGAACGGCTCCGCCATGACCTCGGGCACATCTACCGCGTCGTGACCGGCGACCTTCCCGTCGACCTCTACCCACGGCTGCGGACCGGCGCCCGCTGCCGAGTCGTCTCCGGCACACTGAGCGGTTTGGAGGGCGTGGTCCTGCGGCGCCGCGGGCCGTGGAAGGTCTACGTCGGTGTCGAATTCCTCGGACAATCGGCCGAGCTCGAGATCGACTCGGCACTCGTCGAGGTCCTCGACTGAGCCGCCCCAGGGCCCGTGCGCACACGCGCCGCGAGCTTGACAGCCCATCCGCCCCTCCCTACGTTCACCGCTCGACGCCTCATCACCGGCGGCAGCAAGCCACCTATGGCCAAAACGCTCTACCTGATTGACGGCCACTACCAGATCTACCGGGCGTTTTACGGACTTCCCGACCGCCTCACGAGCCCGACCGGTGAACCGACCGGGGCCGTCCACGTATTCTGTATGATGCTCGCCGGCCTGATCCGTCAGCGGAAGCCGGACCACCTTGCCATGGCGATGGATGTAAGCGACGAGACCGTATTCCGTCGCGACATCGATCCCGACTACAAGGCCCACCGCGACCCGGCCCCCGAAGCGCTCCACGTCCAGAAAAGCCGGATTCTTTCGATCGTTTCCGCCGTCGGCATTCCCATCCTCCAGGTGCCCGGCTTCGAGGCCGACGACGTGATGGCAACGCTTGCCCGGCGGCTGGGAACGGACGGTCTTCGGGTCTATCTTGTCAGCCGCGACAAGGACCTCGAACAACTCCTGACGGAGCACGTGCACCTGTTCGACCCGGTCAAAGGGATCGAAATCAGTCCCGCGAAGCTTCTCGAGCTCAAGGGCTACCCGCCGGAGCACGCCCTCGAGATCCAAACGCTCGTAGGCGACTCCACGGATAATATCCGCGGTGTCCCGGGGGTCGGCACCAAAACCGCGCTGAAGCTGATCCAGCAGTTCGGCTCCGCCGACGAGGTCGTCCGACACGCCGATGAGTTGACGCCCAGGATGGCCGAGCGAGTCAAGGCCTTCGCCGATCAGCTCCCCCGGACGCGGCAGTTGGTCACCTTGCGCGATGACGTCCCGATCGAGCTTCCGCTGGAATCCTGCGGGCTCGAACGCCTCAACTTCGCCGCGGCGCGCCCGACCTTCGACGAACTCGGCTTTACGACAGTCAAGGATACGTTTGCCGAGTTGGCCCGATCCGTCGGCCGGTCGGACGCGTCCCCACTCGATACCGACCCGGTTCTTGCCGATGGGGCCGTCGCCGGGCATCGCGGGCGCTATGAGCTGATCGACACTCCCGACAAGCTCGACGCCCTCAGCCGCAGTCTCGCCGCCCAGCCCGCCTTCGCGGTCGACACCGAGACGACCGCCCTGCAACCCATGCGCGCCGATCTGGTCGGCCTGTCCTTCTGCTTCAGGTCCGGCGAAGCGTACTACGTCCCCGTCCGTGCTGCCGTCGGGAACGTCCTGTCGTGGAACGCCGTGCTGGCGAACCTCGGGCCGGTGCTGGCCGACCCCAAGATCAAGAAGGTCGGCCACAACCTGAAATACGACCTGCTCGTACTGCGCCGCGCCGGCGCGACTGTCGCCGGCGTCGCCTTCGACACCATGATCGCCAGCTTCCTGCTCGACCCCCTTCGCCGCGGGCACTCGCTCGACGCGCTGGCCAAGTCGATGTTCGACCATGACATGATCCCCATCACCGATCTGATCGGCAGGGGCCGCAACCAGCTCCGGATGGACGAGGCCGACATCGCCCACGTCTGCGAGTACGCGGCCGAGGACGCCGACTTCACCTGGAGGCTCTATGAGGCGTTTGACCCGCGGATGACCGGCAGCCACGTGGAGCGGCTCTTCCGAGAAACCGAAATGCCGCTCGTGGAAGTCCTCGTGCAGATGGAGTTGAATGGAATCGCCCTCGACGCCGGCTTGCTCGCGACGATCGGCGACGAAATCGAGCAACGCTTGCATCTGCTGTCCGGCGACATACACAACGCCGCGGGGCGGCCCTTCAACATCGACTCGCCGAAGCAGCTCGGCGAGGTGCTCTTCGACGAACTCGGCTTCACCGCAGTCAAGAAGACCAAGACCGGCCGCAGCACCGATGCCGAGACCCTCCAGACGCTCGCCACGCAGGTCGATCACCCGTTGCCGGGCCTCGTCCTGGAGTATCGCGAACTCTCGAAGCTCAAGGGCACCTACGTCGACACCTTGCCCAGGATGATCAACCGCGAAACGGGCCGCATCCACGCGACGTTCAACCAGATCGGCGCCGTCACGGGCCGTCTCTCCTCCAACGACCCCAACCTCCAGAACATACCCGTCCGCACCCCGATCGGCCGGCGGATCCGCGAGGCCTTCGTTGCCGCAGGAGCCGAGAGCGTTCTGGTCACCGCCGACTATTCGCAGATCGAGCTTCGCCTGCTCGCACATTTCTGCCGCGACGAGGCCCTGATGGAAGCGTTCCGAAGTGGCGAGGACATTCACCGGTCCGTGGCCGCCCAGGTCAACGCCGTTCCCTTGAACGAGGTCACGCCCGAACAACGCAGCGCGGCGAAGGCCGTCAACTTCGGGATCATCTACGGCCAGACGCCGTTCGGCCTCTCGCGGTCATTGGGCATCCCGGTCCAAGAGGCCAAGGCCTTCATCGACCGCTACTTCGAGCGCTACCCAGGGATTCGAGGCTTCATCGATCAGTGCATCCGCGATGCGCGCGAGAAGGGCTACGCAGAGACGATCCTCGGACGGCGCCGCCCGATCCCCGAACTCGAGTCCCGCAATCGGGGCCAGAACTCCCTCGGCGAGCGGCTCGCCGTCAACACGGTGGTTCAGGGTTCGGCCGCGGATCTCATCAAGCAGGCGATGGTCGACCTGCACCGCGAGATCGTCGCCGGCCGCCTTCCGGCCCGGATGCTGATCCAGGTCCACGACGAGTTGGTGTTCGAGGCCCGGCGAGCCGACGTGGGCGTCGTCACGGAGCTGGTGCGCCGCGGCATGGAACATCCGCTCGAACTCCTGGTCCCGCTGGTGATCGACGTTCACTCGGCCGCGAACTGGGCGGAGAGTAAGTAAGTGTCACGCTGGTCGATCCAATGTAACCATTGTAACCATTTTATCGGCAATAGATTACCGTTCTCTCACGCCTCTGGCGGCGTTGAGCCACTGGCCCCAACGATCCCGACCCGGCTACCGGGCTTGACCGCCATCGGCGGAGTCTCGCGTCCGATTCAATAGTCTGACTCGTTCTTCGCTACCCGCCCTCGCGGGGTATGGGTCCGATGCATCGCGCCGCGCGAGGACGGACCACCAGTGGGGTGATGGGCTCGTGCCCGGCCGGGACTTCGGTCGACTCGACGCGCCACGACGCCCGACGACGGCGGACTTCGAACTCCCTGGTGCGACGGTGTGCCTCGGGCCCGGCCCGGCTCGCTCTCGCAATGGCCGGGACTGCCGCAATCGCGGGTGCGCCGCCGACGTCGGCCGTTTTCCGGCCGGCGTTCGGGGGAGTCGGTGCCGCGGGCGGTTCCACGGCCGCCACACGCCGATGAGCAGTGAAAGCGCGTCCGGTTTGCCGCCGATGCAACAGTACCGTACAACTTGTGTCACGCGAGCCATGCAGCGCGAACGCCGCGCCACATGAGTCCCAGCGCGCGCCACGAAACCGCCGCTGGGGCCCGAAGCGGGCAATATCGGGAGCCTGTGCTTGCCTCGAACGTGTTGGAGCCTCTTTTGGATGATCGCCGCGGCAGGGCCCGCGACCGGCGCCGCCGCGCAAACGGATTCCGCGCCTGAACACTTGCACCAACTGAACACGTGTCGCGAGGGCATTCTCGATCCTGAAGCGCGGCCCGAGGAGCGTCAGCGCTGGACCGAACTGCTCTTCTCCTACGACACACCGGACGCGCATGCCCTGATCGTCGAACTGCTGGAGCTGACCGATCGGCCCGACGTCCAACGGAGCGTCTGCGAGGTCCTGCGCGACGTGGTTCGGGCCAATCCGGCCAAGCTCGACGTCGGTTACGTCAACGCACTGATCAGTCTGCTCGGCGCCGAGAGCGCGGAACTTCGTGCGGCGTCGGCGCGGGCGCTGGCGGAGCTGCGCGCCGCCGACGTGCCGGCACGGCTTGGGGCGATCGCGGCCGACGTTGACGCGCCACTCGAACAACGGCTGTCCGCCATCAACGCGCTGGCGCCGAACACCCATCAGCGCGAAGTCATCCGGCCACTGATCAAGCTCCTGGACGCCGCGGACCCGAGCGTCGTCGAACGCGCCACCGTTGCACTCGGCCCGGCCGCGATGGAGACGTTCGGCTCCAACGTCGCCCGTTGGAAGACATGGTGGGCAGAGCAATCTCAGCTTAGCGAGGAACAGTGGCTCGCCGGGCAGGTCCGAATCTACCGCGAGCGCAACCGGCGGCTCAACGAGCAGTTCGAGGCGTACCGGCAGAGAACGGCAGCGGAGCAAACCGCGGCCACAAGTCAGCTTCGCGCGTTCCAGCGTGACCTGTTCCGCGCGTTGCCGGTCGAGCAGCGCAACGATCGATTGATCGAGTGGCTGGAATCGCCTCTCTCCGTGGTGCAGGGGACGGCGCTGGCCATTATAACGGCGCGGATCGCGGACGAGGGCAAACGTCCCGACGGCGAGGTGTTGGCCGCCCTGCTGCGCATGCTCGCCGATGTCTCGCCGGCGACGAGACGCGAGGTTCTGCTCATCATCCAGAATCTCAACGACCCGTCGGTGATCGACGCCGTGCTCGCACGGCTCCGCACCGAGGCCGATCATGAGACCCGACTGGCGCTGTTCGCTACCATCGGCCGGCTTGGGAGCCCCCGCGCAGTCCCCGATCTGTTGCGCGAGCTGCGCAGCGCAAACGCTAAGCCCGAGTACATCCGTGAAGCCGCCACGGCGCTGGGAGAGATCGCCCGAAAGGCGGAACGGCAGAGCGATATCTCGGCGGTGTTGAACGAGGCGGTTTCGCCGCTCAAGCAGCGCTACCAGTCGGCCCCCCCCGGCGACACGGCCCTTCGTTCGGCGCTGCTCGCGGCGATGGCCGGCGTCAAGGACAAGGCCTTCGTCACCGAGTTCCTCGATGCCGTCGATACCGACGATCCGACCGTACTGAGGCCCGCCATCCGTGGATTACGCGATCTCGGGGACCGGACGAAACTGTCGCGGTTCCGGATGCTGATGCAGCACGGCGATCCGCAGGTGCGGCTCGTCGCCACCGAAGCGGTCGGCGCGCTCGGCAAAGAGGATGCCGATCTCGAGGGTTTGCAATCCCGGCTGAATCCGGCCATCGAGCCCAACGACCTGGTCCGCGAGGCGGCCTGGAGGGGTTTCCGTGATTTCCTCGCCCGGCAGCGATCGCTCCCGGAGCGCATTGCCGCGGCCGATCGGCTCCGCGACCTGCCGGAGTTCGAGGTCGCGTACCTCAAGGAGCTGGCCCAGGCGCTGCCCGCCGCCAACGGCGGACCGACGCACCTGGGCGCCCTGTACGATCGCCTCGGCGCCATGCTGTACGGCCAGCAGAAGTACGGCGACGCCCTCGGGCCTCTGAAACAGCTTTACGAGTTGCGGTCGGAACGGAACGACCCGGAAGCGTTCGAAGTGGGTTTGCGCTGGCTGCGTGCCGCACTTCGGTCACCGGCGCTTCAGGACGTGGCGGAGGCGATGACCGAGCTGTGCGACCGCACGAACGACACAAAGCAGAAGGACCAGATCATCGCGACGGTCGCCGCCTATCTCGACACGCCGGCCGTCGCCGCAGACGATGAACGGATGAGGGCATCGCTCGCCGTCCTCCGTGGCGCCGCGACGGAGTCGCTTGGTGGGGCGTGGACGGAACTCCTCGATCGCGCCGCGACGCGGACGGAACCGTCGTCGCGACCGCCGTGACCTGCCTGACCCGCACGACGGACCGGGCGGCACCGGCGTAGCGGCCCGGCGCTTTCCGGCCGACGCCGACGGGGCGCCCCGCGACGTCGGGTCGTTACATGCAGTGCACGAGCACCGGATGGCCCGCATCCACCAACGTGCGTTCACGCTCCGCGAGCTGCAAATCGGCGTCGACCATCATGCGGCAGAGCACCGGCATGGTGACCTTCGGCTCCCATTTCAGCCGCTCGCGGGCCCTGGACGCGTCCCCCTGGAGGAGGTCGACCTCGGTCGGGCGAAGGTACCGCGCGTCGAAGCGGACGTACTCGCGCCAGTCGAGGTTCAGGTGCCGGAAGGCTGCGGTCAGGAACTCGCGCACGCTGTACGAACGCCCGGTGGCGATGACGAAATCATCCGGTTCGGGCTGTTGCAGCATGAGCCACATCGCCTCGACGTAATCGCCGGCGAAGCCCCAGTCGCGCTGGGCGTCGAGGTTGCCCAGGTACAGCTCCGCCTGTAGCCCGAGCTTGATCCGCGTGGCGGCCCGCGTGATCTTGCGGGTCACGAAGGTCTCGCCGCGGCGCGGCGACTCGTGGTTGAAGAGAATGCCGTTGCACGCAAACAGACCGTACGCCTCGCGATAGTTGACGGTTTGCCAATAGGCCTGCACCTTGGCGCACGCATACGGGCTTCGAGGGTAGAACGGGGTCCGCTCGTTCTGCGGGATCTCGCGAACCCGGCCGTACATCTCACTACTCGAGGCCTGGTAATAGCGAACCCGTCGCCCGGTCGAGTTCTGGTAATCCCGGATCGCCTCGAGCAGGTGCAGCGTCCCGATCGCGATGACCTGCGCCGTGTACACGGGCTGCTCGAAGCTGGTACGGACATGGGACTGGGCGGCGAGGTTGTAGATCTCGTCCGGCTGGACCTCGCTGATGATCCGCCGCAGGCTCGTCGGCTCGAGCAGGTCGCCGTAATGCAATTGAAGGCGGACGTCCGGCTCATGCCGATCCTGGTAGAGGTGATCGATCCGCTCCGTTGTGAACACGCTCGACCGCCGGACGATGCCGTGCACGTCGTAGCCGCGTTCCAGGAGTAACTCGGTCAGGTACGAACCGTCCTGGCCGGTGATTCCCGTGAGCAATGCCGTCTTGGGCATGGTATCTTCCCTGTTCGGACAGCGTGGGTCCGGTCGGTTCAGGCGCCCGCCGGGCACGCCAGCAACTCGTGCGTTCTGTCCGGTGCGTCGCGGGCGGCGTCACGCTGACCGTCGGACTCCGTAGTCTCCGTTCGGGCGAACCAGGCGTGCACCGGCCGGCGGGTGATCCGGCGCAACCGATCGGTCAGGCACCTCGCGAACACCGGCGCCATGTCGCTGACCACGACCGCGTCGGCGCCATCGAGCACGTCGCGCGTCATCGGCACGACCGGGAGCCCGCGGTACGCCCGGCTGGACGAGGCGAAGTGGTCGTCAGCGATCGCGGTCACGCGCACGCCCGCATCATGGGCCGCCCGGTAGAACGCGTGGACGTTCTTCCCGAGCCCGGCGAACACCACCTGCCGAATCCCCTGCCGTGCCAGCGAGCGCATCTCACCGTGCACGTGGGCCCACCGGAAGCACCGCTCGAAAGCGGAAGGCGAAAGGCGTTGTCCAGCGAACCGTAGCCGCTCCCACCGGGCGCGCCAAAGGCCCGCACGGCAACCGCGGCTGAACGCCGTCTCGTGACCCTCTCGAGCCGCCAGCCAGGCATACCGCTGAATCCAATCCTCCCGGTAGATCGCCGCGTACGCGCTCGGGAGGTACCGCCCCACCAGTCGGAGGTTGTTGCGAATGTCGAGATAGGTCGTTCGATCGGTCCGCCGCGCATCCGGTGCCTTCAGGTGGTCCACCTGGAGTTCGTCGAAGACCTGCACCCGCCAACCCGCGCTGACCAGCCGAAACCACAAGTCGTACTCCTCGGCCTGCATGAAGAACGTCCGGTCGAGGCCGCCGACCTGTCGCAGAGCGCCGGCCCGGAACCCCACGCCGCAGCCGACGAACACGTCCGGGAGGGCGCCGCCTTCGAGACGTCCGTCCGGCAGATGCACCGTGAATCCGGCGGCTGCGAGCTGTCGATCCTGCTCGAAGCATTCGATCATCCTCTCAACCGAGCCGGGGCGCGGGTATGAGTCGTCGTCAAGGAAGAGGATGTAACGCCCCGAAGCCCGATCGACGCCCCACGCCTTCGCACAGCTCCCGCGGTTGCGACGCAGCCCGACCACACAGTCTGCAAGCACCCGCGCCGCCTCCGCGGACCCATCCGTCGAGTCGTTGTCCACAACGATGATCTCGCGCCGCCCAGTGGGAAGCTCGAGCCGTTCGAGGCGATGGAGCGTGCGAACCAGCATGTCGCGCCGGTTATGCGTCGCGAGGACGATGCTGACAATCGGTGTATCTCGTGCGGTCATCGTAAGGCCGGGCGGCGCCCGGTTCTGTGATTATCGGTCGGCGGCGCGTTGCCGGTGAAACCGAGATTCCCGTCCGCCACACGTGCCGCGCCGGCCCCCTGTCCGCCGCAGCGTGACGCTCTTACACTACTGACATGGCGGAGCGAGTCGGTCTGTTTGGTGGGAGCTTCAATCCGGTGCACAACGGCCACCTGATCGTGGCCCGCGCCGTCGCCGAGTATGTCGGCCTGACCCGCGTCGTTCTCTTGCCTTCTGCCAGGCCGCCGCACAAGGACTCGACGCGCCTGCTCGACGGCGCACATCGGTACGCGATGCTCCAGCGCGCGGTCGACGGCGACCCCCTGTTTGCGGTCAACGACGTTGACCTGAGACGCCCCGGGCCCTGCTACACGATCGACACCGTCGCGATCCTGACGGAGCAGTTGGGCGGCGGGATCGAGCTCTGCTGGCTTATCGGGTCCGACTCACTCGCGGACCTGCCCACGTGGCATCGAGCCGCGGAACTGGTCGACGCGTGTCGAATCCTCACGGCCGTTCGACGGGGCTGGGATGATGTTTCTTGGAAGGAGCTGGAAGGCGCGTTCGGTGCAGGGCGGACCAACCGTCTTCGGGATGGCCTCGTGCCGTCCCCGATGATCGACATTTCCTCGACCGAGGTTCGACTACGGCTCGCGAGCGGTCGGTCCGTCCGGTACTTGATCCCTGACGCCGTGGCTGACTACGTCCAACAGCACGGATTGTACGGCAGCGCCGCGAGTCCCTCCAAGCGCCAGAGATAACGGCTTGGGGCCGGTCGCGCGGCGGGCCCGCCAGGGTGGCTCCTGCGGGTAGCGCTCCCCTCCGCCGCGCCCCTTGGCCGCGGCGAGTCCCGCGGACGCCGGGGCTAGTTGAGCCCGCCGTCGCTTTGTAGACCGAGGAAGAACGCCGCGATCAGGGAAGTCGACAGGGCCTGCGTGGTCTGCTCGAGCCCGTCCAGCAACGCGGACCGAACCTCCGGGTCACAGCCACTGAGTTGGAAGGCCGAGCCGCCCAGAGAGAGTGCCATCAGGGCTCGGATCAATCGCTTTCCACGACGTCGATTAGCCATTCTGTTGCTCCAATGCCGCGCCTCCGTTCAGCGAGACCCGGCGTCGTTTCGAAGCCCGCTTCTGTGTTCCGGCGACCGCAGACCTCTGGGCCGCTGTTATAGGACTATCCTACCCGTGTTATCGGTTGCTTCTACCCATCGGCACAGAATTCGTTGCGGTTTAGAACATCCGATTGGACCACGTCTGCTGGCCTCAGTGCATCGGCACTACCGGGCGGACCAGGCGCGGCGCGCAACACACCGAGGGTGGCCGGAATCGGTGTCGGGCGGAGTGAATCGTAAAGACCCCAGCTAGGCCCGAACGAGCCGTGCTGGCGGCCCGTGCCGAACGACCTACCTGCCGCGTGCCGAGGCCGACGCGCCAACGGAGCGTTGTAGCGACGCGAGCGAGAAGAAATGGCCGGGGCAGGCAGTCTTGCCGTTGACGGCGTGGTGGGTCGTGATCCGTTCCGGCCGGATTCGGCATTCGTGACAGAGGAACGCAACCAGATCTCGCAAGGCGTCGAGTTGACGGCGCGTCGGCCCTGACTTCGTGAAGTCGCCGACAAGGCAAATCCCAACTCCGTGGTCGTTGAAGTAGTTATCGGGCGTCTTGCAGTGGGCCCCGTGCTTCTGCGAATTCCAGCGCGACCCTGCCTCCACGAACCCGTCCGGGGTTTCGGTGCCGTTGCCGATCACGAAGTGGTACCCAAGCTCGTCCCACCCCTTGCCGCGGTGGTACTTGTCGAACGAACGAGCGCTGCCGCGGTCCGTGGCACTATGGTGAATGACGATCGTCGTCCACCTCGGGCTGACCCGACCTGAATTCGGGAACCAATCGCGCGGTACGGCGACGCGGACGGGCGAACTAGCCGGAGGAGACACTCGTTGCGGTGGTGGTACGCTTACGCGCCGCGGCGGGAGCGGTCGTTGCGCGGTAGGCCGGGGTGGTAACGGTGCTGGTGGCGCAGATCGCGGCGCCGCGCAGCCGACGACGGCGCCCAACGCGGTGCACATCCATACGCCCCATCGCACCATCAGATTCGCCCGACCGCCGCCGTCATCCCGTGTTCCATCGACAGAGTTATCGGCCCGAGGCCACCATCCCGTCAAGTGAAACCCGCGTCTCCCCGGTCTCAGGACATATCGGGACACGCTCAACGCGAGGACAGTACCGGCCGATATTCCGGGCGGTGCGGACATCGAAACGGAGTTCGGCATGGACGGAAATGAATCCCACAGGCGCGGTTCGAGCGCGATCGGCACTCGGCGGGTGTGGGGCGGTGCGGTGAGCGACGGCCCGGTCCAACGCAAGGTCGGCCGGGTAAGGCCCGGGCCTCGGCTTGAGCGTGTCCGGGCGGTGCGCGACGCGCTGCATGACGGTGGATACGACAACGGGTCCGCTTTGGAGGTCGTGATCGAGCGCCTGGCGAACGAACTGCTCCCGGTGTCGGGCACGGACGGAGCGCCGTAACGGCCGTCCGGCCGCCGGTCGGATTCAGCCCGGACCATCGACTCGTTCGGCCCGGAAGTCAGCGCCGCGTCGTCTCGGCTTCGGCCATGTGAAGTATCCGGCCGCATGCGCCGCAGAACTGCAACTCATCCCGCGTGTGCAGGGCGTTGATGATCTCGAGGGTGAGGTTCATGTTGCACCCCGAGCAGACATAGTCGTCGCGTTTGGGGTGGATCTTGCGGACCGCGGCCATGGCTTCGCCATCGTGCTTCTGTGCGGCCCGCAGGAAAAGATTCAACGACGATGCCGGGATGCGAGCAGCGTGCTCGTCACGCCGTGCCTCGAGCGCTTCGCGCTGTCCCCGGCACTCCGCCTCGTACCGCTCCAGAACCCCCGTTGCCGCGTCGACATCCGCGACCAGCTTGCCTCGTTCGGCTTCGAGCCGGGCTCGTGCGTCCCTGAGGGTCTGGATCTCTTCCATGAGTTCCAGCATGACGCTCTCGATCTTGGTGTTGTCGGCCTTTTCGGTGTTCATCGCGGTGAGGATCGCGGCGTATTCCTTGTTGGTCTTCGCCTTGGCCAGTGCCTGACGGTGCTTTCCGATCGCTTCCTCCCGCACCGCGACGTCGAGCCCGAGCGAGTCCAGCTTGGCTTGTCGTTCGCGGATCGTCCGCTGATCCTGTTCGAGCCGCTCGTCGGCCTGGCGAACGCGCTTTCGACATAACTCCACACGCCTCGCCTTGCCTTCGTGGGTGCGCCGCAGCACCGCGAGCTTCAACTCAACCTCCTGCAAACGATGGAGTTCCTCGAGAATCTGGGCCATTGATCCTCCGAAAGAGCCGCCGAAAACCAATTGTCAATCTGCCGTGCTCGCCCGAGGGCGAACGCGCCATTATCGCCAAGACCGCGCGACGGGCAAGTGTGCTCGCGTCGCCGGCCGCAGCAGCCATCGGCGCGTCAATGCAGAAGGGCGAGGCAGGTCTCAATGAGACCGACCTCGCCCAACGAACAGCCGCATCCCCCTCCCGCGCCGTGCGGGGGCAACGCGCGGGTGGATGCACGCTCCTCGCGTCCATTTCCCGGGCCGCTTGACGCCGTAGGGCGACAAAACAACCGGCAGCGCCGTCTCTCAGGTCGGAAGCGCCCGGATCACACGGGCCGTTGCCGCGATGGACGCTCCCGAATCCCGCCGACGCCGGTCATCCGGCCCTTCGACGCCATCTCTTTCCCCCAAGGCACTCCATGTGAGGTTCCACCCGTCACGGACCGATCGGCTCCGCGGTGGTCACCGCTGGCCAGGCGCGGCCGCCCCGGCTTGACCGTATCGTCCCGGCCCGATTGTCGAACCGGGCCCGAAGTCCCGCCGTCGCATCCGGTCATCCGCGGTCGATCCCACCTGCCTCGGCCGGTCGGGCCCTCACAGGTGGAGCCTCAAAGTCGCAGCCTACGAACACTGCACGCGGCGCCGAAGTTAAATTAGAGCAGACTTATTATCGGCCGCAGTTGGCGCCGCTCGGCATACGCTAGTCGGGGGCCGAGTTGGGTCGCCATGCGGGGCGGGCAGCTAGCCCGGGCCGACTTATTTCCGCTCCCCGATGGGAGGCTGCCAAGTTATAATGGGGCCCATGGACCCGCCGCATCGGCCCGGCGGGGTTTGCAACGTCGATCGAGGTCCGATGAGGGGGTGTTCGGCCTTCGCGCGTCACAGGCGACGACAGCATGTTCGGAATGCTCTTCTCGCGCTAGCGATCGCGGGCGCGGTTGGTGTGGGCTATGCGCGCGCACAGATTCCGCGGCTGACTCTGCCTGACCGCCCGGGTGATGAAATGCCCCGGCCCACGGATCCCGGGGCGCTGATCCCGGTGGATCCGCGGGTCCAGCGGCTGCCGGACCTGACCGGCCTTCAGATGGGTCGCTGGACTCCAGCGGCGCCCACCGAGGACCTGTTCATGGGGGACTACGATACGAACGGGGCGTTTCTGCGTATCGACGTCAGTTTCACCGGACTGCTGAATCCGCCGGGTCCCGTCGGCGACGGGCAATTCGAACCGTTCATGTTCGGTCCGCACCCTGTGTACGGGTTCGTCGAGATCGACATGGACCGTGACACGGCAACCGGGGGCGAAGTCGCGGCGCCCCAGTTTCGTTACCTCACGAATGCGTCCCGCTTTGGCGGCAAACCGGCGGCGACCCGCTTTGCGGACCGGGCGGCGACGGATGGCGACGCCGACGACCGCCGTCTTTCCACGATGCCGTTTATCGAGCGTCACGGCGAGGAGTTCCACCTGGCGCTGCTCGGCGGGCAGTTCGCGGCCAGCGACGTTTCCCGCATCCGCGGCGACGGCGATTGGTTGTTCGAGGAGGACGAGGTGTGGGACATCCGGGGGCGGTTCTTCCACCGCGCACACGGTTTCGAGCCGTTCAGCTTCGCGAAGGGGGGACGCCACGCGGGCGAGTATGCGCCGCGCACCGACCTCCGTTTCCGGCACAGTACGGAGCTGGGGGCGACGTTCGTTTCGCTCGTGTTCCCTCTTACGAACGCCGGTGCCGGACTCATGCGCGGCGAGGAGCCGGAGAAGATCAACAACAACTCCGCCGATCATACGTCGGTATACGAAGGGCTGGTCGACCTCGAGCTGAGCGCGCTGTTCATCCGCACCATCCCGACCGGGCAGGAAGACGAGGTGCTGATTACCGGCTGGGCCGACAAGAACCCCGTCCGGTTCCTCGATCCGACGGAATGGACGGCGACGGCGATCTTCGGTACCAGCGCGGTCAGCCCGCCGCCGTCCGGTGTGGCCTTCATCTGGACGGATATCCTCCCGAACGTGGTGCGCGGCGACTTCAACGGCTCGGGCGAGTGCACCGACACCGACATGGCTCTGCTCGATGCGTTCATCGCCCAGCGCGATCCCTTGGACGGGGCCAATGACGCGGCGGTCCGAATCGGCGGTTTCGCCGCCGCATACAGCGTCTTCGATATCAACTACGACGGTTACGTGAATGAGATGGACCGGCGCATCGCGAAGTCGCCGGGCGACGGCGACGACGACGGGGACGTGGACCTCGCCGACTTCGGCGGGCTACAGAACTGTTTTGACCTGATCGAGGACTCGCTCGGGAATTGCGGGACGGCGGATATGAACGGCGACACGAGCGTCGACCTGGAGGACATCGGGGAGTTCAAGCGGCGTCTGACCGGGCCGGCGGACACCACGGATACCCCGAATCAAACGTCGGCCGACGATTGAACGGGCCGGTCGGCAAGGCGGCGCGACCTGGACGGCGGAATGAAGCAGGTTAGGGGCCAATCGGAACGCATCCTTGCGCACCGCGAGAGTGTGCAGCCACCGCTGCGCCGCACGCAGGGGGCGTTCACCATCCTCGAGATGCTGGTCGTGATGGCCATCCTCACCGTGCTCGTCTCCATTCTGGTGCCGGCGCTGGTTTCGGTCCGGTCTTCGGTCAAGGCCTTACACTGTGCGTCCAACATGCGGAGCGTCGTCCTGGCGTTCGAGGCCTTCGCCCAGGGGACGAGTCCCGGCGGTCAGGGTGACAGTGAGGCCCTCGGGCCGCACCGGTTCGCGATCAACGACTTCCAGGACAGTCTGTATTCGCTGGACGAGTTCTGGGACGGCCGCGAGGCCGCCGTCGCCGAGCTTCGGGCGGGGGACGAGCCCATGCTCTGCCCGGCGGGGAGCACGCGGCTGACCAAGCAGCGAGGGCTCCCGTGCGGCAGTGCGGCGATTCATCCGGCGTCCGGCGTTACGTTGGCGATCAACATGCGACTCTACCGGCCGGTCATCGAGTTCCGCGGCAAGCACCTCTTGGCGCCCGCCGCGACGGCCAGCGTGCGTGCCAACATCCTGCACCATCCTTATGTGCCGCTGGCCATCGACGTCGACGGTGAGGAAATCATGCGCCGAGGGCTCGAACCGTTCTACATCGCCCCGCCGGCGGGCAACGCGCCCGATCCGTACACCACCGGGCGCTACTGGGCGCCGTCCACTCGTCACAGAGGGAAAACGAACGTCGCGTTCGTAGGGGGCCACGTCCTGAGTTCGACCGACGCGCGCCGCGAGCGATGGAACTGGGCCTATCAGGCTGACGTCGGACGATAACCGGCCGACACGTGATCGTATGACACTGCGCCGCCGACTGATTCTGTTGCTGTCCGCGTTCGCGGGGTTCGCGGCGTTGGCCGCCGCCGCGACGATCTACGGCATTCAGTGGCAGGTCCAGGGTGCGGTCGATCGCTTCGAGGACGCAGTGGCGCAGGCCACCCAACTCGACCGGCTGCGGCTTACCCTTAAGGAGCAGCTCCTCCTTCTGCGGGACGTCGTGGATGGCCGGCACGACGCCGCCGCGCCGTATTTCGCGATCCGTGACGAGTTCCTCACCAAGCTACAGCAAGCGGCGCGGTTCTCCGGGGACGCTGCTCCGGATCCGGAATGGCAGGTGGTGCTCGGGCTTGCCGACCGCCTGGAGCACCTGTCGGACCAATGCCTGACCCATATGCAGGCCGGCGAGCCCGAAAGGGCGCGGCAGTTGATCGTCGGGCGGATCGAGCCGACGACCATCCCCGCGATCGAGGCTGAGCTTCGCCAATTGACGACGAGGCAGGAAAAGGCGCGAAGCGACGCCGTCGCCATCGTCGGCGCGACGACGGCCCAGATCCTCTCTCTGACGATCGTTGTCGGCGTTCTCGGTGCGTGCCTTGTTGTGTTCGGCGCGTCGCTCATCCGGCGGTGGCTCATCCTGCCGATCCGAGCGCTGCAAAGCGCCACCGAGCACTTTTCCACCGGCGACCTGGCCCACCGCGTGTCGCTGGACGACCGGGACGAGCTGGGTCGGCTCGGCGACGCCATGAACGACATGGCAGCGTCGGTGGCCGAGGCCCAGGCCAACCTGCTGGCCTCCGAAACGAAACACCGCATGCTCTTTCGCAACCTGCACGATGCGGTCGTCATCTGCGACCGCGATTGCCGCATCCAAGAGTATCATGACGGCGAGACCGGGCTCCTCGGGTTCGAGGGTCGCGAGCAGACCGGCCGGCACCTGCTCGAGGTCTGGCCCGCCTGGCGCCCCGCGGCAGCCGAGTGGCAGTCCGTCATCACCTCGGTCGTCGAACACGGAAAGCGGTTCCGCGCCGTCGACATCGCGCTTGTCGAGCCGGGTCAGAACGGCCGCGAGGTCTACGCCGACTTCATCGTCTACCGCGTCGAGTACGGCGATACGCGGCACGCGGCGATCGTCGTTCGCGACGTCACCGAGCGCCACCGTCTTCAACAGCGGGTTCGGCAGGCGGAGACGCTGGAGGCGGTCGGGACGCTCGGCGGCGGACTCGCGCATGACTTCAACAACCTGCTGACCGGCGTCATCGGGACGCTGTCGCTGCTTTCGACTGAGATCCAGCGGTCGCCGCATACCGAGCGGATTCGCGGCGCGCTGCGGGCCTGCTGGCAGGCGGCGGGGTTGTCGCGCCGCCTGTTGAACTTCGCGGGCACCGCCCACGGCGACCCATTGGTGTTCCGAGTCCGCGACGAGATGCAACTGATCCTCAACTCGCTCGACCCGTCGTTCGTCGAGGGCGTCGAACTGCACGCCGACCTCGAGGACGATGCCGTAGTACGCATGGACCGCGACCAGTTCACGCAGGTCATGCTGAACCTGCTGCGCAACGCCCGGGACGCCATGCCTGGCGGCGGTCGGCTCAGCATCGTCGTATCGTCAGGCCTTGCCCGCGACCCGGAGCACGATCGAACCGATCGGCCCTACGTCATCCTGACGGTGAGCGATACCGGCTGCGGGATGCCGGCCGAAGTGCGGCGGCGCATCTTCGAGCCTTTTTTCACGACCAAGAACCGTGCGACGCGGCGCGGTCGTGGTATGGGCCTGGCCATCGTCTATTCGATCGTGAAGAACACCGAGGGCTTCGTGCAGATCGAGAGCGAGGTCGGCAAGGGCACCACCTTCCGAGTGTACCTGCCCGCGGCGGAGGGGCTGCCCGAGGCCTCGGAATCGGCGGGGGACGCAGCGCCGGCCCATCACGGCGAGGGCAAGATCCTGCTGGTTGACGAGGATCCCATGATCTGCGACGTGTGCAAGGACGCGCTGACCCGATGGGGATATGACGTGGTCGTGGCTCAGGGTCCGTGTTCGGCGGAGGGGGGCGCCGGCGCCGATCTCGCGGCCGATTGCGCGCTCGCGATCATCGACACGCACATCCCGGACCTTTCGGGCCTCGCTCTGGCCGCAGAACTGACCGACCGCCACCCCGCGCTGCGTGTGATCCTGACCCACAGTTCGGACGAATGTGACGTGCCACCCGCGATTGCCGGCCGTGTGCATGGCCGGCTCAGCAAACCGTTCCGACTTGACTCCCTCGCCTCGGCCGTCTCCGGCGCGATGGGCACGAACGGCGCCTCACGGCATGAAGCGGGCTGAGCCGGGCCGCGTGCGGCGCCTCTACGCATGTTGCCCCGTGGGATGCAGCACTTCGTCCGGCTCCTTGCTCGAGAGCATATAGCCCACTCCGCGGACGGTGTGGATCAGCGTGGGCAGGGAACCGGGCTCGATCTTGTTGCGGAGGTAGTTCACGTAGACGTTCAACACGTTGCTGTCGTCCTCCGCCTCGTCGCCCCAGACTTCGTTGAGGATCCGCTCGCGGGGCAGGGCTTCCTCGGGATGACGGAGCAGGTAGGCCAGCAGGTCCATCTCCCGTGCCGAGAGCGTCGCCTTGACCGAGCCCCGCTCGACGGTGCGGGTCATCAGGTCCAGGGCCACGTCGGCGTAACGCAGCACGTGTCGTTTGCCGGAGCGCGTGCGCCGCAGTATGGCCTCGAGGCGCGCCGCCAGCTCCTCGACCTCGAACGGCTTGCAGAGGTAGTCGTCGGCCCCCCGCTGGAATCCGGCCACCCGGTCCTGCACCGAATTCAGCGCGGTGAGCATCAGGATCGGCGGGTCGTCACTGACCGATCGCAGCGCCGCGGCGAGATCCAGCCCGCTGCCGTCGGGCAGCGCCAGATCGAGAATGACGGCGTCGAAGGCACGGGACTGGATGGTGTTGCGCGCCGCGGCGACGGTCGACACGTGGTGCAGCTTGTAGCCGCGCGGCCCGAGCCCCTCCCGCACCAGGCGGGCCACCGCGTCGTCGTCCTCGACCAGCAGTACGTTCATGCCCCAGGCCGCGGCGCGCCCGCTTCAACCGGGCACGCATTTCAATTAGCGCAGACTCGCTTTCAGGCCAGCTTATTCTAGGGTATCGCCCCGTGCAGCAAAATAAGAGGAGGCTAATCCGGGTTCTCGGACCCGCCTGCCTATACGGACCGGAATCGGCTAGCTGCTTGCCGAGCGATACCCGCGAAGCGCGATCCGCAGCACGGCAGCCGAAAGCGCGAGCAGCGCCACGGCCGCCCCGAACAGGTAAGCCACCATGGCCGGATCGAAGGACCGCATCATCACGTTCGCCGGCAGGTTCGACACCATCAAGAGCGGGATCACGAACACGAGCGTAAACCACAGCGCTCCGCCCGCGAAACGGCGGTAGATCTCCGCCGGATACCGGGCCAGGTTCACCATGTAGAACCAGAGGTGGTCCACACCGGTCTGGCGGATGAGCCACACGCTGGTGACGGCGAACATGAACAACAGCGAGTAGAGGATCAGCACGCCCGCGGCAATCAGGACGCAGAACAGCAGAATCCGCGGCACCGTCAGCGCGGCGCCCTGGCCCAGTGCCGCGTAGAGACACACGGCCGCGCCAACCGGGGCGTTGGCCAGCGCCGAATAGTCGATGCGTTCGAGGCTGAGCAGGAACTGGGCGCTTGCGGGCCGCACCAGCACGAAATCCAGATCGCCCGTCCGCACCAGGTGGCTGATGCGCCAGCAGTTGCTGAAGAACAGCGTCTCGAAGATGCTCGTCAGCAGCATGTGCGTGCCCATCAGGAAGAGGTACTGGTGCTCCGTCCAGCCGCGCACGTCAGAGGTCTTGCTGAAAATGACCTGGATGAACACGATCAAGAGGACCACCCAGATCAGCTCGCTGGCCACGTTGACGATGAAGTGCCCGCGGAACGTCATCTCGCGGATGAGGCTGTTCTTGAGGAACCGCAGCAAGATTCGTCCGTAGCGGGCACGCATGCCGGTCAGACCCCTCCGCCCCGGGGCGCGCCGTGTGTTGACTCGAGCGACAGCCCGTGATTCATCGTCAGCCTCCGAAAGCTGCGTATCGTCGCAGCCCGCGGGCCCAGGCCCAGCGGCACGCCGTCGCCAGCACCGCCACCCACATCGCCTGCACAAGGAGCACCCGGGCGATCTCCTGCGGCTCGAGCTTTTGCAGCAGGATCATCGCCGGGAAGTACGTCTCGTATGCGAACGGCAGCCAGGTCACGACGTGTTGCAGCGATTCCGGCAGCAGGCTCAGGGGGAACATGTGGCCGCTGAGGAAGTACTGCGCTGTCATGGCAACGTGCAGGAAGCTCGAAACCTCGAGGAACCAAAACCCCAAGAGCCCCATCAGGCAGTTGATCGTGAAGCCCAGCAGGCCGGCCAGCAGTAGGGTCGCCAGCCAGACCGGGACCATCGGTCCCACGGGCCAGCCGGGAAGGAAGCCGCGGCACAGCCAGAACACCAAGGCGTACGGAGCAGCCGCCATCACGAAGTAGACCAGCTTGTGTGCGGTGCGCAACGTCAGATTGTAGGTCAGATAGTCGATCGGCTGGAGCAGGTATTTGCGCAGGCCCCCGTCGCGGATGTCCGTCGAGATGTCCGTGGCCAGCCGGGGCATCGAGCCGAACGCCCGAACCACCATCACGAGGAGGTAGTACGAGACCATCTGGTTGTAGCGTAGGTCGCCGACTTCCTCGACGGCGGCCCCGTCGAAAATGGCCCGCCAGAGCAGAATCGTGGTGATGATCGGGATGAAGCGAAGGAACGTGGCCAGGAAGAAATCGGCCCGGTAGACCAAACGTTCCGAGAGCGCCACGCGGAAGACGATCCAGTACTTTCGGGCACTTCGTCCGACGTCGTTCATGGCTTGTGTTCCGCGGCCCCGACCCGCTCACCGAAAACCTGGCGGATGACTTCCTCGATCGGGGGGTCCTCGACGCTCAGGTCTTCGATGTCATGCTGCGACAGCAACCGTCCCGCCTGCCGGGCGATCGACTCTCGGGGCAACCGCAGCGTGACCTTGGGCGGAACGAGGCTCACCACCTCGCCGAACTCGCTGAAGTCCTCCGGCATCCGCCCGTCGCGAAAATGAAGGGTCAGGATCTTGTAACCCGCCACCCGGTTGACGATGTCCGCCAGGGGCCCGTCGTGCATGAGCTTTCCATGGTTGATCACCAGCACGCGGTCGCACAACGCCTCGATGTCCTGCATGTAGTGGCTCGTCAGGAGGATCGTCACGCCGCGGCTCTGGTTGTACTCGCGCAGGCACCGCCGGATCGAGGCCTGGGCCACCACGTCGAGCCCGATCGTCGGCTCGTCCAGGAAGAGGATGCTCGGCGAGTGGAGCAGCGCCGCGATCAGCTCCATTTTCATCCGCTCGCCCAGGCTCAGCTCGCGCACCGGCTGATACAGCAGGTCCTTTACGTCCAGGAGCTCGGTCAGCTCGCCCTGAACCTGCTCGAACCGCTCGTCCTCGATCGAGTAGATCTCCTTGTGCAGCCGGAACGACTCGACGGCCGGCAGGTCCCACCAGAGCTGGTTCTTCTGCCCCATCAGCAGGGCAAACTGACGGCGGTAGGCGTTGCGCCGCTCCCAGGGGGTGAACCCGAGCACCTGCACCTGCCCCGCGGTCGGGTAGATCAGCCCGCTGAGTATCTTCAGCGTTGTGGTTTTTCCCGCTCCGTTGGGCCCGAGGAAGCCTACCATCTCCCCAGGCCGGATGTCGAAGCTGATCCCGTCCACGGCGTGCACGTGCTTGTACCGGCGACGAAAGAGCGCGCGGACCGAGGCCGCAAGGCCCTGCGGCTTCTGATGGACCTTGTAGATCTTCTGTAGGTCGCGTACCGAGATCGCCGTCATTTTCACCTATCGTATGGGCCACAGCGTCTATGGAAAGCCGGAGCCCGTATGCACTTGCGGGATTGTATGCCGCGGGTACCTTACCTTACGATGGTGCGGCGTCCCGTACGCTACGGACGGTTACCTCATGGCTAACGAACTCTTCGACGTGGCGGTCGTCGGCTCCGGCCCGGCCGGGTCCTCCGCGGCACTCCTTCTGGCGCAGAAAGGCCGGCGAGTCGTCCTGGTCGAGCGCGAGAAGTTCCCCCGCGCGGTCCCATGCTCCGGCTGGATCAGCGCCCGGGCCGCGGCCTTGGTCAAGGAGTGGGGCGTCAAGCCCAAACAACTCCTCGACACGCCGTTCACGGACGTCACGTTCTATAACGCCGACCTGGAGAAGAAGGCCAAGCCGGCCTTTACCGAGACGCCGGGCTATCTCGTGGATCGCGGCGTCTTCGACCAGGCGCTCGCCGATGCCGCCGCCAAACAAAAAGCCGAGGTTCTCCTGGGCCGCGGGGCGGCCAACGTGCGTCTGAACGAGTCCTCGGTGACCGTGCAACTGGCCAACGGCAAGTCCGTCGAGAGCCGGCTGCTTCTACTGGCCCCGGGGCGGGCGTCCCAACTGTTCGACCAGCTCGGCGTTCGGAAGGATCCCGGGACGGCGCCCGTGTGGTCGGCGCACCTCATGGGTGCGATACCGTCCAGCAAGGGCGCCGACGACCCAAAGGTGTCCGTCATTCTGGGCCTGGACGGGGCCGGGAGCTTCGGTTTTTCCTGCCTGACCCGGGACCGTGTCTCGCTCGACATAAGCTGGATGGGTGACCCTCTGGAAACCAGGCCGAGGCTCGCGGCGCTCGCCCGCCTGGCGGCCGAGCGCGAGGTCGTCCCGGTGGACCTTTCCGCGGGCGCCGCGAAGGCGCCGGTCCTTCGCACGCCGGCCGGGGCGGCGCTGGACATGGACTCGCACGTGCGCAAGCACACGCTGCTCATCGGTGACGCCGGCGGCTTCGTGTCGGCTGTCAGCAACGAGGGCATCTACCCGGCGATGTGGTCGGCGAAGATCGCCGCCGACGTGGTCGACGAGGCGCTGTCGAGCGACCCGTCGCAGGACACGCTGATGACCTTCGATTCCCGCTGGCGGATGGAGATGGCGGACTACCTGCGTTCGCCGCACACGGATATCCGCTTCATCCTGCCGCTGATCTTCACCAATCAGCCGATGGCCGACCGCATGGGGGCGGCGTTCTTCTTCGGCGAGAACATCTGAACCTCGTGGTGCCAATGCCGGCGGGCCATACCGACGAAAAAAGGGCTATCGACAGATCGTGTTGACAGGTTTCGACGTGTCCTCCCAGACGTCGAACATCTGGACGCCCAGCAGAAGATCGATCGCGGTCAGCATGTCGGGGGCCGTGGCCTGCCCCGAATGGTCCAGGTCGCAGCTATAAAGTCCCCACGCCGGCGTGCACGCCCCGTGGAAGCAACAGTCGAGGAACTCGGTGAGGTCGTCCACGTTCGCAAAGCCGCTGTTGTCGACGTTGGCCGGATGTGACGTGTAGGCGATCCGGCGCCCGTCCGTGAGGTATCGCAGCGCCGTGACGGCGCCGGGGGTGATCGCCCGACGAAGTACGATCTCATACTGTCCGGAGCCGAGGTCGACGATGCCGTTGATGTCGTTCGCGCCGCCTCCGGGCTGCTCTATGGTCTCGCAAAGCCGAAAGCAATGGCGGGCGCCGGAAACCGGCGGGTCCAACGTCAGCACGATGGCTTCGCGCTGAACACCGGTCGCTCCGGGTGCACCGATGCCGAACGCGGGCCGCTGCACGTGCGCCGCGTGCGGCTGCCGGGCGTCAACCGTGCCATCCAGCGGCGATGCGTCGACGATCATCGCATCGGGACAGAACTCGCACGCGTCGTCCACGCCGTTGAGATTCAGGTCACGCTGGCGACAGGGCAGCGTGCGGCTGAGCGGTGTGCCGTTGTTGGCCTCGCAGATCTCCTCCGTGTCGGCAAACGCGCAGAACCCGGTGGCCAGACAGCATCCGACCCGGCATCCGGTCACAGTCAGCGTGTAGTCGCCGGCCTCCAGAACGTCGAAGCCCGCCACCCGAATCAGGTAGGTCCGTCCTTCCTCGACCATGAGCGTCGCCTGCGAGTTGCCGGGGTTGTTCGGCACCGGACATCGCTCGTCCTGGCAGGTCAGCTCGTTGCCGTCGCAAGCATCATGGATCGCCAAGGTCGTATCGAACGCACTACCACACGTGCTGAACGTCGCCTGCCCGGTACAGTCCGCGGTCCACTTGTGCCAGACGTCGCCTTCGTCTCCGACGACACAGAAGCTGTGCTTCGAGGTAGTCGCACTGTCTGTAGTGCCCTGGAACGGCTGGCCGGTCAGGACCGGGATCGCCGCCGGGCATTCATCGTTGGACGGCGGCGCCGGCGGGCACATGAAGTCGGCGCATTCCTCGCCCGCGAACCACTGACCCTGATCCTCGATGCAGTCCGCCTCGAGCACGCCGTCCGAGCAGGAGCCGGCGTTGCAACACGCGCCCGGCGTGCACGTGATCCGCATCGTGCCCGGGCCCTGGTCGCCCGAGAAGCCGCCGACCCGCAGCGTATAGCACGTCTCTTCGACCGCAGCGGCGCTGAGCCGCGACTGTTCGCCCAGCGACCCGCAGAGCGGAAAGTCGTCGTTGCAACTGAGCGGGTCGGCGCCCGGCGGACATTGGTTGCACCCTTCGTAGATCGCCATCTTCGTGTCGTAGAAGCTATCGCAGAGATCGATCGTCAGGTTGCCGGTGCAGGTCGCGTTGTACTCGAACCACACGTCCGCTGCGACATTGAAGTCGTTCGCCTTGCCGCACGCGTCCGGCTCCTCGGGCCCGTCCGTCGTGGCGCCGACGTTGCTGAACGCGGTCGCTCCGTCGAAGACCTCGACCGCATCGGCACAGTTGTCGTTCGGCGGGACGGCGCTCTTCGATACCAGGAACTGTAGCCGAGCGCCGTTGATTCCCAACCCGCTTGCGTTCGGCACCACCACGTTCAGGAACCCATCCCAGGGATCCGAAAACGACGAAGTGACGTCGATCGGCCCGATCTGCGTACCGCCGTCGATGGTGAACTCCAGCGTGCCGCCGACGACGTTGTCCATCCCGGGCCAGTCCAGCAGGTTGTCAAGCCCGATGGTGAAGCAGCCGTACGTGAGCGGCTGCCCCTCCTGGTCCACCAATCCACCCGGGAACAGATCGGTATCCGGAAGCGAGTCGGTGCGAATATGGATCAGGAACCTGCCGTCCGGTGTCACCGACGCCGACTCGGCGACTTCCGGCACGGCCCCGCCGAGGAACTGGGGATACGGTGTCGTTTCCTCGACGATGTCGTCGAACCTCACCACGTAATCCGGCCCGCCGGGCGGCGGAAACGCGACGACAAAGCAACGCACACCGCCCCCGCCCTGCGGAACGCTTCCCAGCCGATGATGCACGCTGTAAGTCGTCCCCGCCGGTGAGGCCACGCCGCCGTCCTCCGCGGCTTCCTGGACGTTCCCCCAGATGTCAAAGTACGGGCAGTCCGGCTCGCACTCCGACGAGTAGCTGTTGACGGCTGACCGCGCGTCGTGGGCTTCGGTGTGCGTTCCGCGCGCGGTGACGCGATCGCGGGCCCCACGCTGCGCCCGTGCCGCCGGTGCGTCAACGAAAACGGCGGAGCCGGCCACGACGAGAATCAACCCGCGACATGCGCCGGACGCCCGGCACCTCGACCTGAAGCGTTGCATTCGGATCATGTTCCCCTACCCCAGAAACGAGCCATCGCCCCGTGGGCGCGCGGGCACCGGCCGCGGCGCGGGCGGACTCGAACACGCTTCCCCACTCCCGTCGAAGGGCCGATAACGGCCCCACACCCCGATGCTGCATCCTATCATACCACCGGGGTGGGACGCTTCCAGCGACAAAACGCGACCGCGCGGCAAACGCCGCGGAATGATGCTATTCCGGCGACTGATCGGCCCTGAATCGAACGCCGCGGTGCTCTGGTTTGTTGAGCCGGACCCCTACGTCGGGGATTCCCGTGGGTTTTTCCGGGCGTTGGACGATACCCCCGTCGTCCACGCCGTCCTCGCCGATGGAGTACACGACGATCCCGTCCGCCGTCGTCACGAGCCGGAGCGGCCCGCCGTCGAACGGGTCGATGGGCACCGCCTCCAGGTACCTCGGCACCAGCTCGTCGAGCGATTCGGGAAGCCTGCCGGCGTCGAGTCGAAATCGCTCGGCGGCCAGCGCCGCCCGCGCCGCCCGCAGATGGGCAGTGATCCGGACGTGCAGTTGAACCGCACGCGAGAGACTCGGCATGAGGATCCTGATCAGGGCGTATTTCAGAGGGAGGGCCGGTGCGACGGCCTCCATTTTTTGCGCTGCTGCGCGGAGCGCGTCCGGATCGTCCGCCGCATCGACGAGGCAGCCGTACATCTGTGCGGCCTTGAGTTGGTTGTCGCGCACGAGCCACGTTGGGAGCCAGAATGTCGGGATCGCGCCTGGGCTGCCCGCCATGGTCTGGATGCTGTTCAGGCTGATCGTGCCCGTGGCGACCGCTTCCAGCGTTTCGATCCCGAACGCGCGCTCTCCCCAAAGCGCCCATGTCATGCTTTGTCCCGCCAGCGCCCGGTTGACCTGCTCGTCGAGTCGCGACAGTTGTACCACGTTCAACTCGGCCACGCGCAGAATCTGTTCGATGCCCTGCACGGCCTGGGCCTGGATCGCGATCTGAACCAGCCGGCTGATGATCGTCGGTTCGTTCTGCAATGTGCCGGCGAGGCTGAACCGGATCACGACCGTGTCGATCGCCCCATCGGTGTCGTTGTCGATCAGCCTCACCATGCCGTCCACGGCCTGAAGCTTCGCCGCCGTCCGCAGCGGAGCCAGATGGGGCAGGAGCGTGGCGAGCGGGTTGGCCTGGTGGGCGAACTCGAACCGCCCAACGGGCCTATCGACGAGCGCGGCGAGTTCGTCCAAAAGGCGTCGGTTGCGGTCAAGAAGCTCGCGGCTGGGCTCGATCCCGGCGCGGACAATGCCGGTGAAGAAATCGGACTCGCGGCCGTCGGCCCCGAAGACGAACACGTCATCAAGGACGCGTTCGCCGGTGGCCCCGCTGATGGCCTCCAGGTTCCTGGAGACGACCGCCGCGCCGTTCTGCTCACTGGGCACGTCCGGGCGTACGGCCTCGATCTCGGCGAACGTCAGCGGCTGGCCGGCGGCGCGAAGGTCCGCAGCGAATCGCTGCCATCGGGACGTTGCGATGGTCCCGAGGGCGAACACGACGCCGACAACGATCAGCCCGAATGCAAACAGCCCGCCAAGGACCTTGATCCAGCCGGGTATACGACTGCCGGCCCGAACCGCACGGTTGTCGTGCAACACAGCGCCCCCTTAAAACCGATTGTGAACGCACCGGCCGCTGTGGCCGGCTACTAACCTATGACGGGTGAGTACGATTGACGTTAACCGCCGGTGCCGGCGCCCGCCGCGACGTTGGGGAAGCGTCCGGCCGCGTGCTGCCGCCCGAGCTCGAGGTAGCTTCGCAACACATGGTCGATGGTGGCCAGGTCCCGATCCGAGGTCTGCCGAACCACTTGTCCGGGCACGCCCATCACCACCGAACCATCCGGGATCCGGGTTCGTGGGACCAGGAGGCTGCCGGCGCCGATGAGACACCGGCTCCCGATCTCGCAATCGTCCAGCACGATCGCCCCGATGCCGATCAGTGTCCGCGGACCTATCGACCGGCAATGCACGACGGCCCGATGACCGATCCCCACGTCGTCAGCGATGTCCAGCGGAACCCCGTGCGGCGTGTGCACGACGGTGCCGTCCTGGACGTTCACGCGGGCGCCAATGCGGATCGGAGCGATGTCTCCCCGGATCATGACATGGTGCATGACCGTCACCTGATCCCCGAGGGTGACGTCCCCCGCCACGTACGCCGTCGGTGCGATGTACACGCCCCGTCCCAGTTTCGGCTTGATGATCTGGCTCATATCGACGCATCTTAGGGCCGCCACGGCCGACCTGCGACCCGTGCCCGGACCGGCGGGCAATTGCAAGGGATTGTCAAATCCGCGTCGGCGCCCGTTGACGCGGGACGGCGACCCGCTAAGCTCGTCCTGGGCCGTCCACACCTTCCCTCTATACCACGAATTGCCGTGCGGAAGGGCATGAGAGCACAACGAACAAGGAGATGATCGATGCTGGTCTGGGATTCCCCGTTCGTGCGAGGCACTTCGAGTGCCACCTTTGCGGCGTTGGTCTTCGCGTTGGCCACGTCAGCCGGCGCAGGGGATTGGCCCGGCTTCCGCGGGGCCGATGGAACGGGCGTCGCGACCGGTGCCCCGGTATTCGCCAATGCCGACGCGCTCGCCCTGAGACTTGTCTGGAAGAAAAGCACCGGCAGTGGATACTCGGGCATCGCCGTCGCCGAACGCCGCGTTGTGACGATGTTCTCCGACGGCAAGTCCGACGTGGCGGCCGCGTTCGACGAGAAGGACGGAAAGGAGCTCTGGCGCTTCGAGATCGGCCCGACCTACGAAGGCCACGACGGCTCGCACACGGGTCCGATCTCCACGCCCGCCATCAGTGGTGGCCGCGTGTTCGGCCTCAGCGCCCAGGGCCGGCTCTTCGCGCTCGACCTCGCCTCGGGCGAGTTGACGTGGTCCACGCACCTCGTCGATGACCTCCAAATCACGAAACCGCATTACGGTTTCGGCACGTCGCCGATTGTGATCGACGGCGCACTCATCGTGCAACTGGGTGGAGAGAATCAAGCCGTCGGCGGGTTCGACCCTGCAACCGGCAAGAAGCTCTGGGCGTCGGGCACGGATGAGATCGCGTATCAGTCGCCGATTCGGTACAGCTTCGGCGGTGAGCCGCGAATCCTCTCGCCCGGACAGAAGAAGCTGCTGGTCGTGGATCCGACGGGCGGAAGCGTCGTGTGGGAATACGAACACGGCGGTGACGGGGCGCGGGGCGTCGCGAGCCTGGTGCCCGTGGCGGCCGGCGACAACCGCCTCTTTCTCGCCTTCAAGGACGATGCTTCGACGGTCATCGAACTCACCAAGGGTGAAAGCGGCACCGAAGCCAAGACGCTCTGGGAAGACCGCTCCATCCGCAACACCTACAACGTCCCGGTGTACCGCGACGGGTACGTATACGGTTTCAGCAGCCGGATCCTGACCTGTGTCGACGCGGAGAACGGCGAGGCCAAGTGGAAGTCGCGGGAGCCGGGCGACGGCTTTCTGATCCTGGTCGACAAGTACCTTGTCTTGGTCACCAAGGCGGGCAGCGTTCACGTGGTCAAGGCCGAACCGAGCGGCTACGAGGAGCTCGGCAGCGTCGAGGTGTTCGGCGACCTGGCCTGGTCGCACCCGAGCTTCGCCAACGACCACATATACGTCCGCAGCCTGGGTGAGCTGGCCAAGATCGAGATCAAGCCGAGCGCGGCGGCCGTCGCCGACGCGGACTCAGAACGCAACCCGCTGCTGACCGGGACGGAATTCGGTTACTTCCTCACCGAGGTGGCCAAGGCCGACGACAAGGCCGCCGTCGTGGAGCGTTTCATGTCGGCGCAGAAGGAGTTCCCGATCATCGAGGGCAACAGTCTGGTGCATTTCGTCTACCGCGGGCCGGCCAAGGACCTCGCCGTCGCCGGCGACATGATCGGGGCCCGGCAGGAGCGCGCGATGACCCGCGTTGACGGAACCGACCTGTTCTACTATTCGATGCGCCTCGAACCCGACGCCCGCGTGAACTACATGTTCGTCAAGGACTACGAAGAGGCGCTCGACCCACTCAACCCGCGAAAGACCACGACGTCCGTCTACGGCAAGGAAATGGAAATGTCGTTCCGCGGCGGCGAGATGGAAATGTCCTGGTTTTCGATGCCCAAGTGGGAGATGCCCGAGCACCTCACCGGCGCCAAGGCCGAGGTCCACGGCAAGATCGAAAGCCGCGAGTGCCAAAGCGAGGTCCTCAAGGAGGGCGACCTGGCGAAGAACGTGCCCTTCGACATCTACCTCCCGCCCGGGTACGAGAACGGCGACGCCCGCTACCCGGTGGCGTACGTCCACGGCGGCCGGGCGGCCCGCGCGAAGAGCATGATCGCCGAGATGCTGGATCTCCAGATCGGCAGGCGCGTCCGGCCGGTCATCGTCGTCTTCATCAAGTTCGAGCAGGGACCGCGCGGCGAGGGCTACGAAGAGATGGTGGCCAAGGACCTGATCCCCTATGTCGACGAGAACTTCCGGACGATCACGTCGCGGGACGCACGAGCCCACATCGGGGTGAGCTTCTCTGCGTTCCAGGCGATGCTCTGTGCGTTCCAGCACCCGGACGTGGCCGGCAGACTGGCCGTGCAGTCGCCGCTGTTGTTCGGCGGGATGAAGACCGCGGTCGAGGCCTCGATCCCTTCGCCCGACGACGCGCCGATGGTCATTTACCACGACTGGGGCAAGTATGACCTGCGGAACCCGCAGGAGAACTGGAACATGGCCGACGAGAACCGGGCCTTCGCCGAGCTGCTCGCAAAAAAGGGCTACAAGATCGTGGGTGGCGAGGTGAACGACGGCACCGGCTGGTCAAGCTGGCGGAACCGCGTCGACCGGATCTTCGAAACCCTGTTCCCGCTGAAAAAGGTGTCAGGATGATTTTTCGCGGCGCGTGGGCCCAGTTGACGGCCGCAGGAATCCGGCGCAGAAAATAATCCTGACACCTTTTTATTCCAGCAGATCGAACGTGCCGTCAAGCGGCAGCGGCGTGTTGCTGTCGATCCACGCGTCCAGCCACGGTCCGAAGTCGTCGCCGGTGATCGACTGCAAGACCGCTTGCAGTCGATCGAAGCGCCAGGTGCGGCCGTCGAGGGCATCGAGGTAGAGTCGGCGCATTACGTCGTCCAGACGCAGGCCGCGCTCCACCAATTCCTGGTCCAGCATATAGGACGCCAGGGCCCCGCGGGCGTACAGCATGTTCGTCTGAGGCTGGGTGGAGGGGTCACCGGGCGGGGCCGTGCCGATCAGCGCCACCAAGTCCGGAATCGACAGGTCATACTCGGTGCCGACGTACTGCTGATACGTCTCCCAGCGGAATCCCATTCCACCCCGGTATTCCTCCACGTTCAACGCAAACGCCATGTGTCGGAACGAGTAGTACACCGTGCCGCCCTCGACCAGCCAGGTCTCCCGTTGGAACAGGTTCTCCGAGGAATCCGGCTCCGCGCGAACGAACTTACCGTTCCACGAGTGGAACATCTCGTGGGCCACGACCTCCAACCCCCACGGTGCACCGTAATCGGCCCCGCTGAGCGTGATGCCGACCGGTGAGAGCGAGAATTCGGCGTTGCCGTCCTCCGCCCGCACCCGGACCGCGTACCGATCGAACGCGAAGCCGCCGAAGACGTGCCAGCTCGCGTGGAACGCGGCCTCGACGAAGGCAGCAAACTCCTCCGAGAACCACCCGTCGGCATCGGTCGCCACGCTGCGGTCGATCGCGACGGAAAGCGCCGTTCCGTGGATCGTGCTTGTGCGGACCCAGTGGCTCGTCTCGTCGAACTCGAAATGGTCGCCGGGTCCCTGCGACTCCTCCAGCCCGAGCAGGTAGCTCTGCTTCACGGCCGGATCGCCCGGATCGCTCAGGTCGTCGGCGGCGGGCAAGCCGTCCGGCGGCTCGACAGGCGGGTCCACGGGATCGCCGGGATCGCCGGGCGGAACCGACGGCGAATCCTCGACCACATTGGAGTCGCCCGTGCCACCCGGCGGCACGGGACTTTCCGGGCAACCCGCCATCAGCGTCGCGGCCATGCCGCCAATCAACCACACCCCCGCGCGCACCGCTGCGACGCCTCGCATGACCTCGTGCTCCGATAACAAGCCGGCCATCGCCAAGAACCCGCTTGGCTCTCGTCAGCCGGCCGAGACGACTTTAGGTAAGCAGGCGCCACCGACTGCCCGCGACCCTCAACGCGGGCCCTCAGGCCCCGTGAGCGTGGAACATCTTGGTGACCATCTTCCATCCAGCCTCCGTCTTGTACAGGCCGAAGTAGTCGGTGTAGATGTGCTCCGCGTCGCGGTGAATGTCCACCCGGGCCACGGCCGCCACTCCGGTGATGTCCAGCACCTCGATCTTCGATTCGATGTTGTGCGTCGTCGGCACGCCGTCCAGCTTCATCTTCTCGAACCACTGCGACACGTTGCGCGTACTCAGCTCGCCGTCCCAGTAGACCTGCATGACGAACGTCGGCGCCAGCCCCGCCCGTAGCAATTCCGGATCGCGTTTGATATACATGCCTTCCACGTAGTGCTTCTGAAGCACCTCGCGAACGGCCTCCTCATCGGAGCTCGAATCGGCCTGCATCGCCGCCATGGGGACCAACACGGCGGCAAGCCCGATCAATGCACGTGCGATCATCGTCACGATCTCCTTGATGCACACAGCGGTAGGTGCGGGGCGACCCGACGTCGGACCCCGACGCATTATAGTTCCGATCCACGTCCGCGCTGCGGCTCGTCGGGACTTCACGAGCAAAACGGATTTCCGCGCTCAAAAAACGGTGGTCCGGGCGGTACCGGCGCGGGTACCCTGACGGCGCCGGGCCGCCGCGGTGGTACGTGCATCGAAGGCTGCCGCGCCCCTGACGCCCGACCGGATCCAACATGGAAAGGCAAGACCATGAACACTGAACGAGACTACGTATTGGGTACGCATGACGGCGAGATGGGGCGGCTCGCTCTGCAACACCGCGTGTGGCGCCCCCGCGCCCTCGATGCGTGGCGTCGCGCCGGTTTCACCGTTGGCCGGACGCTGCTCGACGCCGGCTGCGGGCCGGGGCACGCAACTCTGGATCTGGCCGAGATCGTCGGACCCACCGGGCGGATCATGGCTGTCGATCAGTCCCATCGGTTCCTGGACACACTCGAAGCCGCGTGCCGACGCCGCGGCATCGATCATGTCGAAACCGCCGAGCTGGACCTCGATGAGCAGAGCCTTCCGCACCTGGAGGTCGACGGAGCATGGTGCCGCTGGGTCCTGTCCTTCGTCCGCAAGCCGCGTGAGGTACTTGGCAAGATCGTCGGCGCTGTGCGGCCCGGCGGAGCGATCGTGTTGCACGAGTACATCGATTACTCGACATGGCGCCTGGCCCCGCGCTGTCCCGAGGTCGAGGAGTTCGTCGCCGCGGTCATGGCGAGCTGGCGGGCTGAAGGCGGCGAGCCCGACATCGCCCTCGAGCTGCCATGCTGGCTCGAGGGGCTCGGTCTGAAGATCAGATCGATCAGACCCATCGTCGACGTCGTCCCGCCGTCGATCTACGTCTGGCAGTGGCCCGCGCGGTTTCTGGAAGTCGGCGTCCATCGCCTCGTCGAACTCGGACACTTGGCCGCCGGCCGCGCCGCCGCGATCACCCGAGCTTTCGCCCGGCGCGAAGCCGATGGCCAAACGCACATGATTACGCCGACCGTACTCGAGATCATCGCCGTCAAGGACGGCACCCGCGCATAACTCGACCCGGACGCTCTGCGGTTTCCGGGCCCGCGATCCGGACCCCGACGGCCGTTCGGGACCCAAGGAACCCCGTTTTTGACCCCGCAAGAGGCGATTCGACAAATAAATGAAGAAAAATATTGACAGACAATAACCCCGGGCTATGGTCGGGTTATGTTCGGATTCTCGTTCAGCGACGTGGTTGCGGCGGGCGGGGCCACAGGGGCGCCGGCGCGGATCAGATCGCGCAACGAGCCGCCGCGGGACAGAGATGCGGCGGGACGGGACCTTCGGTGGAGCCAGGCATGACGACCGCGATTTGGGACCTCGAGTGCGCGCGCTTACGGCCCGCCGGACGGCCCTCGGCCCGAACCGCCGCGCTCGGGATGAGCTTCGGCGTCGGCCTCGGCGATGGCACGCTTGTCATCGCGCCCGGTGTTCGAATCGCTCTGTCGTCCGGGCAAGTCGTCCTGCTTGTCGGTCCGTCCGGCAGCGGCAAGACCAGCGCCCTCGAACGGATCCACGCCCAGTGCGCCGGGGCCTGTCTCGTCCAACGGATTACCTTCCCACCCGAAGTGGCCGTCATCGATCGCATCGCACCATGGGCGTCGCTGCCCGAAGCACTTCAGATCGTCACGACCTGCGGTCTGGGCGAAGCGCCCACGTGGGTACGTCCGTTCGCCACGCTGTCCGACGGGGAGAAGTTCCGGGCTCGGCTGGCCCGCGCCGTCGCCCTTCACAGCCGCGGACAGCCGGCCGGCCCACTGCTCTGCGACGAGTTCTGCTCGAACCTGCATCGCCGCGCGGCCAAAGCGATCAGCTTCAACCTTCGGAAGCTCGTGACCCGCCGCGGACTGTCGGCCGTAGTCGCGTGCAGCAACGACGATATCACCGGCGACCTTCGTCCCGACACGATCGTTCGTTTCGAAGGCGCCGGCCGATGCCGCGTGGAGCGATCAGCGCCCCGTTCATCGAACGACGCTCAAACGGTCCACAGCATCAGCTTCCGAAGCCGACTCCGTGTGGCGCTCGGCTCCAAGCGACATTACGAGCAGTTCGCTCCGATGCACTACCGGGCGGCTGATGAGCTCGGCTTCGTCGACAAGGTCTTCATCCTGCGCGAGGGCTTTGACGGCGAATTGCTGGGCGTGGTCGTTTACGCCTACAGCCCGCTGGAACTGACCCTGCGCAACCAAGCCACGGGTGGCCGCTTCGTACGGCAGCCCAAGCTCGTCAACCGCTCGATCCGCATGCTTCGCCGGCTGGTGATTCATCCCGACGTGCGCGGGTGCGGGCTCGGACAGCTTCTGGTCAAGAAAACACTGCCACGTGTTGGCACGGCGTACGTCGAATGTCTCGCGGCCATGGGCGAGTTCAACCCGGTGTTCGAGAAGGCCGGCATGCAGCGGATCGGCCAGTATCCGCCGCACCCGAAGCGCCAGGCCGCGGTAGAGGCCCTGAAGAAGTTGGACGTCGATCCCAACGCCCGCGACTTCGTCCTGCACGTAAGCCGCAGCCGAAACCTGCGCGAGATTGTCGCCGCCGTGGTCCACGAGTGGTACGAATCGACGACCGGAGGCGGCAAGACGCGCGTACAGCGGCAGTCGCCGCAGCTTCTTGCGCAGACGTTTCGCGGCCTGATCGGCGCCCGACCCGTGTACTACCTCTGGCGGAAACGCCGACTGCGCCGGCCCCGCGGGCCCCGAGGAACAACGAAAGTCTCCACTGCATCCCTCCTGCTCCCGTCGGAGGCGCGTTCCCGGGGACGCGCCTCCGGCGCGGACGCCTCACGAGGTGCCTCATGAACCCAGCCGACCGAAAAGCGACGAAGCGACGGCGTACCGCGTCGCGATCCGCCCGATCCGACCCCAACGTCGAGGCGCGCGCCGACCACCTGCGCCGCAACCGGCGGCGGGCCCACGCGCGAAGCTCGCGTGACCATCGACCGGAAGCGGAGGCGTTCCATGCGAACTTGGATTGTTACTGACCGTGCCGGCCAGCGATGCGCGGCGCGCGTCTCACGACGCGACGATCAGGCCTTGCACAGTCGGAACCGGTGCCCGAGCCTCTGCGGGGTCCGTCTGCCGGCTGCGGTATTGAGTGAACACCAGCAGGACAAGTACGGCAATGAGTAGCAGGCCGACCGCAAGCCAGGTGAAGCGAATGCCCAACAGCGTCGGCGGACCCTCATACGCATCATCGTGTCGGGCCCGGGGCGCCTCTTCGAGCGCCGCCCGCAACAACTGCAAGTCCTGGGCGCTCTCATTGGCCCAGCGCCCGGCCGCGAGACCGATTGCGGCGGGCGGCTCGGCGCCGACCGGCAGCACGGGCGGAACCAGAGCAGGCCTGCTCCCACCGGCCGGCGGTAATCCGACTTGAGGGGCCACCGGAACAGTCGTCGGAACGACGGGCGAGACGTTCTGCGGCGTCGCGGCCCGGGGTTTCTCGAAGGTGAGGTACGTCAGGCAAAGAGGACAGTAAGTGTCACCCGGCGACACTTGCCCGTGACAGCTCCAGCACTTGCCGAAGTAGCGGCACAAACCCGGCGTCTGGACGACGAACCGCCACTGGTAATCCGTCGCCGGGCCGCGAACGATCGACGTCTCGGTCAGGAGGCCGCGCCGAAGCTGACGGATGATCCGTTCCAGGCTGACTCCGGGAAACGGACGGAGATGTTCGTATACGAACCACGGGCCGGCATGGGCCCGCATCTTCTCGATCATCCGCGGTGACAGGTCCTGTCCGCACCGCTGACACCGGCGGTCGTCCCGCCGCACCAGTTGCCCGCACGACACGCACGGCGTGGCCCCGCCATGCCAGACCTCGCTCGCCATCGGGCTGAGCGGCCCGAAGCCCTGCCGCGCGGCGATCTCCAGCGGGTGCTCGCCGGCCGGAAGCTGGTCGCCGGGCCAGCCCTCCAGCGGCTCGCCGGTCGCGGTCGAATGTCCGGTATCGCTCAAGGGATCCACTCTACCATCCGTCAGATTTATAGGTCGGCCCAAGGGCCGGGACAAACGGCCGCGCGTTGGACTGATAAAGGGCAATCGACGCGATGAAAGCGACAGGGGCTTTCCTGGCCGGTGGCAAGTGACGACGGCGGGTATCCGAGGCGCCGGCTCTTCATTCCGCCGGATCTATGCGGGTCCGCGCCCAGGCGACAACGGCGCCGGCCAGGGCAACCGCCGTCTCGTATTCCTGGCGGCTCACCGGCAGGCCGGCTCCCGGATAACGGGCATGAACTGCGTAGCGGGTCAGGATCACCGCGTCGCGAATGCTGTCCGGAATGGGCTCACCCGCCGCTTCCAATCCACTTCCCAACTCCTCGATGCTGTGCGTGAATCGAAACGGCGTCTGGCAGTGCTGATAGACGGCTTTGAGTGCGAACTCCGCGGCCTGCTGGGCGTGGAAGGCCAGGTCTTCCCAGAAACCCTGTCGAGGCTTCGGCTGCCGCGCCATGGCGAGATGTCCCTCGGCCCGCGCAAGCCAATGCTGCGACGTACCGGGCGTCATATCATCCGGCGGCACGGTACAGCTCCTTGCCTTCGGCCAGTGCCGTATGGATGACGACAAACGGATTCGACTTCAATCGCTCGGCATCGGTCTCGGTAACTGCGATGATATCCGCTCCGAACCGGAGCCCCCAGAGCTTGCGATAGATCGCCAACTCCGAGGCGACGGGGTCGGCACCGTCCGGCAGGATGACGAGAACGTCAAGATCGCTGTGCGGGCCGGTGTCGCCACGGGCGGCCGATCCGAAGAGGACTATGCGACGGGGCGCCACGGCGTGAACGATGCGCTGGACGAGGTCCTCGAGGGCGTCGGCTCGGTCACGGATTCGCGGAGCAACCATGGCAAGGGCCATTGTACCGAACAGTGACACATCCGACCAGCCCACGGCCTTCGCGAGGCGGTTGGTGTGGTTGGGACGAGGCGCTCCAGTCCTGTGGCGGTCTGAACTACGATGCGGGCGCGGCGGGAGGCGTCATCCGGGGGCTCTGTTGAAGCGAGGGACAGCCGGATTCAGACTTCCGTTCCGAATGGCCATGAAACCGAAAACGCAGAAGCCGGGGCTGTACGACTTTGCCTCGATCGAACGGCGTTGGCAGCAATACTGGGAGGAACACGCGACCTTCGCGTCGCTCAACCGCACGAGCCGGCGGTCGCAGATGAACGCATCGATACCGGATGGCCAGGAATCAGCGTCTAGAGGGTTCCCATTCGAGAGTGACTTCAGCCACACCGTCCGTCGGCAATCTGAACGCGAGACTCGCCTCAAGCAGCGACCGCACTTTACCGTGGTGGTTAAAGTCGCCTTCGCGGACTTTTCGGACCTGGTTACGCCCGTTCTTGACTAGGACGCATTTTTCGCCTGTTGGTGGCACCTTCCACTCAGTGTGCCAGCGAAACTCGTGGTATGATGGAATCCAAGTGAACTCCGACCATTCGCGAGCATCGACAACGATGGTCTTCGTCTTGACCGCCGAGCTGTGACGGGGGCTGGCCGCCTGAGAGCTCTTGGACGCACCGGCACGGCTCTTGGGCGCACCCCTCTGCAGATGCACCACGATCACGGCCGTCAAGCACAGAATGACAGTGCCGATGAGAATCTGCAAGGCGGTCAGCCTATGACGTGTATAGGCCGTGGTTTCTTGGGCGATCGTCGGCAATCCGGCCCCAGGGGTTGCCGACGGGACCGCGCCGACGGTCTTTTCCATGTCCTGGGCTACGGCCCGTGCTTCTTGATAACGGTGGCCCTTACGGGGGCAAGCCCGACAGAAGAGCGCATCGAAGTACGCAGGACGCCTTAGGTCCTTGCGGCTTTCGGAGGGGAGCTCCACCCCGGCGGGCCGGCGGCCCGTGAGCATCTCGAAGAGAAGAACCCCGACGGAGTACACGTCTGAAGTCTTGGTAGCCGGTTCGCCGCTCAAGACCTCCGGCGCGAGGTAGGCGAGGGTCCCCGCTAGCATGCTCGCCCTCTCGCCGTAGAGCGACATGCTTTGTATGGCCGACTGTCGGGCATCGAGCGCCTCGTCCACAAGGCTCAAGCCGAAATCGCAGATCATGGCGCGGCCGCAACTGTCCAAGAGAATGTTGCTGGGCTTGAGGTCGCGGTGGATGATGCCCCGGTCGTGGGCGGCCGAAAGCCCAGCGAGGATGTCTCTCAGCAACGAGTCGACGCGGTCCGCTGGCAGCCCATTAGGATGCCGGGCAATTAGATCGGCGAGGGTGCCCTCGTCGTAGAGTGGCATGACCACGTATGGGTTATCTGCGAAACGCGTGTCGCAGTCGAGGATCGGGACGACATTGGGGTGTTGGATTTCGGGAAGTCGGCCTTCGCGGGACAGTTGTTTCCTAAACCCGAGGTCGGTGGCGACTTTGCGGGCGACGACGCGGCCGGGGCGCTCGTGGTGAATAGCCTTCCAGACGGTTGCGAAGGCCCCTTTGCCGACGGTTTGGTGAAGTATATAGTTGCCAAGTCGGTCACCGGGTTGGAGCGGGTTGCTGGACAAGAGAAAACGTCCTCTTGTGGTGGATGATAGCGGACAGGGCGACGGCTGGGCAAGAGGTTGTGCGCGGGTCCGCCAAATCGGTAAAGCGTCGTACAAGCGCTCGTGTGCGTTGCGGTCTCCGTAAGCTGCCTCCGTGTTCGCCTCGAGGCAGGAGCGGGCGCTCGCGCGGCTCCCTGACGGGCACTGTCTGGTTCAGTTGCGCGCCCCCACCCCTGAGCGGCTTTGAGTGGATTGGACGCGCGTGCGTCGGCGACGGGGAGTTGGCCTGGCGACGCCGGAGACCAGGTGAGCACGGGCGGTGCCGCCGGGCAGAAACCGCGAGCTCCGTCGTGTGGCTTGAAGCGGGGTCCGGTCGCATCTAGACTCTGGTTCCCGATGAGCACGCAACCGAAGAACGCAAAGCTCGGACGCTATGACTTCCCGTCTATCGAGGCGCGCTGGCAACGATACTGGGAGCAGCACGGGACGTTCCGCGCGCTGAACCCCGACGAGGCCGGCACCCACGCCGAGAAGCCGAAGTTCTACATTCTGGACATGTTCCCGTACCCCAGCGGGGCCGGGCTGCACGTGGGGCATCCGCTTGGATACTGCGCAACGGACATCGTGTCGCGCTGCAAGCGAATGCAGGGGTTCAATGTACTTCATCCCATGGGGTTCGACGCGTTCGGGCTCCCGGCGGAGCAATACGCAATCGAGCACAACGTCCACCCGGCGGATACGACGTTCAGAAACATCGCCATGTACCGCCGGCAGCTCAAGATGTTCGGCTTCTCCTACGACTGGAGCCGGGAGCTGGCAACCTGCGCCCCCGACTTCTACAAGCATACCCAGTGGATCTTCCTGCAAATGTTCAACTCGTGGTACGACGAGCGGGCAGAGTGGACGGCGCCGGACGGAAAGCAGGTCGTCGGTCGGGCGCGACTGATTGCCGAGCTCGAAGCTGAGTTGGATTCCGGGCGGCGGGATTGGCGCACGCTACCGCTGCACGCCGAGTTCACCGGGGCGGGACAAACCGGAAGGAAGATCGAACCAGGACAAAGCCAGTCGTGGGAGCAACTCGGCGCTGCGATGAAGCGGCTGGTGATCGACGCACAGCGCCTGGCCTACTCGGCGGACGCCCAAGTCAACTGGTGCCCGGCGCTGGGGACGGTGCTCTCGAACGAAGAGGTGGACAGCGAGGGACGCAGCGACCGCGGCGGGCATCCCGTCTATCGCCGGCCGCTTCGGCAGTGGATGCTACGAATCACGAAGTACGCCGAGCGGCTGCTGACTGACCTGGACGGGCTGGACTGGCCCGAACCTATTAAGCTGATGCAGCGCAACTGGATCGGCCGCAGCACCGGCGCCGAGGTGCTGTTTCCGCTGGCCCACAAGTGGCGGATCGAATCCGGCCTGTGGGTGCATGCCGAGCGGCCCGACCTCGGATCGCGAGACCTGAACTACCAGACTTTCCCCGACGCGATCCGCGTCTACACGACCCGGCCCGACACGCTGTTCGGAGCCACGTACATGGTGCTCGCTCCGGAGCACGAGCTGGTCGATCGGATCACGGCGCCGCAGCAGCGCAAGGAGGTCGAGACATATGTCGAGCAGGCCCGGCGCCGGTCGGAGCTGGAGCGGACCGCGGAAACGAAGGCAAAAACCGGCGTCTTCACCGGCGCGTACGCCATCAACCCGGTCAACGGGTGGAAGATCCCGGTCTGGGTCGCCGACTACGTATTGATGGGTTACGGCACGGGTGCGATCATGGCCGTGCCGGGCGGTGACACCCGCGATTTCGAGTTCGCCTGCAAGTTCGACCTGCCGATCGTCTGCGTGGTCGGGCCGACGGTGGAGTGGATCGAAGAGCGGTTGAGCGTGATGGTCACCGGGATCGAGAAAACGGCGGCCGCGGGATTGGACGAGGTCGCACGGCAGTTTCCCGAATGGGGCGCCGAGGTGGCCCGGCGCCGGGAGCGTAGTGCCGGTCTGGATCAGAAGACGATCGGCGTGCTGCGCGGCCACGTCGGGGTGGACCGGCTGATCGAACACTATATCGAGCATCCCAAGAGCTGGGGCGATGCGTTCACCGGCGAGGGGACCGCGGTGCATTCGCCGGGCGGCGGGAAAGTGGCGGGTCTGCCCGGCGGCGTCTGCGCGCTGGACGGACTGCCGACCGCGCAGGCCAAGGCCAAGATCATCGCCTGGCTGGAGGCCAACGGCCTCGGCCGCGGTGCGGTCAACTACAAGATGCGCGACTGGGTCTTCAGCCGCCAGAAATACTGGGGTGAGCCGTTTCCGATCCTCCACGGCGAGGGCGGCGAGACCATTCCGCTGGACGACGAATTGCCGGTGACGCTTCCCGAGATGGAGGATTTCAAGCCCGCGCCGGCGGGGGATGACCCGGACGCCATGCCGGCGCCGCCGCTTTCGCGGGCCACGGACTGGGTGAACGTCGCGCGCAGCAAGGACCGGTATCGGCGTGACGTGAACACCATGCCGCAATGGGCCGGGTCGTGCTGGTACTACTTGCGGTTCATCGATCCGCACAATCCGGACCTGTTCTGCAATCCGGATGCGGAGCGTTACTGGATGCCGGTCGATCTGTACGTCGGCGGGGCAGAGCACGCTGTGCTGCACCTGCTCTATGCCAGGTTCTGGCACAAAGTGCTGTACGATCTGGGGCACGTGTCGACCTCAGAGCCGTTCCGGCGGCTGTTCAACCAGGGCATGATCCAGGGGTTCGCGTATCGCGACCGGCGGGGGCTGACGGTCTATGCGGACGATGTCGAGGCGCGCGAGGGGGAGACGTTCGTGCGCAGGGGCACCGACGAACCGGTGGCTCGCGTCATCGCCAAGATGAGTAAATCGCTGAAGAACGTGGTCAACCCCGACGAGATCATCGGGCAGTACGGGGCGGACACGTTCCGGCTCTACGAAATGTTCATGGGCCCGCTGGACGCGTCGAAGCCCTGGAACACGCGGGACGTGCCGGGGCTGTTCAAGCTGTGCCAGCGCGTCTGGCGGCTGATCGTGGACGAGGAGACGAACGAGTTGTCTGCGACGCTGACGCGTGACGAACCGGACGACGAGACGCTGCGCATGCTGCACAAGACGATCCAACGGGTGACCGAGGACATAGAGCAACTGAAGTTCAACACGGCGATCGCGGCGATCTTCGATTTCGTGAACTTTCTGACGCCGAAGCCGAAGCGGCCGCGGGCGGTGATCGAGCCATTCGTGTTGATCGTGTCCCCGTTTGCCCCGCACCTGGGTGAGGAGCTGTGGCATCGGCTGGGGCACGAGGCGACTCTCGCGTACGAGCCCTGGCCCGTGTTCGACGAGCGGCTGGCCCGCGACGAGGAGGTCGAGATCGCGGTCCAGATCACCGGCAAGGTCAAGGCCCGGATCATGGTGCCGGCCGACGCGGACGCGAGGGCCGTCGAAGCGGCTGCCCTGGCCAACGACCGCGTGCAGGGCCTGATCTCGGGGAAGCAGATCCGCAAGGTGATCGTGGTTCCGAAGCGGCTGGTGAATATCATCACGAACTAGCTTCCGTGTGATCCCGAAACCGTCCGGCGACCTTGACCGCAACTGTCGAACGAGGTACTGAAGTGGGTGGGTGGGGGTACACCCGCTTTAGGGCCCGCGGCTATGATCTCGCTGATCGAAGACAATCGTCAAGCACTCGAAGACCTTTGCCGGCAGCAGCACGTCGCGCGCCTGGAAGTGTTCGGTTCCGCGGCATCGGGTCCCTTCGATCACGCCACCAGTGATGTGGACTTCCTTGTCGAGTTCGAACCGCTCGATCCCGGTTCCCTGGCCGATGCGTATTTCGGGCTTCTTGCCGAGCTTGAACGGCTGCTCGGCCGGCGCGTCGACCTGGTAACTCCGAACGCGATCCGGAACCCGTATTTCCTGCGCGCGGTGAACGAGACCCGCCAGTTACTCTATGCCGCATAAGACGACAAAACTCCTGGCCGATATCCTCGACGCGGCCGAGTTTATCCTCGAGAAAACGCGCGGGAGGTCGTTGGCCGAATACGAGGCCGATCGCGTGCTGAGCGACGCCGTCGAGCGGAACTTCATCGTCATCGGCGAGGCGCTCAGTCGTCTCGTTCGTGTTGACCCCGCGACCGCGAAGAAACTCGGCGATTACCCACAAGTCATCGGCTTTCGCAACGTGGTCGTGCATCGGTATGACAAGGTGGAAGACGCAATCGTCTGGGGGATCATTCAGAACGAGTTGCCGCGCTTGGCGGAACGCACGCGCGGATTGCTTCCAATGGACGGCTGAGTGTCGCCCGGATCCATCGATTCGCCCCGATGCCGCACGAGATCGAAGCCAAGTTGAAAGTGCCTTCGCACGAGCCGGTCCGGCGGCGCCTGCGTGAGGTCGGCGCCGAACGGCTTGGAGCGGCTGTCGAGACCAACGTCATCCTCGACCGCGGTGACGGATCGCTTCGGAAACAGGGTTGTGGCCTGCGGGTGCGCTCGGCGCGGAGCGTCGATGGGCCGGGCACGGTCGCCACGCTGACGTTCAAGGGGCCACGGCAACCCGGGGCGCTGAAGATCCGTGAGGAGATTGAGGTCGAGGTCGCCGATGGTGAACGCCTCTTGAATCTGATGAAGGCACTCGGCCTCGTGGAGGTGCTCTGGTACCAGAAGCGTCGGGAAAGCTGGCGGATGTCGGGGTGCCGGGTCGAGCTCGACGAGCCGCCGCACCTCGGGTTGTTCGTCGAGATCGAGGGCCCGAGCGAATCGGCGGTTTTTGCCGCGCGGGCCGAACTGGGCCTGGAACACACGGAGCTCGTACACGCATCGTACGTTTCAATGCTGGTATCGTACTGCGAGCGGGAGGGGATCAGCGATCGCCGGCTCCGGCTCCCGGGTCCGTAGCGCGGCGGCGACGGCTCCCTGCTTCCCCGCACGGCCCGCGTCGGTGGTGCGTTGACACAGGTGCGGACCCGCCTCAGAATTCCGGCGTCCCGCTTGGGGGCAACACGGGTTTTCGCGACGAGTTGAATTGGGAGAAGAGGCTTATGGTACGCAAGCTGACACTGTCGATCTGCCTGCTCATCGGTTGTGTGTGGTGCTTCGCGCTGGTGTCGCGGGTGGACAGCGCGCCGCCCGGCGAGGCCGGCGACTCGTTCAAGCCGGTGGCGTCGGTTCACGGGCTGATGAACGGGCAGGGACTGGTGTTCAAGAACATCAACATGGCACTGTCCAACAAGCGCATGCCCGAGCGGCACGAGCGGGTGGAGGCATTCGCCGAGGTGCTTGCGGAGCTGGCCAACGTCAACACGCTCAACAGCGAGGAATCCGACTATCGAAAATGGGCGGGGCAACTACGATCCACGTCGATGGAGCTGGCGCGCGAGGCCGAGAAGGAAGACGGCGCCGATGAGCAGAAGATGCAGCAGCTCTTCGAGCAGCTCAAGAGCACCTGCCAGGCGTGCCACGACGTCTACCAGGACAAGCATGAGGGCCACGACGAGGACGACGACTAGCCGTCGACACCGGGCCCGACGCACAGGCCGGTCAGGGAATCCAAACGTACAGGAAGCGCGGGGCCAGCGCCGCAGGGTCGGGCGGGAGCTGGACGTTCAGCAGGTTGACCGGCTGTGGGGCCGGGGATTCGGCGTAGTAGTTCGGCCGAAAATCGAGCGGGCGCTGGTATGCGACCAGGCGAATTCTCTTGGCGCCGACGTCCTTCTTGACGAGATCGACCGCCTCGCGGAGCGTGGCGATCCGGTCGATGAGCCCCGCGTCGAGGGCTTGTTGCGACGTGTAGACCCGGCCGTCGGCCAGCCGGCGGACTTCGGCCTCGCTGAGCCCCGGTCGCCCCGCGACGACGACGCCCACGAATCGCTCGTACATGTCGTTGACGATGCTCTGGAAGATCTCCCGTTCCTCCGGCGTCATTTCCTTCAGCGGCGACCCGGCGTCCTTGAACCTGCCGGAGGTGATCGCGTCGGCCTGGACGCCGATGAGCTTCATCGTGCCGGTTACGTCGAACATCTGCATGATCACACCGATGCTTCCGGTGACCGTCGAACGGAGGGCGAGGATCTCGTCGCAGGCACAGGCGATGTAGAAGGCGCCGCTGGCGGCCACGTCCATCATGACCGCGTAAACGGGTTTGCCCGTGACGCGACGGAAGTTCATGATTTCGTCGTGCATCAGCTCGCTGGCGGCCACCGTCCCGCCGGGTGAGTTGATCCGCAGGATCACCGCCTTGACCCGCCGATCGCGCCGGGCCCGCTGGAGCTGTTCGAGCAGAAGGCTGACCGGATGTTCGCCGCCTCCCAGCAACTGTTGGCGCGGCGAATTGGCGATCACGCCCGACACGTCGATCAGGGCGATCTTGTCAAACGCAAACAGCCCGTCGCGTCGCAGCTCCGTCTCGACGAGGCTGCGCTTACTCGTCACCGGCGTAATGAGCAGCGAGTTCGCCGTGCAGCCGGCAAGACCGGCTGTGAGAACCAACATCGGGGCAAGGGCCGTGCTTTTCATCCGCATAACCGATTTCCTTGCAGGAAGCGGGTGTCGCCTCCAGTCCGTCTTGGAATCGCAGGAATCCGCAGGCTACCTTTGGCCCGCATGGCGTGCAATCGCCGCGCCGCACGAATGAGCGCCACCTGTCTCTATCGGCATTTCGCCTGCCGTTGGTCGCCGCTACCGGGCCGGCAGACAATCGCCATAGGCGTGGACGCCATCGCGGATAGAATCCTGGTCACATGAAACTGACGACGGAGGAATTCGCGGAACTGGTCGAGCGGGCCCTGGAGGAGATCCCCGAGCCGTTCGAGAAACACCTTCAAGACGTGGCGATCGACATCGAGCCGATGCCGGACCTGCGGACGACCCGCCGAATGGGCCTGCGCAGCCCGCGGTTCCTTCTGGGCCTGTATCACGGCACGCCGTTGACACAGCGCAGCGTCGAGCATCCCTACCGCCTTCCGGATCGCATCACGATCTATCAGCGGAACATCGAGCGCATCTGCCGAACGCACGACGAGATCATCGAACAGGTCCGCAAGACCGTGCTCCACGAGGTGGGGCATCACTTCGGCATGGAGGAGGGCGAGCTCCGCGAGCTCGGATACTGACCGGGGCTCGGCGCGTGCCGGTGAACCCGCCCTATGGCTCGACCGAATGAAGCTGTTTCTTGAGCTGCTCGACCTCCCGTTCCAGGACGCGGATGCGTTTGATCCAATCGGGCAGCTTCTGAACGGCGGCCAGTGAACGTTTGGCCTGCTCTATCGGGACGGCCGGCGACCCGAGCATATCGGCCTTGGGCGGAATGTCGCCGGAGACGCCGGACTGTGCGCCGATGCGGGCGTCGTCGCCGATCTCCAAATGACCCACGACGCCGACTTGTCCGGCGAGGGTCACGTGTTTGCCGACGGTTACCGAGCCGGCGACGCCGATCAGCCCGACGAAGAGGCAGTCGGGGCCGACTTTCGTTCCGTGGCCGATGACGACCACGTTGCCGAGCTTGGTTCCCGCTCCGATCTCCGTGGTGCCCAGCGTGGCCCGGTCGATGGCGCAGTTCGCGCCGATCTCGACGTCGTCGCGGATGACCGTGCGTCCGATCTGCGGGATTTTGACCCACTTGCCGTCGTGGGGGGCGTACCCGAGTCCGTCCTGTCCGATCACGGATCCGGCGTGGACGGTCACGCGGTCGCCGAGCACGCAATCGTCGTAGACGACGACGTTGGGATAGAGGGTGCATTGATTTCCGATGCGGGCCCCGTCGGCGATGTAACAGCCGGGGTAGATCGCGCAGTTGTCGCCAACCGAAGCGCCCGCGGCGATCGTCACGCCTCCTGCGATGTTCGCGTTCTTGCCGATGGTGGCCGTGGGGTCGATCGCCGCATCCGCGCTGACGCCCCACCGCGGATGCTCGCGGTGCCCGTGAATCGCAATGATGGCGGCGGTGACGGCCGCGTAGGGATCGCCGCACCGAACCGTCACCAAACCGCCCGGCGCGTCCACAGAGTCCTGGAGCAGGACGGCTGACGCCCGCGTGGTCTTCAGGGCGCCAAGGTACTTGGGGTTGGCGAGGAAGCTGAGTTCACCCTCTACGGCCTGTTCGAGGGTGTTGACCGCATGGACCTCGCAATCCTGGCCGTCCAGGCGGGCCGCCAGTCCGTGCCGGTCGAGCAGGTCACAGAGTTCACTGAGTCGGAGTTGGGGCACGTATTCCGGACAGCCTCCAGCAGCGTCGGGCCAGGATCCGGTCGTGATTGTAGGATTGAGGGTGCACGGGTGTCAAAGGCGCGGCCCGGACGACAAAAAAACACGCCGGCGATCGCCGCGAGGCCGGCCGTTCGCATTCCGCCGCCGGCAGGCATACACTGTTCCTTTTCGCCTAGGGCGGGGCGGGTCCCGGCCTGCGAGGCGACGCGGTCGGCCGGCGGATGACGCCGGCCCGGGCACTGGCCGCGACGGATCCGGTGGCCTCATTCTGGCGCGGAAGCGGCACTGGGCCCGCAAATAACCGCATCGGCACAGGTAATTGACACTGAGAATTCGGCAGATTCACGGTGTATGAGCTTGTACTTTGGCTTGTGTTCGGCGTCTTCGTGATCGCCACGTTGGCGCTCGCGTTGTACGGCCTGCACCTCTACGCCTTGCTGCTGTTGTTCCGGCGGCGCGTGACGCGTAAGAGTCATGCGCAGCGTGCGGTGATCGACGCCGCTCATCGAGACCGGCCTCCCAACGCCTGGCCCGCGGTGACGACCCAAATCCCGTTGTACAACGAAAGCGGCGTCGCCGAGCGGGTGATCGAGGCCGCGGCTGCGATGGACTATCCGCCGGGAAAGCACGAAATCCAAGTCCTGGACGACAGCTCGGATGAGACGCGGGAGATCGTGGATCGATGTGCGTCGCGACTGGGGGCGAAGGGTGTGACGATCCGAGTCGTCCGTCGGTCCGATCGACACGGCTACAAGGCCGGCGCCCTTGCCTACGGCCTGGAACGGGCCGCTGGCGAATATGTCGCGATCTTCGATTCCGACTTCGTTCCCCCGCGGGACTTCCTTCGCCGCGCCGTGCCGTTGCTCGATGCAGATCCGAAGCTCGCTTGCCTTCAGGGACGCTGGGCGCACCTGAACCGCGAGGAGTCGTGGCTCACTGAGGCCCAGGCGCTGGGCATCGACGGCCACTTTGCGATTGAGCAGGGGGCCCGGGCCTGGAATGGGTTGATGATGAACTTTAACGGCACCGGGGGCATCTGGCGGCGCGTCGCCATCGAGGACCCCGCCGTCGGCGGCTGGAGCGGCGATACGTTGACCGAGGACCTCGATCTCTCGTACCGCGCTCAACTGGCCGGGTGGAAGCTGGACTACTGCCTCGACCTGGCCTGCCCGGCTGAGCTTCCGGGCACGGTCGAGGCGCTCAAGAGCCAACAGCGGCGGTGGGCCACGGGTTCGATTCAGGTCGCCCGCAAGCTTCTACCACGGATCTGGCGGGCCCGGTTGTCACTCGGTGAGAAGGTCGAGGCAACTTTGCACCTCACGCACTACTCGGTCGCGATCTGGATGCTGCTCGTGGCGCTGGTGGCGCGCCCGATCGTCGTCGTGGTGCTCGACCCGCGATGGTCCGACCACTGGTTCTGGGGCCTGTGGTTCGTGATCCTGGTCTCGGGGCTGGCGCCGTCGTTCGTTTATGCGTACGCGCGGTACAGGCTGGAGGGGCGCTGGACGGGCTTCCGCACCATCCCCTCGATGATGATCCTTGGCTGCGGGATGTGCTTAAACAACTCGCTCGCCGTCGTTCGAGGCTGGACGCTCCGCGGCGGGGAGTTCATTCGCACGCCGAAATCCGGAAGCACCGGGCGACAGGCCAGGTCTTCGACCTATCAGGTGGCCCAGGACCATTTGTGGCTCGCCGAACTGGGCCTCGGTTTCTACTCGCTGTTCTCGTTCGTCGTCTATCTGCGCGAGTTCCACAGCCCCTTCAGCATCTTTCTGTTCCTCTACGCGCTGGGGTTCCTGTTGGTCGGCTGGCTGTCGCGGCCGAAGGGCAGACCGCGCCCCGCCGGTAGCGCGGCGCGGGTGGATGCCCCGTTCTCGGTCGGCGGCCACCAGGCCCGCCCGGCCGGTGCCAGCCATCCGGCCACGCCTTGATCCGCTGCGCCGCCGGTACCACGTGGCGGCACTCGGAACCCTGCTCGAGTCGTGATGACCTCGAGGTCCGGCCGCAGCCGGTCACTCCGTGCCGGCGGCCCGGGCTCCGATCGGAAAGCGTTTGCGGAGGAGGCCCGTCGGGGCCTGGCCCACCGTGATGTAGCCGTCATCCCGGACCTTCCCGGTAATGACCTCGAGGTTCGCCATGACCGCGCTGAACCGTTGGACGGCGAGCACGGCCGCCTCGTACAAGCGCTCGTCCCGGACCAGCAGACCCATCGTTCCATGCCCCTCCTCGATGTTGCGCATGGCGGTCACCAGGCTGCGTGTCGAGTCGTCCAGGTTCTCCAGGACCTGATTGAGCAGGGTGAAGGACGAGTCGAGGTGCTCCTCGGTCGTGTCGATCCCGGCGTTGAGGTTCTCGGCCAGCTTGCGGCTCTCGGAGTTCCACACGTCCACGGTGTCCCTGACGCTCTGGGCGGAACGTCGGAGCTCGCTCACGGCGAGCTTGACGTCGTCTCTCACCTGCTCGTCACCGAGGATCTTGTCCAGGTTGGCGATGAACCTGTCGAGGCGCTCGATGACGGTTGCCACGTTGGCGGTGATCCCGCCCACGGCGGCGCCCGGCTTGTCGACTTCGTCGATGGTCCGCTGTTCGAGCAGGTCCGCCAGGTTCTCGGCAACAGGCTTGGCCGCGCTGGCGAGCTCGCCGATGCCGGCGATGGTCCGTTCCACGCTGTCGATCGACTCCTTGCTGATCAACTCGGAGATGGCGCTCTTGGCGAATCCGCGGATCACGGCATCGGTCTTCGGCAACGGGGCCGCCGGCCCGTCCGTTTTGGGTATGATCAGCACGTGGCCCATTCCGAAGCCGAGCGTCGCGCCGTAGAGGTGGGCGACCGAGTCGGTGGGCACATAGAACTGCTCCTTGATGCCGCATACCACGACCACCCCGCGGTCCGGATGCTGCGGATCGGCGAAGTCGATGGCCTTGACCCGCCCGATGGGGACACCGTTCAGGTTCACCTCGCTGCCGACCTCGATCCCTGAAAGCTGCCGTACGCCCGTGATTCGCAGGTTCCATTCGCTGGTCTGGAGCCAATCCGGGACTTCGCCGAACCACACCATCAGCGTCGCCAGCACGACCAACGAGGCCAGCACGAACATGCCGACCCAGAAATTGCGCATGGTCTCGCTCATCTTGCGCTCACCCCGTGCAACTGCTCGAGAACCTCGTCCCGGCAACGCCCCTCGACGAAACAGCGCACGCGCGGGTCGTTCGTTTGCTCGATGCTCTGCGGCGTACCGTCGAAGATGAACTTGCCCTCGTACAGCATCAGAATCCGGTCCGCGACCTTCCTTGCGCTGGCCATGTCGTGCGTCACCACCACGCTCGTCACCTTCAGCTCGCGCTTGAGCTTGATGATCAACTCGTTGATTTCATCGGCACGCGGGGGGTCAAGCCCTGTAGTGGGCTCGTCGTAGAGGATGACTTCCGGGTCCAGGGCGATCGCCCGGGCCAGAGCGACGCGCTTCCGCTGGCCTCCCGACAGATCGGCGGGCCACTGGCCTTGAATCCCGTCGAGTCCCACCATAGCCAGCTTCTGGCGGACGATTTCACGGATCTCGCCGCGATTACGGCGGGTGTGCTCGCGTACCGGGAAGCCGACGTTGTCCGCGACGGTCATCGAGTCGAACAGCGCCCCCATCTGGAACAGGAAACCGAACTTGGGCCGGACCTCGGTTAGTCGCCGCTCGGCGAGGTTGTCGATCCGCAGGTCGTGGAAGTACACCTCACCCCGGTCGGGCTTCAACAGCCGCACGATGTGCTTGAGGATTACGCTCTTGCCCGAGCCGGACTCGCCGATAATGACCGTTGTTTCACCCCGGTGCAGGGTGACGCTCAATCCGTCGAGTACGACAAGCGCTCCGAAACGCTTGTGCAACTCCACGAGCCGCACGACCGCACCGTCCGTGGTCGGCGCTTCGGGACCCGCAGCGAATTTATCGCTCGCCATCATGTCACCAATGACTTGAATCCGAACAGGCCCCGGTATAGTCCGGAGAACAGCGTGCCGAGGAAGAAATCCACCGCGAGAATTACGATGAAACTCACCACGAAGGACTCGGTGCATGCACGCCCGACGCCCTCGGCCCCGGTCCGGCAATGGAAGCCCTTGTAGCAGGCAATCACGCCGATCGCCCCGCCGAACGTCATGCTCTTCACGAACCCGACCCCTAGGTCCCAGGTCTCGATGGACTCTGAGATGTGGTACCAATAGGGGCTGGACGGGATGCCCTTGAGCTGGACCGCTATGAACCAGCCGGCCAACGAGCCGCACAGGTCGGCGAAAATCGTCAGGAGCGGCGTCAGCAGCAGGCAGGCGAGAAACCGCGGCACCACCAGGTAGCGGATCGGGTCCGTGCCCATGGCGGACAGGGCGGCAATCTGCTCCGTGACCCGCATTGTACCCAGCTCGGCGGTCAACGCCCCGCCGACCCGACCGGCAACCATCACCCCGGCGAGCACCGGGCCAAGCTCCTGCACCAGGCTGAGCGTTACCAGAACGCCCATTCGCTGCTCGAACCCGGCCGCCTTGAGCTGGTCGTAGCTCTGCACGGCGAGCACCAGTCCCACGAACGTGCCGGTTACGGCGATGACCGGGAGGGTGCGATTGCCCACCTCGAAAAACAACGGCATGCTGCGCAGCCATGTGCGAAGCTGCACGGCGCCGGGCAGCAGCCAGCGCACCATCTGCCACCCGAACACGCCGAATCGACCCAGCGATTCCAAGCTGTTGACGGTCGCCTCACCGATCGTAACGATCATCGCCTGCATCCATGCCAACGAGCCCTGTTCGCGCGGAGGGGAATCGATCCAATCCGACATGTAAGCCGGGACCGGCGCGCCTGTCAAATTCGCAGCATCCGTTGTGGGGCACCGGGCCGACGCTAACATCGTGCTCATGTCGGCGGCCGGACCGAAAACCCGCGCGTCCATCGTCGTTCCCACGTTTCGCGAGGGGCCCAACCTCGAGCCGCTGATCGAACGCACGTTCGCCGCAACGTCGTCAGCCGGGATCGGCGCGGAGATGATTATCGTCGACGACAACTCACAGGACGAAACGGAGGAGGTCGTCGGGGCCCTCGCATCGCGACATCCCGTTCGACTCATCGTGCGTCGCGACGAGCGCGGGCTCTCCAGTGCCGTGCTCGCCGGGTTCCGCGAGGCGCGCTTCGACGTTCTTGTCGTGATGGACGCCGACCTCCAGCATCCGCCGGAGCTGGTTCCCGTGCTGATCGACCGGCTCGCCCAGCCCGGCTGCGACTTCGCCACCGGCACGCGGTATGCCGCCGACGCCGAGATCGCCGAGAACTGGCCGTGGCTGCGACGGCTCAACAGCCGGCTCGCGATCCTGCTGGCGCGGCCGCTGACGCCGCTGAGCGACCCGATGTCCGGGTTCTTCGCCTTGCGGCGCGAAACCTGGATGGCCGCCGACCGGCTCGACCCGATCGGATACAAGATCGGCTTGGAGCTTTACGTCAAAGGCCGCTGCCGCCGACCAGCGGAGGTTCCGATCCGCTTCGGCGTCCGGGCGCATGGCACGAGCAAGACCTCGATCGCTGAGCGAATCCGATACCTCCGCCACCTCCGGCGGCTATATGTCTATCGTTTTGCGTGGGGTTCACGGGTGGCAGGGAGCCTGTTGATCGCCGTTGTCGGGCTGGCGCTGTGGGCGTTTGTGAACGCCGTGTGGTTCGGCTAACCTCTCGGCGCAATGGCGCACACGCCTAAACCGCCCTCAAATGAGCCCGCGATCCGCGTGGTGATGATGCCCCGCGACACCAACGCCGACGGAACGATCTTCGGCGGCGTGATCCTCTCGCTGATCGACCAGGCCGCCTACATCGAGGCCATGCGGCAGGCGTTCCATCGCTACGTCACCGTCGCCTTTAAGGAAGTGGAGTTCCACGAACCGGTCTTCGTCGGCGACGTGCTTAGCATGTACGGAACGACGACCCGGATCGGAAGGACCTCGCTCACGATCGAAGTGCGGGTCTGCGCCCGGCGTCGGCACGACCCCAACCAGGTCGTTCACGTGACCCAGGCCGAAGTGGTCTTCGTCGCCGTGGATGGCGAAGGAGCGCCCGTGCCCGTACTTCCCGGTTAGCTCGGCGGGCGAGCGCCCGGGCGTTCGGCGTGTACGGCGCCATTCCTCCACAGGTACCAGCGACGGTCGGTCGCACGGTTCAGCGTCTCGTCGCGGGATAGACGGCGACGCTCCTGCGTCAACTCCCCGATTGTGTGATGCAGAACGGGGTGCACGACGTCGGGCCCGATCTCGCACAGCGGTTCGAGCACGAACCGCCGCTCGTGCAGTCGCGGGTGCGGAACCGTGATCGGGTCCTCGCGCACGATCTTGTCGCTGTAGAGCAAGACGTCGACGTCGATCGTCCGGGCCTCGCCCGGCTTTGCCCGGACGCGGCCCAGGTCCTGCTCGACATCCAGGCAGGCCAGGAGCAGATCGCCTGGGGACAGCGTCGTCGTGATCCGCACCGCGGTGTTGAGGTAGTCGGGCTGCGGCTCACCGGCGCCGACCGGCGACGACTCCCAGACCGACGCGATCCCGTCGGGCGAGTCGACGCGGATTCCCTTGCGGTCGTCGAGGAGCTGCACGGCTCGTTGCAGATGCAGCAGGCGGTCGCCCAGATTGGAACCCAGCGCCAGGTAGGCGGTGGTCGCGCTCATCTCACCTCACCATGAGAGCCGTCGGATGCGCTCCGCGGCCACTTTCGTCCGCTCCTCCTCGACGCTGAGTGCGAACCGCACGTACCCTTCCCCGCGTCGCCCGAACCCGACCCCGGGAATCACCACCACATCCGCATCGTCCAGCAGGCGCCGGGCCACCGACATCGACTCCGTCCCGACGGGGCACCCCGCCCAGACGTAGAACGTCGCCTCCGGCGGCTTCACCGCGAACCCCGCCTCGCGCAGACCAGCGACCAGAAGGTCGCGCCGGCGCCGGTAGATCTCGATCTGGCCCCGAACGTCGGGGTGGTCGGCGTCGCCGAGGGCCGCCGTCCCCGCGACCTGCACGGCCTCGAACGCGCCCGAATCGAGGTTGCTCTTGACCCGGGCCAGAGCCGCCAGCGCATCGCGATTGCCGACGGCAAAGCCGATCCGCCATCCGGTCATGTTGAAGGTCTTGGACAGCGAATGGAACTCGATGGACAGGTCCCTCGCTCCGGGCACCTGAAGGATGCTCGGCGGCGGGCCGCCGAAGAACATCTCGCTGTACGCCGCGTCGTGCGCGATCAGGATGCCGTACTCCCGGGCGAACGCCACGGCCCGCTCGAAGAACGAATGCGGGGCGCACGCGCCCGTCGGGTTGTTCGGGTAGTTCAAGTACATCAGCTTCGCGGCCCGGGCCACCTCGGGCGGGATCTCCTCCAAGGACGGCAGCCATCCGCGCTCTTCGCTAAGTGCCATTATGTGGCACTTTCCACCCGCGAAGACCGTTCCGGAAACGTAAACCGGGTAGCCAGGGTCCGGAACGAGGACCACGTCGCCCGGGTCGACCACCGCCGTGGGAAGGTGGCCGATACCCTCCTTCGAGCCGAGCAGGGCCAGGACCTCGGTCCTTGGATCGACCTCGACGCCGAACCGCCGGGCCACGAACTGCGCCGCCGTTCGGCGAAACTCGAGCATCCCCGCGCCCAGCGCGTAGCGGTGATGATCCGGATTCGCCACGGCATCCTGCATGCGCTCAACGATGAACGAATGTGTCGGCCGGTCCGGGTCGCCCACGCCGAAGTCGATCAGATCGCGGCCCGCTTCGATCGCTTCACGCTTCCTGCGGTCGATCTCCGCGAACAGATAAGGCGGAAGATCGTTCAAGCGCGACGCTTGCCATCGGTCCAAGTCTTCACTCCTGCTCCCATGAATCGCCGGTAACGGAGTCCGACACACGCGCGGCTCATGGCCGTGTGAACGTCGGGGCCGCCCGGCCGGGCGCCCAGACGTGTATCGGCTGCCGCGCCCCGGGTCAATCCGGAGGCGGTTCCGGCGGTGGACGCCAGCACGCGGCGCACCGTGGTTCGTAGTCGTCGCGCCCACCGACCAGACGGCCGTTCCGTATTGGGGTCAGCCGCTGCGTCCGATCGGCCCGGCGCCCGCAGCGAGCGCACGTCGCATGGAGCGTCACGCACCGGCCTATAACCGACGCCAGCCGCTCGATTCCCGGGAACGGCCGGCCCCAACTGTCCTTGTCGAGCGCTGTGACCGTCACGTGAAGCCCCCGGACCGCCAACCGCATCACCGTGGCGGTCAGCCCTTCTGCGAAGAAGTGGGCGTCATCGACGCCGATCAGCGTCGTTTGCGGCTCCACCCAGGCGAGAATCTCGGAATGAGCCGCGACGCCGATCGCCGGGCGGGCCTGCCCGCCGTGGGACACAATCGAATCCCGTGCGTACCGGACGTCGTCGGCGTGCTTCAGCGCGAGGCAACCCGGCCCGTCGTGCGCGGCAAGCTCCCGCAGCAGGGCCGAGGTCTTCCCGCTGAACATGCACCCCACGATGAGCGTCACCGTGCCCTGAGCCGTCTCCGCCGGGCCAACTGCGCCTTCCATGTCAACGCCACCGGGCACCGGCCCATTGTGGCCGGTCCGCACGGCCTTGGGAAGCGGCCGGGCCGGGCCGCAAGCCGAGCAGCATAACGCCCTCTTGGCTTGACTTGGCTCGGTTCTTTGCATCCAATCCAATGGGTGATTCTGCGGCCGGAAAGGAGCCAGCGGGCAATGCGGTTGACGACACGGCGAGCATTCCAGTTTGCGACAGCTTTCAGTCTCACTTTGTCCAGCGTGGCGATCGCAGCCGAGCCGACAGCCCGTCGACCGCTCGTCGCTGCCGCCGATCTGGACCGGTCCGGGCTATCGGAGTTCTGGGCGGCACGTCTTCCGTTCGTGGGCGACGAGGCGATCCGGGCTGCGTACCGCGTCGACGACGCCGTCTACGTCGTCTCCACGCGGAACCGGCTGTTTTCGATCGCCGCGGAGTTCGGGCTCCTGCGGTGGGGGATCGACCTCACCGCGGCGGACTTCACCGTCCACCCTCCGAGCCACGTCCGCACGGCCGCCGCAGACGGGCCCGCCGTTGTGGCGACCACCTCCGAGACCTTCGTTATCGATCGATTCAACGGCGCCGTTCTGACCAAGTTCACACCCCCGTTCCCGGTCGGGAGCCCGGCTGTCGCACAGGGTTCCGCGGCGTTCATGGGCAGCATCGATCGGCGGTTCTACGCCATGCACTTCGACGCGAGCAACCGTGGTCCGGCGATTAAGATGTGGGATGTCATGGCTGGCGGGCCGGTGACCGCGAAGCCGCTGTTGCTAGGGCCCGAGACGCTTGTCTTCGCGTCACATAGCGGCACGGTGTACGCCTGCCTGGCGACCGACAAGGCGTTTCAGTGGTCGTACCGCACCGGCGACGCGGTCACGGCCGACCCGGCCGTCGACGCCACAGGTGTGTACGTCGCGAGCAACGATCGGTCGCTGTACAAGCTGTCACCACGTACCGGCAGCGTCATTTGGCGGGTGCGGTTCCCACGACCACTTGTGGAAGGGCCCATCGCCCTGGGCAACACCGTATTCCAGTTCTGCCCGGGTGAGGGGCTGGCGGCGATCGATGCCGATTCGGGCAAGGACAGGTGGCGGAACCCGGCCGTGGAGCGGTTTGCGGCGCGGGCCGGTGCGAGCGATGTGTTGTTCACGTCGGGCCAGCGACTGCTGATCGTCGACAGCGAGACCGGTCGGGAGCGTGCAGGCATTCCGGCGGCGGGTGCATTCGACGTCATCACCAACACGCAGGATGCGACCGTCTACCTGCTGGGGCAGCCGAATCAGGTGATGGCGCTGCGCCTCGGCGACGATCTCTACCTGCGCCGGCAGCAGGTGATGGCGGCCCGGCGTGAGTTGAACCTCGACCCATTGAAGCGGGCACCCTCGGAACCGCCGGTGGACACGGCCCGGCGCACCGATGACACCGACCCGCTCGCCAACGACCCGCTTCGCAGCCGCCGCGACGTTCCCCCGAGGTAGCCCGGTTTCAGAACACCCCGCGCGCTGGCAGTTCAGAGCCCCAAGCGCGAGCGCCGGGTCGGCCCCGATCTACGATCCCGCCGCCGAACTCGGTTGTTCGGACGGCAACCGCAATGACACTCCGCGCGTTCCAGGATATGATCCAGCGCATGTCCCAGTGGACGATCAAACGTGCCCTGATCAGCGTCTACGACAAGACGGGAATCGTCGATTTCGCCCGTACGCTGGTCGGCGAGTTCGGCATCGAGATCATCTCCACCGGCGGAACCGCCAAGCTGCTGAAGGAGTGCGGCATCCCCGTCACGCTGGTCGAACAGGTCACCGGCTTCCCCGAGATGCTCGACGGCCGGGTCAAGACGCTGCACCCGAAGATCCACGCCGCCATCCTGGCCGACCGCGACAACCCCGAGCACATGCGGCAGTTGAGGGAGCAGGGCATCGAGCCGATCGACATGGTCGTGGTGAACCTGTATCCGTTCGAGAAGACCGTAGCCGACCCGAGCTGTACGTTCGATCAGGCCATCGAAATGATCGACATCGGCGGCCCGTGCATGCTGCGCGCGGCGGCGAAGAACAACAAGCACGTGCTGCCTGTCTACGACGCAGAGGCATACAGGGAGGTGCTTCGCGTCCTACGCGGGGACCAAAAGGCAAACGAACTTTATCTCCGGTACGCGTCGGGCGCGTTCGAGGTAACGTGTTGTTACGATGGCGGCGTTGCGCGTTGGCTGGGAGAGTTGCCGGAGCTCTACGCCGGCCCGTCGTTCTTCCCGATCGCCACGAACAACTGGGGCCCTCTACGATATGGTGAAAACCCGCATCAACCGGCTAGGTTGCTTGAGGCGATTGGGGCGGACGCGGCGGAATCACATCTCGTCCGCGCCGACGCGTTGTCCGAGGAGGGCGAGCAGCGGCGGATGTCCTTGAACAACTACGCCGACGCCCACGCGGCCCTGGAGCTGTGCAAGGAGTTGACGCGGGCAACTACTCTCTTGTGTGGCACCGGCGTCCCGCCGGTGAGCGGACAAGGTCGGTGGCCCGGCGTCGCAGGCGATCAACAGACGAGACGCAACCTGCCCGATCTTCAAACAACCGGACGAACTTACTTCGTGACGTTCCGGACCAGGGGTCGAACACTCCCCCCGGAAGCACGGACGATTGTACTGGAAACGGTGAAACATTGGGATGGCAAGAAATTGAGTTTGCACGCCGCGGTCGTCATGCCCGATCACGTGCATGTCTTGCTGACGCCGTTCGAACTGGAGGCCGGTGCCAGTGTCAACCTCGGCGAGATCATCCACAGCGTCAAGAGTTTTTCCGCGCATGAGATCAATAGACAACAGGATTGGTCGGGGCCCTTGTGGTTGGACGAGCGGTGGGACCGCATTATGCGGAGCCGCAAGGAGTTCGTCGAGACCTACGAGTACATCGAGACTAACCCGGATCGCGCTAATCTGGGCCAAAACTACCCTTGGTTCTGGCGGGGCCACGGGGGTTTCGAAGAGGGCGGCCTTGTACAGAAGGTGTGCCCTACAGAAGCACACCGGCGGGACGCCGGTGCCACACGGCAGCCCGGTGCCACTCTTCGAAGAACCTGTGTCTTCATCAAACACACCAACGCGTGCGGAGTGGGGATTGCTGATGAGCCGGTTGAAGCCTACCGGCGCGCCTACCATGGCGATCCCAACGCCGCCATGGGCGGCATTCTGGCCTGCAATTTCAACGTCGACCCCGAGTTCGCCGCGACCGTGATGGACACCTACGCGAGGTGGGGCAAGCAGGCCGGGGCCGGCGGGTTCTTCGCCGAAGTCTGGATCGCGCCCAAGTTCGCCGAGGACGCCGTCGAGCACATCCGAAGGGCCAAACCCTGGGGAGAACGTGTCCGCCTGCTCTCCGTGGGCGACATGAGCGAGCCACCGAACGCCAACGGGCTCGAATACAAGTCCATTACCGGCGGCATGCTCGTCCAAAGCCGCGACCTCGTCGGGCTCAACGAAAATCAGTGGGAAACCGCCACGACCCGCACGCCCACCGAAGCTGAAATGTCAGATCTGAGATTGGCCTGGCTCGTCGCCAAGCACACCAAGAGCAACGCGATCAGCATCTGCAAAGATGGCATGCTGATAGGCAACGGGGCCGGGCAGATGTCGCGGGTGATGAGCTGCCGAATTGCCACCTGGCTGGCCAAGGAAAACGGTCACGCCGACAAGCTCGAGGGATCGGTCGCCGCCTCCGACGCCTTCTTCCCGTTCCCCGACGGCCCGAGCATCCTGATCGACGCGGGCGTCACCGCGGTCATCCAGCCCGGCGGCTCCAAGCGGGACGAGGAGACGATCGCCGTCTGTAACGAACGAAACGTCGCCATGATCTTCACCGGCACCCGCCACTTCAAACACTGAGTGAGCGACGGCCCCGAGCCGCGGGCTTCAGCCTGCGCGAACGCTCGTTCGCGTTGTCGTTCGTGCCCGCGCTAGACCACAGCACCCCGCCGTCTATAATCATCACCCGCAATATTTGGAACCAACGCTCGATGAAGCTGTATACGAAGACAGGTGACGACGGCACCACGGGCCTATTCGGCGGATCGAGGGTTCCCAAGAACAACCCCCGCGTTGCCGCGTACGGAGATGTAGACGAGCTCAACGCCGCGATCGGCTGGGCCATGACCGCCGTCGATGACGACACCGCCGCGATCCTCGCGCAAGTCCAGCGGGACCTGTTCAGTCTCGGCGCGGAGCTCGCCACCGCCGAGGGCGCCCGGCCCCGAGATCGTGTGACGGACGGACAGGTAATGAAGCTCGAACAGTGGATCGACGCCGCGACCGAGGAGATGCCTCCGCTGGAGACCTTCATCCTGCCGGGCGGAGCGCCGGCGGCCGCCGCGATGCACCTGGCCCGGACCGTCAGCCGCCGCGCCGAGCGCGCCGCCGTTACCCTCTCGCAGCTCGAAACCGTGGAGCACCACGTCATCGTGTACCTGAATCGTTTGAGTGATCTGCTCTTCGCCTTGGCACGGCGCGCGAATCACCGGGCCGGCGTGTCCGACATCCCGTGGATCGGCCCGCGGAACGAACCCAAGTAGATGCCACGCCACGTGACACCCGGGTCGGACGGCTCGAGCGAGCCCGGATTGCCGGATCGACTGCGCCCGCTCCACGTCGTCATGACCGTTCTCGTCGTCGCCATCGTCGCCGGCGGGTCGCTGCTGCTCAGCGCCGAGTCGGGACGGCACATGGAGGGCGCCGTACCCTGGCATGCCGAATCCCTGCTCCGTTCCGTCGTCCAGCTTCTGAGCCTGAACTACCAGTTCCCAACCGTCGCGCCGGGTGAGGTGAAGAACTACCTACTCGGCATCGGCGCGGGCCTGGCCCTGATCGTCCTCGGCGTTGCGATCGCAATACGTGATCGAGGCCCGAGCCTCCCCCTGGACCCCAGTCCTCCCGCTGACGATGACGCCGCAGCCTCCGGCGACCTCGCCGGCCTGCCGCGTACCTCCGAACGCGCCCACATCGCTCCGCTGCTCGCCGCCCAGGTGCTCTTCGTCCTCTATGTGCTCTGGTCGTTCGCAAGCAGCCGCTGGTCACCGGCGCCCGATCTCGCCATCAGCGGTAGCCTGCTGCTGGCCATCCAGTTCCTTTGGTCCCTGGCCCTGGGCAACGCCCTGCACGTGCGGGCCGTCCGCGTCGTCTCCCGAAGCCTCATTGTCGTCTCCGCCGTAACTGCCGCGGTCGCGGTCTGGTACTACTACGGCCGCAACCCCGTTCTAAGGGCGATGTTCCCCTTCGGAAACCCCAACTTCCTCTCCACCGCGCTGCTGCCGGGGCTGATCCTGGCGGCGGCGCTCGTCGCGGAGCGGCTGACCGATCGCGGGACGCGAACGCGGCCCGCCACGGTCGCGATCGTGATCGCCGCAATCGTCGCCATCGTGGTCTGCCTTTGGGCGTTGTACCTTGCCGGATCACGGGGACCGGCCGCAGCCCTCGTCTTTGGCTTGATCGGCTGCTGGTTCTTCGCCGCGAAGCGCCGGGCCAAGCTAGTTCCAGCGGGGCTGGCCATGGTGATCGCCCTGGCCGGCTGGCTGTATGTGGTGCGGGCCGCCTCGACCCCATCGCCTACGGGCCGCGACGCCACGCTCCGCTTCCGCGTCTACGCCTGGGGCTACGCCTGGCGCATGTTCATGGAACGCCCGTTTACCGGCTACGGGCAAGGCGGCTTCGCCCTCAACGGCGACTCCTACGCAGTGAACGATGTGCTCCGCGATCCACAGGTCTTCGAGGCCCGGATCGCCCATGCCCACAGCGAATGGCTCGAGGTGCTGGCCGACCTCGGTTCGGTCGGTATCGTCCTCGTTGCCGCGGCGCTGCTGCTTACCCTTCGCGCCGGAATGCTCGCACGCGACGATCTTCCACGGCACACGGACCGCTGGGTCCTGATCGGCCTGATGGGATCACTCGTCGCGTTGTGCGTGGAGGAGGCGTTCGGTGTCGGGCTGCGCGTCACTGGCGTGCCTACCTGGTTCTACACCACGCTCGGCCTGACTTGGGCCAGCGCCGGCAGCGGCACGCGCGGGCTCGCCGACTACATGTCCGCCACCCGCGCGCGGCGTATCGGCGGCGGCGCCATCGGCATCGCGGTCGGACTGGTGGCGCTCACCATCGTCCAACGCGACTGGGAAGCCGCCCGACACGCCTACCGGGCCGACGAGCTCTACCGCAACGCAGAGTACGACGAAGCGCTCGTCCAGGCCCAAGCCTCCACGTCCCGCTTGAGCCCGCAGCGCGTCCTCGTCAACCTGTTCCGGCTCTGCGAGTTGCATCTGGTAAAGGCGGAAGCGCTGCAATCCCGCGCCCTCGACGCGGAACAGCGCGGCCGGGCCGCCGAGCCGATCAACACGCGGCTGCTCGCGGTCGCGGCCGAGGACTTCCAGCTCAGCGACGCCCACTGCAAGGCCGCCAGCCACGAACTCAAGGAACTCGTGTCGCGTTCGCGGGGCTTCATCAACCAGGGGTACCTCGAGTACGCGATCAACCTCGCCCGGGCGCGCAACTCGGAGGCCCGGGTGCGGTTGAAGGATGCCCTGCCGGGAACCGATTCCGGGGCCGTCGAGAGCGACCCTTTGGCCGTCCGCAACCCGTTCCTGAAGTACGCCGCCGACGCCCTGAAGCGCGAGCTGCTCCGCCAACCGTTCAATCCGCAACTGACCCTCGACTACATCAACATCGCCAACCTGACCCTCGACGAGATCATCGACTACCTCGCCCGGCCGCTGCGGCACAACCGGATGCCGCCGGCGTATCCGAATGTGCTGGCGTCGCTGGCGAGCCAACCTGAGTTCGACACCCGGTTCCTACCGATCATCCGGGCCGCGGGCCGGGCCGTTGCGACCTCGCCGCCGCTCGACGAGACCGGCCAGCCGATCGAAGTCTGGGCTCCGGAGAAACTGCGCCTCTTCGCCGTGGTGGCCTTTCTGCAAGGTGACCTCGAGGCCGCTCGCACCGCACTCGAGGACGCGAGCGCGGCGTATGCGACCCTGGCTTCACCGGCCCCCATGGGTCGAGCCAGCGCCTATGCGGAACTCGCCGACTGCCGCTACTTCAGCAACCCCCTCGAAGTCCGACCGCCCCTCGAAGCCGCACAGCGCGCTGTCGAGCTCGCCCCCGAGTCCCGCCTTGGGCGTGAGCTCGCCGTGAGCGTCCGGCGGCGGATGGTCGACTACTACCTGGCCGGGGACCGGCGTGAGCAGGCCGAGGAACTCCTCCGCGAGCTGGCGCCGGCCGATACCGCGGAGGAGTTGATCACCGCCGAACTGGCCCGCCGGTACGTTCGCCTCGGCCGGTCGATGGTCCAACGGCAGGCCCTCGCCGATGTAGGAAACAGGGCGATGGCACTTCGCCGCAGGGCCTGGACTATGGCCGACCGTGCCCTCGAGCTGGACCCGGACGACCCGGCCGTTCACGCCTTCATGGCCGAGCTGGCCATCGTAGAAGGCAACGGCACGGATGCAGTGGCGCATTTGCGCCGAGCGCTGGACACGGGGCTGACCGCGAACGACGCACGGGAACTGCTCGACGCCGCGCTGGAGCGGCTGCCACAAAGCGAGGAACTCAAGGCCATGCGGCACGAACTCAACGAGCCGCCTGAGGCGTCCGGCGACGATGCGCTCCCCGACGTGCCCCTGCGCCCGGCTACCGGAGCCTGATCCAACTCCGTCGGTTCAGCGTCTGCCGGATCCCCGCGACCACTCGACCGCCTTGATCAATCCGCTGCTCAGCGGCACCTGCGGTGCGTAGCCTAGAAGCTCCCGTGCCTTGCTGATGTCGGCCACGTAGCGGGTGACCTCGCCGGGCCGGCTCGGCTCGTAGGTCACCTGCGGCGTCTTGCCCAGCGCCAACGACACGATGTTGACGACGTCCACCAGCGAATTGCCCTGACCGCACGCCAGGTTCACCGTCTGCCCGACGACGCGGCGCTCGGCCAGCGCATCGATGCCGGCCAGGACGCCCGCCACGCAGTCGTCCACGTAGGTGAAATCGAGAACCTTCTCCTTGCCGTAGACGACGATGGCCATGTCCCGCGCGATCCGATCCACGAAGAGCGGGATGACACGCTCCATGCGTTCGAGGTCGTTGTCGTAGCGCCCGTAGACGTTGCTGAACCGAAAGACGAGGAAGGGAAGCTCGTAACATTCCGCGTACGAGTAGATCAGGGCCTCGCCCGCGATCTTGCTCGCCGAGTAGGGGCTCTCGGCCACGACGAAGTCCGCGGCGGCCTCGTCCGTCACGTGCCGGTGAATGTCGCCGTAAACCTCGCGGGAGCTGGCGAATATGAGCGGCAGCCTGTTGCGGCGGCAAAAGTCCAGAACCGTGAACAGGATGGTGATGTTGTCCATGGCCCGCTGGGGGTGCTCGACGAGCTCGAACACCTTGGCGTTCGCCGCGAGGTGGAGAACGACGTCGAAGTCCCTGCCGCGCGGAACCTCATCGAGCGTCGTCTGGGTCAGATCGAGTTCAAGCGTCGCGATCGCATCGGTCCAGGTGTTCGGGCGCTTGTCGATCCCCAACACCTTGTCGCCCCGCCCAAGCAGCGCGAGCCCGACGTTGGTGCCGATCTGCCCGCTGGAACCTGTAACCAGGACATTCATGGGGAAGTGCGAACGGCGAATAGCGAATAGCGAAGGAAACGCCACGGAGCCGCGAAGCCACGAAGCCACGAAGGCCGTCCGGCGCCGTGTGGCTCGATTGCGGGGGCGGCGGTCGGCCCGCTTCGCGATCCTCCTTCGTCCCGGCGTCCCTTCGTCCCTCCGTCCCTTCCTATTCGCGCTTCGCTATTCGCCATTCCCTATTCTCTCCCGTAGTGTCGCTCGATCAGGTCGCACACCAGGTGGTACGCCAACTGATGCGCCTCCTGCACACGGTCACTGTCCGTATGGTCGGCGACGAAACACAGGTCGCACCATTCGATCAGCGGCCCGCCGTTGCGGCCGGTGAATCCGATCCGCTCGGCCCGCTTCGACTTGGCCGCCTCCATCGCCTTCAGCACGTTCGGCGAGCGCCCCGAGACGCTCAGCGCCCAGACCACGTCGTGCTCGCCCACCAGCGCCTCGACCTGTCGCGCGAAGCACTGCTCGCCGCCCAGGTCGTTCGTTACGGCCGTCAGCACCGACGTGTCCGTGGTCAGCGCCACCGCAGGCAGGGCCCGCCGATCGCGCTTGAACCGTCCCACCAGCTCCGCCGCGATATGTTGCGCGTCGGCCGCGCTGCCGCCGTTTCCCAGGACGAACAGCCGCCCGCCGCGTTGAAAGCCATCGATGATCCGCCGGGCGATTCGTTCCAGCAGGTCCGTCTGCTCCGCCGCGGCGTCGATCACCCGCTGATGCTCGCGAATCTGCTCCTTCAGCGGTGCATTCACGCAGTCACCCCTCCGCAGCGGATGCGATCGATGATCGCCGTCGTGCTCAACCCTTCGACGAGCGGCAACAGGACCGCCCGCCCGCCGATGGACTCGACGAACTCCCGCCCGACGACGCCCTTCCCGGCCCAGTCCGCGCCCTTGACCAGTACGTCGGGCCGGATCTTGCGGATCAGGGCTTCTGGGGTCGGCTCGGAGAATCCGACGACGTACTGGACGCATTCGAGGGCCCCGAGCACCGCGGCGCGATCCTCGAACCGGTTGATCGGTCGGTCGTCGCCCTTGCCCAGCGACCGGACCGACTCGTCCCGGTTGAGACCCACGACCAGGACCGACGCCTCCCGCCGGCACCGTTTCAGGAAGTCCACGTGCCCCGCGTGAAGCACGTCGAAGCAACCGTTGGTAAAGGCCACCGTCTCGCCACGGTCGCGGCGGATGCGCAGCTCCGCGGCGACCTCGTCCACCGTCCGGAGCTTCCCATTCCGTTGAGTGTCTTCCAGCCGCAACTCTGCCAGGACTTCATCCGACGTGATCGGTACGCAGCCGAACCGTTCGACCTCCAGGCCACCGGCGATATTGGCGAGCTCTGCTGCGCTCGCCCGATCCGCCCCCGCGGCAGTGGCCGCGGCCAGCATCGCCAGCACCGCGTCCCCCGCCCCCGTGTTGTCGTAAACGCTCCGCGGAACCGTCGGCAGATGCTGCCACGGCCGCCCGGCCTCGACCAGCACCGCCCCTTCGCGATCCACAGTGACGACGATGGCACCGATGTCGTTTTCGGCCCGCAGAAGTTCGGCTCGCTCGGCCAGGTCCGCGAGCGACGAAAAGCGCGTTCCCGCAGCGATCGCCAGCTCCTCGCGGTTCGGCGTGAGCAGATCCGCCCCACGATACCGCTGGTACGATGCAATCCGGGCCGGGTCGACCAGAACCGGCTTGCCCAGGGCGTGGGCCCGTTGCATGACCGCCCGCGACAGCGAGTCCGTGATCAGGCCCTTGTCGTAATCCTCGATGCAGACGACGTCGCAGCGTTCCGCCAGCTCCGACGCGCGTTCGATCAACGCATCCGCCGCATCCGCCCGCAGCACCGAGACGTCCTCCTCGTCGAGGCGTAAGAGCTGTTGCCGGTGCCGGTGCTGGGCCAGTCCGATCAGCCGCGTCTTGGTGGTGGTAGGCCGGTCTGGCTGCGCGACGACGCCGCCGGTATCCACGTGCAGCTCGGACAGCAGCCGGGCCAGGGTCCGGCCGTGGCCGTCCTCCCCGATAACGCCCACACAAGCCACGTCACAGCCCAGCGCCCGCAAACAGGCGGCCACGTTCGCGCTGCCGCCGACCGCCTCGCGCACCTCGACGGCCCGCAGCACCGGGACAGGCGCCTCGGGGCTGATCCGCTCCGCATCGCCGTAAATGTATCGATCGAGGATGAGATCGCCGACGAGCAACACGCGTTTCCCGGTTGCGCGTGTCACCCATTGTGAGAGTTCATTCGGCATTACACGTCTCGGCAAGCTGCGGCCGACCGTCGGGGAAGCCGGTCCAGCCGACATCGTAGACGCCAAACGTCGCGCCGGTCAAACCACCGTGGAGGTGCGCTTGACCCGTCCCGGCCGCGTTAGTTTTCCTGTTCCGAAGGGATGGTCAGGCGGAAGTGCGCTCCACCGCAGTCCGGATCGTGCCGTGCATGCAGCTCGAGCTGCCCGCCCAGAAGCTTCGCCCAACTTCGGGCCAGCGAAAGGCCGAGTCCGATCCCACCCTGGGCCGCAGCATCCGCGCCCTTACCGCGCCGGAACGGCTTGAAGATCCGCCGGACATCGCCCCGATCGATTCCCGGCCCGGAGTCGATGACGTCCAGGTATACCGCGCCGTTCTCGCGACCGAGGCGGACCTTCACGATCGGGTCCTTTGCCGAACGGGCGTGCCGGCAGGCGTTGTTCACCAGTACGGCCGCTATTCGCTGGACCACGTCGACGTCAGTCCGGAGCCGCTGCCCGTTCGCGACGGCGTTCTCGGTACGGGCCGTGATGCCGTTGTCGGCGCAGCGCTTCTCGAGCGTCTCTCGAATGCTCTGCAACAGCGCGGGCGCATCGGTGTCCACGACATTCAGCCTGACCCTGTGGTTCTCCAGCCGGGCGTACTCGAGCACGCCCTCCACCAGGCTCGACAGTCGTATGGCTTCACGGTTCAGCGTGTCGACGTATTCCTGCTTCGAGTCGTCCGGCACCAGCCCCGCCGCGAGCATATCCGAGTACAGCCGGAACGTCGTCAACGGCGTGCGAAGTTCGTGCGTCACCGAATACGCGAACTGTGACCGCCGCTCCGTCAGGTTGACCAGGTTCCACAGGCCCCAGCCCGCCACCACCAGCACCGCCGCCGCGCCCATCCAGACCAGCACCAGCTTCGCCCGCAACGAACGCCACGCGGCCGCGTTGACCCCACCGGCTACGTCCGGTACGTCCAGGTACACGGGCAGCGCCGCCATTCGCGTTTCCGCCGCCGCGGCCTGCTGCTCCTCGTCATCCGTGATCGGCACGAGAGCCGCCTGCTCGAACAGATGGTCGATTTGCCGCAGCAGGCGCCGTCGCAGCGTAGTCCAATCGGCGACGAAACCCTGGTAAAACACCCCGCCGTCGCGGCTCGTGCCCTCCCGTACGAACACCAGTTTCGGATCCTCGCCCGGCTTCGGCCCGTCCAGCCAGAACGGTGCGATAAACTCGTTGGGCTTGCTCTCCACGGACACCGCAGAGCCGTCCCGCTCCCCGTCGGGGTCGCCGGACGCCCCCTCGCCCGACGGCAGGTCGTAGGCCGGAACGCACTCACCGGCCGGCAGGTAGCTTCGCTGAGAGGCGCGATGACTGTCGCGGCGCTTCTCGAACTCGGCGCTGGCCGCGGTGTTCGGCACGGCAGGTCGGGACGCGCGATACACCACCACCACGCCCGCCGCGGAAGCCTCCGGGGATTCGTCCGATGCCAGGTCATCCGTCAGCGCTTCGGTCACACGATCGTGCAGATCGGGGATGTCGAGGTTGCCCTCCAGCCACGCCAGGTCGTCACGGTACTGCTGTGCCGACTCGGTGGTCACCGTACACTCCACCGTCCAGGGCGCCGCCTCGTCCGGAATGTGCGGCGAAGACCAGCGGCCGCCCTCGACGTGAAAATACAGATCGATCCAGTCGTGCGGCGGCGTCAGCAGCTCGGTGCGAAGGCGAAGATCCGACGCGTCCGCCGGGAGCCCCTCCGCCGTGAAGATCTTTGCGGGCGTGGAGTACGCCACGTAGTCCGTCTGGGGCCGAGCCGACTCCGCGTTCAGAATGCTGAACGTGTAACCGTCGATGAGATAGACGGCGCTGCGGACCTGGCTGCTGCGCTGCTCGCGCACGTTCACCCTCGCCAGTTCCAGCGTCGCCACGGTCGCCCAGCTCATGCCCACCAGAACGACCACCGCGATCAGTGCGAACAGCGCCAACGCCGCCAGCTTGCTGCGCCGCGAACTGCTCATTCCGCACCCGTCTCAGCTTCCGGCTGTCCCACGAGCTGAACCTCGGGCCCCAGCATGTACCCCTCGCCCCGGACCGTCACGATCCACTCACGCGACTTGTCCGGTGCCCCGCCCGAGAGCTTCTGTCGCAAGCGGGTGATGTGCATGTCGATCGCACGGGTTTCGACCGTTCCGTCCCGAAGGCCCCACACGCAGGCCAGCAGTTCCTCGCGGGAAACCGCCCGGCCCGCATGACCCGCCAGCCGCTGCAAAATCTCCGCTTCCATTTCCGAAAGCGCCACCGGATCCTCTCCGGGGCGCCGAACCTCACGTCGGCCGCAGTCCACCGTCGTTTCGCCTGCGCTGATCTTTACCACCGGCTTGGGCCTCTCCGGGCTCCGCCGCAGCACCGCCTCGACCCGGGCCAGCAACTCCTTCGCCGAGAACGGCTTGACCACGTAGTCATCCGCCCCGCCGCGCAGGCCGCGTACACGATCATCCTCCGAGCCCCGCGCCGTCAGAATAATGACCGGCAGGGAAGCATGCGTCACCCGCAGCTCGGCCAGGACGTCGAATCCGTCCATCTTCGGCAGAAGCAGGTCGAGCAGGATGAGATCGACCCCGGCCCGGCGCGACTCCGCAAGGCCCGTCACGCCGTCCGCCGCTTGAACCACCTCATAACCGGACACGGTCAGGATATCTGCGATCCCGCGGCGGATCGCATCCTCGTCCTCGACGATCACGACTCGACGTCTTTTGGGCATATCGTTCCAATCGGTGCCTGCGGGCCGGGTGACAAGTGAAGGATCAGATGCTCGTCCTGCCGCTGATTTTATCATACGGCCGGCCCGAGATGCAGCCGAACACCCCACCACCCGGCAAGTTAAGCACGTGTTACAATGTCGTCGCGGGCCGAGTTACGGCCTTGGCCGGGGCGACCCCGTCGCCGAGTCGGGTTCCGATAGCCTCCGCAGACCGTGGCATTGCCAGGCGGTCGACGCCAGAACGCCAAGGGTGTCCGCGAGCCAGTCCCCGCCGCTCATCGATCTGCCCACGTACGTTTGGAGCCACTCATCCAACGCCGCATACACGACGAAGACCGCGGCCCATAGCAGCAACCCGCGAATCGACGACCGGCCCGCGATGGCAAAGTACCGCGCCCCCAGCCACGTCAGAACGAAGAACAACCCGAAGTGAATCAGCTTGTCGAATCGGTCGACGCTGAGCGGGCGCGTCTGGGGGACTGGGATATGCGTCGAAACGAAAATCCCGGCCCAGAAACCGATCCAAAGCAGCAAGTGCGTCCGCGGACGCCAATGAAACCGGCCCGGGCTCATCGAACTGCGGTCATCGAACGTCCGCCGACCATCATGGGAAAGGGGGCCACGATCCGGCGACCGCGCGCGGCGACCCCGGAAGACCCAGCGATGCGAACCTCGCCGCGGCCGGACCCGGTGGAACATCCGTCTGGAACTCGGACGCTCCGAGCCGTTCCACCTGTCCGGTGGACGTCATCGGCTGCCCTGCCCTCACCTTTGGCTCCCGCTGAACCTCCGCCGCATGGTCCCGGGCCGCCGGCCCCGAATGTACCGCACCGTTTCCACCGCCCTCTGCCTCGCAGCGCTCGAAGCGCGCCGCCTCGCCGAACACCTCGATCGCAAGCTGGGCGTAGTCCGCGGCGCCGTTGCTCTTGGGCGCGTAGTCGAACACGGTCTGCCCGAAGCTCGAGGCCTCGGCCAACCGGATGTTCCGGCGAATGAACGTGTCGAAGAGCCGCGCCTGCGACCAGGCCACCGGCGTTTCCCGAGCCGCGGACAGAAACCCCTTGAGGTCTTCCACAACCTCGCTCGCCAACCGTGTGTACGGTTCATGCATACACAACGCCACGCCCGTCACCACCAACTGCGGGTTGATCCGCTGCCGCACCAGCGTAACCGTATTCAGCAGCTTGCTCAAGCCTTGCAGCGCGAAGAACTGCGCCTGAAGCGGGATCAGCACTTCCGTCGAGGCCACGAGCGCATTGACCGTCAGCACCCCGAGCGACGGCGGGCAGTCGATCAGCACGAAGTCATGCTCCGACGCGACCACATCGACCGCCTCCCGAAGCAGCACCTCGCGCCCCGTCACGCTGACCAGCTCCGCCTCCGCGCCGGCCAAATCAATGTCCGCCGGAACCAGCGACAGCTTGTCCGCAACCGGCAACGTCGCGTCACGGATCGGCGTGCCGGAGGTGAGCACGTCGTAGATGCTCGTCTGCTCGTCGCCGAGCTCCGCTCCGAAGTGCAGCGAGAGGTGTCCCTGGGGATCGAGGTCGATCAGCAGAACGCGGGACCCGGCCCGGGCCAGTGCGGCTCCCAGATTCGCCGTGGTGGTCGTCTTGCCCACCCCGCCCTTCTGATTGATGATCGCGATCCGTCGCATCGGTCCTCCTTGCCCGATTGTGCAACCGGATTCCGTCCGGTGTATCGCCGCCGCCACGGCCCCAACCGGCCTCCTGCCAACCGCCGACGGCGCGCAGTATACCCCTGACACCCCCAGGACGCAAAGAAAACCGCGGACACGCGCCCGCCCACCCGGACCGGGCCATCGCGTGGCTCGTTGGCCCCGGCAACTCGTGAGGTGGCAGGGGCCACCTCCGGCTTGCCCGTGCTGACCGGTGTTCGCGCTTCGGGGCCGCTGGGTGGGAACTGCGGAATCCGGCCCGGATCAGGCCGAGAAGCTGGAGCCGCAGCCGCAGGAGCTGGTGGCATTGGGGTTGTTGAAGACGAAGCCGCGGCCCATTAGCTCGTCCTTGAAGTCCACGGTCGTCCCTTCGAGGTACAGCAGGCTCTTCGGGTCGCAGATCACCGCGATGCCGTGCTGCTCCCAGGCCTCGTCGTCTTCATTCTTGCTCTCGGTCAGGTCGAGGGAGTAGCTGAACCCGCTGCATCCACCGCCCTTGACCCCCACGCGCAGGTAGTACGGCGCCGCCTCCTGGCCGTTGGAGTTGGCGGCCTCCTGCTGCTGGCCGATGACGTTCTTCACTTCTCGTGCGGCAACTTCCGTAAGCGTGATCATATTCAGTCACTCCGTCGCAACTGCTGTGGCTCGATGGTTATCAGGTCCGGCCCCTCTGTACGTCGGAACCTCCCACTCCGTAAATATAGAAGGAATCCGGCGGATTTTCAACAAATCACCGTCGCGAGAAGGCCGGACGCACGGTGCGCTGCCTCCCGAGCGGTCTGCCGGCCCCGTCGCCTTGCGGGCGCAGGGTCCGAATGTTACGGTGCATGCCGCGGTCATCACAGGGAAGATACGTTGCCCGAGCGTACAGCATCCGCCAGATCCAGCATCACCCGTCTGCGCCTCAGGTTCCTGCGGATCGTCCGCGCGTTCGGGCTCAAGGAGGAGCACCTTCTCCTGATCGTGGCCGTCTTGATCGGACTCGCGACCGGCTACTTCGCCTACCTGTTCTACAGCCTGATTGAGTGGGTGCGGGAGATTGCGTTCGGCCATACGGGCCGCGCTGGCTTCTACCACGGGCGGCTGTGGATGCTCGTCCTGCTGCCCACTGTCGGTGCGATGGCCGTGGGGCAGCTTACCTACTTCTTCGCCCGCGAGGCCAAGGGCCACGGCGTGCCCGAGGTCATGGACGCCATGTACCGTCTGGGGGGCGAGATCCGGCCCCGCGTCGCCGGGGCCAAGGCCATCGCCAGCGCCCTGACGATCGGGTCGGGCGGGTCGGCCGGGACCGAGGGGCCGATCATTCAGATCGGTGCGGCAATCGGCAGCACCGTCGGCCAGTGGCTCCAGATCCCCCGGCGGCACATGAACATTCTGGTGGCCTGTGGCGTCGCGGCGGGCATATCGGCCATCTTCAACGCCCCGATCGCGGGCGTGTTGTTCGCCCTCGAGATCTTCCTCAAGGACTTCTCGTTCCGCACCTTCTCGCCGGTCGTCTTCAGCAGCGTCATCAGTTGCACGGTGATGCACGCCATCCGGACCGAGGATGCGGCGCTGTTCGAAGTCCGCGGCCTTCGGGATGTGGGGTACGTCTTCACCGCCGGCGAACTGCCCTTGTTCCTGATCCTGGGGCTCCTCTGCGCGGTCGCCGCGGTGATCTTCATCCGAGCGCTCTACTTCACCGAGGACGTCGCCGACCGGCTCAAGATCCCCGACTATCTCAAGCCGGGGCTCGGGGCGTTGGCACTGGGATTGACCGGCGTCGGCTATATCCTGGCCAGCGGTCGCACCGCGATGCCGGATTTCTTCGGAAACGGCTACCCGGCAATCCGAACGACGCTCGGGCCGGCGTTGCAGCACATGACCATCCTCGGCTTGCTCGCCTTGTTCGTGCTGAAACTCCTGGCGACGTGTCTGACACTCGGATCGGGAGGCTCCGGCGGCGTCTTTGCCCCTTCGCTGCTGATCGGTGCGACGCTGGGCGGCGCGTTCGGGCTCGTGATGGCCCGGATCGGACTCATCGAGCCGACCGGCGCCAACGCGTTCGCACTCGTAGGAATGGCCGCCGTTGTCGCGGGCACAACGCATGCGCCGCTGACTGCGATCGTCATGCTCTACGAAATCACCCGCGAGCCGAAGGTCATCCTGCCGGTGATGTTCGCCGCGATCGTCGCCATGGCCGGTGCACAGTTCCTGCTCCGCGACAGCATCTACACGCTGAAGCTGCGGCGCCGCGGGGTGCCGCTCCGCACGGTTGCGGATCTCACCATCCTCCGCCGCCTGACCGTCGACGAAGTCGAACGCCAGCCCGCCGTCTTCGTCCATCCCGAGGACCCGCTCCAGAACCTGATCGAGATGGCCGGGCAGACCGACGCCGCCGATTTCGTGGTCGTCGACGAACAGGGCGTCTACCTGGGGATGGTGGCGGGCCAGGACATTCGAACGGCCCTGCTCCAGCCCGAGGCGGTCTCCCTGCTCGTGGTCGATGAGCTGATGCTCGCCGGTGTCCCGGCCGTGACCCCGAAGGAGACCCTCGATCTGATCCTCGACCGGTTCGCCCGGAGCCACCTCGAATCGCTTCCCGTCTCGAACGTCTCCGATCGCACCCGTGTCGACGGGCTCATCACCCGCCGATCGGTCCTTCGTCGCTATCATGACGAACTCCAGCGTCACGCAGGCTGACCGGCGTCGGGTCCCCCGCGAGTGACGCGGGGCTGCCACCTGCGGTGCGACACCGTCCAATAAGCGGCGCGGGAGTTGCGTTTCCCTGGTTGCGATCACTCGTAGAGTCTTGCAAACACGAAGGTTACGTGATTGGACGGTGATTTGGCACGGGACATCGCGGCCGCTTCGGCCGAGCCGGCCAGCCGAGGTCGGTCGCGTTGATGAACCTGCCGATTTCCTGTGCTCGACCTGGATTAAAAAAAATTGAGAATGTGGGAAAGTTTCGTTTGACATGCTTCGGAACGTGCAGGTAATATGCGACTCGAACGCAACGGCTATGTCGCGTTCGAGCGGCTGGATCAGCGATGCGGTCGCTTCCTCTAGCGGCCATAGGTTCCTGGGAGTTGGGCAACTGGGTTAGCTGGACGAGTCAGGCTGGCGTCACTTGCGGCTCGTCGGGGTCGCCGCCATCCTGCTGGGGAACCTCTGACATTAAGGGGGGGAAAGAAGACATCCGGCGGCGCGCCCGAGCGATCGGGTGCGAAGCCGGATGTTCTATTTTCGGTGGCTGATCCGTCCATGACCGCAACCGAGCCAGTGCCCACTTCACCCCGTCAGGCTCGCCAGCCTTTCGATGGTTTTCACAAGGGCTTGCGTACCTTCGCGACCCTCACCCGCGGCTTGGTTGGCGGACAGGAGCTGATGGACGAGTGAGGTGCCGACCAGTGGCACCCCCCGCTCGCGCGCGGCGGCCAAAGCGATACGCAGGTCCTTCTGCTGAAGGTCAATCATGAACATGGGGGCGAAGTCCCGAGCGAGCATACGGGTGCCGAGGTTGTCGAGGGCCCACGAGCCGGCCGCCCCGCTCGACACGGCCCGAAGCACGGTTTCCGGGTTCAGGCCGACCCGTTTGGCGAACACGAGCGCCTCGCTGACGGCCAGCAGGTTCAGGCCGCAGAGAATCTGGTTGCAGAGCTTGGTGAGCTGGCCATTGCCGACCGGGCCACAATGGACGACGCCCTTGCCCACAGCGTCGAAGAGGGGCTTCGCGCGGGCCACGGCGGCTTCGTCGCCGCCGACCATGATGGAGAGGGTCCCGGCCCGCGCCCCGGTACCGCCGCCGGAGACAGGGGCATCGAGGAAATCGCCGCCGCGTTTCTTCACTGCGACGGCGACAGCCCGGGCGGTGTCGGGCGCGACGGTGGACATGTCGATGCACAGCGCGCCGGTCCGGAGCCTGGCGCACACGCCGGACTCACCGAAGTATACCGCCTCGACGTCAGGTGAGTCGCTGACGATCGAGATGACCACGTCCACGGCCTCGGCGAGCTCGGCGCAGGAATCGTGCCAGGCGGCGCCCTCGCTCAACAGTTGCTGCGCCTTGGACCTGGTGCGGGAGTGGACGTGCACCGCGTATCCGGCCTTGAGCAGGTTGCGGGCCATGGGCTCACCCATGATGCCCGTTCCGATGAGTCCGATTCTCGAGTCCTTCAATGCTCCATCCTCTTCCGGTTGCGCTCTCCAGGCGTTCCCTCGTTCTCACCGGCCGGTTCCAACTCGACGCCGAGGCCGCCTGCGAGGCGGTTGACGAAGGCGTAGTAGGCCGTCACCTGGCAGATGTCGAGCACGGCGGAGTCGGTGAAGCCGGCCCGGCCCAGTTGTTCGACGTCCTTGCGATCGATCCGGTTCGGCGTTCTCGTCAGCTTCTCGACGTACCGCAGCATGACCTTGTCGGGCTCGCCGATCGCCGCCGTCTCGTACTCGGTCGCCAGCGCCTTCGCGAGCGTGTCGTCGCCGGTCAGCTTGCGGAGCCCCGCCCCGTGGTGGTGCAGTCAGTAATGACACTCGTTGATGGCGGAAACGACGACGGCGATCATCTCGCGCTGTTCGCGGGTGAGGTCCGACCTGCCGCGCATGAGCGTCGCGTAGAGCTGATAGTGCGCTTCGAGGCTCGGGGGGTTCGGGCCGTGGATCTTGATGATGTTGTCGACGTGGCCCGCGGGCTCCCGGTAGCGGTCGTACAGGGCCTTCAACTCCGGCGGGGCCTCGTGCTCCTCGATGTACGAGATGTGGGCCATGACGAAATCGTAGCGGAAGTTGTGGCGAACGGCGAGGAGGGTGACGCGGATCGCCGGACCTGGGGGAGCAGTTTCGACGCGCGTGCCGCGCCGATGTGCGTACCGGGTTTGCGGGAAGGGATTCCCGCCCACGGGGCGGGAGAAGGGATTCTCGCACCAGCGCGGAGGTGCGAGCGTTGGCGAGGAACCGGGTCATGGCGTACCTTGGTTGTCGACGGGATCTCGGGCGGCAGAGATTGAGAGGAGTACACGGTGAAGCAGGTGACGATCCAGACGAATCATGGCGCTATGAACCTGACGTTCTTTCCGGACAAGGCGCCGAACCACGTGGAGAACTTCGTCGAGCTGGCGGAATCGGGTTTCTACGACGGCAAGACGTTCCACCGGATCGTCAATGGGTTCATGATCCAGGGCGGGTGCCCGAAAGGCAACGGGACGGGCGACGGCCCGCGGCGGCTGACGGCGGAGTTCAACGACACGCCGCACGTCCTCGGCACGCTGTCGATGGCACGGTCGAGCAACCCGAACTCCGCCTCGTGCCAGTTCTTCATCTGCCTGGACGACGCGAGCTTCCTCGACGGGCAGTACAGCGCGTTCGGCAGGATCGCCGACGACGCGTCGATCGCGGTGCTCAACAAGATCGGGAAGGTGCGGACGCGCGACCCGGGCAGCGGCGAGAAATCGCAACCGATCGAGGCGGTAAAGATCGAGAAGATGACGGTGGCGGAGGTATAGGTCGGCGCGCATGGTGCGGCCGGATCGGGAGTGGCGGGCATGATGAGCAAAGCGAAGACGGTGACGGAGTACCTGGCAGAGCTGCCGGCGGATCGTCGTGCGGCGATCAAGGCGGTGCGGGCCGTGATCCGCAGAAACCTCCCCACGGGTTTCGAGGAGGGAATGCAGTACGGCATGATCGGCTACTACGTTCCGCACAAGGTCTATCCGGCGGGCTACCACTGCAATCCGAAGCAGCCGCTTCCGCTGGCGTGCCTCGCGTCGCAGAAGAACTACATGACTCTCTACCTGATGTGCATCTACGGCGGCAAGGAGCACGAGGCCCGGTTCCGAAAGGAGTGGGCCAAAACCGGCAAGAAGCTGGACATGGGCAAGTCGTGCATCCGGTTCAAGAAGCTGGAGGACGTGCCGCTGGAGGTGATCGGCGAGGCCGTGGCCCGCGTGCCGGTCGATGAGTACATCAGCTTCTACGAATCCGTCATCAGACCGGGCGGCAAGCGGAAAGCGAAATAGTGCGCCGCTGCGCGATCGTGGCTGTGGCCGCAGGCACCCGGAGCCAATGGGTTCGTTCGGCCGGTCTTGGGTTCGTTTTCTTAACACAAACCGCGTTTTCGATAGCGCCAGGGGCATTTTTGGCTTCGTTTCGCTTTTTTTTCTTTTCGTGACCGACCTCCTTTCACGCGGGTGTCAGGGCGTACGCCCCTCCTTTGCGGCCCGCGGGCCCGCTCCGCGTTGTGGGCCCATCGGCCCGCGCTCGTTTACCTAACATATACCGTACGTAGCGAGGCGTCAAGGGGAATCCGGAGATGGAGGGATCGAGGGATCAAGGGATCGAGGGATCGAAGGGTCGAGGAGTCGAGGGGTGGAGGCACGAAGTACGAATTACGAGTTACGAATTACGAAGTGACGCACGGTTCCAGGCGGGGTTGGTGTGGCGGATCAGCGGCGCGCGAATGAGGCAGTAGCAGAAAGGAGCAGTTAGGTCGCGTGAGCAACCGGTGGATGTGACGAGTCCGGGACGACCCCGAGACGAAGCCAGATGATGCACCCATCAGCAACCGTCGTGCGATTGAATGGCGGCGCCATTTGCAAGATTTCGTCATGGCGACCCCGATCGCTCGGGGATCCCGAATGGATCGTTGAGCGTCATCCGTCCCGTCGGGCCTGGCTCGGCACAGAACAGGCGGGAGGTCCCTTGGATTTCCCTCCGCCTCGTGCTCAAGAGCATGCGGCGCAGAAGAAGAGGCAAGGCCACCTTGCGGGTGTCGGCTGAGATAGGCAGGTTCAACAGATGCCGACGGCGAGAGGGCATGCGCGCAGGCTTCTGCCCCGCATCCTTGCACCGGACACTCGACTTGACACGCTTCATAGGTGGGTTCGTTCCCGTCGCTTCTTGATTGCATTGTCCTTCCGCGTTACTTGGCCACGGCGGCGCAGACGTTCCGCGCTACCGACTCCGTGACCGGTTTCGGACGCGGCGCACCGCGGGTACGCATTTCTCTAACGTAATCCATACATTCGCTTACGGCAAGGGAACTTTCACAGTCGTTGGCGGGCGTATCACGTGCCTGCCGGGCCTGGGGCGACGAGATGGCGCGTGCGACCCAGGCCAAGGGCATTCTGTCGTTCCGTTGCATTTTTAGTTCAAGACATGGCTGCCGTTGCGAGGTTTTTAGTTGTAATTTAATAGCCGTTGGGCTACGTTGGTTGGTGTTCGAGTGGATCGAAGGGCTGCGGCTCATTCGTTCCGTTCCTGCGCCCAGCACCTTCGATCAAGCGTGGTCCCGTCTCAACAAAGGAGGTGTGCGCAATGAAACTGCATCGTGTTGTCACGACTTGGACCGGTTTGTCGGCATTGTTGCTCGCGGGTACGGCCCGCGCCGCGCCGGTAGGCACGGCGTTCACGTACCAGGGCAACCTGGAGGACGCCGACGGGCCGGTAACCAACACGTCGCCGGGCTGTGACTTCGAGTTCCGGCTGTGGGACGATCCGGCGGCGGGCACGCAGATCGGCGTCACGCAAGCCAAGACCGGCGTCAGCGTCGACGGCGGCGTGTTCACGATGCTGCTAGACTTCGGCGCGAATGCGATCAACGGCCAGCCGCGTTGGCTGGGCATCGAGGTCTGCTGCCCCAGCGGATGCATGCCGGAAACGCTCGACCCGCGAGTAGAGCTGACCCCCACACCGTATAGCATCCGCGCCGGGGAGGGCGTTGGCGGGCCTAATGCGCTGAACGTCACCCCGTCCGGCGACGTGGGTATCGGGACGACATCACCCGCGGCAAGGTTGGATGTGGGTGGTACCACTCGCACCACGACGCTGGAGATCACCGGCGTGTCGTCGCTCGGTCCCTTGGCAGGGTGGGGATACAACGCCTATGGCCAAGCCACAGTCCCCACGGGTACGTTCGCTGTCCTCGCCGCCGGCGACATGCACACCCTGGCGATTCGCAGTGACGGCACGCTTGCGGGATGGGGAAAGAACGAATTCGGGCAGGCCAACGTACCTCCCGGAAGCTTCATCGCCATAGGCGCGGGCTCGGGTGCCTATCACAGTCTCGCGATCCGCAGTGACGGGACGCTCCTTGCTTGGGGCAATAACGACTCGGGGCAGACCAACGTTCCCGCCGGTACGTTTAGGGCCGTCGCTGGGGGCGTCTACCACAGCCTGGCGATCCGTAGCGACGGCACACTGGCTGGATGGGGCGGCAATCTCGATGGGCAGATTAACGTCCCGACCGGGACGTTCAGTACTGTCGCAGCAGGTCGGATTCACAGTCTGGGGATCCGTATCGATGGTACTCTGGCCGGATGGGGCAGCAACTCCGATGGCCAGATCAATGTTCCGGCTGGGACGTTCACCGCCGTGTCCGCAGGCGGGTTTCATAGTCTTGCGATTCGCTCGGACGGCACGCTGGTCGGATGGGGGAGGAATGAATTCGGGCAGACGAACGTGCCTGCGGGCGCGTTCACAGCAGCGAGCGCCGGAGGTAACTTCAGCCTTGCGGTTCGTAGCGACGGGACGCTGGTCGCTTGGGGGGACAACCCCAATGGGCAACTCGACGTTCCACCCGGAACGTTCAGCGTCGTGCGAGCAGGCGGGTTCCACTGCCTCGCAATCCAAAGCGAACCGACGCCGGGGTTCAGTCTACTGCTGGGCAGCGACTCTGCCGCCAAACCGGGCAGCAACACATGGACAATCTATTCCGATCGGCGGCTCAAGAAGAACATTGAGCCGCTGTCCGGCGCGCTCGAACGTCTGCTTCAACTGCACGGCGTCACCTTCCAGTGGCTCGACCCGGCCTCGCAGGGCGGGATCACCGGGACGCAGATGGGCCTGATCGCCGACGAGGTGAGTCGGGCCTTCCCGCAATGGGTGGGCCGCGACGCCAAAGGCTACCAGACGCTCACCGTCGGCGGCTTCGAGGCCCTCACCGCCGAAGCCCTCCGCGAACTCCGCGCCGAGAAAGAATGCGAGGTCGAAGAGCTCAGATCCGAGATCGAAGAATTGAAAGAGCTCGTGAAAGCGCTGGCCGCGCAGAACGGCGGTGGGAGATGAAACGGAAGGCAACAAGACAAGCAGGCAACGAGGCAAGAAGGCAGCGAAGCAGGAAGGGATCAGTACCGGGAGTGATAACGAGCGGGCCATCGTCAAACGCCGAAATGTCGAAACGCCCAAGCACCGAAACCCGCGAAACGCTAGGCGAAGGGGTTGATGATTTCCAAGGGTTGGGGCGGCCGGCACCCGGGGAGGTCCTCGGAGTACAACCGCGTCACCCCCGCATCGAGGCAGGCGGCGACAAGCAGCGCGTCCCAGAAGGAATACTGTTGTTCGACGTGCAATGTTCGGGCACTCTTAAGAACGGGGGACGTGGGGATGACGAGGCGGTAGGTAGCAAGATATTGGGCAAGAGGATCCCATGCGGCGACCTTCGTCAATCCATGGCCGGAAAGTTTCCGCGAACTGGCGATGAACTCGGCGGCAACCTGCTAAAGCAAGACGGCGTCGGGAAAAGAACGCAGCGTCTGCTTCGTGATCCCTTGTTTACGCAGGTCACGCCTGTCCGCGGCGTAAAGAAGTACGTTCGTGTCGAACGTGACGATCACCGCTCGTGCAACTCGTCACGTGTCGGATACGGACCACCGTGCGAAAAAGTGCTGCGCTCCAGGCGATCCATCAGTTCTTCCATGGCATCGCTTCGATCGCCCGCCGGTTTTCCGTCAATCGGCTCGATGGTCAGGCGAACGCGTTGTCTCTCGGGCAGCTTCAGGGCCTCGAGTGGCTCCAGAACGCCGTGTGAAAAGATGGCTTCGACGATCGTCGTCATACCTGAATTATACCGGGCCTCGCCGCGGTCGGCAAGGTCCTCAAAACGGGAGCATCGAACCATGCCCACGACGTCACGGGCCCGCGTTTCGCCGTTTGCATTCGCTCTTCGCTATGCGGCATTCGTCATTCTTTGGGCGGTCGCCGCGGCGAACGCCCAAAGCGGCGGCGGGTACGTCATCAAGAAGAGCACGATCGCTTCCGGTGGCGGGCAGGTTGCCGGAGGGGGATACGTGCTTACCGGCACTGTCGGACAGCACGACGCGGGTGATCCGTCGGGTGGTGACTATGTGCTCTCCGGCGGGTTCTGGTCGCCCGCACCCGCGACTTCCGTACCCGACCCGCTCGACGCGTGCGGCAACGATTTCGAGCTGGCCTCCAACGGGGCGGGCGGTGAGCGGTTGAGCCGGTTTGGGTGTGTGGCGGCGCCGGAGCTGCCGGCGGGGGAGGCTGGGACCCCCCTCGGTCCCCCCTTGGTAAGGGGGGAGGCGGCGGGTGGAGGCGGCACGGCCATCCGGGTGGGGCTCAAGACGTTGTACAACACGTCGGGGGCTGATCCGGATGGGGCGAGTGTTTGTCCGGCGCGGTCGCTGCTGGCTTCGCCGCCGCCGAGTTTGAGTCAGTTTGCGGGGCAGACGCGGTGGCTGGGGGCGCCGGTGGAGATTGTGGATGAAGCGGTGCCGACGCCGCAGAATTACATCGGGGCGCCGTTGGTGTGTACGGGCGGGGAGGCCGCGGTGCGGGACTGGAGCCCGGCCGGGTTGGCGGCGACGTTCGGGGGTGATGCCGACAGCAGCCGCTTTTACTTCTTCGACTCCGCGGTCGTGCCGTGCAGTGTGTACGAGGTGTCGCACTGCGGCGATCCGCTCGACGAGCTGAGCTGCTCGGAGCCGGTGCTGATCTTCACCAGCCGGATGGCCGACGCGTGGCCGCCGTTTGCACCCTTGCCGGGGCAGCCTTCGTTTACGGACATCAACACGCACGTGAACAAGTACAAGGGTATTCCGTTTACGCCGGGGAACCCGCCGCTCGGCGGTGCCCCGGAGTGGCACACGCTGGAAAAGGGTAACGTGGTTGCCGACTACAACGTCAGCGTAGTGAACAAGAAGGTGGGGTTCCTGGACATCGGCGTGGCCGTCGACGGGTACAAGGGGATTCCGTACAAGGAGCAAGGTCCGTGCAACCCGGGCACCGGTGTGGACAACTGCGGGAACACGTGCAATACGGCACCGTGACCGACTGAAAAGTCGGTCGCACAGGGAATCATGCCGGAAGGTCGGTCGCACAGGGGATCATGCTGGAAGGTCGGTCCCGCGGGGAATCATGCGGCGCGTCAGGGCGCCGTGACCGCGGACGTTCGCCCGAGCGGCACCCTACCATCGCCGCGGGCTACGGCCCGGTGAGGGCGGGGGCGAGGTGGTGGGCGTAGTCGTCGGTGTCGATGTCGCCGTCGTTGTCGAAGTCCTGGTTGAGGCAGCAGGGGTCGGGGTAGGTGGCGGGGTCGCAGGGCGGGGAGGGACATGGCCCGGTGAAACAGCCGAGGAAGTCGTGGAAGCGGCGAAGGTCGGCTGAAACGGGCGGCGTCGCGACGAGGTCGACGTTGAGGGTTCCGCTGCCGGCCCGGCCCAGGCAGAGGTCGTAGGCGAGCAGTTCGCAGAACCAGTCCGTGGCGTTATCGCAACATCGGGGATCGACGCGGCATATACGTACACGGCATTCGGGCCGGTTCAGCGCGGCGCGCACGCCGTCGCTGCTGTAGCCGCCGACACTGATCAGGTATGAGCGGCCCTGGACGACGGGGAGGGCGATGTCGGACTGGGGTGCGGCGGGCTTGCGGCAGAGTGCCTCGGCGAGCGTGTCGCACTCAGGCGGCCAGGGCCAGTATCTGCAATTCGGGTCGAACGCGGCAAGTTGCGCGCGGCAGAGCCACGGCTGGCAGGGCCGTCGATCGTAATAGGGGTAGCCGGTGTAGCAGATCTCGTCCAGGGCAGTGGGCTCGTGACCGCAAGCGTCGTCGTTGCAGACGATCGGCCACATGTCGTAATGCGGGTCGGGACAACCTTCCACGGCTTCCAGGACGGCGATCTTGGTGTCGAAGTCGGCTTCGCAGACGTCGAGGCGCAGCATGGCCGTGCACGGGGGCGTGTATTCGAACCAGACGTCGCGATGCACGGGCTCGTCGCCCACAGACATCTGGCAGAGGGCGTATGGATCGATGAAGTGAGTTCCGGTGGCGGCGATGGTGGAGAAGGGGTTCGGTCCTTCCGCAAGGGTGAAGCGGTCTGCGCAGGCGTCGTTGTCGGGCGGGACGCCGCAGGACGAGGCGGGCTCGAGGGCGACATCGAGACAGAAGGCGAGGTCGCCCGCGAGAAGGTCGAGCGGGTCGTAGTCGCCGGGGATCTCGCCGGCGCGGCGCTCGTGGATGGCGAAGCCGTCGGCGGCCTCGGCGACGGTCCAGTACCACGCGCAGGCCTCGCCGCGAGGGTTGCGGATTTCGAGCCAATAGCATTGGCCGGCGAGCACGGGGACGGGTGCGTGGGTTGCCTGATAGGTGTACTCCGGGATGTCGTCGAGGAGGACGTCGCCGGTCGCGGTCGGGCCGGTCACGGTGAGCGTTCCTTGGGCCTGGGCGAAAGGCCCGGCGAGGATGGAGCCCGGGTAGCCCCCGGCATCGTCATAGTAGGCGATCTCGAAGGCGTCGGCGCCACCTGGATCGCATGGATCGCTTCCGCTGAGGTAGGTGCCGGACCAGATGACCTGCGAGACGGCGCCGTCGGCTTGGGGGGAGAAGGTGTCGGCGGCGACGTACTCGACGCCGTCGCTGGCGAGGGCGTTCCAATGGTCGCTGGGTTGGCACTGGTCGGCGGGAAGTTCCGTGGGGCCGGTGGCTTGCGTGCGAGTCAGGGCGCTACCGAGAAGTGCGGCGGCCACGACGTACGCAAAGGAGGGGGGGCCGGTTTTCATTATGGTCCACTCGCCACGCAGTCTTCGTACGACGGCCTTGGTCCCGGCGGCCGGCCCAGACCGGTGCAGAGCAACTGGGCGGGCAGCGTGTCCTTCTGCCAGCCGGGGCCGCGGATGATGATGCATTGGTAGTATTCGAAGGTCCCCTCTTCGCCGGGACAATCCGGCATCAATGGCTCGCACTTAGCGCAGCCGCCCCATGGCGGGTACTCCGAAAGCTCCTCGTTGCGATAGTGGAGGGCGTAGCCATCGGCGTCCTCCGTCCCTTCGACGTAGACGGATTGGCGTTCGGCATGGGTGTCGACGAAGGCGCGGTTGAAGGTCCAGTTTTTGCCATGCCAGCCACGGATGGCCTTGCTCGGGCCGGGGTCGACGCCTTCGCCGATCCAGAGGCAGTCGTCGATTTCGCGCCTTGCGGCCCAGGCCCAGCGGCCGATGTTCTCTTCGTAGCTGAGCGTGCGAGCGGGGTTGGGCACACGGGTAGCGGGTCGCAGGTAAGGTGAGTTGGTTGTCATCTGGCCGCCCTCGGAGCTGGCGACCATGAACACGTTGGCGGCATAACTGGTGCCGAAGTGGTCGTAGGAGGAGCGGTCGGGATTGTCGACCCAGTCGGGGCAGTGGGCTCCGCCGGGCGGTCCGTCGTCGTCGGGGCAGACGTACTTGTCCAACTGTAATTGGGTGTCCATCGTGGCGCCGGCGCGATCGAACTGGCCGTCGTAGGGGTAGAGGATGCTGCCGTGGTCCTTGAATCCGCCTGGGTAGAGGATGTCGTTGAGGGGGCGGCGTGCGGGCCCGAAGCCGGCGGCGGTTCCGTACTTGCTCCCCAGCGGCAAGCCGTAGTAGTTGGTCACGAAGGTGTCTCGGCCGATGCCGCTCTTGCCGCCCCATTCATAGGCGCCGATGAAGGCGAGGTTTTCGCTGGTCTGCATGAACTGGGCCGAGTGGACCGGGAGGGCGTGGCCGTTGGGGTCCGCGGCGCTGTAGATTGCAGTCGCTGCGCCGATGTCGCGCAGGCGGTCCAGGCAGACGGACTGCTTAGATTTGCCGCGGGCGACTTCGAGGGACGGTTCGATGATGGCGATGAGCAGCACGAGGGCCGTCGTGGCGGCGATGAGCTCGGCGAGGGTAAAGCCGGTACGGATGCGGGCCGTTTTTTGGAGATGCGGACCGTGCATATCGACCTCGGCAACGAGGCGCAGCGAAGACGGGCTGCTCTCGGGTTACGCCGATGGGGACCGTTTCCGCCGGACGCCGAAATTCAGCTTAGCGAACGAGCCAATGCATAGCAAGCAGAAAACAGAGTTGTCCGAACCTTCCAGGGGCGTTGTGGTTCGGTGATTCAACGTATTCCGGCGGGCCACCCATGCGGTCCGCCGCGTATTCTCCGGCATGCCTTCGGCGTGTCTTGGGCTACGTTCTCGCCTTCCCTGATGGGCAAAGAGGATCCTTGCCCTTCCCGCTTGCGGTGCGCTTCGTGCTGCCGCCGGGGGCATTGGTGATCGCGCGGTTAGGAGTCGCGCCGAAACAGGCTAGAGTGTTTGGTGGGGTTCAGCCGTTCTGGAGGCAATGCCAGATGCGGCGGTTGTGGAATGGGTGAGAGAGAAGTACGGAGCATTGGGGCATTCGTTGAATGAGCGATCGCGGCGTCTATGGGCGGCGACTGAAGCACCTACGCTGGGTCGCGGGAGCGTTGCGGCGGTCATGGCGGCCACCGGGATGTCCTCGGCCACGGTATGTCGCGGGCTGAAGGAGCTCGTGGGGGATTTCAAGAATGCCGGTCGGAAATGGCGGTCGCAGGGCCGGCCGGAGAAAGTCCGGGTGCATGACTTTCCTGATACCAAGGTGAAGAAGGCGATTCCCTACGGCGTCTATGACCTGACGCGCATGTTCAGGGGCGTTCGCGGCGTTCGGAATCGCGGCCCCAGGTCTTGCGACCTGGGCCACCCGCGGGTGGGAGCGCGGTGACCGCGGGGGTGCGCCGCGCGCGTCGGATACGAACCTATGTACGGCGGCGGGCAGGGTCGGTAGTGGGTGTGGCTCGGGGCCCGACGCCGGTAGGGGCGCTGGTCAGTTCGTGGAGAGCCTGCCAAGTCGCTTCGGCGCGGTCGGTGAGGCCCATGTTCTGTAAGGACAGGGCGAGGTTGGCGAGGGTGTCCTCGCGGTCGGGCTCGTGGCGGATGGCGTCGTCGAAACGCTCGACCGACTCGGCGAAGCGGCCCTGGTCGGCGTAGATCAGCCCCAGCTCATAGTGGAGCGTGGCCGACTCGGCGTCGAGTGAGAGGGCCCGGGTCAGGACTCGGATGGCGTCGTCGGTTTCGTTCACGTCGCGCAGCGCCATGCCCAGCTTGATCAGCGCCTTGAGGTAATTGGGATTGATCGCCAGGGCGTGGCGGAAGGATCGGATGGCGCCGTGCAGTTCGCCTGCGTAGCGTTGGAGTACGCCCAGGCGGTAGTGCCAATCCGCGTGGTTGGGGTGCTTGCGAAGCGCCAGTTTGAAGCGCTCGATCTGGCGCGCCACTACGCCCCGGACGTCTTCGTGAAGCGGCCCGGCGGGGTGAGCGGCGATGGCCTGCGGCGACAGGTACCGCTCGCACTGCTCGGCGGCCGTGACCTTGAGTTGGAGGCGGGCCAATTCGGAGAAGAGGAGCTGTGTATTGGGTTCGACGCCGCCGGCCATCTCGAAGCTCGCGAGGGCGTGGTCTCGCTCACCGGCGGCCATTTGGGCGACGCCGAGGCCGACATAGGCGGTGACGATCCGGTCGTTGATCTCGATCGCCCGGGCGAACGCGTCGCCGGCCTTTTGGTACCGGGCGAGGCGGAGGTTGGCGGTGCCCAGCTTGATGGCGGCCTCGAGGCAGTCAGGGTTCGTCTTGACGGCGCGGCGGAAGGCCGCCAGCGCCTCATGGAGCGACCCCAGCTTGGTGTAGAGGTCGCCGATTCGCACCAGGTGGCTCGTGGTGTCCGGGTCGCTTTGGTTGCCTTCGATTCGGCCCTTGAGGATCTCTATGGCGTCGAGTTCGCGCCCGCCGTCGATATACGCGGTGAGCAGGTCGTCCTGGATTTCCCAATTGTCGGGCTCGATGGTGAGGGCGAACTGATAGCGCTGGATGGCGTCTTCGTGCCTGCCGTCGCGCAGGTAGAGGTTGGCCAGCGTCAGGTTGGATGCCAGGTCGGCGGGGTCGCACCAGCACAGGTGTTCGTAGTGGGCGATGGCTCGCGGGACGTCGTCGAGTCGGAGGGCGATGGCGGCGAGACGTTCGTGGGCGTTGGCAAGCTGAGGGTTGGTTGCGATGCAAGCCTCGTAGGCGGTCACCGCCTCCTCGATCTCTCCGAGCTTCTCGTGGCAGAAGCCGAGGGCGAAACGGGTGGCTGCGTCATCATCGTGGTGGAGCGTCGCCTGGAGTTCCTCGATCGCCTGTCGGGTCTGTCCGAGTTCGTCGAGGGCACAGGCGAGTCCGAGGCGGGAAGGCACGTGCCTGGCGTCGAGGCAGAGGCCTTCGAGGAACTGGTCCCGGGCCCGGACAAAGTCGCGATCGGCCATTAGGCGGGCGCCAAGCCGCCGCCGGTTCTCGAGCACGTAGGGCTCGCGCTCGATGAGGCGGCGCAGCTCCTCGGTCGAATGATGGCCGTCGTCGCGGAGGATGCCGTCGCGAAAAGCGGCGCTCAATTCCCCCAGCAGTCCTCGACCCAGCAGTTCCAGCAGATAGGACATTACACCCCACGGACGGTCGCTGACGACCGGCCCCCCACATCCGGTCCGACGCGTCTGCGACGGCGAATCCGGAATGCCGTTGCGGTTCGAGCCCAGCCCCCATTACTCACTTGCGTCTCAGTACGAGCCGTTGGCCGGCGTTTGCATCGTGTGCGTCGGGCCCCGTCGCGGCGTCACGGCGCCAATGCGGCGAGGGCCTGGTGGGCCGCCCGGTACTCGCCGTTGAGGCACAGCGCCTGGCGGTAGGCGCTTCGCGCCCGGCCGAGCTCGCCCTGATCGCGGTACAGGTTGCCCAGCAGGAAGTAGACATCGGCGTACTCGGCGCCGGCGGCGATGGCCTGTTCGAGCCGGGTGGTGGCGTCCGCGGTTCGATCGGTCTGATGATAGAGCCTGCCGAGTTCGATCAACGCCTGCACGAACCTGGGATCGAGTTCGACGGCCCGCTCGTTGGAGTCGATGGCCTCGTCCTTTCGCCCGAGCCGGGCCAACACGCGGCCGCAGTGGTAGTGGAGTTCGGCGTGTTCCGGCTGGCGTTCGAGGGCGGACTCGACGGTCTTGAGCAGCATCGCGAAGAGGGTCTCGTCGACGCGGCCGACGGGTATGGACAGGAACGCGTCGACGAAGTCCGGGTCGGCCTCGATCACGCGGGAGAGTTCCTCGATCCCGTGGGCGTCGCCGGCGACGTCGCCTTCGATGGCGGCGTGGAGTCGCACGGTCATACCCTGCTGCTGAACGGCCTTGGCGGCCTGGGCCAAGAGCAGACCGATCTGCGCATCGTAGGGCCGGCGCACCTGCGCGCGGCGCAACTGGGCCAGTGAATCGACGAGGGCCCCTCGTGTTGCCAGGCACATTGCAAGGCTGACCATCGCCGCGGCGTGGTCGCGGTCGAGGTTGAGGGCCTGCGTGAATCGCAGCTCGGCCTCATCGAAGCTCTCGCGGTCGGCCAGGAGCGTTCCGAGTTGGAAATGCAGCTCAGCGCTTTCGGGGTCATGTTGCACGGCGCGACGCAGTGCCTCGTCGGCGTCGTCGACTCTACCCGCCGCCCGCAGTGCCAGGGCGTGGCGGATACGATCGACTGTGCGCGTCCGCACGGACCCGATCGCACGTCCGAGCTGGCGGGCCGCCGCGGCGGGTCTGCCCGCGCCCATCCATGCGGCTGCCAGGTACGCGGGGAGCGAGCGGTCGGTGCTGTCGTGTCGGGCGGCCCTGGCGAAGCAGCGGGCGGCCTCATCGAAGCTTCCGGCGTTGAGGAGGCACACGCCCCTGCGCACCTCGTTCCCAGCCACACAACGTCTTTGGACAAGGGCCACAAGGTCTTCCGTAGTTGGTTTGCACAACATGGTCATGTTCCGCCTGCGCCGCACCCGCACGTATATCGGTTGACCCAAGGAGGCGGCTTACCAAAACGCGGCCGGGACGAGGGAGGTTATGGGGCGGCCGTGGTTCGGGACGCCGCCGCGGCGGCTGGACAAACGCCGCGCGGGGCGCTACCTTGCCGCCAGTCGCCGGCTGTCGCCGACTCGAGCGGATTCGATGCTTCTAGACGCCCTACTCGAGGCACGACGTTCCCGGGCCGGCACGTTGGCGGTCGCGGACGCCCATCTTGCGCTCTCCTATAAGCAATTGTCCCAATTGGCGTTCGTGTTTCGGGACGTGTTCGTGTCGGAGTCGGCGTGTCCGCGGGTGGGCTTGTTGCTGCCGGCCTCGGCGGTTTTCCCGGCGGCGCTTTTCGGGTGCTTCTGGGCGGGGCGGACGGCGGTGCCGCTGAACTTCCTGCTGAGCGGTGAGGAGCTGGGGCCGATTGTGGCTGACGCCGGGCTGGACCTGGTGCTGGCGGTCAGGCACTTCGAGGCGCTTTGCGGCAGGCTGCCCGCGCGGACCGTGTTCGTCGAGGACCTGCCGCTGAAGCGCAAGGCGGCGGTGTCTTTGATCCGCCGGCTCCCCGATCCGCCCGCGGTGGCGCCGGATGACACGGCGGTGATCCTCTATACGTCCGGCACGACTGCCGAACCGAAGGGCGTCGAGCTGGCGCACAGGAATCTGCACAGCAACTGCGTCGATTCGATCGCTTCGCTCAACATCGATCGCGACCACTCTTTTCTCAACATTCTGCCGCCGTTTCATGTCTTCGGTTTGACGGCGAACGTGCTGGTGCCGGTCGCGTTGGGGGCGACGGTGCACGCGGTCCCGCGGTTCAGCCCGGTGGCGAGCGTCAAGGCCGTCGCGGAGAAGGGCATCTCGGTGATGATGGCCATTCCGAGTATGTACGGCGCGATGCTGCGAACCAAGTCGGCAAAGCGGGAGGACTTTCGCTCGATCTATCTGGCGATCAGCGGCGGCGAGCCGTTGCCCGACGGCGTTCGTAACGGGTTCGAGGAGCGCTTCGGCGTGGTGCTGCGTCAGGGCTACGGGTTGACGGAGACGTCCCCGGTGGTTTCGGCCGGGGCGGCCGAGGGCTACAAGCCGGGGACGGTCGGAAAGCCGATCCGCAATGTGGAGGTCGACATCGTCGACCCCGACGGGCACCGGCTCGGGAGGGGGCAGGACGGGGAGATCCTGGTCCGCGGCCCGAACGTGATGAAAGGTTACTACGGCAAGCCCGAACAGACCCGCGAGGTCATCGACGCAGACGGGTGGTTCCACACCGGTGATGTCGGCCGGCTGGACGAGGACGGGTTCCTATCCATCACGGGGCGGGCGAAGGAGATGCTGATCATCGGCGGAGAGAACGTGTTTCCGCGGGAGATCGAGGCTGTTCTGGAATCGCACGAGGGAGTGATCCAGGCGGCGGTGATCGGCGTGTGTGACGATACGCGCGGCGAAGCGCCGGTGGCGTTCGTGATCCCACAGGCCGGTGCCGCCGTCGACGAGGCAACGCTTCGGAACCACGCTCGGAAGGTCCTGGCGGGATACAAGGTACCCAAGCAGGTGATTATCCGGGAGGACCTGCCAACCGGCCCGACCGGCAAGATCCTCAAACGACGGCTTCCGGAGCTGTTGTAGGCCCTACTGCTCGAATCGCTCGATGGTCTCGTAGAGTGCTTCTGCGGTGGTGGCTTTGGCGACCTCGGCGCGGAACTCCTCATTCAGCCACAGGCGGCTGATTCCGGCGAGGGCCTGGATGTGCGGCCCGGTTTCGTCGGCGGGGCTGGCTACGAGCACCACGAAATCACACGGCTTCTTGTCGATGGCGTCGAATGGAATGGGCGTCTGCGGCTTGCCTATGGCCATGGTGAGGCGCCGGCACTTGTGTGACTTTCCGTGGGGGACGGCGAGGCCGTGGCCGATTCCGGTCGAGCGGGTCTGTTCCCGTGCGAGGATGGCTTGTAGGACTTCGTCACGATCGTCGATCCGGCCGTTGTCGGCCAGAAGCGTGACCAGTTCGGAAATGGCGCCGGTCTTGTCGGTGGCCTTGAGGGGCACACGAATGCACTCCGGTTTCAGGATGTTCGTGACCTTCATGAGGCGATTCCGGGGGCCTCGCGGCGTTTCGCATGGCGTTGCCGTGAACCCGTCGTCCGCGTGCAAGGCGGCACCGGGGGGCCGGGTCGGCTCGCGACGGCGGAACCGGGTCCCTTGGCGACGGAAAGGAACGGAGTGTACCAACCTGCGGCGGACGGTTGCAAGCACGCCCCGGCAACGGCTTTCGTTCTCCGGCGCGGGGATGGGGTGGACCGGCGGCCTCGTTCACGGCAGGACGGGGAGGGACACGAGGGGTCCGCTTTCGGCGCGGCGCAGCGGGCGGGGCGAGCGGCCCGACGCGAGCCATCGCTTCATCGCCCGCCATGCGATGCGGGGGTAGCTGGGCTTGTGGAAGATGAGGCTGGTGGCCAGGGCGCACTCGAAGGTGCAATGGCACCTGGTGTCGCGGATCCATTCGACGAGCTGTAGTGCCTGGGGGTTGGCGAGGAGCCTGGTCAGGTCGTAATCGTACTCCTTGAGGCTGCCGAGGCGTTGGTTGAGAATCTCGCAGGGAAGGACGTCGGCCCGCTCGTTGACGACGATCATCTTCTTCCCGGCCTTGCAGGGGACGTACATCCGGTCGTTCTCCAGCGTCCAGCGGATGATATCGCGCTGGTAGTCCATGACGGCACGGAGGAAGGAGGAGAACGGGCGGTTCTCGTGCGGATCGCGCCGGCGGCGGAGGTCCTCGACCAGCTCGACGTATTCTCCGGTGGATGCTTCCTTGGTGGCTTCGTCGGCGTTGCCGCGTACGTAGGTGACGCAGTGGTTGTCCACGTCGAAGCGGTCGGCGATGAAGTCGACGAACCCGCGGAGCTTGCCCCGGTTCAGCGCCGAGTAGCAACTGTTGATGTCCACGGTCAGGTTGTCGCAGCGCCCGCGGAGGTCGACGAGCCGCTCGATGGTGCGTTCGAGCTTGTCGAAGCTCTTGGCCCCGCGGATCGCATCGTGATCGTCGGGGTAGCCGTCGATCGAGACGGGTATCCGGAAGTTGGTTTCCGGAAACCCGGTGACGAGCCGCTTGACGGTGTCGACGGTGCGGTCGACGAGCGAGCCGTTGGTCGGGATCGTGACGTACTGGACGCGGTTGTGGTGGACGAAAAGGCCCACGACCTCGGGGATGTCGTGACGGAGGAACGGCTCGCCGCCGGTCAGGGACAACTGCACGAGGGGCCCGAGGCTTCGGGCCATCTTGTCCAGCTCCGGGAACCCGATCTCCTCCTTGTCGGGGTCCTTGATTTCCTCGAGGTAGAAGCACATCGGGCAGCGGAAGTTACAGCGGGAGGTGAGGTAGAGGATCATGTACACCGGCGTGCGCGTGGTGGCCAGGGTCCAGAGGGTGCGGGCCTGATGTCGGAGCTTGCGGATGGTCATGCCGAGCCCAGTGCGGGTTGGATGAACGGGGGCGGCCTGCGCGTCAGGAGCGTCCGGGCCACCGCCAGGTAGCCTCGGGCAGCGCCGAAAGTAATGACGAATGCAAAGATCGCCGAGGCCATAGCGCCGGCGACTGCGAACGCCGGGCCGCGTTGTTTGGCGCAGAACCGCCAGAATCCCGCGTAGCCGGACACGAACCAGGCGAGCAGGATACATGCCGATGCGTAGCCGGCGGCCGCCCAAGGCGAGGGGCCGGCGGCGGAGGCGAGGGCGGTGATCGTCGCGGCCAGGGGGAGGGCCGCCGTGGCGTATCCGAAGCCGCGGGTCATGAGGACGGTCTCGTCCTTCCTGCTGAACTGCTTGAAGAGGATCCACCAATAGACGCGGTTGTTGAAGACGAAGAGGAGCTTGCGGAGTCCCGGGAAATTGTGGGCGACGCGGAACGCGCGGGACAGGGCGATTTCCGCGTGCTTGTTGATCCGGTAGCCCAGCTCTTCGTTCTCGATGTCCACGCCCCAGGCCATTGACCGGTACCCGCCGACTCGATCGAAGAGCGTCTTGTGGATCGCGCCGCACTGGCCGCTGAAGACGTTGATGTGGTCGACGTCGTCGACGGTGTAGGCGTAGTACTTGAGATAGGCGTAGTAACGCGGGAAGAAGCCGGCGTTGATCGGCTCGGCCTCATACATGCCGCTGACGGCGCCGACGCCGGGGCGTTGCAGCGCGTGGACGGCGGCGGTGATCGTGTCGCGGCGCATCCGGGTGTCCGCGTCGACAAAGAGCAGGATGTCGCCGGTTGCGTGCCGCGCTCCCGCGTTGCGCGCCTGGGCCGGTCCGCTGTTGCGGTCGGTCGGGACGACGTTCGCGCCGAGCCGCCGGGCGATCGCCGGCGTCGCGTCGGTCGAGCCGTCGTCGGCCACGATGATCTCGACGCTGCCGGCGTACTCGGCGGCCTGAACCGAGCGCAGGCAGGCGTCGATGGTCCGCTCCGCGTTGTACGCGGGGACGATGACGCTGACGCCGGGCGGCCCGCCGCCCTGCGCCGGGTCCTGTCGGTGGTGTCCGGTCTTGCTCATAGGCTACTCGGTCTGCGCGCTGATCTCGTACGGGAACGTCCGGCAGTGGTCTTTTCGGACAGACGTGAGGACGACTGAAGTGGGGCGGGCCGCACGGCGCGGGTCCGGCGGCGGCGCCGGGCCTTGCCGATTGGAGGTTGGAGCGCTAGATTGGCGGCGGGAGCGTGGCTTGAGGGGGTTGGTGTGACGGCATGATTGCTGCGGCGGCTGCGGAACATCGGATCGTCAACCGGCTGGTCGGCGACAAGGTTCTCTCGCCGATCGCGTTGGCTGGGCTGCGGCGGGAGTCGGAGTTCAGCGGCGTGCCGTTGGTGGACCTGCTTCAGGCGAACGACGTGGTGAGCGAGTCGGACGTGGCGAAGACGTACGCCGAGATCGGCGGCCTTCGGTTTCTGGATCTGTCGCGACGGCGACCGAGCCGGGCCTGGGTGCTGACGTTGCCTGAGAACGTCGCGCGGCGAAAGACCTGCCTGGTGTTCGGCGAAGTGTCGGGGCAGCTCGTTGCCGCGGTCGCGGACCCGTTGGACGCGTCGGTCACGGCGGCGCTGTCGGAGCGTTTCCATCGTCCGATTCAGCTCGTGGTGAGCCCGCGCTATCAGATCCTCGAGGCGATCGAGGAGGTCTACGGCACGGCCCGGGCCGAGGGGGCGCGGGCGACGCGGCGCGCGCCGATCGCCGCGGCGGTGGTCAGCGAGACCACCACGGGCCTGAACGTCCCGGAGCAGTTCGACAGCATTATCGACGAGGCGGTGGATCGGCGGGCGAGCGACATTCACTTCGAGGCGGAGGAGGACCGTTTCCGGGTGCGTCTGCGGATCGACGGGCGGCTGCTGGAGGCGCGGGCGTTCCCGCCGGAGGCGGCGGCGGCGATGATCTCGCGGGTCAAGGTGCTCTGCAACCTGGACATCACCGAACGTCGCCGGCCGCAGGACGGGCGTTTCACGCAACGGAGCTTCGATCAACAGATCGACGTTCGCGTTGCGGTCATCCCTACGGTGCGCGGCGAGCGAGTGACGCTGCGCCTGTTGTCACAGGATCGAACGCGGTTGACGCTGGAAACGCTGGGCATGGGGACCGAGCTGCGGCAAGCGTTCGAGCGGCTGATCAATCGTCCATACGGGATCGTCCTGCTTACCGGCCCGACCGGTAGCGGAAAGACGACCACGCTTTACGCCGCGTTGCAATGCATCAACAGCGTGGACAAGCACATCATCACCGTGGAGGACCCGGTGGAGTACCACATCGGCGGGGTGAACCAGGTGCCGATCAACGCGGAGCACGGCGTCGGCTTCGCGAAGTCGCTGCGGAGCATCCTGCGGCATGATCCGGACGTGATCATGGTCGGCGAGATCCGCGACGAGGAGACGGCGCACCTGGCCCTGGAGGCGTCGCTCACCGGGCATCTCGTCTTCGCGACGCTGCACACCAACACCGCGGTCGGGGCGGTAACGCGGCTGCTCGACATGGGGTGTGAGCCGTATCTGGTGTCGAGCGCGATCATCGGCGTGATGGCCCAGCGGCTGGTCCGTAAAATCTGCGCCAACTGCAAACGTGGTTACGAGGCGAACGAAGTCGAGCGCGAGATCCTCGGCGTTCCGCGCGACCGGGTGGCGGCCAGGATCTATCGAGGGGCGGGCTGTTCGCGGTGCCTGCGGACGGGGTACCACGACCGCGTGGGCGTGTTCGAGTTCGTCGCGTTCGACCCGGGCCTGGCCAAACTGGTGATGAGGAAACGCCCGACCGAGGAGTTGCAGAAGTACTCCGTCGAGCACGGGGCCATCACGTTGCGTGACGACGCGCTGACGAAGGTCCGCGACGGACTGACCACCGTGGAAGAGGCGCTGCGGGTGACGCAGCAGAGTGAGTAGCCTATCGGTCGAAGGACGCACGCCTCAGGGCGCCGGGTCTCGGTACATCTCGAAGAGGCTCTGCTCGCGTTGAAGCTCCTGCTTGAAGTCGGCCAGCAGGGCGATCAGGTCCTTTTTCCTGATTTCGAGCGCGCGGAACGCGGCCTTGCCGGATCCGAGCAGATCCTTGCCCACGGAGGGCAGAAGTTTGCACGAGCAGATCTTGTTTGCGACTTCGACGCAGCGGACGAGGTCCGCGTCGGGCTCGCGGTAGTTGGCCGACATGTGGTGGAAGCGGATCGCGGCACGGATGACCGGTGGGAACCGCCACTTGTCGGCGACGCGGTGACCGAGCGTGGTATGATCGAACCCCAGCCACTGTTGCTCGGCGTCGGTGAGTCGCCGTCCGGCCCGGATGCTCTGGATCACGCGCTGAAACAACGGATGGACGTGCTGGTCTTCCAGGATGATGCCCATGTCATGAAGCAGCCCGGCGAGAAACGCGGTTTCGAACTGCGGGATTTGGAGTTTCGTCGCGACCAGCCGCGCACAGACCGCGACGGCCACCATGTGCTGCCACAAGCGGCGCCGTGAATAGGGGCCGACCGTTTCGTCCTGCACGAACACCTGCGAGACCGAGGCGGTGACCGCCAGGTCGCGCAGCTTCTGCATGCCGAGGTAGGCGATCGCCTGCTGAATCGTGGTAAGCCGCGACCGAAGCGCGTATTGTGCGGAGTTGACGCGGCGAAGCACGCGGACGGCCAGGGCCGGATCGCTCGAAACCACCTGCGTCAGCCGCCCGGCGCTGGCATTGGGGTCCTCGAAGGCCTCGAGGACGGCGGCGAGAACGTCGGGCAGCGTCGAAATCTCGCCGATGCGGTCGACCAAACCGTCAAGCGACGGTGGCCGCTTCGGCACTGCGCTTGGCGTCGTTTTCGACATATCCGTCCTGCCCACTCCGAAAGACCCGGATCGGGATTCCGGAACCACCCCTGGGGAGCGCGTTGGTAGACCGCTTCTTTGATCGGTGAGCGTTACGCATCGAGTCCAGCTACGGCCGGCCGGGACTGCGAAGCCGTGGGCTTATCGCTTGCTGTTACCCACATTTTAGCGGTCGTGCGTGAAGATGTCCCGGCGGGACACGCTGAAAATAGCCCAGCCATTCATGGCTGGGGGAGGCGAATGCCTTCAAACCGAGTCCCGAAGGGACGGTTGAGCGCTTCAGTCGTCCCTCCGGGACTCGGGATGTAGTACGATCCGTTTTCCCAGCGTTGAAACGCTGGGCTATTGTCGAGCGTCCCTAACGGGACGCTATCAAAGATGTGGGTAAC
>Ga0214472_10000052_pt1 | contig 165200 bp, 125 predicted proteins | sample RVTome_6_FD_207662 | JGI IMG/M metagenome (GOLD analysis project Ga0214472, IMG submission 207662) | Soil microbial communities from uranium-contaminated site in the Upper Colorado River Basin, Wyoming, United States - RVT140D175 | ecosystem: Environmental > Terrestrial > Soil > Contaminated... | reverse complement strand
TCAACCTTCTCCGAAGGGACAAGACGTGCCGGGCGGGCATCAACGGGAAACGGCTCCAGGCCTGCTTGAAGGAGGACTACCTGGTCCGCGTCCTAAGCCGGGGAATTTAGATGCGATTGCCCTGGGGGAGAAACACCAACGGGGAGGCCTTCCCCCCTTTTCCCAACACCGATTTCGTGGCCGTAGCAGCCGGCTCCTATCGCAGCTTTGGCCTCAAAGCCAACGGCAGCATCGTTGGGTGGGGAGGCCAGTCGACCATCCCGGTCCCGAACACGCGCTTCATCGTACTTGCCGCGGGGTCCGACGACAATCTTGCTATCCGAACTGGCTGCCCGTCCGACGAGTACTGCCACGACGGCTTGGCGTGTAACGGAGTGGAACTCTGTATTGACAACGACTGCGTCGATGGCGAGCGGGCTTGTGATGATGCGGGTGGGGTGGGGTGTGGTGACCTGAATGCAACCGAGTTTTGTGAGGAAGGGGAGGACGGGGCGGTTTGTGACTGGTGCCGGAACGTCACGATCGGTGACTGCGACACGTCCGTGCCGGATCAGCGGCTCGACGACGGGCGGACGATGAACCGGGGCGTCGACGATTGTGAAGGCCGGGCCGGCAACCACGGCCGGTTCGTGGAGTGCGTGGGCGCTCTGGCCCGGGGTTGGCGGAGCCAGGGGCTGATCTCGGGGAAGGAGTACGGTCAGATCCTCCGCTGCGCGGGTACCAGTTCCATCCTCCACCGGCCCGAGCCGGAGCGCGCCGGGCCGTAGAGACGACCGCGGGTTGGAGACCCGTGCCACACGCAGATGGCCTGACAGGACGCAGTCCGCGTGTGCGAACGTCCGCGCGAGCTGAAGCTCGCGGCTCGTTTGGTTAGACGCTCCAAGAGTCGACCCCGAATTCGGGCCTTTGCACGTCCGCGCGGACTGAAGGTCCGCGGCTCGCTGCGTCATTGAGATAGGGTCTCAACACGGTGCCGGGCCGCGGGCGGTTATCGCAGGCGCAGCGTGCCGCGATCCGGGAGCGCCGGTCGATGGTCAGGCGTGGGACGATCGACCGTGGGACAACATGCCCGCCGTGGGGCGGACATGCCACTCTGCCGTTGGAGACCCGTGCCACACGCCGGCCACGAGGGGCGGCGCTACCTGGGTACGCAGTGGACGATGGATCGCGCGATGGATCAGGACCGCGCTGCTTACGAGGGGCGGCGCTAGGTGGAGGAATGGTGGGCATGGCCCACCCTACTTTTTCGAGCGCCACTCGGTCACGCGCTTGATGATCTGTTCGGCGCGCTGGCGGATGGCGGTGAAGTTGCGGGCGATCATGTCTTCGGGGACGAACAGGCTGCGGACGAAGCCGCAGCCGGCGCACCCGGCCCGCAGGTAGTCGGCGACGTTGTCGGCGTCGACCCCGGCGGTGGGGAAGAGCCGGAGGTGAGGCAGCGGCCCGCGGATGGCGCGGATGAAGTCGACGCCGCCGTTGGGGGCGGGGAAGACCTTGACGAAATCGGCGCCGGCGCGGTGGGCGGTTTCCATTTCTGTCGGCGTGGAGGCCCCGGGAAACGACACGGCGTTGAGCAGTGTTGCCTCCGCAATCACGATGGCGTCGGTGACGGGCGAGACGATGAATCGCGCGCCGGCGTTGACCGCGTCGCGGGCGGCGTGGGTTGAGAGCACGGTGCCGGCCCCGACCAGCAGGTCCGGTTTGGCTGCGAACTCGGATACCAACTCGAGCGCCCCCGGAGTGGTCAGCGTGAATTCGACAACGCGGAATCCGCCGTCGACTGCGGCCTGCATGGCGTCCCGGGCAAGCTGCTGGTCATCGGTTCGAACGATAGCGCTGACGCGGTGGTGCAGGATTCGCTTGATGGTGTCTTCGTGATCCGTCCGGTTCATGCGGTGACTCCTCTGGGTTGGTTGCTGCTAGCGTCGGGTTCCGGTGGCGGGTCGTCAACACTCGCGGCGTGAAGAGCCAACGGTCCGCGCCAGCAACGTTCGTGCGCGTACGCGCGGACTGAGGCCCGCGGCTCGCTTGGACATCGGGCCACACTCTAAGCCTGCGGGGCATACAGTGAAAATCGATTCTGTAGCGGGAAACACCTGTGAGTTGCGTGAAAAGCCGATGGACGTATAGTGAGATATGGTGCCCGACACGGCGGTCGGGATCGCCGAGCCCATCGGATTGGCTCGGTTGCGGGTTCCTGCGGTCACGGCCGGGCCGGCCCAGGGTGCTGGGCGAGCGGAACCCGGGACCGGGCCCAACCGGCAGCGACGATGAAGACCCTCTCCGACAACCAGATCCTGGATGAGTTCTTTGCGAAGCTGATCCGGGCCTCCCAGCGGTGGCTGCTGTTGGACTACGACGGGACGCTGGCCCCGTTTCGTGTGGAGCGGGGTGCGGCGCGACCGTATGAGGAGGTTGTCGGCGTATTGGGTGAGCTCGTCGGCTGCCCGGAAACGCGCGTCGTGATCATCAGCGGGCGTGCGCTGGCGGATCTGATTCCGTTGCTCGACGGCATCCGACCGCTGCCGGAGCTTTGGGGCTCGCACGGCTGGGAGCGGCGGCGGCCTGATGGGACCGTGACGTGTGCGGCCGTCGCGGAGTCGGCGGCGCGGGGGCTGGCCGAGGCATGGACGTGGGCGAGGGACGCGGGGCTCGAGGACCGTTGCGAGCGGAAACCCGCGAGCGTCGCGTTCCATACGCGCGGCTTGGATGCGGGGGCACGGGCGGATCTGGAACGTCGCATCGAAAAGGAGTTGTTCCCGAGGGTGACGGACGGCGAGCTTGACTGGCACGGCTTCGACGGCGGCCTGGAGCTTCGGGCGCGCGGCATCGACAAGGGGTCGGCGGTCGGCACGCTCGTCGCGGAGTCTCCCGAGTCCACGGTGATCGTGTACGCCGGCGACGATCGGACGGATGAGGACGCGTTCCGCGCGCTGGGGACGCGCGGGCTTCGTATCCTGGTTCGGGACGAGTTCCGGGAGACGGAGGCCGACGTCTGGCTTCGGCCTCCGGACGAGTTGACCGCGTTTCTCATCCGCTGGCTAGACATTGTGAAAGGCACACCATGACTCCTGATACTCTGCAACTGGTCATCGCGTCGAATCGGCTCCCCTGCGCGCTGGTCAAGGAGGACGGGCTCTGGCGGGTCAAGCCGGGGTCGGGCGGGCTGGTGACGGCGATGGCGCCGGTGCTGCGCGACCGCGGCGGTGTATGGATCGGGTGGCCCGGGACGGTGAGCGAGGACGACGCGGACGTGGAGGGTATGCTCAGGGAAGAAGGGCTTCGTCTGGGCTACACGCTGCGGCCCGTCATGCTGTCGCACGATGAGCGCCACGCGTTCTACCATGGATTTGCGAACGAGATCATCTGGCCGCTGTTTCACAGTCTGGATGAACGGTGCAACTTCGACCCGAGCTACTGGGAAACCTATCGGGGAGTCAACGCCAAGTTCGCCGGGGTGATCGCGGAGAACGTCGGCGCGCACGGCTCGTACATCTGGGTCCACGACTATCATCTGATGCTGGTGGGCACGGCGTTGCGGGCGGCGGGGATCGACGCGAGCGTGGCGTTCTTTCTGCACACGCCGTTTCCGCCGGTGGACATTTTCCAGAAGCTGCCGTGGCGGTTCGACGTGCTCCGCGGACTGCTGGACTTCGATCTGATCGGATTTCAGACCTATCGGGACCGCGCCAACTTCGTGCGTTGCGTGCGGACGCTGCTGCCGGAGTGCCGGGTGCGCGGGCGCGGGCAGGTGCAGGCGCTTTCGACACCGGAGCGTGAGATTCGGATCGGGTCCTTTCCGATCAGCATCGACTATTCGGAGTTCGAGAAGGGGGCGAAGACGGACGAGCTGACGGCGTCGGTGCAGCAGCTTCGGCGGGAATACGGCGGCCGGAAGATCATCTTCGGCGTCGACCGGCTGGACTACACGAAGGGAGTTCCGTATCGGCTGAAGGCGTTCCGGCTGCTGCTCGAGCGTCACCCGGAGCTGCATCGCAAGATCAGCCTGGTTCAGGTGATCGTACCGAGTCGCACGGGGATTCAGGCGTACGAATCGTTGCGTGAGGAGATTGGCGAGCTGGTGGGGGAGATCAACGGGGCCTACACGCAGCCGGGATGGGTGCCGATCCACTACATCTACCGCTCGCTGAACCGGCCGGAGCTGCTGGCGTATTACCGCGCCGCCGACGTGGCGCTGGTGACGCCGCTCATCGACGGCATGAACCTGGTGGCGAAAGAGTATTGTGCGTGCAACATCGAGGAGCGGGGGGTCCTGGTGCTGAGCGAGTTCGCCGGTGCGGCGGCGGAGCTTCAGAAGGGCGCGGTGTTGGTAAACCCGTATGACATCGAGGGCGTGGCCGACGGCATCCAGCAGGCGCTGACGATGGCGCCGGAGGAGCGCCGCGACCGAATGCACCGGATCCGCCAGACCGTTCGCCGGCGGAACGTGTTCCATTGGCTCGACTCGTTTCTCAATGCCAGCATCGCCCGGCGGCTGGATGACTTTCCGCCCGTAGATCATTACGTTCCGAGCGAACGGCCGCGGGCCGCGGTCAGCATCAGGGCTCCGGCGGCCGGCGGTCTTGGGGAGGCCGACCCTCACCGAAGGCCGATGTCGCGCGAGGGCGGCTTGGCGCCGCCGGCTGCGCGGGGCGCGGATCATACGATTCTCCCCAGCGGCGTCTGACGACGTGACCCGCGTGCCGGCGCGGGTGCGGAAGCGGGTTCGGAATCCAAGCAACGGCAGGGGCAATGGCATACGATGGCGGGCATCAACACCATGGAACGGGCGGCGCGGAAACGGGCAACTGTGAGAGGGCGAACCGGCCCCGGGCCGGCGCGGGTGGTGATCGAGGGCGTCACGCCGCAGATCGACGCCGGCCGGCACCCTATCAAGCGCATTGTCGGGGACACCGTTTCGGTCGAGGCGGACGTGTACAAGGACGGGCACGATCTGTTGGCGGCGCGGGTGTGCTTTCGTCCCGTGGAGGAACGCGCCTGGCGGCATGCCGCGATGCGTTACGACTACAATGAGGACAGGTGGTTGGGCTCGTTCATTCCCGATCGGATCGGCAGGTGGGTGTACACGGTCGAGGCGTGGACGGACGTGATCGGATCGTGGCGCAGCGACCTGCAAAAGAAGGCGGACGCCGGCGCCGACGTGGTCGAGCATCTTGCGGAGGGGATCGCCTTGATCGAGGCGGCCCTGCGCGAGGCAAAGGGGCCGACGCGCGACTCGCTGCGGATGAGCCTCGACGCGATGAAGGACGGGCGGCTCAGCATCGATGACCGGCTGCGCACGGCGCTGTCGCCGACGATCGGGAACCTGCTGAGCGGGCACGTCGACGCCGCTTCACTCACCCGTTTCGATCACGAGCTTCAGGTCGTTGTCGACCGGAGGGCGGCCGGCTTCGCGGCGTGGTACGAGATGTTCCCGCGGTCGCAAGGCGAGGATCCCGTGGGCCACGGCACGTTTGCCGACGCGGCGCGACGCTTGCCGGAGCTTGCCGAGCTGGGATTCGACGTGATCTACCTCGCGCCGATCCATCCGATCGGGCACACGAACCGGAAGGGGCCGAACAACGCCTTGGAGGCGGGGCCCGACGATCCGGGCAGCCCGTGGGCCATCGGGAGCGAGCACGGCGGGCACACGGCGATCGAGCCACGGCTCGGGACGATCGATGATTTCGTGGCGTTCGTGGAGGAGGCCCGGTCGTTGGGGATGGAGGTGGCGCTGGACTACGCGTTGCAGTGTTCTCCGGACCATCCCTGGGCGAAGGAACATCCGGAGTGGTTCTTCGTCCGGCCCGACGGGTCGATCAAGTACGCGGAGAATCCTCCCAAGAAGTACGAGGACATCTACCCGCTCAACTTCTGGTGCGATGATTACGAGGCGCTGTGGAATGAGTGCAAGGAGGTGTTCCTGTACTGGATGGACAAGGGCGTTCGGATCTTCCGGGTGGACAACCCGCACACCAAGCCGCTCTCCTTCTGGGAGTGGGTGATTCGTGAGATCCAGACGGAGCACCCGGATGTCATCTTCCTGTCCGAGGCGTTCACGCGGCCGAAGCGGATGAAGGGACTGGCCAAGCTGGGATTCACCCAGTCGTACACGTATTTCACGTGGCGGAACAGTGCGGCGGAGCTTCGTGAGTATCTGACCGAGCTGACGACCACAGAGATGGCGGAGTATTTCCGCCCCAATCTCTTCGTCAACACACCGGATATTCTCCACGAGTTCCTCCAGAAAGGCGGCCGGCCGGCATTCCGCATTCGGCTCACACTTGCCGCGACGCTCTCGCCTCTTTATGGAATGTACAGCGGATTCGAGTTGTGCGAGAACGTGGCCAGGGATTCCGGCGGCGAGGAATACCTCGATTCCGAGAAATACCAGGTGCGGGTTCGCGACTGGAGCGCGCCGGGCCACATCAAAGAGGACGTATCGCTTCTGAACCGTATCCGCCGGGAGTGCGCCGCCCTTGGGACGCTGACGAACCTCACGTTCCACGTCTCGGAGAACGACCACATCCTGTTTTACCGGAAGACTGCGCCGGGCGAGGATATCCTCGTGGCGGTGAATTGCGATCCGCACCGGGCGCACGACACGATAGTGCACGTGCCGGTCGCCGAGATGGGACTGGCCCCGGACGAGCCGTACACGGTTCATGACCTGTTGACCGGCGACCGGTACTACTGGCGCGGGGCGCGGAACTTCGTTCGGCTCGACCCGGCGCATCAGGTTGCGCACGTGTTGCGCGTGGAGAGGGGGGGCAAATAGGACGAATGCCACTGGACGACGACGCCCTCTGGTACAAGGACGCGGTCATCTACGAACTGCACGTGCGTGCGTTCTATGACAGCGACGGCGACGGCATCGGGGACTTCGCCGGACTGGCCGAGCGGCTCGACTACTTGCAGGACCTGGGGGTGACCGCGTTGTGGCTCCTGCCGTTCTATCCGTCGCCGTTGCGCGACGACGGGTATGACATTGCCGACTACCGGAACGTGCATTCCCATTACGGCACACTGCGGTCGTTTCGCACATTCCTCCAGGCGGCGCACGATCGCGGGTTGCGGGTGATCACCGAGCTGGTCCTGAACCACACCTCCGACCAGCATCCGTGGTTCCAGGCGGCGCGGACGGCACCGCCGGACTCCGCGGCGCGCGATTACTACGTCTGGAGTGACAATCCGGAGAGATACAAAGAGGCCCGGATCATCTTCAAGGATTTCGAGGGGTCGAACTGGTCCTGGGATCCGGTGGCGAAGGCCTACTTCTGGCACCGGTTCTACTCCCACCAGCCGGACCTGAACTTCGACAATCCGACCGTCTATGCGGAACTGGTGAAGGTGGTCAACTTTTGGCTGCGCATGGGGGTCGACGGGCTGCGGCTGGACGCGGTTCCCTACCTGCACGAGCGTGAGGGCACGAGCTGCGAGAACCTGCCCGAGACGCACGCCGTTCTCAAGGAACTTCGGCGACACGTGGACGCCAGGTTCACAAACCGGATGCTGCTGGCCGAGGCCAACCAGTGGCCCGAGGATGCCATCGCCTACCTGGGGGACGGTGACGAATGTCACATGGCGTTCCACTTTCCGCTGATGCCGCGGATGTTCATGGCGTTGAGCATGGAGGACCGCTTCCCGATCATCGACATCCTCAAGCAGACGCCGCCGATCCCGGAGACGGCGCAGTGGGCGATGTTCCTGCGGAATCACGACGAGTTGACGCTGGAGATGGTGACCGACGAGGAACGGGACTACATGTACCGCGCCTACGGATATGAGCGTCAGATGCGGATCAACCTGGGGATCCGCCGCCGCCTGGCACCGCTCCTCGGCAACAACCGGCGGAAGATCGAGCTGATGAACTCGCTGCTCTTCTCGCTCTCCGGGACGCCGGTGGTGTACTACGGCGACGAGATCGGCATGGGGGACAACGCGTTTCTGGGAGACCGCAACGGGGTGCGCACGCCGCTGCATTGGAGCCCGGACCGCAACGCGGGCTTCTCGCGTGCCAACCCGCACCGGCTTTACCTGCCGGTGATCATCGACCCCGAGTACCACTACGAGGCGATCAACATCGAGACGCAGCGGAGCAACCCACAGTCGCTTCTGTGGTGGATGAAGCGGCTGATCGCCCACCGCAAGCGCTACGCCGCACTTCGCCGCGGCAGCCTCGAATTCCTCTACCCCGAGAACCGGCACGTTCTGGTCTATCTGCGCCGCTATCAGGATGAGCGCATCCTGGTCGTGGCCAACCTCTCGCGGTTCGTGCAGTGCGTCGAGCTGAACCTGAGCGAGTTCCGCGGCATGATCCCCGTCGAGGTGTTCGGGCATACGGAGTTCCCGGCGATCGGCGAGCTGCCCTACTTCCTCACGCTCGGGCCTCACGCCTTCTACTGGTTTTCGCTGGAGCCGGCTCGGAGGGGCGAGGTCACGGGTGAGCCCTCGGAGCGGCGCCTGCCCGAGCTGGCCGTGACGGGCCAGTGGAACGAGGTGTTCCGCAGTGAGCGCGTCGCGCGGCTCGAAGGCGTGTTACAGGAGTTTTTGCCGCGGCGACGCTGGTTCGCAAGCAAGAACCGGACGATCGCCAAGCTGAGCCTTGCGGAGCTCATCACGGTTGCGGTGGAACCCTGCGACGCCTACATCGCGCTGCTGCGGGCGGAGTACACGCGGGGCAGCGCCGAGCTGTACGTCCTGCCGATCATGTGGGCCGGCGGCGGGGACGGCGATCGCATCCAGGAATGGCATCCGAATCACCTCATCGCCAGGGTCACCGCCGACTCGCGGAACGGAAAGCAGAGCGGCGTGCTCTACGACGCCACCGTCAGCCCGAAGTTCTGCGAGGCGCTGCTGGCCCTGATGGTGCGCGGCCGGCGGGCCCGCGGCCGCTGCGGTGAGATCACCGGCACGCGCGGCAACGCGCTGCGCCGATTCATCGAGGATCCGCATTCACTTCCCGGCGCGTCGCTGCTGTCGGCCGATCAGAGCAACAGCTCCATCCTGTACGGAGAACAACTGATTCTCAAGCTCTTCCGGCGCATTGACGAGGGGCTCAACCCGGACCTGGAGATCGGTCGGTTCCTCACCGACGTGGCCCGTTTCGACCACGCGCCGCCGGTGGCGGGGGCCCTGGAGTACGTGCCGGCGCGTGGCGAACAATGGACGCTCGGAATCCTCCAGGGGTTCGTGCCCAACGAGGGCAACGCATGGAAGTACACGCTCGATCACCTGCGGAGTTACTTCGATCGCGTGGTGTCGGGTGAATGGTCTCAGCGGAATCCGGAACTGCCCGCGGGCCAGCCATGGGAACTGCTCGGAGCCGACCTTCCGGCGGTGGCGGGTGAGCTGATCGAGCTGTACCTCGAATCGGCGGGCCTGCTCGGGACCCGGACTGCGGAACTGCACGCCGCACTGGCGTCGGCCACGTCGGACCCCGGACTGCGGCCCGAGCCGTTCGCACCGCTGGATCAGCGCTCGCTCTATCAATCCATGCGCAACCTCGCCGCCCAGGTCCTGGAGCCGTTGAGCAAGGCGAGCAGCGGCTTTCCGGAGACGGAGCAGGCCCTGGCGCGGAAGGTCCTCGACGGCGAGTCGGAGATCCTCCGCCGGTTCCGTGCGATCCTGGGGCAACGCCTGACCGCCTTGCGCATTCGCTGCCACGGCGACTATCACCTCGGCCAGGTTCTGTACACGGGCAACGACTTCACCATCATCGACTTCGAGGGCGAGCCGGCCCGATCCATCGGCGAGCGGAGACTGAAGCGTTCGGCCCTGCGCGACGTGGCCGGCATGCTCCGCTCGTTCCACTACGCCGGCGAGACGGCGTTGTCGGACGCGATTCACGACGGGACCATCGCCGCGGGCGACGTCGAGCAGGCCGAGCGCCTGGTCCGCTTCTGGTACACGTGGGTATCGGTTGCGTTCCTCAAGGGCTACCTCCGCCGCGGCGCGGGGTCGGCGTTTGTGCCCTCGGTACCGGAAGAGACCGCCGCGTTGCTCGACGTCCATTTGCTCGAAAAGGCGTTGTACGAAGTCAACTACGAGATGAACAACCGGCCCCAATGGGTTCGTATTCCGCTACGAGGGATTGTTCAGTTGCTCGAGCCGCCCGGAGGCGCGCGATGACGGCGCCATGGTCCTTGGGCCGGGGGGCCACGTTGGTGGGCGAGAGCGCGGCGCGCTTCGAGGTGTGGGCGCCGCACGCCGCTCGGGTGGCTTTGCAGCTTGGTGGCGCGGGCCGCGTGAATCGGTATGACCTGGAGGAAACGGATCGCGGTGTTTTCCAGGGAGTCATCGAGGAGATCGCGCCGGGCACGACGTACCGTTTCACCCTCGACGACAACGGATCGTTCCCTGATCCCGTGAGCCGCTGGCAGCCCGACGGCGTCGCCGGTCCGTCGGCCGTCGTCGCCCCGGACGCCTTCGAATGGTTGGACTCGAGCTGGACGGGACCGCCGCTGGCAGAGTACGTCATCTACGAGGTTCATGTCGGTACGGCGACGCGCGGGGGGACGTTCGATGCTCTGGCGGAGCGGCTCGACTACCTCCGCGACCTGGGAATTACCGCGGTCGAGCTGATGCCCGTCGCACAATTTCCCGGCAGCCGCAATTGGGGCTATGACGGCGTGTTCCCCTACGCACCACAGAACACGTACGGCGGGCCGGAAGGGCTCCGCCGGTTTGTGGACCGCGCGCACGACGCCGGTCTGGCCGTGATCCTCGACGTCGTCCACAACCACGTCGGTCCGGAAGGCAGCGTGTTGCAGCACTTCGGGCCGTACCTCACGGACCGCTATCGAACGCCGTGGGGCAAGGCGATCAACTTCGACGGCCCGGACAGCGACGAGGTGCGCCGGTATTTCATCGACAACGCCCTGTATTGGGTGACGGAGTATCATATCGACGCCCTTCGGTTGGACGCCGTGCATGCGATCTGCGACTTCAGTGCGATCAACATCCTGGAAGAGCTGGCGACGGCGGTGCGGGCGCAGGCCGCACGGTTGGGCCGGACCGTGCACGTGGTGGCCGAGAGCGACCTGAACGATCCGCGACTGACCCGACGCCGGTCGCGCGGCGGGTACGAGCTGGACGGACAGTGGAACGACGACTTCCATCACGCCGTGCACGCGGCGCTGACCGGTGAGCGGGCCGGCTACTACGCGGACTTCGACGGGGTAGCTTCGATCACAAAGGCCATGACCGATCGGTTCGTGCTCGACGGCGCTTACTCGATCTTCCGCCGCAGGCGCCACGGGGCGCCGGCCCGCGACCTTTCGCCGGATCGACTCGTGGCTTTCGTCCAGAACCACGACCAGGTCGGCAACCGGGCGCTCGGTGAGCGCCTCTCGACGCTGGTGTCGTTCGAACGGCAGAAACTCGCGGCCTGCCTGCTCCTGCTCTCGCCGTATGTGCCGCTGCTGTTCATGGGTGAGGAGTACGGTGAGGTGCGCCCCTTTCAATACTTCGTCAGCCTTGCGGATTCCCGGCTGGTCGAGGCGGTCCGCCGCGGACGGAAGGCGGAGTTCAGGGCGTTCGACTGGGTTGGCGACATTCCCGATCCGCAGGCGGAGGAGACGTTCGCCCGGTCACGGCCGGCATTGGATGCGCCGCGGAGTGAAGAGCAATCGGCCGTTGAACGGCTCTATCGCGATCTGCTGCGATTGCGGCGCGAGCACCCAGCGTCACGGCCCGGCGCGGCAGAGGTCCGGGCGCAGTGCGATGGCGATCGCGGATGGCTCGCCTGGACCCTGTGGCACCCGACCGGCCGGGGGCTTGGGGTGGCGGTCAACCTCGCCTCGGAAGCCCAGGGCGTCGGGTGGCCGTCGGCGGCTGGTCGGTGGTGGCGGTTGTTGTCGACCGCGGACCCGAGCTACGGAGGGCGCCAGCGAGCATGCCCGGGGTCGCCATTTGAGGGTCAAGGGGCGGCGGCTGAGGCGCTCGTTGCGGGCGAGAGCGCTCTTGTCGTCGCGATGGAGGTCGCCTGATGCGCGTCTGGCCCGGTGCATCGTATCCTCTGGGCGCTACCTGGAACGGTGAGGGCGTGAACTTCGCCCTGTTCTCCGAGAACGCGACCGGCGTCGAGCTGTGCCTGTTCGAGAACCCAACCGACGCGGTGGAGAAGGTACGGATCGAGATGCGTGAGCGGACCGGCATGGTGTGGCACGCGTACCTTCCGGACGCACGGCCGGGCCAGCTTTACGGCTACCGCGTGCACGGACCCTACGAGCCGAAGCACGGCCACCGCTTCAACCCGCACAAGCTCCTTCTGGACCCCTATGCCAAGGCCATCGGCGGTACGATCGAGTGGGACGACGCGATGTACGGCTACGCGATCGGCGACCCGTCCGAGGACCTGTCGTTCGATGAGCGCAACAGCGCCGGTTTTCTCCCCAAGTCCGTGGTGATCGATTCCGCGTTCACGTGGGACGACGATCGGCCGCCGGAGGTGCCGTGGAACCGGACGGTCATCTATGAGTGTCACGTCAGGGGCCTGACCAAGCTTCATCCGGAGGTGCCTGAGGAGCTTCGCGGTACGTACCTGGGCCTGGTGTCGGACCCGGTTCTCGACCACCTGGTGAAGCTCGGGGTCACCGCGGTCGAGCTGATGCCCGTGCACCAGTTCCTCGCCGACCGGCGGCTGGTCGAGCACGGCCTGACGAACTACTGGGGCTACAACACCGTCGGCTTCTTCGCGCCCGACGTGCGTTACGCCACGGGCGTGATGGGCCAGCAGGTCAACGAGTTCAAGTCCATGGTCAAGACCCTGCATCGCGCCGGGATCGAGGTGATCCTGGACGTGGTCTACAACCACACCGGCGAAGGCAACCACCTGGGTCCGACGATCTGCCTCCGCGGGATTGACAACGCTGCCTACTATCGAATCTCGCCGGATAATCCGCGGCACTACACCGACTTCACCGGGTGCGGCAACAGCCTGAACATGCGGCATCCGCGAACGCTCCAGCTCATCATGGACAGCCTTCGGTACTGGGTGCGCGAGATGCACGTGGATGGGTTCCGCTTCGATCTCGCCCCGACCCTGGCCCGTGAGTTGCACGAGGTGGACCGGCTAAGCCGCTTCTTCGCGATGATCCAGCAGGACCCGGCTCTGGCTCGCGTCAAGCTGATCGCCGAACCGTGGGACCTGGGGGAGGGCGGCTACCAGGTGGGCAACTTCCCGGCCGGGTGGGCCGAATGGAACGGCAAGTATCGCGACACGATCCGCCGATTCTGGCGGGGCGACGAGGCGCAGGTGGCGGAGCTCGGCTATCGCCTCTCCGGCAGCAGCGACCTGTACGAGGCCCGCGACCGCGCGCCCCACGCCAGCATCAACTTCGTGACCTGCCACGACGGCTTCACCCTGCGCGATCTGGTCAGCTACGAGCACAAGCACAACGAGGCCAACGCGGAGGAGAACCGCGACGGCTGCGACCACAACCACAGCCGCAACTGGGGGGCGGAGGGCCCGACGGAGTCGCTCGAGATCAATCGGGTCCGGGAACAGATCCAGCGCAGCGTCCTCGCGACGCTGGCGTTCTCGCAGGGCGTCCCGATGATCTGTGCCGGGGACGAGATCGGGCGGACGCAGCACGGCAACAACAACGCCTACTGCCAGGACAACGAAATCTCGTGGATCGACTGGAACCTGACCCCGGGGCAGCAGGAGCTGCTCGACTTCACGGTCGGCGCATTCGCCCTGCTGCGGCAGAACCCGATCCTGCGTCGGCGGAGCTTCTTTACCGGGCGGCCGATCTCCGCCGGCGTCAAGGACATCACCTGGGTCCGCCAGGACGGCGCGGAGATGACGGAGTCCGACTGGCACCGCGGCGATCGCCGCATGCTCGGCATGCTGATCCACGGTCGCGCGACCGACGAAGTGGATGAGCGAGGGAGGCTTCTGGTGGGAGACACGCTCCTGATGCTGATGAACGCCGCGGACAACGGCGTCGACGTCCGGCTTCCCCAGCTTCCGGAGCGCGGGTACTGGCAGGAACTCGTGAACACCATCGGGCGGGAGGCACGCAACATCCGCACCAAGACGATTCGTCTGGCCGCCCATTCGTTGATCTTGCTTGGCTATAGGGAGGTATCGTGAGCAGCCGGACGAAGAACCGACTCGGAAAACGTGAACTGCTGCAAGGCGTCAGCGCGCAGGAGCTCAACCGCCTGCTGGCCGGTGACCACACCGACCCGCACCGCATACTCGGTGCCCACGAAGTCCGCGTCGGCAGCGAGACCTGCACCGTCGTCCGTGCTTATCATCCGGACGCAGTGAGCGCGGACTGTCTCGTCGGCAACGGCACCGTGAAGCTGGAGCCCGTCGCCGACGGCGGGGCGTTCGCCGGGGTGATCGACGTCGATGCCCGCCCGCCCGTCTATCGGCTGCGCTTCCGTTTCCGCGACGGCAGCACCTGGGAGCGCGAGGACCCGTACCGCTTCTGGCCGACGCTCGGCGAGGTGGATCTGCACCTGTTCAACGAGGGCACCCACCGCCGACTGTGGCAATGCCTCGGGGCGAACCCGCGGCGCGTGGACGGCGTCGACGGGGTGTCCTTCGCGGTCTGGGCGCCAAACGCCCGGCGCGTCAGCGTGATCGGAGATTTCTGCGGTTGGGACGGGCGCCGGCTTCCCATGCGGCAGCTCGGCTCCTCCGGCGTGTTCGAGCTGTTCGTGCCGGAGCTCGAGGCGGGCGTCCTGTACAAGTACGAGATCAAGGTCGACAACGGCGACCTGCGGGTCAAGACCGACCCGTTCGCCGTGTCCATGGAGCACCCGCCGGGCACGGCCTCACGCGTTTATGCGTCGCGGTACGAATGGTCCGACGACTCGTGGATGCGGCGCCGGCCCGACCGCCGGCTCACTTCCGAGCCGGTGGCGGTTTATGAGGTGCACCTCGGCTCCTGGGCCCGGGTGCCGGAAGAAGGCCATAGGCCCCTGACTTATCGAGAAATCGCGCCGCGCCTCATCGAGCACGTCAAGCGGTTCGGCTTCACCCACGTCGAGCTGCTGCCCATCGCGGAGCATCCGTTTACCGGATCGTGGGGCTATCAGGTAAGCGGGTACTATGCGCCGACGTCGCGGTACGGCACGCCGGACGACTTCCGGTACTTCGTCGATCTGTGCCATCAAAACGACATCGGCGTCATCCTCGACTGGGTGCCCGCCCATTTCCCCAAGGACGACTTCGCCCTCCGCCGGTTCGACGGCACCGCCCTTTTCGAGCATGATGACCCCCGGCTCGGAGAGCACCCCGACTGGGGCACGCTGGTTTTCAATTACGGCCGCGCCGAGGTTCGCAACTTCCTGATCGCCAACGCGCTCTACTGGTTCAACGAGTTCCACATCGACGGCCTGCGCGTCGACGCCGTCGCCTCAATGCTCTACCTCGACTACAGCCGCGAACCGGGGCAGTGGTTGCCGAACCGCTACGGCGGAAGGGAGAACCTGGATGCCCTCGACTTCCTGCACTCCTTGCACCGGGCCATTCCCGACGAAGCCCCCGGCTGTTTCACCGTCGCCGAGGAGTCGACCGCCTGGCCACTCGTCACCCGTCCGCCGTCCGAGGGCGGCCTGGGCTTCACCTTCAAGTGGAACATGGGCTGGATGCACGACACCCTGGCCTACTTCTCCAAGGACCCCGTGCATCGACGCTTTCACCACGACCAGCTCACCTTCGCCATGCTCTACGAGTACCACGAACGCTTCCTCATGCCCCTGTCGCACGACGAGGTCGTGCACGGTAAGGGGTCGCTGCTGGGAAAGATGCCCGGCGATCACTGGCAGAAGCTCGCGAATCTCCGCCTGTTGCTGTCGTATCAATACACCCGGCCCGGCAAGAAGCTGCTGTTCATGGGGACGGAGCTGGCCCCCTATTCCGAATGGAACCACGATGCCAGCCTCGACTGGCACCTGACCGAAGACCCGACGCGGCGCGCACTCGGGCTGTTCCTCGAGGACCTTGGCCGCCTCTACCGCGGGTCGCCCAGTCTGTGGCGCTGCGACGCCGATCCGCTGGGGTTCACGTGGATTGATTGCTCCGACCGCGGCAACTCGGTGGTTTCCTACTGGCGCAGCGACGGACAGAAGGGCCTGATCGTGGTCTTGAACCTGACGCCGGTTCCGCGCGACAACTACCGCATCGGCGCGCCGGTTGCGGGCCGGTATCTCGAGCGTTTTTGTAGCGACGACAAGAAGTACGGCGGCAGCGACGTCGAGACCTACACGCAGGTCTTCACGGATCCGGTTGCGTTTCACGGGTATGCGCAGTCGCTGGCCCTGCGGCTTCCGCCGCTGGGAGCCGTTGTCCTCGAGCCCGTGTCGTGAGCGGCGCCGCCCGTCCGCATCTGCGCACGCTGGCCGACGCCGCCGGGATCCTCCCCGAGTACTTCGACGCCGTGACCGGCGAGCGCCGCATCACCTCCGACACGACCTACGAGGCCATCCTCGCTGCGATCGGCTACGACGCTTCCTCCGAGGACCTGGCCGAGGCGACATGGCAGGATCTCGAGCGCGAGCGCGACGCCGCCGTGCTTTCACCGGTGGCCGTGTTCGCCCGTAGACCGGGGCGGCCAACCTGCATTCGCTTTACACCGCCGGAAGGCTTACGCGGCACCAGCGAACCGATCTCATGCCGGTTGAGCGTTGTCGCGGAGGACGGGAGCTCGTGCACATTCGAGGGCACGGTGTCTGCGTCGGACCCGAAAGTCGCTTGTCCGCCGGAACTGGGCTTGGGTTATCACCACGCTCGGTTGGAGTTGCGATCGGGCTCACACGAATGGAGCGGCCAGCAGAGGCTGATCATCGTTCCCCGCCGTTGCTACACCGCGCGTCATGCGCTGGGCCCGCGCCGCGCTGCCGGACTCTGCGCCAACCTGTACACGGTCCGCTCGACGAACAACTGGGGCGTGGGTGACTTTGCAGATCTCGCTGAACTGTGTGAATGGTCCGGCCGCTCCGCGCTCCAGTTCGTCGGCGTGAACCCCCTGCACGCGCTTCGCAATGAAGGCTGCGATGTCAGTCCGTACAGCCCGGTGAGCCGCCTGTTCCACAACCCCATTTACCTCGACGTGACGGCGGTGCCGGAGCTCACCGACTCAGACCAGGCCCGCCGCCTCATGGCTGACGCCGGCTTCAACCATACGCTGAGCGAGGTGCGTTCGAGCGACCACGTCGAGTATGCCCGGGTCATGGCGCTGAAGGAATCCGTGCTGCGGCCGCTCTTTGCCGTATTCAAGTTTCGTCATCTCCCGGGGAACACCGAACGTGGCCGCCGGTTCGGCGCCTTCACCCGCAGCCGCGGCCCCACGCTCGACAAGTTCGCCGCGTTCCAAGCCCTCAGTCGGGAGATGGTCCAGCGCGGACACGAACCCGACTGGCATGCCTGGCCCGCCGAGTTCCGCGATCCGCGATCGGACAGCGTCGAGTCCTTCTGCCGGGTCAACGCCGACGAACTCGACTACCACCGCTTCCTCCAGTTCGAGCTGGATCGTCAACTCGGCTCGGTGGCGGCCGCCGCGTCGCAGCGCCGCATGTGCATCGGTTTGTATCAGGATCTGGCGCTCGGCTCGGCCCGAGGCGGCAGCGACGCATGGTCCAACCCGGGCCTGTTCGTCGACGATGTCAACCTCGGTGCCCCGCCCGACGACTACGCCCGAGGAGGGCAGGACTGGAGCTTCCCGCCACTGAATCCGCACCGCCTGCGGCAGGATGCCTACGGCTACTGGCGGGCGTTGGTGAGCCGCGCGATGTTGCACGGCGGCGCGCTTCGCGTCGATCACGCGATGGGCGTGCTTCGGCAGTTCTGGGTACCGCGCGGGATGTCGGCCGCCAACGGGGCGTACGTTCGCTTTCCGCATGAGGACCTACTCGGCATCCTCGCCCTGGAAAGCCGCCGCCACCGCGCGTTGGTCATCGGCGAGGACCTCGGAACCGTTCCCGAAGGCTTCTCGGCGCTGCTGGCCCGCTGGGGAATCCTCTCCTGCCGTGTCATGTACTTCCAGCGTGACGACCACGGAGCTTTCGTCCCGCCAAACCACTATCCGCGCCGGGCCCTGGTGACGGTCAATACGCACGACCACGTCCCGCTTGCGGGGTTTTTTAGCGGCGACGATCTGGACCTGCGGCGCCGGGTCGGGGATCTCGCCACCGACGAGGATCTCGCCGCTGCGCTGGCCCGCCGGAACGAAGAACGGCAGGCCCTGGTTGCGCGGCTCGTGGCCGAGCAACTCCTGCACGACCGCGCCGGCGCCGACTCGTATGACACTCTTCGCTCGGCCGTGCATGCCTTCCTCTCCCGCACCCCGGCGCGCCTGGTCGGAATCATGCTCGATGATCTGGCCGCCGAGCGCGAACCGGTCAACCTGCCCGGCGTGGGCATGGACCGCTTCGCGAGTTGGTCGCGCAGGATGTCGCGGACGTTGGAAGAGCTGATGGCCGACCCGGCGGTCGCGGGAGTCCTGACCGAGGTCCGCACGCAATTGGAAACCGGATCGTGCCGGGAATCCTAGCGACGCACCGTTTGCAGCTTCACCACGGCTTCGGATTCGCCGGCGCCGGCTTCGACGATGGTCTCGAGCCGTTCATCCATGCGCGCTTCGCAGATCCCGACTTCTATTCCGAATTCACACAATTGACGAACCGCATCGCTCGGGCGGGATTCCGGAATGCACTTACGCGGACGCTGCTGCACCTCACACGGCCGGGCGTGCCGGCCATCTGCCAGGGTGATGAAATGCGGAACTTCACCCCGGTTGACCCCGACAACCGCAGGCCGGCGGCTTACGGGCTCCGAATGCGCGCCTTGGAGTCTTTGCAAACTCCCTGTCGGGCCTCGGCGTGCCGCTGCACGGCGCCAGCCGCGTGGGTACGGCGGCCGCCATACTCGGTTCGCTCATGAACGCCCCCGTTGATCCCGCCCATCTGTCCCGGCTCTACGGGCGCGTTCGGCCACCGGGTTTCTGGGGGCATGCGCACGGCCGGGCGCGACTGGTCCGCGGCCTGATCGGACTCATCGCCGCGTCGGGTACACTGTTCTGTTCCCTCGTGGGGCTGGGGACGGCGATTATCGGCGTCGCGGCTCCGGCCTTCCTGCCCCATCTGGGGCTCCGGGTCGGTGTGAATCTTATCCTTGGGCTGGCGCGGGTCCCTTTTTGGTGGGATCGGCGAAAAAAACGGAGCAGACCCGCGACTGATAAGGCATCCGTGCCAATGATTGGCCGGGTCAGGGCGTGGCACTGCGCCGCGCCAGTGTCGCCGGGCGGCTGATCGACTGAGCCGCAACGTAGCCGGCTCCAACAGGGTCCGACATGAACGAAGTTCCGATAGCAGCCATTGGGCGTGACCGGATCGAGGCCGCAGTCGGCAGCGAGCGCATGCGCAAGCTCGAGGAGCACGCCGAGTCCGCCCGCCGACTCTTCAACGGCCGTGTGATCTGGAACATCAACTCCACCGCCCGCGGCGGCGGAGTCGCCGAGATGCTCCAGCCGCTGATCGGATACGCCCGCGGCCTCGGCGTCGACGTGCGCTGGGTCGTGGTCGAGGGTGACCCCGAGTTCTTTGCCGTCACCAAGCGCATTCATAACCACCTGCATGGGCATCCCGGCGACGGCGGGCCGCTCGGCGACCACGAACGAAACCGGTACGAAGACACGCTCTCGCGCAACATGCAGGAGCTTGCCGGCGTCATCCGTCCCGGCGACATCGCCGTGTGTCACGACCCGCAGACCGCCGGGCTGATTCCGGAACTCAAGAAGAAGGACGTACTGACCGTGTGGCGATGCCACGTCGGCCACGATCACCCCAACGAGTACGTGCATCGTACCTGGGACTTCCTGCTTCCCTACGTCTCTCAGGCCGACCGGTATGTCTTCACCCGCAAGACCTTCATTCCCAAGCAGCTCGACAACGGAAATGCCGTCATCGTGCCGCCGTCCATCGACCCGCTCTCACCCAAGAACCAGCCCATGAAGCCGGAAGTGGCCCGGTCGATACTCACCTTCACCGGATTGCTCGAGGGCCGGGACCTCGAAGCTGACCCGGTGTTCGAGCGTGAAGACGGGTCGAAAAGCCGGGTGGTGCACTGTGCCGACGTCATCCACCTTGGGCGCGCTCCGGCGCCGGAGCGGCGGATGGTCGTGCAGGTCTCTCGCTGGGATCGGTTGAAGGACCCCATCGGCGTGCTGGAGGGCTTCGCGGACTACCTGGCCCGGGATTCCGCGTCGCTGGTTCTCGCCGGGCCGAACGTCTCCGCCGTCGCCGACGATCCCGAGGGCGGCGCCATGCTCGACCAAGTCTTCGTCGCCTGGCGTGAGTTGCCCCACGAGGTGCGCAAGCACATCCACATCGTCTGCCTGCCCATGACGGACCGCGAGGAGAACGCCGCGATCGTCAACGCCCTTCAGCGACACGCGACGGTGATCGTCCAGAAGAGCTTGTTCGAGGGGTTCGGCCTGACCGTGACCGAGGCCATGTGGAAGGGCCGCCCCGTCATCGCCAGCGCCGTCGGAGGCATACAGGACCAGATCGTCGACGGCGAGCACGGGCTGCTGGTCAAGGACCCGGCCGACCTGCACGAGTTCGCCCATTTGGTTCAACGGCTCCTCGACGACGACGACCTCGCCCGGAAGCTCGGCGAAAACGCCCGCGCCCGCGTCGAAGAGCAGTTCCTCTTCACCCGCCACCTCTTCCAGTACTTCGAGCTCCTCCGCGACATGCTGAGCTGATTCTGACCTCGCCAGCCGCGGAATTCAGTGCGCGCGGGCTCTTGGGGTCAACGATCGCTCGAACGCCGTCATTGCACTGGCGAAGTGCGCTGGTGTGAGGACCCCTTCTCGCGCCCGCCCCCGCGGGAATCCCTTCTCGCGGCCGTGTGACGGCCGGTCCGCCGCGAACAAACGCTGCGACGTGACTCCCATCGGGGTTCCGCGCTCGCTGGCCGCTTGTCCCGGGTACGACATTGAATCCTCCGCCGATGCCGGATAACGTGGCTCCGTTCACCGGCGTACCGCCCCCGCAGCGCCGGAATCGGAGGGTAAGCCATGCGCATCCAGCAAAGCTCGCTCGAATGGGTCGTTTTCCTGCTCACACTGTCCTCGATCGCCGGCGCACAGCCAACCTCGGCGGACCCCGCGCCGAGCTCCGCCGGCGCTTGCCCTGGCGACGGCGACTGCTGCCAGCCCAACGGCACTCCTGGCTGCGATGACTTCGCCTGCTGCGACCTTGTATGCGCACTCGTCCCGTCCTGCTGTGACATCGGCTGGGACCAGGAGTGCGCCGACCTCGCGATCGGCGCATGCAGCCCCGACGCCTGTGCCGGCCAGGCCTGCCCCGGCGACGGCGAATGCTGCGTCCAGAACGGAAGTCCCGGATGTCACGACATCAACTGCTGCAACCTGGTCTGTGGCAGCGACCCCTACTGCTGTGACACCGAGTGGGATTCCACCTGCGCCAACATGGCCCGCGAACTTTGCAGCGACATCTGTGAGCCGCCCGTGCGCTGCCCCGGCGACGGCGACTGCTGCCGCGACACCGACAGTCCCGGTTGCGCCGATGTTGAATGCTGCGAGCTGGTCTGTGACGAAGACGAGTTCTGCTGCACCGGCGAATGGGACGAGCTCTGCGCCCGCAAGGCCAACGCCATGTGCGGCGACGGCACCGGCGGCTTCTGTTCATGGTGTCCCGACGAAGGTGACTGCTGTGCGGGGCACGGGTCGCCCGGCTGCGACAAGGCCGCGTGCTGCGAAGCGGTCTGCGCGATGCAGGATGCATGTTGCACGCGGTTCTGGACCGGAACCTGTGCCGATCTTGCCGCCACCCTGTGCGCGGACACGGCCTGTGACTGTTCGACTTTCGGTGACCTCTACCCTGATGAGCGGTTCGACCTGCGTGACGCGTCGGGCCTGTTCAACTGTTTCACCGGCCCGGGCGGCCCACCTATAGCCTCGGACTGCGCCTGCGCCGATCATGACGGCGACGGCTACGTCGACCTCAACGACTATCGGGGGCTCTACTTCCTGCTGGCCCCCTAGCCGGCGCGTTCCTTAACAGCTCAGACTGACCGATCCTTCCGGATGACATGCCTTCGTGCCTTCTTTCGCCCCTGCGGGGCTCGGTTTCGTGGTCGGACCGTCACCACGGGCTCACGCCCGTGGCTACTGTCGTGCCGCCCCGGTCGGGGCTGTTTCCCCGACAAAATCGCAAGGGTCGAGCCGAGAACCGGTCAGTTTGAGTTAACAGGAGTGTCAGAGCGGCGATTCCATCGCCGTCAGGGCCGACTCGGCGTGAGGCCGGTACCGCAGCGACCCGTCGTCCCGCGCTTCCTTGCCCAACAACGCTTCCCGTGTCGACGGCAGAGTCTGTCGCCGTTCATGGAACCGGATCAGGTTCAGCACCAGGACCGTCGCCAGCATCTGTACAAGCCCGAACGCCACCAGCCCGGCCACCACCACCCGTGACCAATGAAGATTCACGAAGCCGTCAGTTACCCGTGTCCAGAGCCCCGGTCCCACCAGCCAAAAGAGCATCGGCACTGCCGGGACCAGTGCGATCCCCATCCCGGTGAACGAGTACACCCGGCCCAGCACGACCGAGAAGAACGTTCGTTGCCGCGATGGCCCCGACCACAATCGGTGCAGATGTTCGCAGATCACGCCGGCCGACAGCAGCGTCAGCCCGGCGCTCCCCACGAACGCGCAGAACAGCAGCCGGTACACCATGTCCTCACGAATCCCGCCCGTGCGAAGCCAGGTCTCGAGCGGGTAGCCGATCAGCACCGTCACCAACGCCAGACAGGCCGCCGCGCAGCTAAGGAAAAGCCGGGCCGGCCGCCACATCAGTGACATCTCGAAGATCGTATGCAGGAAGCGCATCCCGTCGCGCAGCACGTGGAGCTTCGACTCGCCCACGCGCTCCTCGTAGGGCATGGGCCGTTCGACAATCGACAGCCGCTCATCCATGAGCACCCGAGCGCTCATCGCAGGCGTGAAATGCAACCCGTCCGGAAGGGGGTAGAGCGCCTCGAGCGCCGCGCGTCGAATCACCCGCATGCCGCTTGCCGTGTCCGTCACCACGCGGTTGCTCAACGCCGAGAGGATCAGGGCGTAGATGCGGTTCCCCAATCGACGCACTCCGGGCATGCGACTGTCCGGGCCCATCCGCGACCCGATCGCTACGTCGGCATTCTCCCCGACGATCGCGCGGCAGAGCGTCGCGAAGAACGCCGGGTCGCACGTTCCGTCCGCGTCCAGGAAGCCGACCAGCTCGCCGCGGCCATGCTCGAAACCCGCCTTGATTGCGGCCCCGTACCCGCGGTTTGCCGGGAACTCGATCAGGCTGATGCCGCCGAACCGCCGGGCGATCTCCGCGGTCCGGTCCGTCGACCCGTCGCTGACCACGACGACTTCAACCTCGCTGACCGGGGACTGCGCAATGACGCCTTCCCGCGCCGCCAGCGTCCGTTCGATGATCGCGGCGATCGCCTCTTCCTCGTTGTATGCCGGAATGACGACGGTCAGCTTCATGGCCGGTTCCCATAACTTTTGTCGGAGTGGGCCTCAGCCGGCTTGAGCGGCGGCTGGTCCGCACGGCTAAACTCGCTTCGTTTCATCGCCGATGGACCGATAAGTGGGCAGCAGACGCGACCAAGACTGTACCCGCGGCCCCGTACGCGCCGCGAAACGCAAGCTCTGATACTTCGACGGATGATTTGTCGTGGCGGAATCGTAGTGGACGGCCGGCGCACGCCCTGGCAGCGAGGGGCTCACGCTGTATCGACGCCCTGTCCCACGATCCACGCAGCGGACCGGACCGACGCGAGCGACATCGCCGCGCGGCAACGGCCGATCCGCCGGCGCTACGTGTTGTTGGCCATCGTGGCCGTGGCAGCGGCGCTCGCCTGCCTGCCGGGCCGGACTGCCATCGCCCCGCTCGTCGAGTCCGACTACTGCTATTTGCTTACGGCGGCCGACCGCCTTTACGAGGGGCATGGCCTGACCGCGACGCAGCCGGTCGCCCCGCTCCAACCGTGGGACTGGCAATACGACTGGGGATTCCTGACCCAGTGGCCCGCGGGCTACCCGCTGTTGATCTGCCTGGTCAGGTTCATCCTCGGCGTGTCCAGCCTGGAAGCGTGTCGGTGGATCGGCGTCGTCGCCTGCGCGGCCGCGCTCGTGGGTTGGTTCACCTGGCTTCGCAATGGTCTTCCTCGCGGCGTCACCGGGGTGACGGTCGCGGCGGTCGGTGCTGCTTGCGCTGTCCCGTTCGCGTTCCTGGTCAACCCGTCGACCGACGCGGTCCTCGTCGCCGGCCTGCCGTTCGTCCTCCTGATCACCACGCGAGGCGTTGCAGCGGGCGAGGATCAGGTCCGCCGCACCCAAGGGCCGTCCCGCTCCACGAGCCTCCTCGCCCTCGCCGGCCTGACTGCCGGAAGCCTCGTCTGGTTCCGGTATGCGAGCCTCTTCGTCACCGTGGCGATCGGTGGTTACCTGGCGTACACGTGCTTGCGTCGCCGCATCGTGCAGCCGCGCGCCGTCTGCACATTCGTTCTGTGCGCCGCACTACCGATCCTCACGCTGCTGCTGATCAACCGTGCCCTGTCGGCATCCACTTCGCTGCAAAGCCAGCTCAACCTCGGCGCCGGCACGGAAGTGGATTTTTCGCTGCGCCGACTGGCCGAGGCCTGGTGGAACTTCGCCGCCCTGGGCTTTTACGACCATCGCCCCTCGTCTCATTGGATCCTCGCCCTCTGGCCCGCCGGGGTGATGACCGCGCTGGCCTACACGTACCGCCGATCCGACCGTGTCCGTTGCGTCATCGCAATGCCACAGGTCGGGCTGAGCGTAGCGCTCGTCGGGTCGCTGCTCGCCATGCTCATCGTGATGACCACGGTCTTCCGTGCCAAGTACGACTACGCGGCCGACCCGCGCTACTACCTGCCGGTGCGGCCGCTGTACTTCGCCCTCTTTGTCGGGCCGGTCCTGCTCGTACGGCGGCGGGGCGCACGGTTGGCGCTGTTGGCGACGCTTCTCGTGGCCGGCTCGTGGATCGTGCAGGTCGAATGGAGCCGCCCCTACGCCCGTTGGTCCGCGGCGGGCCGCATCGCGACCCCGTACGGGCGCTGGAGCCGCTGCTTCGAGCCCGGCGCGGGCGAGTTGTACGCCTGGTTGCGCGACCAATCCGCCCCGGACCTCGTCGTCGTTAGCAACTTCCACGAGTACATCGCGCTCGAAACCGGAATCCCCGCGGTCCCGATCCCGAAGGACCCGCCCACGTTACGAGCGTGGTTGGGCCGCATTCGCGCATCGCGCGGCGCCGACACGCTCCGCGTCCTCTTCGTGCTCGACCCCGACAACCGCTGGCGCAGCTACTGGGTTCCGGACCCATGGGAAGTGGCGGCGCGCTTCGGGCTGCTCCCGATCGAGGCCGTGTCGCCAACGGTCGGCGGCTATGTCTACCGTTGGAAGCCGTCACACGGCGAGCTCGTGGAAGCTGAGCCGATCGGCCGTTGTCTCCAGCATCGCGACGGTCTTGACCCGAGCCCGGTGCAATGCGCCGGGGTTGATCATCCGCGTGGTGCGGCGCCGCTCGTCGCACATGACATGGGTGTGGCCGTGGAGCAGGTAGTCGACCGCCAGGTCGTCAACGGCCTTGGCGAACCCCGTCTCATGACCGTGAAAGACGGCCAGGCTCTTTCCGCCCAGCCGAACGACCGGCGATTTGCCGTCGACCGCCTTCAACCCCGCAGCCTCGAGGTACGCATACAGCGGCGTGTCGGGAAAATCCATGTTCCCAAAAACGAACGTGAGCGGCCGTCCGAGCATCTCGTCAAAGACCGGGATTCCACCGACGTCACCGCAATGAACGACGTGTTCCACGCCGTGCTCGTCAAAGAGCTGCATCGCCTGCCGCACGGCCAGGTGCCGCCCGTGGCTATCCGACAGGATGCCGATCAACATCTTCCCACCCCCGTGCACAGCCGTTGACCGGTGTTGCTGCCGGTCAGTCCGGCGACCGATACCCCCAGTATATCCGCGGATGCCGCCAGATCACACGCCCGCGGCGGAAATCGCGGTCGGTCACCAGGTCGTCGGTCTTGCAACTTTCGACATGTCCGTCCAGTTGCAGCAGATTCGCGTAATCGCCGTGAAATCGCCCCATCGGCGCACCGCCGAACCCACGCTGATGCATCGTGGCCACGTCGCGGGGCGTCCCCGCCGGAGCGTTCGGAGCGATGTCGAACAGAAGCACGGTGCTCGGCGCATCCAGGAAACGCCCGGCGTGTGTCGGATCGTCGCCGAGGTCAGGAAAGTCCGGCGCGTCCGCGGATGGACTGCGCACACTCCCCAGGCCGTCGAGCACCTGGTTCATGCCGTAATGAAACTGGTTCTTCCCGCTGCCGCTCTTGAACGCCGGCGTCCGGTTCTTTGACGGGCAGATCCAGACGTGCACGTTGGGCAGCTCCTTGATCCGCGCACCTACGCCCTCCAGCTCCACGTAAGGCGGGAGCTTGAGATACGGCGGCAGCACGTTGAACCACGAGTACGGCTTGGACAGGTCCAGGTACGTGCCCTCGCACGGCAAGAAGTCGTTGAAGTCCTGCCGGTAGTAGCCGATGGCCACGCCCCACGTCCGTTCGTTCGAGATGCAGATCACGCGCCGTGCCTGCTCGCGCGCGGCATCCAGGCTCGGCAGGAGAATCGCCAGGAGAAACGCAATGATGGCGACCACCGCCAGCATTTCCACCAACGACACGCCCGCCCTGCAACGAACAGAACATTCCAGTATTGGCCGGCCTGACCGCCCCGGCATCGCCAATCCTCGTCGCCAACCCCGACCGCCGCCAAATCGTACGCGATGCTACCATCGATTCAGAAGCTCCGCTAGACTTTTTGGCGGGACTCGAAAAGCGGCGTGATCAGCGTTCCAGGCGAAAGGAATCACAGACTTGTTCAAACGCAGAGCGTTCGTCGGGCCCGAGCCGACCATGGTTGATGCTAATGGACACGGCGTACGCCGGGCCGTCCGGGGTTAGACCGGCCCGGACGAGCAGCCGTGGCGCGTCCGCCGGGACTTGCGCCTCGACTGCCGGGAAGGCACCGAGCTGTGCCGGCTGAGTCGACGGCACAGCGCCGAAATCGGCAGTCCGGCCCTCGCCGACAATCTGTGCAAGCGGATCGGAGCCCGCCGCATCCTTCCAACCCGAAAGGCGATAAACGACGCAAGTGACCTCCCGGCCGTCCGCGGTCTGGCCGAAAAACGGGATCGCGACGCCGTAGGGCTTGCGTACCGGATCGCCCTGAACAAAACCCACAGGGGGGGCGAACGACACGTCCCAGCCCGGCACCACCAAACGCGGCACGAACGGCTTGCGGGCCCGGCCGGATACCAGGGACTGGGCCAGCACACACGCCACGCACAGGAAGAACCCCGTCACTACCACGCCCCGGTACCGGGCCGCGGGCTTGACGGGCGTGTAGAGCTGCGCGGGCATCAACGCATCGTAGAGCCCGCCCTGGCACACCACAACAACGGCCGTCCGGCGCCTCGCGTCTTGACGGTTCCAACTGGTTGCCCTAGAGTCGGACTTGCTCCGGGCGCGTCAACGGCGGGCTCGCCGGCTCTCTCGGGGCACGCGGGAGCTTGCGGCAGCACTTTCGGCCGGCTCCTGCCAGGGCACGGAGCGGTGTGGCGGACCAGCGGTTCATGGATGATTTTCGCAGATTCTTCCTGCGTGGGTTGGCCGCGCTGGTCCCGACCCTGCTGACCATTGCGATTCTGCTCTGGGTATATCGACTGGTCAACGACAACGTTGGTGTGTACATCACCAAGGGCCTCCTCTGGGGCTGTGCCCAGGTGCGCGACGTTCCGGCCCTGCCGCTCGACATCGAACGGGATGCCCTGACCTACGGCACCCCGATCAACGAGTGGCACGAGTCCGGCGATCGTCTGACGCTGGAATACAAGGTGATCCACCATCGGGCCCTCCAGAACGGGGACCCGAAGGTCCGGGCGCGTGCCCAGAAGCTCCGGAATCACGCCCTATGGCAAATCGCGTTTCAAAAGTACCGGATCCACCTGCTCGGTTTCTTCATCGCGATCATCCTCGTTTACTTTGTCGGGTTTTTCCTGGCCAGCTTCATCGGCCGGGCGAGTTGGCGTGCCGCCGAAGGCGTGCTTTACCGCGTCCCTTTGATCCGGGCGATCTACCCGCACGTCAAACAGGTTACGGATTTCCTGTTGTCCGAGCGGCAGGTCGAGTTCTCAGGCGTCGTGGCGGTTCGCTATCCCAGCCGGGAGATCTGGTCGATCGGACTGTCCACCGGAACGGGCATGAGCCAGATCACCAAGGCCTATCCGGACGACCTCGTGACCGTGTTCATACCCAGCTCCCCGACACCCGTCACCGGCTACGTGATTCAGGTGCCGAGGCGCGATACGATCGAGCTCAACGTATCGATCGACGAAGCCCTCCGTTTCGCGATCAGCGGGGGAGTCATCAAGCCGGGGAGCGTGCCCAAGGGCGCCCTCCCGGCACGTGCGAAATGAGGGGCCGCCGCCGCGCTGCGACCGGTGGCCCGGGAGTCGGACAAGGTGACGCTGCCGACCGGCAGCGGTTGAGAGGTCGGAACCGATGCGGATACAAGTTACCGGCAGGCATGTGGAGGTCACCGACGACGTTCGTGCCTATGTGGAATCCAAGGTGGCGAAACTCCCAAAGTATTACGATCGCATTCACGAAATTGAAGTGGTACTCGATCACGAGTCGGAGCAATTCACCGCCGAGATGATCGTGCGGGCCGACCACAAGCAGACGTTCATCGCCAGCGAAACCGGGCCCGACACCTTCGCCTTGATCGACCTCATCGTCGACAAGCTCGAGCGCCAGTTGACACGGCATAAGGAAAAAGTCCGCAATCGAAAGCGAAACGGCAAGCCCGAGGTCGGGTCGTAAAGGCGTGCGGCACGACCCCGCCCGCCGCACCACGCGGCGCGGGATCCTGCCGCGGAGGCTAATCGTGGGTGTGCGGCAGGAACCGGCATGAAACTATCTGATTTGATCCACGCGCCGTCGGTGATCTCGGAGCTACAGGCCACGGACCGCAACGGCGTCATACGCGAGCTGCTCCAGTCACTCGCGGACAACGGGGCGATCGGCGCAGAGCACGTCGAGACCCTGGCCCGCGCCTGCATCGCCCGCGAGAACCAGGGCAGCACCGGATTCGGCAAGGGCGTGGCCGTACCCCACGTCAAGCACGAGTGTGTCGGCGGCATCGTCGCGACGATCGGCCGGTCCAGCCGCGGCGTCGACTTCGCCGCACTCGATCGCGCGCCCGTTTATACCGTCGTCATGCTGCTCAGCCCGGCGCATTCGCCCGACGAACACCTCGCGGCGATGGAGCGCATCTTCCGGTACCTACAGCGCGAGAACTTCCGCCGGTTTCTGCGCCAGGCCGAGACGCGTGAGGCGATTGTCGAATTGGTCACGGAAGTGGACGAAGTTCAATCGGAATGAGGCCGGCGCTCCCGGATCGGGCCGACAACGGATGAACGGCAAGAAGGCGGATCACGTTTGGCTCAAGGCGACAGCGAAGCGATGGCCGAGGTGACGGTACCGAACATGGAGGGGCTTCACGCACGTCCGATCATGCGATTTGTCGATGCGGCCTCCGCGTTCCAGTCCGACATTACCGTCGCCAATCTCTCGAGGAAGGGCGAGCGCGTCGACGGAAAGAGTGCCATGCAGATGATGCTGCTCGAAGCGACCCAGGGCTCCGTCCTGCGGATCGAGGCATCCGGCGCCGACGCCGACGAGGCCGTCAAGGCGCTGACCGCACTGGTGCACACGGGATTCCAGGCGGACTCAAGTCAGGGTTCCCCACACGACTAGAGCCGCGTGCCTCCCGATCGGGGCGCTCGGCGCGCTGTTCGAATGACCGGCGCGGACTGATGTTGGAATGGGACGCAAGAGGCGCCCGACTCGGGTCTGCACGTGGCGGCCCGACGCAGAGCCGTCGCGCCTGACTCCCGACGCGGCCGGAGCTGATGGCCGCCGGCGGGGGCACCCGGCACCGGATATCATGGAGATCTTTCGCGGAATCTCGGTAGCGCCCGGCGTGGCGATCGGGGAGGCGGTCGTCCTCGAAGCGGAGGAGTATCGCATCCCCTATCGCACCGTCGCCGCCGCCGACGTCGACGGCGAGCTTGACGAGCTCGAGGCCGCATTCCGCAAGTCGGTTGAGGAGCTTGGCAAGCAGGCCGAAGCGCTGAACACCCACCTCGGCCGCGATGCCGCCAACGTCTTCGATTGGCACATTGGTGTCCTCAAGGACGCCAGGCTGAAAAGCAGCATCGAGAAGCTCATCCGCGAGCAACGCGCCGCCGCAGCCTACGCCACCAGCACCGTTATGCGCAGCTATCAGCGGCGGTTCATGAAGATGACCGACCCGCTCCTGGTCGAACGTATCCGCGACGTGCAGGACATCGAGCGGCGCCTTCTCCGCCACATCCTCGGAGAGTCCCGGGAGGACATCGCCCATCTGACCCAGCCGGTCATCCTCGTCGCCCACGACCTCACGCCCACGCAGACCGCGCAGCTCGCCCACACCAAGGTCGTCGGCGTGGCCCTCGACGCCGGCGCCGCAACCTCCCATACCGCCATCCTCCTCCGCTCCTGGGGAAAGCCGGGCGTCATCGGCCTGAACGATATCGGGACCCGCGTCAGCGGCGGCGACCAGGTCATCATCGACGGCACCAATCAGTTGGTCATCGCCAACCCCGACGGGGCTACGCTGGGCGACTACCAGTCCCGACTGGCCGATTTCCAGCGGCTCACCGGCGAGCTCAGCGAGCTCCGTGACCTGCCCGCCGTGACCCGCGACGGTCACCAGGTCTACCTCCAGGCCAACATCGAGTTTCCGCAGGAAGCCGCCGTCGGAATCCTCAAGGGCAGCGACGGAGTCGGGCTCTACCGCACCGAGTTCCTCTTCCTCCGCAACGCCGCTTCCCCGTCCGAGGAAGAGCAGTACGAGGCCTATTGCGAGGCGATCCGCGGCGCCTCCGGCCGCACCGTGACCATACGCACCTTCGACCTCGGCGCCGACAAGTACACCCAGCAGCGCCGTTACGAACAGGAGCGCAATCCGATGCTCGGGCTGCGCTCCATCCGCTACAGCCTCCAGAACCTCGATATGTTCAAGGTCCAGTTGCGGGCCATCCTCCGCGCCGCGGTCATCGGCAACGTCCGCCTCATGTTCCCCCTGATCAACAGCCTCATGGAATTCCGCCAGGCCAAGATGACCGTGCACGATGCCATGGAGGACCTCGAGGACGCCGGGCTTCCCGTCAGCAAGGACATCCCCATCGGCATGATGATCGAAACCCCCGCCGCGGTCGTGCAGGTCGCAGAGTTCTGCCGCGAGGTCGGTTTCGTCAGTATCGGCACCAACGACCTCATCCAGTACATGCTCGCCGTCGACCGCGGCAACGAGCGAGTCAGCCCGCTCTACACCGCGTCACACCCCGCCGTCCTGCGCGCCGTCCGCGATACCGTGCGCGTATGCAGCCGCTCGGAGGTCGATTGCAGCCTCTGCGGCGAAATGGCCGGGCAGCCGCTGTACACGCTGTTCCTGGTCGGCGCCGGCCTTCGCACCCTGTCCATGGCCCCCGCCAACATCCCCGAGGTCAAGAAGCTGATCCGCCTCATGACCCTGTCACAGGCGCAGCGCGTCGCTCGCAAGGCCCTCAGCTTCGAGACCGACCGCCAGGTCACCAACTACCTCCGGGATGAAACCAGGAAGCTCCTGCCTGAGGACCCGATTTAGATGCCGGACCGGACCAGTTATTCGACCACGGCCCCGACCACGACGCCCCGGCCCCGATCCGATATGCAGACCGAGCAACGACATCGCCTGTTCTTTGAATTCTCGATCGAAGGCGACTTGCGCTTCATCTCCCACCACGACACGATGCGGCTGTTTCGCCGGGCCTGCGCCCGGGCGGATCTGCCGCTCCATTTCTCCCAGGGGTTCAACCCGCAACCCCGGATCATGTTGCCCCTGCCCCGGCCGGTCGGCGTCGCTTCGACGGCAGAGGCCCTGATCATAGAATTCGATAAGCCGATCGAACCGCCCGACGCCCTCGCCCGGCTGCGCGCCCAGATGCCGGGCGGGATCGAACTCACCGGCGCTCGGCCGCTGGCGGCGGGCGAAAGGCCGGCACCCGACCGGGTCGACTACCGACTGGAGCTCGACCAACACGACGTGCCGGACCTGGACCGGCGTATTCAAGGCATCATGGATGCCGATCACCTGAGAATTGACCGCGTGAATCCGAAAGACGGATCGGTACGAGCCATCGATGCTCGACCGTACCTGATCGCGATGAAGCCAAGAGACGGCGCCGTCGAGTTCACCGTTCGCGTGACCGCCGACGGCAGCGTCAAGCCGGCGGAGGTCGCCGGCTTGTTCGGCTTCGACCCGCGATATGTCAACCATCGGATCCGCCGGTTGGAGGTACAATGGAAATAGCCGTCCCCTTGGGAAACCGAATGAACACAAATTCTCCACAACCCGCTGCATCCAGAACGAGCCGCAGGCCCAGGCGCCGCGCGCCGGCCCAGAACCAGAACAAACCGCGCACGGGCGCGGTCAGTGCCGCAGCCGACAACGCGGCGCCCGCACCGGCCGCCGCCGCGACGAAGGCTCCCGAAATCAGCCAGGTCGACGTGGCCGCAATCCGATCGCCCACCGCCTCCAAAGCCACAGGCGGCACGGAAGCGACGGTCTCCGCACAGGAACGAACGCCCGGTGCGGCCAAGAAGCGGCCGCGGCGCGGCGGACGGCGACAACGGTCTCCGGCATCGCCCGGCACGGCGTCGGCGAAAACGGAGGCCACGCCGCCGAAGCCACCCGCCCGCTCCGACGGCCCGGCAGCGGCTACCGCGCGGCTCGCGACGGAACAGGGCGCGGCCAAGGCCCCGTCCCGCGGCCGGCGACGACGCAAAAAGACGACGCGCCCTCCCTCGGAACCCGCACCGCCGGCGAACAAATCGGAGAAGTACGAGCCTTCGCCTCCTCCGCCGCCGGCGGACCAGCGCGACACCGACCGTGACGATGGGGCCCCGCGCCAGCCCTCTCCCACCGGCGCCGATTTCGACCAGTTCGATGTCGAACGCGCCAACCTGACCAAGGCCGGCTCTCGGACCATGGTCATCAACGTCTCCGGCGAGGATGAATGCCGCATCGCCATCCTCAACGAGGGACGCCTCGAGGAGCTCTTCATCGAGCGCGGCAGCTCACAATCCCTCGTCGGGAACATCTACAAGGGCCGCGTCACCAACGTCGAACCCAGCATCCAGGCCGCCTTCATCGAATTCGGGCTGCCCAAGCACGGGTTCCTGCACGTCTCCGACCTCCAGCCCCAGTACTTCCCGAACCACAAGGGCGGCCCCGAGGAGGTCGGCCGCAAGATCCCCCGCCATCAGCGTCCGCCCATCCAGAAGTGTTTCCGCCGCGGCCAAGAGGTGCTCGTGCAGGTGACCAAGCAGGGCGTAGGCACCAAGGGCCCGACCCTGACCACCTACCTTTCCATCCCGGGCCAGTTCCTGGTCATGCTCCCGGGCATGGCCCGCCACGGTGTCTCCCGCAAGATCGAGGACGACGAGGACCGCCGCCGCATGCGCGACCTGCTCGGCGAACTGGCCCTGCCCTCGGGCGTCGGCGTCATCATCCGTACCGCGGGCCTGGACAAGAACAAGCGCGAGCTCCAGCGCGATCTGAACTACATGAGCCGGCTTTGGAAGACGGTCATGGAGCGCATCCGTGAACTGCCCGCACCCGCGGAGGTCTACCGCGAGTCCGACTTGATCACCCGCACGCTCCGCGACATCTACACCAGCGATTTCACCCGCATCATCGTCGATGATGTCGAGGCCGCGCGCCGCGTGCGGGCCTTCCTCGAGCTGGCCAGCCCCCGCTCCAAGCCGAACATCGAGGTCTACTCACAGCGCGAGCCGCTCTTCCACCGCCTCGGCGTCGAAGACGAGATCGAGCGTATCAACGCCCGGCACGTGCCGCTTCCCTCCGGCGGCTCCCTGGTCATAGATTCGACCGAAGCCCTGGTCGCCATCGACGTCAACAGCGGCAAGTTCCGCCAGCTCGACGACCCGGAGGAAACCGCCCTCCAGATCAACCTCGAAGCCGCGGAGGAGATCGCCCGCCAGCTCCGACTCCGCGACCTCGGCGGCCTGATCATCTGCGACTTCATCGACATGCGCCACGACCGCAACAACCGCAAGGTCGAGCGTGCGCTGCGCGACGCCCTCAAGAAGCACAAGGAGCGCGTCCGCCTGCTGCGCATGAGCGCCTTCGGCCTCATCGAGATCACCCGTCAGCGGCAGGGCCCCTCGATCAAGCAGAACACCTACCTCGATTGCCCGCACTGCCACGGCAGCGGCGTCGTCAAGACGCCCGAGTCCGTCATCCTCGAGGTCATGCGCACCATCCAGCTCGCCACCCACCGCGAGCCGGTTCGAAGGGTCGTGGTCACCGTCGCCGGAGAGGTCGCAAACCAGATCCTCAATCGCAAACGCTCCCAGTTGCACAGGATCGAGAGCGAGACCGGAAAGGTGATCGTGGTCCAGGGTGACCCGCACTTCACCGCGGATCAGATCGAGTGCCTGGGCGAGGACGACCGCGGGCAGATCGTCCAGATCCGCGGCCGCGAACCCGCCCGCAGCCGGTTCCCCGGACCGAACGTGGCGCCGCAACCCGCAGGCGGTGCCGACTCCCGTGCGAACTGACTCCGCGCGAAACACAAGATCGGACGGGTGGCATGGCCGGACGGGTGACATGGCCGGCTGGGTGGCATGGCCGGACGGGTGGCATGGCCGGACGGGTGACATGGCCGGACGGGTGACATGGCCGGACGGGTGGCATGGCCGGCTGGGTGGCATGGCCGGCTGGGTGGCATGGCCGGCTGGGTGGCATGGCCGGCTGGGTGGCATGGCCGCCCCTACGGCGGCCATGTCGGGATGCCTAAGCGCCGGGTCGCATAGCCGGCCGGGTGGCATGGCCGGCCCTACGGCGGCCATGTCGGGATAAGTAAGCGCCGGGTCGCGCCTGCGTGGCCGAAATGCAAAGCGCCTCAACATGTCCGCCTTAAGGGCGGACATGCCACCCCCTCGCCCGGGCGTCGGGCGGCCGTGTCGGGATGAGTAAGCGCCGGGTCGCGCCTGCGTGGCCGCAATGCAGAGCGCCTCAACATGTCCGCCTTAAGGGCGGACATGCCACCCCCTCGCCTGCGCGTCGGGCGGCCATGTCGGGATGAGTAAGCGCCGGGTCGCGCCTGCGTGGCCGCAATGCAGAGCGCCTCAACATGTCCGCCTTAAGGGCGGACATGCCACCCCCTCGCCCGGCCCTACGGCGGACATGCCACCCCGTCGGGCGCGCCGCTACCCGAACCGAACGCAGTAGACCGGCGGCAGGTGCGATGCAACCTGCGTCCAACGATCGCCCTGGTCGTCCGTCGTCCACACCGATCCCGTCGTGCTGCCGAACGCCAGCCGGTCGCCGCTGCCGTCGATGTCCATCGCGTGACGGAACACGATGTCGTACGCGTACTCCTGCGGCAACCCGTCGCGCAGCACGTCGAACGTCTTCCCCCCGTCCCGCGTCCGCGTCACCACCACCTTCCCGTCCACGGGAATCCGCTTCTCGTCGCTGATCCCCGGCACGAACCACGCCGTATCCGGCTCCTTCGGATGCACCACCACCGGGAAGCCGAACGTCGACGGCCCGGCTTCCGTAATCTCGTGCCACGACTTGGCACCGTCGGTCGACCGGAAGATCCCGTTGTGATGCTGAACCCAGAGCGAGTCGGGCCGCACCGGGCACAGCGCCAGCCGGTGCGCGTCCTGCATGTTCGGATCGTTCGCCCGATCCGGCGGCATGTACGCCGCCCGCATCCCCTCCGCCTGACACTTCCACGTCGCCCCGCCGTCTTCCGTCACCCACACCCCGCCGCACGACACGCCGAGCAAGAGCCGCCGCGAGTCACGCGGGTCCACGCAGATCGAATGGATCCCGGGCCAGTCCGCACCGCCCCCGAACCACTCCTTCCGTTCGGGCAGGTCCCACAGCGTGCTTACAAGCGACCAGTTCGTTCCCGAGTCCTCGGAACGAAACAGCCCGCCCGGCAGCGTCCCGCACCAGAGGAGCCCTTCCTGATCGGGCCCGCCCGCCTCCAGCGACCAGATCAGCTTCAGCGTCCACGGAATCGGCGCTCCGCCCATCGGGTTTGGCGGCTCTTCGTATCCGTCCGGCTTCGGTGGATACGTCGGCGTACCGATCTCCTCCCACGACGTACCCCCGTCGCGCGACCGGTGCACCTTGCAGCCGAAGTGCCCATGATTCAGCGCCGCGTAAAGCGCGCCATCGCGCCGATCCGGCAGGACCAGCGTCACGTTGTCGCCGACAAACGCCGTCCGCGCGATCCGCCACGGCGGGCCGCTCCGCCCGTTCGCACGCTCGAACGTAAACAGCCCCTTTCGCGTCGTGACAAAAAGCCGATCACTCATCACCGTCTCCGTCTAGCCCACGTTCCCTGCATCCGAGCACCGGGCGCGACCCCGGTGACTTGGCCACCACGCGTTTGACGCCGCATGCGCTGCACAATCGACACTCCGCAACCGCCAATTGGCAATTGGAAATCGAGAATCGGAAATCCGGTTCATCCACCTGACAGCGCCTGCATCACATAGATCTCGGCCGCATCCGAAATCCCGTCGGTCAGCCTCTTCCGATCCCGGATCGGCTGCCCGTTCACGAACACCATCATGTGCTGCCGCAACCCACCCTGGTCGTCGAGCACATAGCCCCGAGCCTGCTCATTCGACGCAAAGACGGACTCGAGCGCCGCGCGCACCGTCGTCCCCGTCACCTCCCGCGGCGGACACGTTACGTGGCGCTGGATGTTGGGCGTGAAAAAAACCTGGATCATCGGCCCCGGCCCCGGAAAGCCTGCCAACACTGCCGGCCCGACCCGAGGCTAGCCATGCCGCCCGGAACTGTCAACGAGCCGACGTTCAGCGCCCCATGCACAAGCGTGCGAGGCGCCCGCGAGCTCGGGCATCGACGAAGCCCCCGCCCGCGTTACAGGAATCGTGTCGCGCACCGACCCACGCGAGAGGTCGCCCCGATCCGCACAAAAAGCCGAGAAGCCGCGAGATCGGTGTCGAATCCGCCACCGCCGCCGCGTCAGCTACTATGAGTACAGTGCGGGCCGGATCCGCCGCGGGCGTCGTGAGCCCCGGCTCCCGCCCAAGGAGTAGGTCCGATGGCCATGCAATCCGTGCGCACCGTGATTTCGATCGCTCTGGCGTGCGCGGGGCTTCTCACCCTCCGTGCCGCAACCTCCCGCGCCCAGGATGAGTCCGCCGATCCGCGCCCGTCCATCAAGGACCTCGCCTGGATCGCAGGGGACTGGCGAAGCGAGGACGGCGACAACCACCTTCAGGAGCACTGGGACGCCCCGCTCGGCGATTCGATGATGGGCATGTTCCGCTGGGTCCGTGGCGACCGCCTCTGGATCACCGAGCATATCACCATCGTCGACGACGGCGACAAGATCGTCTACCGCTTCCGCCACTTCGGCCGCGGCCTCGACGCCTGGGAGGACAAGAAAGACCCCATCACGTTCGACCTGCTCTCCCTCAGCGATGGCCGGGCCGTCTTCGAGAACCCCGACCCGTCCCGCGGCCGGCCCAAGCGCATCCTCTACCTCCGCGACGGGGACACACTCACGGTCCGCCTCGAGGGCGAGAACCGCGAGAGCCCCGACATCTTCGTCTTCAAGCTGAATCGCTGATCGCCCGCGAACGCACCTTCCGCCGGGTTCCGATGGAGTGGGATTGTTCGCGGCGAAGTAGTCGGCGGCCCCGTCCGCGCGAGGCTGGGCACTGCTGGAAGTGCGCTGAACAGCGGCGGCGTTACCGTGCGCGATGCAGGGCGGGGGTGCGACCGCCGGCCGGCGCCGTTATCCGCGCGCCGAGCGCCGGCGTTTGAACGTTCACTGAGAAGTTGACTGCGAATGAAATGCCCGTCCGGTTCTCATCCGCCGTGATCGGCTCAGGCTGGCTCAGCGCCGGGTAACCGCCGACCGCCTCACCCAGATTATCGATGAACATGTCGTTGTCCATGTCGGTCCCCGCGAACAGCAGGTATTCGCCGGCCGGAACGCTCCCCATCGCGAACGCGTACCCGTTGGCCGCGACCGCATTGTATTGCGCGACCGGCGTCAGCTCGTTCGAGTTCACCAGAAGCACGTACACAGTGCCGATGTCACCCCCGGTGGCCGCCGTCGTGCCCACCGTCATACGAACCGCAACCACAGCCGATCCACCGTTCGAGTTGAACGCCACGCTGCTGAGGTAGACTCCGTCACCCAGTCCCGCCCGGTCGACCGACACCACGTAGCTACCCGCGCCGCCGGCGCCCGGCTCGACCGACAACCACGCGTCCGCCGCCGTGGCCGCAACCTCCAGCGTCCCGCCGCCGGCATTGGAAACCGCTACGTCCGCCGACGACAGCTCCGAGCCGAAGTTCAGGTCCTGCGGTGCCACCTGAAGGAACGGCACGTCGGCCGCCGTCCCGCCCGCGAGCTCACTCGCGGCCCGGACCGCTCCTAGGGCGTTCATCAGTCCGTACCCATACTGCCCGTCCTTACCCGGATCACCGATGTCGTCGACGATTGCAATGGCTGTGCCCGGGTGCTCCCCCGCCAGCAACAGATCGAGATCGTTCGGCGTCATCTGCGGATGCAGCGCCTTCATCAGCGCTACCACCCCAGCCACGTGTGGACACGCCATCGACGTCCCCTGAAGCAGCCCGTAGGTGAACCCGCCCCCGTCCACACCCAGCGTACTGTGGATCCCGTCGGGCCAGCCGTCGAAGTCCAGGTCGGCGCCCGCATCCCCGCCCGGCGCGGCCACCGCGACCGAGCTGCCGAAGTTCGTGTAGTAGGTGGCCGCTGCGTTCGCATCTACAGCGCTGACCGTGACCACACCGGCCAGACCGGCCGGGCTGTACCCGTCCGCGTTCACCGCCTCGTTACCCGCCGCCGCGATGACAATGACCCCGGCCGTGCGGACCGCGTCGATGACATCCTGATACGTCTGCGAGATACCGGGCCCGCCCAGGCTCAGGTTGATGATGTCAGCAGGTTGCGCGGGGAGCAGGCCCGACACATTGCTCAGCCCCGCCGCGTAGCGGATCGCCTCGAAGATGTCGAACGTCGTTCCGGTCCCGCCCTTGCCAAGCACCCGGAGCGGCATGACCCGCGCGTCCCACGCCACGCCGGCCACGCCGATCGTGTTGTCGCTGCTTGCGGCAATCGTCCCCGAGACGTGCGTACCGTGGAAGCTGCTCGCCCCGCCCGGTGACGATTGATCGCCGGGGTCGTTGGCGTCGGGGTCGGCGCCGTCGCCGTCAAGCGACGTCGTCGCATCGGAAATGAAGTCGTACCCGTCGACAAGCCGCCCTTGCAGGTCCGGATGCGCGAGAACGACACCCGTGTCCACTACCGCCACGATGACGTCGGGACTGCCGGTCGTGACCTCCCACGCCGCCGGCAGCCGGAGCTGATCGTAATGCCACTGGAGCGGATAGAACTCGTCGTTGGGAGCCGCGAACGCCCGATGGATGTAGTTGGGCTCGGCGTACTCCACCTCGGGCCGCCGTGCCAGAGTCTTGATCGCCGCGATCGTCGCTGAATGCCCGCGCAGCAGCCAGCGCCCCGGCGCCGGCGTAGCCGCGCCGCCCAGGTGCACTCCCCGGGCCCCGGTCAGTTGCGCCCGCTCTACCCCACCGCTGTCCTCGGCACGGTTCAACACTCGAAGCTCAATCCCGTCGCGGGACGCGCCTTTCGCAGCGCGCGCCGCGCCGTCACGGTAGCGAACCAGCACCTCGCCCTCGACGAACTCGTGGAGGCTCGACAGGCGCGGCCCCCCCCGGATGCCCGCCGCCGCCGGTGAGTTCGTCCCGATGAGCAGCGTATACAGTCCGCCCGGATCACCCGCCGCCTCCACGCTGTACCCGTAAACCTCGACGAGGTACGTCCCGCCGACGGTGGCGGTGACCGCCTCCGCGCTGCCGAACCCCTCCGAGCTGTCCACCGGCGTCCCCGACTCCGTATAGAGCCATAGATCGAAGTCATTGCTCACCGGATCGGCCAGCAGGAGCGTCGCCGCCTGCCCCGCAGCAAGCTGAACCCGGTACACGTCGTGGACATCGATCCCGCCCCCGATCGTGCCGACATATCCCCCGATCGTCGAAGGGTTCGGCACCGGCTGCGTGTTCGCCGCGCTTTCCGCGTTGTTGGGGACGACCGCGTTCGTCGGGTCGTTCGTGTCCCCGTCGATCACCGAGCTTGCCCCGATCCGAAGCGACCCGGCGATCGAAACCGTCTCCGGCACCAGCGGGTCGTTGTTGCACGCCCCCTCGATCGTCGTCTCTTCGTAGTCCGAGCAGCCGTCGCCATCGGCGTTCTTCACGTTGCCGGGATGGTCGTCCGCGTCGTTCGGATCCGTGGCCGGGCTACCGCCGACCTCGTCCACGTCCGCAAAGCCGTCGCCGTCCGAGTCATCGATGACGGTCGCCGGTTCCGTCGGGCCCGGGCCGTTCGTGCAGGCTGGCCACACCATCGCCACCGCCACCACGAGTAGAAGCGGCCGCAGTGCGATCCGCGCAAAGTCCGGGCTCTGACGCATGGCTGCTTCCCTTCGTGCAAGCAGAATCGAGGGGTGATAACGAAGCTCACCGACGCTCGCTAGCACAATCGGCGTCCATCCGCGAGCCCTTGAACTCCACCCCCGTGGCCCGCCCCGCCACGTCCCATACCCCCCGAGCCCCATAATCCACCCCGCCACACAATCCGAGCCCCAAGCGCCAGTGCAGGGTCCCCACCTCTCAGAGCCCCAAGCGCCAGCGCGGGGTCCCCACCTTTCAGAGCCCCAAGCGCCAGCGCGGGGTCCACCCAACACAATCACAACCCGAAGCTCAAGCCCGCGGCTTGCCGAACATAATCAGAGCCCCAAGCGCCAGCGCGGGGTCCGCCCGAAGCCTCGACCGCCGCCGTCGGCGCTCGCACCGTGCGCGACGCCCCGAGCGCAGCGACACGCTCCGCCCCCACCCTTTTCGTAATTCGCAATTCGTAATTCGCGGAGTAACTCGCAACGGTCCGCACCCGCTCCCAAACAAAATCAGAATCTATAACCATCGGCCCGGCAACGACTTACGGCCCGCTGTCTCGTTTCGACCGCCCCAAAACGTTACCCCCCACGACGTTATTACAATGGAAAGGTCCCGCGCATGATCCCGTCCCTCATTTCGACGTCTGGACGTTTCGACGTTTCGACGTTTCCCGATCCCTCGCTCCCTTGTTCCCTTGTTCCCTCGCTCCCTTGCTCCCTTGCTCCCTTCCTTCGTGCCTTCGTGCCTTCGTGCCTCCGTGCCTTCCTCGCTCCGTGCCTTCCTCGCTCCGTGCCTCCCTGCCTCGTTGCCTCGATGCCTCGTTGCCTTTTTTCCCCCCTAACAAACCCACCAACCCCCGTGGCGCTATCAAGAAGGCCGTTTGTGTTAAGAAAGCGAACCCAACTCGAACCCAAACGAACCCACCGGCTCCGAGCCCCAAGCGCCAGCGCGGGGTCCCGTTTCAGAGCCCCAAGCGCCAGCGCGGGGCCTGCCCGGAACCTCGTCGAACGGCCCGCATCACCGCCCCCGGTCCCACGCTTTCAGAGCCCCAAGCGCCAGCGCGGGGCATGCCCGAAACCCCATACAACGGACCGTACCACCCCCACCTGGCCCCGCCGATCAGAGCCGCGCCCGCCAGGAAGCGGTCCCCCGTCGCCCCGCCCCGACCGTCACGGAACGGGCTCCACGTCGCGTCATTCGCCATTCGCTTTTCGCCATTCCCCGCCCGGCCCCGTTCATGTCCCGCTTGCTATTTGCCGCTCGCTGCTGCCCGGCCCCGCAGGCCCGGAATTCGGCCGGATTTCGCTTGACGGGGGGCGGGGCCAGGCCCCATAATCGTGGCCTGGAGAGAGGAGTTGAGGACTGCGACATGGTTCCGCACCCGGCTCCCGAGGCACCCGCCGCGTACGCCGCATCCCGCACGCTCACCGCGCTACGCACCGATTTCGATCCGCGTCCGCGCCGGCCCTGTGGTTATGATCTAATGATGCGGGACGCAGGTGCGCGCGCACCGGGAACCAGTCGCGTTAAGGAGGAAAGACCATGAGCCGGGTATCGATGTTCCTGCCGCCTTGTTGGCTCTTCTGCTTGTGTGCCGCCGCGGCCGAAGGCGAGCTGCCGGCCGAGCCGTGTCAGGTTCAGTTCCTCACTAGTGGCGGTGGGCCGCTGAGCGACGCTTTCGGATGGAGCCTGGCCATCGACGGCGACTACCTCGTCGTCGGTGCTCATGCCGACAGCAGCCAGGTTCAATCCGGCGGGGTGGTGTACGTCTACAAGCGCGGTCCCTACACGCTTACCGAAGGCACGTGGCACGTTCAGGCCAAGCTGCTCCCCCCGAACCCGAAGTTCGAGCAGGGCTTCGGGCTTTCGATCGATCTTGATGGCGACGTTCTCGTAGTCGGGGCGCCCGGGATCAGCTTTTCCGATGGCTCCCAGGTCGGGGAAGCATACGTGTTCCGGCGAACCGGCAACGTCTGGACGCAAGTGGCGCAGCTTGTCTCGTCGGGGTCTTCCGAGGGTGATAATTTCGGCGCTTCGGTCGCCATCGATGGCGGCGTGATCGCGGTCGGCGCGGACGGCGAGGACACGTACACAGGAACAGCTTACGTTTTTCAGCATGACGGCACCGCTTGGAATGAGGCCGCGCGCCTGCGCGGTTCGGCTAGCACGACCGGCGACGGGTTCGGTACTAGTCTGGATGTCGCTGGCCCTAGACTTATAGTCGGCGCGCCATTCGAAGATCCCGCTGATCCCGGTAACCCTAAGTGCAAGTCGGGCGCTGCCTATGCCTACGAGCATAACGGAATCGCTTGGGTAGAAGAGTCCAAACTCGTACCGAGCGACACGGCATGTCACCACGTGTTTGGGCACAGCGTCGCGCTCGATGGGTCGACAGTGGTCGTCGGTGCTACTGGGCACAGCGGCGGTGCCGGTGCCGCATACGTGTTCATCATGGAGGCGGGAAGCTGGCAGCAGCAAGGGTTGCTGATTGCATCCGATGGGGCTCCACCAGAGCATCTCGGCCGACCGGTGGCGATTGACGGCGATTGCGTCTTAGTCGGCTCTCCCGAGCACGACACGCCCTCAGGGGTCGATTCCGGTGCTGTATACTTGTACATCCGTCAGGGAACTTCTTGGCAGGAGTCCCGGCAATTCGTGCCTTCCTCCGATGGATGTTGTCAGGAGTTCGGTGCCGGCCTCACGATCTCGGGTCCCGTAATTGCAGCCGGAGTGCCTGCCCAGAGCCGCGCCGAGATTTACAGCTTTTTCCCATCGCTCCCCTGTATTCCGGCGGCATCGGTCGTCGGGCTTGCTGGACTCGGCTTCGCTTTCGTGCTCGTCGGCGGGATCCTGCTGCGACGCAGGGGCGTCGGCGATTCATCGGCAAGGTCATCGGACCAGGAGGAAAGCCATGGTCGTCGAAATGTTGCTTGCGGCTGCAATCGCAGCCGCCCCCCCCCCACAACGAAGTCCGGATTTTGACGCGCCCCACCACCCGACTCGGGTTCTGGTACGATTCCGCGCGGATACCCCGCCAATCGCGGAGGGGCAGGCCCATCACCGCGCCGGCGGGATTGCCAAGGCGCGTAAGTATCAACGTCTGCGCGGGCTCCAACTCATCGAGGTCCCCGCCGGACGCGTCCGCGGCGCGGTCGAGGCGTACCGCAAAGACCCGAACGTCCTCTACGCTGAGCCCGACTATGAACGCACGCTGGAGAGCTATTGCTACGATCTCGATCCGTGTCTCGGCTGCGGCCCACCGCCACCCGATCAGGAGGACCAGTATTTCGCGGAGCAGTGGGGATTCCAGAACGTGTTTGCGGAAGAGGCCTGGTGCTTCCACGGCGGGTTCACGGGCGACGACGATTTCAAGATCGCGGTCATCGACAGCGGCATTCAGTTAGGCCACTTGGATCTTGCCGGGAATATATGGCACAACCCCGGCGAATGCGGTGGTGGGTGTACTACGAACGGCGTGGACGACGACGGGAATGGATACGTTGACGACTTCTTTGGCTGGGATTTCGCAGCGGAGCCGCAAGACAACAACCCGCAGGGCTCGGGCGACGACGGTTGGCATGGTACTCATGTGGCCGGCACGCTCGGCGCGATGGGCAACAACATCACCGGGGTTGCGGGTATGAATTGGGAGTGCGCCATCGTAACCCTGCGCATCGGCCCCACCGACAATCGTCCGGCCCACGTGGCCGACGTCGTGGCGGCGTTCGAGTATGTGATTGCCAACAACATCAAGGTGTCGAACAACAGTTATGCCGCCAGCGGGTTTTCCCAGGCGGAATACGACGTCATCAAACAGGCCGGTGAAGAGATCGGTCACATCGTCGTGGCCGCCGCGGGGAATTCGACCACCGGTAGCAACATCGACACCAATCCCAGATATCCAGCGTCCTATGACCTCCCCAACATCATCGTAGTGGCGGCGACCGACCACGAAGTGACCGACGCGCTCGCGGACTTCGAAGACGTTCTTGGAAACCCGAAGGGCGCGACGAACTACGGTCCGGTCAGCGTTGATCTCGGCGCGCCCGGCGACGACATAATCAGTACGGTGGGACCCGGCAGTTCGTATGATGAAAACAACGGAAGCTCAATGGCAACGCCGCATGTGACGGGTGTGGTAGGGTTGGTCTGGAGCCGCAATCCCACCTGGAGCTGGCGGCAGGTTCGCGACCGGGTGCTATGGACCGTGCGGGTTCCGAGCCCGGACACGGACCTGAACGACAACGTCGCAACTGGCGGAGTAGTCAATGCATTGGCCGCGGTGTGGGACTGTAACAGCAACGAGGTGCCTGATGAGGACGACATCGTAAACGAGACGAGCGAAGACTGCACTTCTAATGGCACGCCGGACGAGTGCGAGCCGGACTGCAACTCGAACAGCACGGCGGACAGTTGCGACATCCTGAACGAGACCTCCGAGGACTGCCAGCCCGAATGGGAGGCGGGCCACGGCACGCCCGACGAGTGCGACATCGCCCTGGGCATCAGCGAGGATTGCAACGAGAACGGCGTCCCCGACGAGTGCGAGAACGACTGCGACGGCGACGGCATCATCGACGATTGCGACACCGGATGCTGCACCGACATCGATTGTACCGGCGGCGACGTATGCTGCAACTATGAGTGCGAGGCATGCTGCGATCATGCCGATTGCACCGGCGGCGACCTGTGTTGCAGCAACGTTTGCCAGTCCTGGGACTGCTGCGACGACTCCGATTGCAGCAGCCCGACCCCCGCGTGCCTGACCTCCACGCATACCTGCGTCGGATGTGTCGACGATGAGGACTGCACGGACCCGGAGACGCCCTATTGCGGAGTCGACCTGAAGGCCTATACCTGCGTGGAGTGCATCGACGACGAACACTGCCCGGGAAAGTGCTACTGCGGCGTGCTGTCGCAGGCGTGTATCTGCTGCCCGAATCCACCCTGCCCGATGTCGCCGGGCGGGGAGTAACCGCAGCTCGGCAGCGGCACAATCGAAGTCGCTCTGACGTCATGCGGTGCTGGGCGTCAGGCGTGCTTCCGGGCCGCGCGGCGGTGCTTGGCGCGAGCGCGCAGACCTAATCCGGGCACGAATCGTCGAACGGGTCGAGGGTCGATTGGCCGGCACGGAAGGTGATGGCGATCTGGGAGACGCGGGTCTCGGCGATGTTGGCGGGGTTCGGTGACGTGACCGTCCCCTCGATCACACCCTCCATCCGGCCCCCGCTGTTGCGCTGGACGATCAGTCTCAACGGCGCGCCGCTGCCACCGCCGGTGAACGAATTCGGGCCGCCGTCGTCGAACGTCAGCGACACATCCGTGAAGGTGCCCGTCTCGCCGGGAAGCGGCCGGCCGTTGGCCGAAAGCGAACCACCCGCGCCCGAGCCAATCCGCTGCGCGAGTTCGATAGAAAGCAATCCGCCCGGCGTGCCCAGCCCGCCCAGGTTGGTGAACACCGCGTATGCCCCGCTGTACGTCGCCGTAAAGTCGCCGGTGAGCACCGCCTCCCACGCGCAGCCGCACGCCCCGATCTCGACCACGGCCTCGCCGCTGCCTTCGGTGTCGACCACGCTGGTCGCGGTGACCGTGACCGTGCCGGAGCCGGGCCCGGCCGTGAACACGCCCGCCGAGGTGATCGTCCCCGCCGACGCCGACCAGGTCACCGCCGTGTTACTCCAACCGACGACCGTCGCGGTGAAGGTCAGTGTTTCGCCCGGTTGCAGACAGACGCTGTCAGGCGTCACCGTGACCTCGATGCCCGAAGCGATAAGCGCCGACGCCGAGCGCGCCGGCGCACTTGCCGCCGCGCGCAAACCGGATTCCGAGATGCTTGTCACTGTGATGGTGATCGGGAAGGAGGTCGGGTTGATGGGCGCGGTGAACTGGGCCCGGTGGGGCCCGTCGCCGAAGGAGAACGCCGGATCGAGCGTCCCGACGTTCGGCGTCGCCCGCCATTCGACTGACTCGTCCATCGCGTTCGCCACCCGGGCTGTCAAGGCGATCGCCTGGCCCGGCTCGACCCGGACCATTTCCGGGTCGATCGTGACTTCGATCGCGCGGACCTGGATCGCCGCGACGCGCTCAGCTCGTTGTGAGCCGAACCGGTCGTCGCCCGTGCGGACGAGGAGCTGCCCCATGCCCACGGCGGCCGGCTCGTACGTCAACGCCGCGCTGTCGACGGCGAGAAGGTCGCCGACCGACTCTCCCACGGTCCACGGTTCGCCGGTCACGTCCACGGCGGGCCAGGTGAACGGCTCGATCACCAGCGCCTCCGACTGCGAAAGGTCGACAAGCTGGTCAAGCAGGCTGTTGAACACGAACCCGTCCACGTCGTCCTTGAAACCGGGCCGGGCGTTCGCGTTCAGCCAGACGTCGAATCCGTCGATGAACCCGCCGCCTGCCAGCAGCCCGTTGACGACGGCCTCGTCGAGCGTCCAGCCGTTGCTCGTCGCCTCGACAAGGACGTTCGACCATTGCCCTATCGGCGGCTCTTCGTCCTCGAGGAACTCGACAGGCCCGAACTCGAACAGCAAGCCGTCTTCCACGAACTGCGCCGGGAGCAGCCCGGCGAGGCCCCGGCGCATCTGGTCGTACGCGTACAGCGCGGCGCCGGTTCCGGCCGCGGCGACATCGGCGGACCGGCCGGGCACGACTCCGAGGAAGCCCATCGCCATGCCGAGGTTCCGCCGGAGCCGAACGGTCGGGCCTTCGAGAGCGGTGCTAAACGCGCTGGCGGCGGCGATGGACATGTATCGGTCCAGTTCCGCCGCGGACTCGATGGAGACGTGGGGAATGTCGCCGGTGACCTGCATCGCCGTTCGCCGCTTCGCCGGCGCGGCCGCGCCGGCGGAGAGGTCGGGCAGCTCGGCGCGCTCGGCGGCGAGTACAGCGGTCAGCCCGACGCGGGCGATCACACGATCGAGCAGATCGAGATCCACTTCGCCATCGCCGAAGTACGGCGCGGTCCCGCCAGCCAGCGCGCGGAGCGAATTCGGATTGTTCGGGTTGCTGATCACCGTGTCGGCCGCAAGCAACGGCAGCAGGTGGGCCGGCACGGCGGGTTGGTCGGCGCCGAGCAGATCGTCCAGCGTGCTTCCAAACCACTCGATGCGAACGCGGAGCGATTCTTCCAGCTCATCGACCGCCGCGGCCAGCGCCCCCGGCGCAGGCGGCAGCGGCAGGATCGTCAACGCGGCCGGCGGGCACGTGAAGTTGCTGCCGGCGATCTGGACGCTCACCGCCCCGCCGCCGATCGGGTCGGCCGGATGAAACGGCGTGTGCAGGATTACGGTTCCGTCCTCTCGCCGCTCGACGAAAGCCGGCATCGCCTCGGCCGATCCGCCGATGAACATCGCTGCAAAGAGATCCTGACCGCGCCGCGGCACACCGCCGACCATGATCTCAGACAGCGGTTGTGCCGATCCCGGCGTGAAGGTCACCGAATCGCAGGTCACGGGGAAGAGCCCGCCCGGCCCGCAGCCGCACGCCCACAGGCCGACGCCCACGGCGAAGAGCATGCCGATCATCCTGCCGCAGCGCATTCAATCCTCCCGTCGATAGCGGCCATGTCGCCGGCACGCGGTGCCCGGTCTCGAGCAAATGAAGCCGGACGAAGAACGGTGATTCTACGGCCGTCCAATCTGTCCCTCAACCGCGGGCCGGTTCCGTGTACAGGCGGCTCGATGCGTTGTATAAACCTGCGCAGCGCGGAGTGTGACACGAATGAAGTCGCTCATCGAACAACTGGCCCGGCGTGTAAAGCAGGCGTTGGCCGACGTCGGCGTCGACGGGGATCCGATGGTCCGCCCGGTGCAGGACGAGAAGTTCGGCGACTATCAGTGCAACGCGGCCATGTCGGCGGCGAAGACGCTGGGCAAGAAGCCGCGGGACGTGGCCGCGGCGATCGTCGAGCGCCTCGACGTCGCGGACATGTGCGAGGCTCCGGAGATCGCCGGGCCGGGGTTCATCAACCTGCGGCTGAAACCCAAGTACCTCGCAAGGTGTCTTGCGGCACTGCCGGCCGGCCACGATCCGCGCGCCGAACGGCTCGGCATCGAGCCCACGCCGTCGCCGCAGGTCGTGGTGGTCGATCTTTCCAGCCCCAATTTGGCCAAGGAAATGCACGTCGGGCACCTGCGCAGCACGGTGATCGGCGACTGCGTCGCCCGCGTGCTCGAATTCCAGGGCCACACCGTCCATCGTGAGAACCACGTCGGCGACTGGGGCACGCAGTTCGGTATGTTGGTGGCCCATCTGCGGTCGAAAAAACCCGAGATCGTCGACCATCCCGACCAACTGGTGATCCAGGACCTCGAGTCGTTCTACGTCGAGGCCAAGGCCCACTTCGACGCCGACGACGACTTCAAACGCGAATCGCGGGAGGCCGTCGTCGCACTGCAACAGGGTGAACCCACCACCCGGCGAATCTGGAAGGCATTCTGCGACGAGTCGCTGCGCCACTGCCACGCCATTTACGATCGGCTCAACGTCCGGCTGATCGACCGCGGCGAAAGCTCCTACGCCGACCTGATGACCGAGGTCTGCCGCCGGCTGGAGGGGAGGCTTACGCCGGACGGCCCGGTGCGCATCAGCGAGGAGGCGCTCTGTGTCTTCCCCGAGGGCTTCAAGACCCGTGACGGTGAGGCGCTTCCGATGATCGTCCGCAAGTCGGATGGCGGATTCAACTATGCGACGTCGGACCTTGCCACGATTCTCGATCGCATCGAGGGACTGCACGCCGCGCGGATCGTCTACGTCGTCGGCCTCGCCCAGAAGCAGCATTTCGAGATGCTCTTTGCGTCGGTCCGCATGCTCGGCTGGGTCGGGGAAGACGTCAGGCTCGATCATCTCGCCTTCGGCAACGTGCTCTCCGCGACGGGCCGGCCGTTCAAGACCCGCGAGGGCGGGACCGCGAAGCTCAGCGGCCTGCTGGACGAAGCCGTGCGGCGGGCCCGGGCCGTGATCGACACGCAAGTGGGTGATGAAGGCGAGTCCGGGCCGCGCCTCAGTGCGAATGAGGCTGACGTTGTAGCCGAACGCGTGGGCATGGCGGCCATCAAGTACTTCGATCTCTCGCACGCCCTTCAGAGCGACTACAAGTTCGACCTCGACACGATGCTCTCGATGGAGGGCAACACGGCGCCGTACATGCTCTACGCGTACGCCCGCATTCGTTCGATCGCTCGCAAGGCGGATGTCGACTTCGCGAGGCTGCCGGCGGCCGACGTGGTGCTCGAACATCCGTCGGAGATCGCGCTGGCCCGGAAGCTGGTTCAGTTCGCCGAAATGCTCGAGACCGTCGGCAGCGAGCTGCGCCCCAACGTGCTTACCGATTACCTCTACGACCTGTCACGCACGTTCAGCCGCTTCTATGACCGCAAACTCGGCGTGCGGGTGATCGACGCGTCGCCGCAGGGGGTCCGCCTCTCGCGTCTGCGGCTCTGCGACCTGACGGCCCGGACGCTCCGGCTCGGGCTGCACCTGCTCGGGATCGAGACCGTCGAGCAAATGTAGTTCGGCTGGCGGTCACTTCTTCGTGCTCGGTGTCATCTCATCGATGAAGACGGGCCCGTCGTGGCGCGGCGCGGATACGTGTTCCGGCTCGCTCCACCAGGTCCCCGCCGGTGCGCCATGCGCCGCCATGACGGTGATTGCGAGCCCGACGCTGCGGAGCGTTCGCCCGCGCAAGCTATATTTCAGCTTCCGTCCATCCGACGGATGACGCAGAACCAAGCGAACGGCCCGCCCGGTGAGAACGCCAAGTGGGAATGGTCCGATCTGGTTTGGAACCTGGCTTCTTCAATGGACTCCACATCCCAGGGGGGTTCGAAAGTCGCGCGGATTTCGGTGCGCGTCACGCGCCTCGGACCCTGGTCGCCGGGCTCCTGGTCGCTGAAGCAGGCCAGGAATACGCGGCCGCCGGGGTTCACGGCTGCGCGCAGGGAGCGAACATAGCGAGCGCGATCGCCGTCCGAGAACACGTGAAAGAGCCCGGAGTCGACGACGCTATCGAATCGCTCGCCGAACTCATCCAGCCGGAGCGCATCGTGGACGAGGAACCGAGCGGCAAGGCCTCGCAGTTCGGCTTTGCGTTTCGCCGCCCGGATCGGCCGGTCAAGGAAATCGATGCCGAGCACGGCGTGGCCGCGGCCGGCAAAGAAGAGTGCGTTTTCGCCGGTCCCGCAACCGGCGTCGAGGACCGAGCCGGCGATCCGATGGGCGGCTTCGATGAACACCGGCTGGGGTCCGTCAATGTCCCACGGCGGACGACCCGCCGCGTACGCGTCCTCGAATCTCGCCCGCGTCGGAAGTTCCGTCTCTTCGGACATGGTTCGCCTCGGGCGCCGTTCCGGATGCCGCGGGAACCCGACGGACGGACCGGTGGCTCAACTCGCCGTCGAGGACCACGACGGATGGCCCGCGCCAGGGCTCTACGCGCCGACGTAGGGGATGAGGGCCATGAAGCGGGCCTGCTTGACGGCCTGCTTGAGGGCCTTCTGTTCCTGGGCGTTGGTTCCGGCCCGGCGGCGGGACATCAGCTTGCTGCTCGAGGTCAGAAACTTGCGGAGCAGTTCCACCTCTTTGTAGTCCACCAGGGGGCCGACCCAGCCGGGCCCGCCGCGCTCTATAAACCGTTTCGACCGTCTTTGCGATTTTGTTGGTTCGTCACTCATTGCAGGACGGATGATAGGGCCGGCGGCCCCGTTGTCAACAGGCGCCAGAGGAGACGGCGTGGCCGGCGTCGCGTCCTAGGCGTCCGGGTTGGCCCGGCCGGGCACCCGGTCTGACTCAGCCATAACCCGGTCGAACTCCTCGGGGGCGGCCTCGACCGATTCCTCGACCAGCATGATGGGGATGCCGTCCCGGATCGGGTACTTCCGCCGGGTCTTGGGGTCGGTCGAATAGAGCCAGTCGCCGATCTGCACGAGCGGTGCCCGGCCGACGGGGCATTCCATGATTCTAAGCAGCTCTTCGTCGATCCTGGTCACACTGCGCCTGCCATCACGCGGTCCGCCTCCCCATGAACGCGAACGGGCTGTTGCCGCGCCGTGATTCTAAGTCCGCGCCGTGCCTGACTCAATCGAGATTCCGCAGGCGTTTCCATCAGAGCCCCGAGCGCCAGCGACGGGCCCGCGCGCGCCTGCCAACGACCTATCGTAGTCCGTGGAGCCTCCTTATCGAACGGGTGGTTCGTGAGGTCCGCAGTGCGCAGGCCGTAGCACCGGCGTGACAGCGCGTTTTTGACCCGTTCGCAGCGTAGCATTATCATGTTTGTGCTGATGATCCTCGATCACACTCATCACGATTGCGAGGCGAAATCATGACCAAGAGCACGACTCACGACCCGTTTCATTCCCGTTCGAAGCTCGACTGCGCCGGCGGTCCGGTTGAAGTGTTCCGCCTGTCGGCGCTCTCCGACGCCGGTCTTGGCGATGTCGGCCGTCTCCCGTTCAGCATCAAGGTCCTCCTCGAAAGCGCCTTGCGCCATCTCGACGGGTTTTCGGTCACCGAGGACGACGTCAGGACATTGGCACGGTGGGGGGGGAATGGCACCGACGGGGAAATCCCGTTCGTGCCCGCCCGCGTGCTGCTCCAGGACTTCACCGGTGTGCCCTGCGTCGTCGATCTGGCGGCGATGCGCGACGCCATGAAGAGGCTCGGCGGCGATCCGACGAGGATCAACCCGCTGATCCCCGTCGATCTGGTCATTGACCACTCGGTGCAGGTGGATGTGTTCGGCTCCGAGGCGGCGATCTTCGTCAACGCCGAGAAGGAGTTCGAGCGCAACCAGGAGCGTTATCAGTTCCTTCGCTGGGGCTCGCAGGCATTCAGGAACTTCCGCGTGGTTCCGCCGGCCACCGGCATCGTTCATCAGGTCAACCTCGAATACCTCGCGTCGGTCGTGGCCACCAAGGAGCAAGATGGCAAGAGGGTCGCTTGCCCGGACAGCCTGGTAGGCACCGACAGTCACACCACGATGATCAACGGGCTCGGCGTGGTCGCCTGGGGCGTCGGCGGGATCGAGGCGGAGGCCGTCATGCTCGGCCAGCCGGTCAACATGCTCATGCCCGAGGTCGTCGGTTTCGAGCTCACCGGCCGGCTCCGCGAGGGGGCCACGGCCACCGACCTGGTGCTGACCGTCACCGAGATGCTCCGCAAGAAGGGCGTGGTCGGGAAGTTCGTCGAGTTCTTCGGGGCCGGCCTGAGCCACATCTCACTGGCCGACCGGGCCACCGTGGCCAACATGAGCCCGGAGTACGGGGCGACGATGGGCTTCTTTCCCGTCGACGCCGAAACGCTCCGATACCTGCGGCAGACGGCCCGGCCGGACGATCTGGTCGACCTCGTCGAACGATACACCAAGGAGCAGGGTCTCTTCCGCGGGGATAACACGCCGGCGCCCAGGTTCACCGCGACGCTCTCGCTGGATCTGGCCACGGTCGAGCCGAGTCTGGCCGGTCCCAAGCGCCCGCAGGACCGCATCGCGCTGTCGGGCATGAAAGCGCAATGGCGGCAGGACCTGAACGTGACCTACGGCAAGACGGCTGCGGCGGCCGGCTCCACCAAAGAAAGCTGGATGAACGAAGGGGGAGCGATCGTCGGCGAGCACGAGGCGCAGACGGCCGTGCTCGAGGCAGATGGCGGTGTGTGCGGTGTCGAGGTCGAGTACAACGACCAGCGTTTCAAGCTCAAACACGGCTCGGTCGTCATCGCCGCCATCACGAGCTGCACGAACACCTCCAACCCGTCAGTGATGGTGGCGGCGGGCCTGGTCGCGAAGAAGGCATGCGAGCGCGGACTGAAGGTCAAGCCGTATGTAAAGACCAGCCTGGCACCCGGTTCGAGGGTGGTCACCGAGTACCTCAACGACGCCGGCCTGACGCCGTACCTGGACAGGCTCGGGTTCAACGTCGTCGGCTACGGCTGCACGACCTGCATAGGCAACAGCGGGCCACTGCCCGAGCCGGTCGCCAAGGCCGTCGCGGACAACGACCTGGTCGTTGCGGCCGTGCTCAGCGGCAACCGCAACTTCGAGGGCCGCGTCCACCCGCTGACTCGTGCCAACTATCTGGCATCACCGCCGCTTGTGGTGGCGTACGCACTGGCCGGCACGACCGACATCGATCTGCAAAAGGAGCCAATCGGTGAGGACGAGGACGGGAGGGGTGTCTTCCTGAAGGACCTCTGGCCGACGCAAAAGGAAGTCACCGATACGATAGCGAAAAGCGTCACGGCAGAGAAGTTCCAGCAGCAGTACGCCACCGTCTTCACCGGCAACGAGAGGTGGAACGAGATCACTGCCGAGCCCAGCGAGACGTATCCGTGGGACGAAAAGAGCACGTACATCCAGAACCCACCGTTCTTCGAAGGTATGAGTAAGGACGTGCCCTCGGTGAAAGCCATCGACGGTGCTCGTGTGTTGGTGATAGTGGGCGACTCGGTGACCACCGACCATATATCGCCGGCAGGATCCATCAAGCGCGAGTCACCTGCGGGCCAATACCTCATGGATCACGGGGTCGAGCCGGTCGATTTCAACAGCTACGGTTCGCGCCGCGGTAACGACCGGGTAATGACCCGCGGCACGTTCGCGAACATCCGTCTGCGCAACCTGCTCGCTCCGGGAACGGAAGGGGGCGTGACGACCTACCTCCCCGATGGGCGGCAGATGTCCATCTTCGACGCCGCCGCGAAGTACAAGCAGAGCGGCACGCCGCTGATCGTGCTGGCCGGCAAGGAGTACGGCGCCGGCTCGTCGCGCGACTGGGCGGCCAAGGGCGTGATGCTGCTCGGCGTGCGGGCCGTCATCGCCGAGAGCTACGAGCGCATTCACCGCAGCAATCTGATCGGCATGGGCATCCTGCCGTTACAGTACAAACGCGGCGAGAACCGGGAGTCGTTGAAGCTCACGGGGCACGAGGTCTACGACATCACCGGACTGCGCGACGATATGCAGCCCCGCCAGGATATCGAGGTAAAGGTCTCGGATCCGAAGTCGAAACCGTCGCGGACGATTACGGTCCAGTCGCGAATCGACAGCCGCGTCGAGCTCGCCTACTACCGCCACGGCGGCATCCTGCCCTACGTGCTGCGAAAGCTCGTGTAGGGCTCACCGACAATGGTCGGCCATGCCGCGCTCACCTGTTTCGGGTACCACAAATAGGTGACCCGGCGCGGGTACCGGATCTGCGGTGGGAATCGGTCACCCCGCACGGTGCCCGGTTTCGGGGAAATTGGGCAGCGGGATTCTCGCTTTCCATTCCCGACGCCGACGCTATACTACCGGCGACGTGGCCCGTTCAACTCCACGCTGCGGGTGCACGTCCCGAGTTTCGTCGCGTCCGTCGAGAAGTCCGCGTCCTTTCGAAAGGGAATGCCATGAAGAGCGTCATGGGACTTGCCGTCACTTTGGGGATTGTGTTCTTCGCCTACAACCTGTGGCTTTCGGGTGAGGTGGTGAAGGACCAGGGGCACCTCCTGGCCGTCGCGTTCGGCGTGCCGCAGGACGGCAAGATGCAGATGCACATCGGCGTCGGGCCGCGGATCGCGATCGTCGATCCGCCGGAACTCAACGAGCGCAATGCGCCGATGTGGGACAAGTGGGAACAGGACCACTACCAGCTCTTCGACGCGTCGGGCCAACGAGTTCCACTGGATCGCATGGGGACCAGCGCCCTGATGGACGGCCAGGCGGCCGCCGGCGCGCCCGATTTCGTTCTCTGGGCGCCGCTCGAGATCGGAGCGCGGTATCATCTCGATTTCGTCCCGGTCGTTGCTGAGGGCAAGCGCTACCGCCACGAGTTCACCGTGCCGGGCGAACCGGGCAAGGTGGGCCGGCGGCGGTTCGAATACGTCGAGGAGGAAGCCGAAGAGTAGGGGCTTAATGTGCCGTGGCCCCCGCTGACACCGGCGTGTGAAGCCGCCGCCCGTTCATCGATAGCACCGGGTTTGACGCGGCGCGGACGGCCGCTACACTCTCGCGGCGCGAGATCCGAGCGGCGCGGTCGAGGTCCTGATGGAAGAACGAAAGCCCCGGTAACGCGGGTGCGGATTGGAGGTATGGACGGATGCGGAAGTTGATTTGCGGACGTTCGATGAGCGTGCTGATGGCCGGGGCCATGCTCCTCCAGGTCGGCGGCTGCACCTTCACGGAGGTCAATGAACTGCTGCAAACGGTCCTCCTCGGCATCACCGCCGCGGGCAGCATCGCCATCCTGCGCAACATCTAGAGGTGCGTCTCACCTTATCCTGCGGGGTGAGACGGACCGCTTCTTCACGGGCGCGGCTTTGATAATGGGCCGCCGGAACGAAAGCTGCCGGGGACACACCGCTTCTTCACGGGCGCGGCTCTGATGATGGGCCGCCGGAACGAAAGCTGCCGGGGACACACCGCTTCCTTACGGGCGCGGCTCTGATGATGGGCCGCCGGAACGAAAGCTGCCGGGGACACACCGCTTCCTCACGGGCGCGGCTCTGATCGGCACGGCCAACCCGCAGATTAAGCTGAGTCGGAGCGCTGAGGTCGCGGCGTTCGGGCTCACGCGGGCACTTTGTACTTGATTTCGACCCTCGCGATCCCATAGGACTATCGGCCGGCCCGGACAGCGCCCGGACCACGAGTTGTGGGTCGGGGATGCGTTCTGCGATCCCCGCTCCCTCGTTGACTGCCCGCTTCCGGGCCGTATACTGCGAAACCAGCCTCCGGAGGGCGTCGCCTGCGGAGGGGTCCGGCGTTTGGTTGATCACGAGGACACAGGCCCGACCGGGCCGATTCCAGGCGTTCCAACCTGATTATCCGGCTTTGACCCGCCCTGGGTTGTCCTTCCGGAGTGTTAGCCCTGGAGAAAGAGATGGCGATGGCGTCGAAAAGGTGCACAGGCCCGGATCGCAGCCGCTCGCGGCGCCCGCGGTTTGCCTTCGTACTGCTGCTGATGGTCATGCCCGCCGCCGGGCAACCGGCCGGGGGGAACACGACCAGTTCCGGCGCCGCGGTCGCCCATGAGGAAACGCCCGAGTCACTGTTCGTCAACTTCCTGCACTACGCGCGGCTGGGGCGGTTCACCACCGCGGACGGGTATGCGAAGGCCCTGCTCGAACATCCGGACCTGGATCCGGTCGCGATCATGGAGGTCGCCAGCCGCGACCCGGACGCGATCAACACGATCCAGATTCTGATCCGCAACTCGACGATCGGCGACCGGGCTCGTCAGGTTCTCGAGCTCATCGAGCGCGGGCAATTCGAGAAGCGCAAGGACCCGGAGCTCATCCGCCGCAACATCGAGGGCCTGGGTGGGACGCCGCAGCAGCGTTTTTTCGCCGTCCGGCACCTGATCGAGTCGGGCGAGTACGCGATCCCGCAGATGTTGCAGGTCTTGCAGAACCCTGCCCGTGAGGCGCTGCGGCCGCATATCATCCGCGCGCTGCCGAAGATCGGCAAGGCGGCGCTCAACCCGCTCCTTTCGGCGTTGTCGATTCGCGACGATGCGCTTCGCCTGGGCATCATCGAAGCGCTGGGCGAGATCGGTTATCCGCAGGCGATTCCCTACCTTCGAAAGGTCATTCGCGACTCGAAGATGCCCGCGGAGTCGAAGACCGCCGCCCAGGACGCGATCTCGCGGATCGAGAACTTCAACGGCCGGCAGTACCCCGGCTCCGCGGAGGAACACTTCGTCCGCCTGGCGGAAAAGTACTACAACGAGGACCCGGTCGTCCGCGCCGATCCACGGCTGGATGAAGCCAACGTCTGGTACTGGGACGACTCCGACCAAGTGCTCGCCAGGGTCGCGGTCGCCACCCGGATCTTCGGGCCGATCATGGCCATGCGCTGTGGTGGGGAGGCCCTGATCCTGCGGAACAACCACCCCGAGGCGACGGCACTATGGCTGGCGGCGAACATCCGCCGAGAGGCACGGCTCGGTCTCGACGTGGAAAGCGGCGAACCGGTCGACCAGACCGAGCTGGATCCGACGCGGAAGCCGAACTTCCCGCGGGCCCTGTACTTCGCACAGGCGGCTGGGCCGATGTACGACCACGCCGTCGTGGCACGGGCCGTGGCCGACGGCGACTCGGCCGTGGCCCTCGGGGCGATCGCGGCCCTGGCGGTGACGGCCGGGGAAAGCTCTTTGATCGGCAGCGAGGATTACAAGCAGCCGCTCGTGCAGGCCCTTCAGTTCCCCGACCTGCTGGTTCGGATCCGGGCCGCACTGGCTCTGGGCGGGGCCCTGCCGCAGACGCCGTTCAACGGCTCCGACCTTGTCATTCCGGTTCTGTCCCAGGCCCTTGCGGTCAGCGGGCGGGAGCAGGTCCTCGTGGTCGACCCTGATGGTGAGAACCTCAATCGGGTCATGAGTGCGCTTCGGACCGCCGATCGGGAGGTCGTCGGCGCCGGCGACTTCGATCGCGGGCTGGACCGGGCCCGGACCGAATTCCAGACCGTCAGCGGGATCTACCTGGCGTCCGACGTTGCCGACCCGGGGCTTGCGGCGGCGGTGGTCCGCCTTCGGGGCGAGTTCACGTTCAGCAAGACGCCCGTCGTGATCCTCGAGAAGCGGGGTCAGGCGAAGCTGGTGGACGACACCGTCCGCGGCGATCCGTCCATCGAGCGGGTGATTTCCGCGGCGGATGACGCAGACCTTGTCGCTGCGCTGGAGCGGGCGAACGAGGACACCGGCAAGCGGGCAATCACCCCCGAGGTGGCGCAGGGGCTCGCGTTGCAGGCCGGCGAGACGTTGCGCAGGATCGCGGTCGACGGCCGCACGGTATACGACATCCAGGGCGCCGAGCCCGCGTTGATCGCGGCGCTGTCATCCGATGATGAACGGTTGCAGACGCTGTGCGCCTCGGTGCTCGCCCTGCTTGCCACGCCGACGGCTCAACGGGCGGTCGCGCACGTGGCGATGGACGGCGGGCGGTCCGACTCACTGCGTATTGCGGCGTTCAGCGCCCTGGCCCGCTCGGCGCAGAGGTTCGGGAACATGCTGGAGGACAACCAGGTCTCCACGCTCGTCGGGATCGCCCGCGACGAGCAGGACCTGACCCTTCGCACCGCGGCGAGCGAGGCGCTTGGCGCCGCCAACCTCGCCTCCAACCAGGCCAGCGAGATCATCCGCAGCTACTACGGCGGGTAGCCCTCTTCTGCTCCGACGCACTTGGTGAGGGCGCATTCTGGTGCGATCGTCGAATATGATAGGGTCCAACAGAGGAGCCGGCATGGTCGAATCGGCTGTCGAACCGAAAAAAGGAGCAGACGTGGGCCGAATCGTCGTTGACGTCCTCGTCGAGAATTTCGAGGATCGTCTGCGCGCTGGTCGGGGCGAGATCAGCAAAGGAGAAGTCCGCCGCGTGACCGTGCGGGCCCTTGTCGGTTCCGGAGCCACTTTCTTCTGTCTTCCCGGCTCGATCGTCGAGAAGCTCGGGCTTGCGTTCCGTCAGGAGAAGGAGTCTCGCACAGTGACCGGGCCGATTCGGCTGGGCGTCTACGCTCCGGCTCGGATCGAGGTTCAGGGCCGCGATTGCGTGACGCAGGTGCTCGCGCTGCCGGAAGACCGCCAAGCGTCGCTCGGGCAGATCCCGCTGGAAATGATGGACTGGTGGATCGACCCCCGCGCGCAGCGTCTGGTCGGCAATCCCGAGCACGGAGGAGAGTGGCAGGCGGAGGTGTATTGACCGCCGCCGTGTGAGCAGCGCTATCAGGCGCTACGCCGACCTTCGTTCGCGGTCCTTTCTCGCCTTGGCGATGATCTCTTCCTGGATGCTGCTCGGGGTCTTGCGGTAGCAGGCGGACTCCATCGAGAAGGCCGCCTGGCCCTGGGTCAGCGAGCGGAGGTCGGTGGCGTAGCCGAACATGTTGGCCGGCGGAACCTCGGTGGTGGTGATGACCGTCTGGCGCTTGACCTCGCTGCCGGTGTTGAGGCCGCGTCGCGGGGCCAACTCGCCCGCCACGCAGCCCAGAACGGACAGCGCTAGGGGTGCTCCGACGGCGACATCGCTACTTTGAGGACTTTTCGGCCGGCTTGTCGCCTTCCGGCTTGGTGATCGGGGCCTCGTCGCCTTCGGCGGCCTTCTTGGCCTTGGCTTTCTTGCCGACTGTGGCCTTGCGATGGGCCACCTTGGGCAGGCGAAGCGGGCCGGAGTCGTCCTTCCACCGGCCGAGTTCCGTGAGCCGCGCAATGCGCTCCGCGCGGGTCAGGACGTTGCGATGGCGTGCCAGCGTACTTGCGGATTTCAGTGATTTATCGCGTGACATTTGCTACCCCGATGTTCAGGTTGTTCACCACTGTGCTCGAAAACGCTCGCGAGTCGCGGCGCGGCGCCGATCACGGCATCGTCGCGAGAGACGATTGTCACCACGCATCGCCCTTGAGCGTCTTGAAATACCCTTCCAGTTTGTATCCGCCGCCCGAGGCGTAGTATTCCGCGCCGAGCTCATGAATTCGGCTGAGCATCTGGTCGGCCAACTGCCGCTGCGTCGGGTCATTCCGATTGTAACCCTGAGTCGTGATCAACTGCGTTGTCCCACGGTCGGTTTCGGTGATTGCGGCGTCGATCCCGAATTCCGCCAGATGCCGTCTCGCGTTCTCGGCATCACTCTCGTTGCCCGAAAGGAACTCCTGCACCACGATGTACGTGTAATCGCGGATCCATCCACCCGGCGGTTCCGCGGCCGTTGCCGACCCGCCGGTCGCGCCCACCGCATCCGCCGGTGCACCACCCGCGGGGGCCTGTTCGAGAAGGCTCCCGATGACGTCGGTCGCCGGCCGCTCGGACCGCGCCAACTCGATGTCGCCGTGCACCTCGGCCACGTACGACGCCCGCCCCAACTCGTAACCGTCCACGGCGCCGGCGTCGTGCCCGCGGTGCCACCCGACCTTGAATCCGGCGAACACTGACATCGCGAAGACGAAAACGACGAACGCACAGCCGACGCTGGTCAGCGAAACGCGGATGCGGTCGTCGTCCAGCTCGATCAACGGAGGCGCTGAAGCCCCGCCGTCGCCCTGTGCAACCGCCGGCGACAGCGGCTCAGCCTCGCGCGGCGGCTCCGCAACCCGCTTCGGCAGCGGCGCCGCGTCCACCGGCGGGGCAGCTACCTGCGGCTCGGGCTCCTCACTCCGCCGAGGCGGGTGTTTCGTGCCGCGCAGTGCCGACTCCCGGTCACGAAGGACCTCGAACAGGGTGGCCCGGCCCTTCGCCCGGGCTGCGATGCCCCGCGCTCGCTCCTCGTTGCCGCTCATGCGGGTGACGATACGCTCAAGCGCCAATATTGCAAGCGGGCCCGGCCGGCATGGGACACCTTGGTCCGACCCGACAAGACCCGCTAAACTGCCTGATCGGTGGCACGGCATCCGCCGAAGCACAGGGAACACCCGGACAGCGAAGGAGTCGAATGATGAGCGCCGAAGCCGGTTGGTACGTTGCGAAGGACGGGCAAACGGTCGGGCCGGTCACCCAGGCCGAGCTTGTCAAGATGCTCCGCGGCCCGGACGGTCCGCAGACGCTGGTCTGGGGCCCGGGCGTGACCGAATGGACCGAGGCCCGTCATGTCGCGGCGCTCGGCGTCGCGGCAACCGAGAGATCGGCCCCGCCGCCAACGCCCAGGTCCCGCCGATCCGACGAGATCGACTACGAGATCTTCGGCGACGACATGCAGTTCGTCGAGATCACCCTCGACCCGGGCGAGGTCGTGGTGGCCGAGGCGGGCGGCATGATGTACATGACGCAGGGCATCGAGATGCAGACCGTCTTCGGTGACCCAAGCAAGCAGCAGGGGTTCCTGGGCAAGCTCTGGGACGCGGGCAAGCGGATGGTCACCGGTGAGTCGCTCTTCCTCACTACGTTCGGCGCCACCGGCAACCAGCGCGAGCGGGTCGCGTTCGCGGCCCCGTATCCCGGCAAGATCGTCCCGCTGCATCTCGACGAGCTCGGCGGCGAGATCATTTGCCAGAAGGACGCATTCCTCTGTGCGGCCCGCGGGGTTCAAATCGGGATCGCCTTTCAGCGAAAGATTCTGACGGGCCTCTTCGGCGGCGAGGGTTTCATCCTCCAGCGGCTCACGGGCGACGGCACGGCGTTTGCGCACGCGGGCGGCACCATCCAGCGCCGCGAGCTTCGCCAGGGTGAGACGCTGCGCCTCGACACCGGTTGCCTCGTCGCGTTGCAACCGACCGTCGATTACGACATCCAGATGACAGGGGGGATCAAGAACGCGGTCTTCGGCGGCGAGGGCCTCTTTTTGGCCACGCTCCGGGGCCCGGGCACCATCTGGGTTCAGTCGCTGCCATTCACCCGCCTGGCGGGCCGGATCCTGGCCAACATCCCGGCCCGCGGCGGCAAGGGCGAGGGCTCGATCATCGGCGGCCTCTCCACCATCTTCGAACGCCGGGATTAGCCGCCCGGCATGTGTAGGGTGCGGCTCGCCGCACCTTGTGCAGGTTCGTACGTGCCCACCGGGTTTGCGGTCCGGCTTCCCGCGGTGCGGCCTGGAAGCAGGTAGAGCACTCCGGGCCGCATGCGATCGTCCCAACTTCGGCTGTACCGCGGCGGTCCGTCCTCCTCCGCTCGGGCCCTGCGGGCATTGCGGCCCCTCGCAGCAGGTGCACTCTTGCGCGAACGTGCAGTAGCAGCCCCCACCTCCGCAATGTTCGATGTCGGTGCACTCGAAGCAAGTGTTGGCCTTGTTGTCGACGCCGCAGTAGGACGTCTCGGGATCGGTGCAATCCTCGTCGTCGCCCCATCCTTTTAACTAGGGACAGCCACCTATTATGGCGCGCCAGATCAACACATTAAGTGGTGACTGTCCCTATTTGTACAATCAACGCGGATGTGGTTGGTCGTTTCTACACCGACGGGCCAATGCGTTCAAAGTATATGGATGAGACTATGAGGACGTAGGGAGATCGGCCTGGAACGCTTGCTGACAGTCGGGCTCGGCGTAGAGGACGTCGGGGTCCTGGCGGTAGGCTTCGACGACCTTCCGCACGTGGCCGGGCGGGACCTCGATCAACTCGAGACCTCGAAGCAAGCGATACTGGCGCGCCGTAGCGATTCCCCCGCCGCGGCCATGGGCCTGCGCCTTCGCCGCCTCGTCCGCGTCCGGGCGGAAGCGCACGAGGATGCGCGACGGGTGGTGCGCCGCCGCGAAGTCAGGCGTCCTGGGGGGGGGGCAGCTACGATCGTCGCGAGTACAAACAGTTGGCAGATCATGACGTTCCTCCTTTATGAACGATCCACCTGTCGAGCCGGTGGGGCTCCTGCTGCGCAGCAGGAGCCCGCCAGCGACCACAATGCCGATGACAAGTGCTACAAGTCCGAGCGTCGAAGTCGTCGGAATGCATGTCAGGGCGGGCATGTAGCTGTAGAGATGGGCTCGGCCGACCGCAGGCGCGCCGATGCCAATGACACCCGCGGCAACAAGGATCCGCGCGGCGAAACGGGGATAGCCTCCACCCCCGGGCGGAAGGAACATGTACGTTTGCTGCCACCAACTACCGTCGCGGACAAACCAGTAGGCTGACCCGGAATTGACGCCGGCAGCGGTGTCGTCGTCTGGCGCGCCGATGAGAATCCAGCTCCCGTCGACAGCGACGGATTCGCCGAAGTGATCGGGGACTTCGGCGTCCGACGCTTGTAGCAACGCTTCCTCCTGCCACGTACCCGCCGACTCAGCGAAGACGTACGCGGACCCCGCAGCGCCGAAGTTGCCGCTTGCGCCGACCACCATGACCGTACCGTCGACCGCGATCGCTTCGCCAAAAGCATCATGGCAGCCGAGATCCGCCGAGGTGAGTATGTCCTCTTCGATCCAGGTCGAGCCGGTGTAGCCGAAGACATAGACGGCCCCGGAATTGCAGTCCGGATCTTGCGGATCAGCGCTGTCGTGGCGCGGGGCTCCGATAAAGAGCGTGTTGCCCTGGAGGTCCAGGGCATAGCCGAAGCGGTCAGCCGCCGCGCTATCCAAACCGACCAGCCTGGTCTGCTCCACCCAGGACGAGCCGTTCCACTCGAAGACGTACACCCACCCGGTGTGCTCCTCGTAGCGCGGGTCCTGCCCGGCGCTGACCGCGATGCGCTGGCCGCTCAGCGCGACCGCGTATCCGAACCGGTCGCCCTCGCTGGAATCCGAGGGGAGAATCCGGGCCTCCTCGTTCCACACGCCGGCACTGCGGCGGAAGACGTACATCTCACCGATCTGAGTGGCGTTCTCGACGCTCACGCCAGGAGCGCCGATGACCATCACGTCGCCCTCGATGTCCACCGAGAAGCCGAAGGCCTGCTGAACCGTTCCCGGCTGTGAGGGCAGAAGCTTCTGTTGGAACGTCCAATCGCCCGCGATGCGCTGGTATACGTACGCCGCCCCGACGTTCGGGTCACCGAGGGCGCCGACCACCAGTGTCTCCCCGTCCATCGCCAGCCGCCCACCGAACGAATCGCTGAACGGCGGCGCGCCGCTGGTCAGGGTCTCGACCTTGCACGGCTCGGCCGGCGGCTCGCCTTCGGCCGCGGCGGCACACAAGCAGAAGAGCCAACAAGGCGGCAGGAACATCGATACCCGGCTCATGGTCTTTCCTCCTTAACGCGACTGGTTCCCGGTGCGCGCGCACCTGCGTCCCGCATCATTAGATCATAACCACAGGGCCGGCGCGGACGCGGATCGAAATCGGTGCGTAGCGCGGTGAGCGTGCGGGATGCGGCGTACGCGGCGGGTGCCTCGGGAGCCGGGTGCGGAACCATGTCGCAGTCCCCAACTCCTCTCTCCAGGCCGCAATTATGGGGCCTGCCCCCGCCGCCCGTCAAGCTGAATCTGCCGTTCAGCCAAGAATGGCGGCTCCACATGAGACCCCGTCTCCGACCCTCCTGCCCGATAACTTCAGTGATGCCGCATCTTTTCCGATGAACCACTGAGGAACCGCCGCGACGTGTCCGCGCGCCGCGCGGGGGTCGCTCAGCGTGCGAAACGAGGTGCCAGGCTGATGTATGCCGATTACTTTGGACTCTGTGGCCGCCCGTTCGAAGACCGGGCCGGTCCGAAATTCACCTATTTATCACCCGCGTTCGAAGAGGCCCTTGCGGCACTGGAATACGAATCGCGCTACGGCCAGGGAATGACCCTGGTCATCGGCGAGGCGGGCACGGGCAAAACGCAGCTCCTTCGCACGTTGATGGGCCGCCTCGACTCAACCGAGCAGAGCATTTTGCTGAGCATACCCCCCACGCGTGACTTCCATTTGATCCACGAAACGTGTCAGTCCCTGGGCATCACGGTCACGTCGGACGAATCGGCGCGCCACGTCGTTAGGATGCGAAAACACGTGGCCCGCGCCTGCGACGCCGGGCGCCGTATCATTCTGCTTGTCGACCAGGCCGAGAACCTCACGGCGGACAACCTCCGCGAACTGGAGGAGATGGCGGAACTTCGCGGGGTGCGTGAAAAGGGCATTGCGGTTCTTCTCGCCGCCCAACCGAGGTTTCGGGCCGCGTTGCGCGATTCCAGTCTTGCGCGGCTCCGGCAGCAGTTGTGCGGCGAGCGGGTCCTTCAGAGGTTGAACCACCGCGAGACGGAAAGCTACATCGATCACCGCCTCCAGGCTGCGGGGGCCGTGTCGGCCGGTCTGTTTGACGGCGACGCCGTCTTGCTGATCCATGCCGCCTCCGGCGGCGTCCCGCGCTTGATTAACCGGCTGTGCGACGAAGCCCTCGTGGCGGCGTACGGGGCCGGAGTTACCACCGTGACCCGCGAGCTCACCATCGACATTGCTCAACGCCACGCGTATCGCGAGCACGCCGCGGACCTGAAGGGGCTCGCCAACCCCGCACTCGAGGCCAACGCGCTGGCCCGACCGGCACACCGAGAGCACGCCGCAAGTGCCACGGCGATGACGCGCGCCGCGGGGCAACCGGGCGCGGCGTATGCCACAGGGACGGCGTACGACGATTCGCTCGATGCGGCGGCGGCCGACCTGAACGGTCCGACCGATCCGGACGCACCGACACCCACCGATGAGGCGTTCCAGGTTCCATCGTCTGGACCCTCGCCATTCGCTCAGGCTCCCATGATCTTGCAGCGGCTCGAGACGTCGCTGGCGCGGGCCGAGCGGTTCGCGGCTACCTCCGACGCCTCGCTGGCCCAGCACACGGCGCTCGAAAAACACCTTGCGGTCCTCTGCGCCCGAGCGGAAAAGCTGCTCACCGACTTCAACGGGGCCATCCGCCGAGGCACGGGGTCGATCGATCGGCTCGAGGAACGCGTCGAGAAGGTCGTGGACGGGGCCGAGGAATGCATCGGACGGGTGGATGAGCGCACCGCGGGCGTTGCCGGTTTCGCGACCGACATCGAGGCCAAGATGGCGCGGATGGAGGCAGCGTGCGCCCGTGCCGAAACGATGGAGTCGCGGCTGGCGTCGTTCGCAGAACAGCTTGCGGATCAGGCAGGCGAGGTGCAGGGCCGCATCAACCTCTTGATGTCCGCGGTTCACACCGGCGAGCAGATGCAGACCGGGCTCCAGGCCGAGTTTGCGGCCTGGAACACGCACCGCGAAGAGATCGAGCAGCTCCACGACACGTTCCAGACCGCCGCTCGAGACTCCATTACCGCCGCACGGGAAGAGTTGGACAGGCAGCGCGAGCGCGTGGTCATCGAAGTCGCCTCGGCCACCGACGAAGCTCGTGCCGCGCGTCGTGACCTCGAGAAAACCGTTGCCGAAAGCCGGAGGGTCGAGGACCGCCTTGCCGAGTCGGTCCCCGCCGCTCTCGAGGAGAAAGCCCGAGCGCAACTGGCCGAGTGCCGCGCCGCGATGGAGGCCGTCGTGACGGAGTCCCGCGCGGCGTTGACGAAGGAACTCGCAACCCGCTGCGCGCGGCAAACGGAGGCTCTGGCCGACGCCGAACAACGCGCCGCGATGCTCCGCGCGGCCGTCATGAAGTCGAGCGGCGACCTGGAGGCAGCCGAGGCGCGTTCCGAACGATTGGACGGACAGGTAGCGCTGGTCGATTCCGCCGTATCACAAGCCGCGACCCGCGCCAATGAGATTCGTGACCAACTCACGACCTCCGTGGAGCGCGCCGACGACCTTCTGTCGCGAACCCAGGCCTCCCGCGGGCAGATCGAGGGGTTCCAACACACCCTGTCCGGAATGCTCATTGACGCCGGCCAGGCTTGCGAACGGGTGCGCCACGCCGTCGACGCAGTCGACAAGTGCGAACGCGCCGCGGCCGGCCTGGCCCGGGACCATGCTGCCGCCGAGCACGTCCAGCAAACACTGCAATCGGTGGTTGCGGACGGCGGCAGGCTCCATGGCGAGCTACGCGAGACGCTCGCCCAGGCGGCCCAACGAACGGACGAGCTCGCCGCGCGGGCGACAGCGGCGAACGAAGTCGCCGAGCGTCTTTCGGACGCCGCCGCCCGGAACCAGGAGCTGAGCCGAACGTCCACTCGGGCCGCCGATGCCCTGGCCCACGCGGTCCGAACCGCAAACGAGCGCTGCGACCGTCTGGCCGTCGTGACGGACCGGGGGACCGAATTGCACGGGCAGTTGACGGACGTGGTCGCGGCAGGGGGGCAGCTCCATCAGGCGACGCAGGAGATCATCAGCTACGTCGACGAACGGCTGAGCCGCCTGTCCGACGCGCGGCAGACGAGCGACGACCTGCTCCAGCGGCTGGTGGAGGCCGGCGCGACAACGGACCGCACATGTCGCGCCGCCGACGACGCGGCCCGGCGCAGCGAAGCGGCGGCGGACACGGTCCAGGCGTTGCTGGGTCAAGCGGCCGAACAGGCCGAAGCCGCCCAGTCCCGCGCGGATCAGTTGGAGCAGCACACGGCACGCGCCGGCCGGGTTCTCTCCGAACTCGGCGAACTCACCGTGTCGGCAACCGAAGTCGCCGCGACGCTGCCGGACCAGACCATGCGCGCGTCGCAGGCCAGCGAACGGCTTGCGGCCGAGTGCCGAAATGGTGGAGAGGTCGCCGCGCGCCTCGCTACCCTCGAGCAACTTCTTCACACCAGCGAAACCGCCGAGGCGGACGTTCGAGAACTCCTCGAGCGCGCCACGGCCGCGCGGCAGGGCCTTGCGACCGCGGCGTCCGATGCCTCGCAGCATTCCGAGCTGCTCGAGCGCTTGGCCGATACCGCTCGGGCGCTCATCGATATCCAGGAACGGATGGGCACCGACGCCGAGGCTGCGTCGACGCGACTCGCCGAGCAGCTCGCCCACGCCCACGGCGTAGTCAGTGCGGCCGAAACCGCGCTCGACGGCTTCGTCGCCAAAGCAGAAGCACTTGAAGCGCGATATGACTGCCTCTCCCAGCGGGCGGACGCAGTCGAGGGCTTCGTCAAGGAGGCCATGACCCGGCCGGCAGCTCTGGTCCGAGAAGCCCGCGCCCAGACCGACGAACTACAACGCATCGGCACGGCCGTGCGCAAGGTGTTCGCCAACCTATCGCGGGCAACGCTCGATGCCCACAACCAGAACAAGGAGTTGCGAGCCCTGGGCAACCGGACATCGCGGCAGCTCTCGAAGCTTACCGAGCATACCAGCCGGGCCGCCGGCACGCTCCAACAATGGGTCCAGGAAGCCGTTCACGCCCAGTCGCGACTGGTCAGCGCGCTGCGGTCGTGCCCAACCATCGAAGAGACCCATCCCCCGGACGACTTGCACGAATTAGAAGGGGAGATCAGGCAGCCGCCCGCGACCCACGGCCTCGCCCCCGCCGGGCGAAGCGGCGTTCTGGATCCACGATCCGAAAACACGACGCACCCGCGTATCCCGGGCCCGAGCCCGAGGACCCGGTCAGACCAGATCGCCGAGTTGCTGGAGCAGGCTCGAAAGGCCGAACCGACGGCGTAGCGGGCCGCCTGATCTGCGCTGTCGATTGACGGCCTGACGCGCTGTCCACTATAGTCGTGACGCGTTTGCCCCCCATTCATTGTGGGATCTCTACCTTCTGCGGAAGTGTTGGAACTTAACGCCCCATGGCACTCTTGCCGGTTGAAGTCGCACATACGGATGATGAAGCGTTACTGATCAAGGCCGCGCATGAGTACGCCGCGAACGAGCTGTTCCCGCTCGACCGCGCGTGGGACCGGGGTGACTCGTCGGTCGCCGCTGTCCTCCCCAAGCTGGCAGAGATGGGGTTCCTGAATCTTCTGGTGCCACAGGGCTACGGCGGTCTGGGTTGCTCCTATCGAACTTATGCCGCCATCCTCCACGAAATCGGCTGCTGGTCAGCGTCCGCTTGCGTCACCGTCGGTGTGCACAACATGGTGGGCCTGATCCTGAGCCGTTGCGCGGAGGAGGCCGCAAAGGCGGAATGGTTGGCAAGCTGGGGCGAAGTGGACAGCTTCGCTGCATTCGCGTTGTCTGAGGCCTGTGCCGGCAGCGACGCTCGTGGCACCAGGGCGACCGCCGTGGAAGCCGACGGCGGCTACCGCGTCAACGGCGAGAAGATGTGGGTCACCAACGGTTTGACTGCCCGGTGGTTCCTGACCCTCGTCAGACTTGGGACCGGCACCGACAATGCCGCATTGACAGCACTCTTGATCGACGGACGCGAGGCCGGCGTCGAGCGTTCCGCAATCCGGGGCAAAATGGGCATCCGAGGAAGCGAAACGGCCGTCATCAGCTTCTCTGACACGTTCGTACCCCGGGCGCATCTGCTCGGCGAGCGCGGTGGCGGGCTGGCGGTTTTCCTGGCGGCGCTGAACAGCGGTCGGATCGGCATCGCAGCGCAGGGTACTGGAATCGCCGAGGCGTGCCTCAACGAGATGGTAAGCTACGCCCGCCAGCGCGAGCAGTTCGGACGGCCGATCGGGCGCTTCCAGGCGGTCGCCGAGATGATCGCCGACAGCAAGGTTGAGTTGGAGGCCGCCAAGGCCCTCATCTGGCGGGCCGCCTCCCTCGAGGACGCCGGGACGCCGAGCCGGGCCGCGAGTTCCATGGCCAAGCTCTACGCGACGGAGGCCGCCAACCGCATCGCCTATCGGGCGGTCCAGGTTCACGGTGGCACGGGATATGTCAACGAATGTCGCGTGGAGCAGCTTTATCGCGATGCGCGAATCACGACCATCTACGAGGGCACGAGTGAGATCCAACGCCTCGTTATCGCTCGCGAGCTGGCCGGCGGTTAGGTTCGGAACGCGGATCGCGGGGTTTCGGGCCCCGGGCGAGACCGTGACCGCGGCCGGGTTCTCCATTACGATGACCACGAGACCGGCCGGCATAGACTGGGCCGCGTTGCGGCACGGCGGAAGTCAAACGGAACCACGCTTATGAACTTGGATCTTCCGGAGGATCTTGTCGCGCTTCAGGATATGGCCCGGCGCTTCGCCGCGGACCACATCGCCCCGAACGCCCGCGACTGGGATCGAAACGCGGACATCCCGCGGGAAGCGGTGGCCCAACTCGCCGCGTTGGGCTTCCTTGGGATCTTCGTACCGACGGAGTTCGGCGGGTGCGGCTTCGGTGATCTCGCCGCGACCGTCATCATGGAGGAGATCGCTCGTCACTGCGGCGCGACGGCGCTCATGCTCGACGCTCACAACGCGCTGTGCTGCGCCCACTTCCTGGTCGCCGCCACCGAAGATCAGAAGCTGAAGTACCTGCCGAAGCTGGCCGCCGGCGAGTACCTCGGCGCCTGGGCGCTCTCGGAGCCCGGATGCGGAAGCGACGCCGCCGCCCTGCAATGTGCGGCGACCGAGGACCGCGATGCCTGGGTGCTCAACGGCACCAAGCACTGGATCACAAACGGCCATTATGCCGGCGTGTTCGTGGTGATGGCCAAGACCAGGCCGGAGGGCGGCCCGAAGGGAATCAGCGCCTTCATCGTGGAGCGCGGTACACCCGGCTTCGAAATCGGAAAGAAGGAAGACAAGTTCGGCATGCGGGCCTCCGACACGGTCGGGCTGACCTTCGAGGACTGCCGCATTCCCAGGGCCAACCTCTGCGGCACGCTGAATCAGGGCTTTGTCGACGCGATGAAAGTCCTTGAACGCGGCCGGATCACGATCGCGGCCATGTCCGTCGGGCTCGGCCGCGGAGCCCTCGAGGAATCCCTCGCCTACGCACAGCAGCGCACGGCATTCGGCAAGCCGATTTTCGAGCATCAGTCCATACAGTTCATGCTGGCGGACATGGCCATGGAGGTGGACGCGGCCCGGCTCTTGACGAGAAAGGCTGCCATCCTTTCCGACTCGCGTCAGCCCTGCAACGTCGAAGCGTCCATGGCCAAGCTCCTATCCAGCGAGGTCGCGACGCGGGCGGGCATCAACGCCATCCAGATTCTCGGCGGCAACGGCTACACCAAGGAATTCCCCGTCGAGCGCTACCTGCGGGACGCGAAGCTCTGCGAGATCGGCGAGGGCTCAAGCCAGATTCAACGCATGGTCATCGCCCGCAATCTGCTGGGCTTCTAGGACTACCGTCATGGATCTTGCCCTCAACGAAGACCATCGGATGCTCCAACAGCAGGTCCGCGAGTTCGCCATGAAGGAAGTGGCGAAAGGGGCCGCCGACCGCGACCGTGCGGAGGCGACCGACGACGAGTTCCGCGCGCAGCTCGCCGGAATGGGGCTCTTCGGCATCACCATCCCCGAAAAGTACGGCGGCGCAGGGATGGACACACTTGCGTCGACCATCGTCGTCGAGGAAACCTCCAAGGCCTGCGCCGGAACGGGGGTCCTGCTCAGCGCCCACACCTCGCTCTGCGTCGACCCGATCATGGCCGTGGGCAGCGAGGAGCAGAAGGCGACGTATCTTCCGAAACTCGCCAGCGGCGAGACGATCGGGTGCCTCTCGCTCACCGAGCCGGGAAGCGGAAGCGATGCCGGCGCGGCGGAATGCCGGGCCGAGTTGAAGGATGACCGCTGGCACATCAACGGCACGAAGATTTTCGTCACCAACGGCAACGAGGCCGGCGTGATGGTCCTGATCGCGGTGACCGATCCCGACGAGCCGAAACGACGGCTCAGCGCTTTCATCGTCGAGAAGCCGTGGGACGGGCTGCGTATCGGCAAGCTCGAGAAGAAGCTCGGCATCCGCTGCTCCTCGACTGCCGAATTCGTCTTCGAGGACTGTGTGGTCCCCGAGGACGCACTGCTCGGCGAGCGCGGACGCGGCCTGCGTGTTGCCCTGAGTACGCTCGACGGCGGCCGGATCGGCATCGCCGCCCAGGCACTCGGGATCGCGGAGGCGTGTCTGTACGAGGCGACGAAGTACGCGAAGACGCGGGTCCAGTTCAATCAACCGATCGGGAAGTTCCAGGCCATCCAGAACAAGCTGGCCGACATCGCCGTCGGCGTCGAGGCCGCCCGCGAGCTGACGTACCGCGCTGCCTGGTGCAAGGACCAGAAACGCAGGTACGTGCAGGAGGCGGCCATGGCCAAGCTCTACGCCAGCGAGGCCGCGTCGCGGGCCGCGAACCACGCCGTGCAGGTCTTCGGCGGCTACGGCTATTGCAACGATTACCCCGTCGAGCGCTTCCTGCGGGACGCCAAGATCACGGAGATCTACGAAGGCACCAGCGAAATCCACCGCTTGGTGATCGCCCGAACCTTGGCCGATTGAGCGTAGGGTGGGCCGTGCCCACCAATCCGCTGCGGTGAGCCTGAGACGACGAATCGGAGGAGGGTACGCAGGGTGGGCCATGCCCACCAATTCCCCGCGGCGACCATGAGACGACCAATCGGAGCAAGGTGCGTAGGGTGGGCCCTGCCCACCAATCCCCCGCGGCGAGCGTGAGACGACGAATCGGAGGAAGGTGGGCAGGGCCCACCCTACGTGAGATGTCGCGATACCTTCGCGCATTCCTGCCGGGAGGAACGTTCTTCTTCACGGTGGTCACGTACCGCCGGCAGCGGCTGTTTCGCAATGCGGTCGCCCGACGCTTTCTGGGCGAGGCGATGCGCGAGGTTCGGACGGATGCGCACTTCGACACGATCGGCTTCGTGATCCTGCCGGACCACCTTCACTGCATGTGGTCACTTCCGGAGGGCGACGGCGACTTCTCGCGGCGCTGGTCGCAGATCAAACGCCTCTTTACGAGGCGGTGGCTGGCTTCGGGTGGATCTGAGCGCGAAGTGTCGGCCTCGCGTGCCAGGCACGGCGAGAAGGGCGTATGGCAGCGTCGGTTCTGGGAGCACCTGATTCGCGACGAAGATGACATGGTGCGCCATTTGGATTACATTCACTTCAACCCGGTCAAACACGGGTTGGTGGAATGTCCCCATGCTTGGCCGCATTCGAGTTTTGAGCGGTGCGTTCGCGAAGGGTATTACGCCCGCGAGTGGCAATGCGTGTGTGCAGCCCGGCGGGCCAAGCGGCCGGATTTCACGGCGATCGAGAAAACGGCCATGGAGTAGGGTGGGCCGTGCCCACCGATCCCCCGCGGCGAGCGTGAGACGACCAATCGGAGCAAGGTGCGTAAGGTGGGCCGTGCCCACCAATTCGCCGCGGCGAGCGTGAGACGACCAATCGGAGCAAGGTGCGTAGGGTGGGCCATGCCCACCAATTCGCCGCGGCGAGCGTGAGACGACCAATCGGAGCAAGGTGGGCAGGGCCCACCCTACGGGGATCGAACTATGAAGAAGATCGCAGTCATTGGGGCAGGAACGATGGGGCGGGGGATCGCCCAGGTGTTTGCGCAGTCCGGGTACGAGGTGTCACTCTTTGACACGTACGCGCCAGCGCTGGAGTCGGCCGGGGGGCAGATCGGTAACATGCTCGACAGGGCGGTCGAGAAGGGCAAGCTCTCCGCGGACGACGCGGCGGGCGCGAAGAGGCGGGTCAAGATCGTCACGAACCCATCCGACATCGGCGCCGGCACGTGCGAACTGGTGGTCGAAGCGATCATCGAGAAGCTCGAGGCCAAGATCGACGTGCTCAAACACGCCCAGAGGCACGTGGCCGACGGCGGCATCCTGGCCAGCAACACGAGCAGCGTCAGCATCACGCAGCTCGCCGCGGCCACCCAGCGCCCGGAGCGCTTCATCGGCATGCACTTTTTCAACCCGGTCCCGCTGATGAAGCTGGTCGAGGTCGTTAGGGGCGTGCAGACCTCCGACGACACGGTAAAGCGGACCGTGGCCCTGGCCGAGTCGGTCGGCAAGACGCCGGTTCAATGCAACGATTCGCCGGGGTTCATCTCCAACCGCGTCCTGATGCCGATGATCAACGAGGCCGTGGGCTGCCTGCACGAGGGCGTGGCCGAGCCGCAGGCCATCGACGACATCATGAAACTGGGCATGAACCACCCCATGGGCCCGCTGGCCCTGGCCGACCTCATCGGCCTCGACGTCTGCCTCGACATCCTGGAGGTCCTCCACCGCGACCTCGGCGAGGACCGTTACCGCCCCAACCCCCTCTTGCGTACAATGGTAAGAGCCGGCCGGCTGGGCCGAAAAACGAAGCAAGGCTTCCACAAGTACGATTGAGGCTATAGGGCGGGTTACACCCACCTTGGAAGCACCAGATGCCGGCGCCTAAGGGCCCGGCGCGATCGAGCAAGCGAGAACCTGTTATGCGAGCGGTAATACGGCGTCGCGGTGGAGATCCCGGATCGATCGGCGAGTACCGGTCGTTCCCGGGCGGCATCAGCCAAGGCACAACGAAGGCGGAGTCCCCGCGGTACATCAAAGAGGCGATCGAGGGATGGATCGAAACCATGACGGTGCACGGCCAGCCGATTCGCCGGGAGGACCGAGGGCCATGATCGGTCGTCTGCCATCCCTGCCGATCGACCTGCCGTATGAGGCATTGGAGCCGTACTGCCGCCGGTGGAAGATCGTCAAGCTCGAGGTGTTCGGGTCGATCCTGCGGGACGACTTCGGGCCGGAAAGCGACGTGGACTTTCTGGTGACCTTCGACCCAGCCGCCCGATGGACGCTGTTTGACATGGTCGATGCCGAGGAACAACTGGCCGCCCTCGTCGGCCGCCCGGTTGACCTCGTGGAGCGCGAGCCGATCGAACAAAGCGAGAACTGGATGCGCCGCAGGTTGATCCTGGAGAATGCGCAGACGCTCTGTGTCCGTTGATGTTGGTATCGCATTCCTAATCGACATTCGCCTGGCGATTGATCGTGCGCGAGCGTTCCTTTTGGGGCATCCTGTCGCCCCGGAGGGGCGAAGGGCCGACCAGCTTTCGGGTTCAACCATCGCTGGCTTCCGCTCCTGGCTCCGGCCGACGTATCGGCGTTCGCCGTTGGCTGGGTCGCTGCGCGCCAGTGGTGCCTCGTTGGCAAGAGCCGATCGGCGGCGTAGAATCGCCCACCGGCCGGCGCAAGCGTGCAGGAAACGATCATGCGTCCCGAGAACCTGCTCGAAGTCGTTCGCACACGACCGTTCGCCCCGTTCCGGATCCACGTGAGGGACGGGTTGCGGTACGATGTCCACCACCCCGGCCAGATGATCGTTCTGCGTTCGCGAGCCGTCCCGGGCGCCGGCCGCGACAACGGCCTGCCGTATCACCTGGAACATCTGGCGCTCCTACATGTTGTCCGGCTGGAAGTGCTGCCGACGGAGTCCTCGGAAGAGCGCAAACAGTGATGTCGCCGGAACACGAGTTTCAACGCACGCTGGCGCACGCCGAGGGAGGCGACGCGGTCGCCATGTACTACGTTGCGGAAGCCTACGCGGACGGGATCGGCGTTGGGTCCGACGCGAGGCTGGCCGTGCGCTGGTACACAAAGGCCGCGCAACGCGGCATCGTCGATGCGATGCTCGACCTGGCGTCATGCTACTTGTCCGGCAAGGGCGTTCCGGCGGATCGTGAGATCGGTCGGCGCTGGCTCGCCAAGGCGTACGCCTCCGATCATCTCATCACGATATCTTCACAGCCGGGGGCCCAGTCCCGTCACCAGCTTCTCGCCATGCTGCAACAGACGGAGAAGCCACCATCGCGCGAACCAGTGTCGGCGGATTGACGGTCATCGGTCGATCTACGCGATAGCAGTCCGTTGCCGGTTTGGGCGTCGGTTTCCTGATCCGCCCGGTAGATGATAGGATCGTACAGGATTCCGGTGGGGGTAAACGGTGTTGCGGGAGAATGGTGGGCAGTGCCCACCCTACCGTGGGCGGCCCATTGAATGGCGGAAAACCATGAGCGTATCACCAGCCATCAGACAATCGAACAGGCCGGAGGGGCCCGTCGAACCGAACCCCTTCGTCGGGCCTGAAGATCTCGTCGGGTTCGACCCGCGAACGGCCCTCGGGGAGCCGGGGGCGTTTCCCTACACCCGCGGCATCCATCGGGACATGTACCGCGGGCGGCTGTGGACCATGCGGCAGTTCGCCGGGTTCGGGTCGGCCGACGATACGAACCAGCGGTTCAAGTACCTCCTCGAGCACGGGCAGACGGGCCTGAGCACGGCGTTCGACCTGCCGACGCTGATGGGCCGCGACAGCGACGATCCCCTGTCGCTGGGGGAGGTGGGCCGCTGCGGCGTCGCCATCGCGTCGCTCGACGACATGCGCCGGCTCTTCAACGGCATCAACCTGGCCGAGGTCAGCACCAGCATGACCATCAACGCCCCGGCCGCCATCCTGTTGGCCTTCTACATCTGCGTGGCCGAGGAAGAAGGCGTCGCGTCCCAGCAGCTCCGCGGCACGTTGCAGAACGACATCCTCAAGGAGTTCCACGCCCAGAACGAATACGTCTTTCCGCCGCGGCCCAGCGTCAAACTGGTCATCGACACGATCGAGTACTGCACGCGGCACCTGCCGCAGTGGAACACGGTTAGCATCAGCGGCTATCACATTCGCGAGGCAGGCGCATCCGCCGCCGAAGAGCTCGCCTTCACCCTCGCCGACGGCATGGCCTACGTGGAGCAGTCGATCAAGCGGGGCCTGGACGTGGACGAATTCGCCCCGCGGCTGAGCTTCTTCTTCGACGTGCACAACGACTTCTTCGAGGAGATTGCCAAGCTCCGGGCCGCCCGGCGAATCTGGTCGCGGGTCATGCGCGACCGCTTCCACGCCACGAACGAGCGAAGCCTGCTGCTTCGCATGCACTGCCAGACGGCCGGCGTCACCCTCACCGAGCAGCAGCCGATGAACAACATCATCCGCGTTGCCTATCAGGCGATGGCCGGCGTGCTCGGTGGCACCCAGTCGCTGCACACCAACTCGATGGACGAGACCCTGGCCCTGCCGACCGAGCAGGCCGCCAAGATCGCCCTTCGCACGCAGCAGATTCTCGCCCACGAAACCAACGTCACGCAAACGGTCGACCCCCTTGGCGGCAGCTACTTTATCGAGAAGATCACCGACGAGATCGAAGCGAAGGCCCAGGATATCTTCGACCAGCTCGACGCGATCGGCGGCGTGCTCGCCGCGGTCGACCGCGGCTTCTTCCGCCGCCGGATCGCCGAGTCGGCCCAGGCCCAGCAGCGGGCGATCGACGAAGGCCGACAGAAGGTCGTCGGCGTCACCGATTTCATCGAAGCCGGCCCGCACGGCATTGAAGTCCTCAAGATCGGGCAGGGGACGGAAGACCGGCAGGTCGCTCGGCTGAGGCAGCTCAAGGCGGGCCGCGACAAGGCCCGCCATGCCGCGGCATTGAAACGGCTCGAGGGCGACGCCCGGAACGGGGTCAACCTCATGCCCGCCCTGATCGCCGCCGCCAAGGCCGACGCCACGGTCGGCGAGATGATGCAGACCATGTCACGGGTTTTCGGCCGCTACGACGGCGGCCCGGAGTGGTGACAGCACATTCGATTGTGGACGCAAGCAAATGCCGATTTCAACAGTAAGAGCGGACAACTTCCGGCCTATCGGTAGTGTTGATCTTCGGCTGGACCCGTTCACTGTCTTAATAGGTCCGAATGGTTCGGGAAAATCGAGTTTACTGCAACTGTTGCAAATCTTTTCGCGGCTGGAGAATCAGGCTCTGTTCGTCGAGAGCTTTGCGCCATGGGGTGGTTACCCACTCACTGTTCGTTCCTGTGCATCCGAACCGCGCATGAGACTTGGCATCGGCGTAGTCGACGGTAAGTTCGAATGGAACTACGACGTAGAGCTATTCGGGGAGAGCCCATCAGGGTTTTTTGTCAGATCCGAAGCGCTTACGAGGCGAGTTCTCGATTCGTCCAACTCTGAGGACTACTTAGTGAGGGATGATTCGCAAGTCAAAGTACGCCAGAAACCACGTATGTCAGGTGGGCACATCGGTCATGGTTCGTCGATAACACTTCCTGCCCAACGCGTGCATTTCCCGGAATTCGGTTCAGCCCACGAGATTCTCAAGCGAGTATCTCTCTGGCAGGTACATAAGTTCCAACCGGGTCAGGTTGTCAGGGCGCCGCAACAACTTCAACCCACTACGGCGCTACTGAACGACGGCAGCAATCTCTTTTCGGCGATTTATACGCTTAAGACCGAACGTCGCACCGCATACCGGGTACTCTTGGAGACGCTTCAAAGCGCAATTCCCGAATTGGAGGACATCGACTTCGTAATTGCTGGCGCCGGTCATGTCAATCTTACATGGATTCAAAAAAACACCTCTCAGCCGTTCTACACGAACCAACTTTCGGACGGCACCCTTCGCCTACTCTGGCTCGCTACGGTATTGCAATCTGCGCCCGACGAAAGTCTATTGCTCATCGATGAACCTGAGCTTAGCCTCCATCCCGAGTGGGTGATGATTCTAGTAGCGATGCTGCGCGAGGCTTCCGCTCGATGTACGGTGGTCGTCGCTACACAAAGCGTGGAACTCGTACGCTGGGTCGATCCGAAGGAGCTGGTAATTGCCGATGCTACGGAATCAGGCGTAACGTTCAAGCGAGCGTCCGAGATTCCTGACCTTGCCAAGTGGTTGAAGGAATTTTCATTATCAGAGCTTTGGACGATGGGTCAACTCGGGGGACGTCAGTGAAAGTCGTATTGATCTGTGAAGGCTCCACCGAACGTGCTCTCGTGCCCGGACTGCGCGAACTGATTCAGAAACAAATGCCGGGCCGCGATCGTGTTGGGCTGACATCGCATCCATTAAATGGACCAGTGTATCGCGCCAAGCTCACGAGAATTGTTGATCTGCACGGATCAAGCAGGGACGTCGGCGGAATCATCGCGTTGACCGACGTCTACCCCGAATTCAATGACGCCGACGAAGCGAAGAAACATCTGGCAAGACTGGTCGAAAAATGTGAATACGTGCGAAAATTTCGTGCACACGCCGCGCAGTTCGACGTGGAAGCATGGCTCGTTCCGTCCTGGAAAGAAATCGCAAAATCCCTGAACGTCCCACGCCAACCTCCTTCTGCTCATCCAGAACAAATTAATCGGGACAGACCCCCGTCCTTCCACTTCGCCGACTTATATCAATCTGCGAAGCGCAAATACTCGAAACCGATCGCTGCGAGACGGTGGTTCACTCCGGAGAACCTGGAACGGGCTGCCGATCAATGCAGACAATTGAAGTCGCTGCTCGATTCCATCCTTGAGTTCGCCGCGGCGGAACCGCTTCCATAAGCAGAGGATCTACGCGCAAGATGAAACAGGTTGCACCACGAATCCTGTTGGCCAAGATCGGCCTCGACGGGCATGATCGCGGCGTGAAGGTGCTGGCCCGGGCCTTTCGCGACGCGGGTATCGAGGTCATTTACACCGGCCTGTGGCAGACCTGCGAGGCCACCATGTTCGCCGCCCTCCAGGAGGACGTGGACGCGGTCGGCGTGAGCCTGCTGTCCGCGGCCCACATGACCGTCATGCCCGAGATGCTCAAGATCCGCAAACGCCTCGGCATCGAGCACATCCCCATCGTGCTCGGCGGCATTGTGCCGACCGACGACCATCCGCAACTCCGCGAGATGGGCATCGCAGCGGTCTTCAATCCCGGCTCCGCGGTCGACGAGATCGTCGGGACCATGAAAAGACTCGCCGTCGAGTCGCCACCCATCCGCCTGCCCGAGGCCAAGGAGGGGTTCACGAAACACCACGTACCGTCCCTGGCCCGCCTCATTACGGCCGTTCAGCGCGGCGAGGGCCTGGACGGTTGGACGGCTCCTTCAGGCTCGGCGCGGATCGTCGGCGTCACCGGAGCGCCCGGCGTCGGCAAGAGCTCTTGCATCGCCAAGCTGGGCCGCAAGCTCCGCGACCGCGACAAGGAGGTCGCCGTCGTAGCCATCGACCCCAGCAGCCCGATCAGCGGCGGGGCCATGCTCGGCGACCGCCTGCGAATGATGGTGGGGGAGCCCGACGACGGCTTTTTCATCCGCAGCCTGTCGTCCGGGAACCAGCCCGGCGGCCTGGCCCCGCAATGCCGGGAGATCGTGAGCATCCTCAACGGGTTCGGGTTCGACTACGTGCTGGTCGAGACCGTCGGGGCGGGCCAGGGCGACGTCGCCGTCCGGGAGCTGGCCGATCACGTGGCCCTGGTGCTCATGCCCGAGGCGGGCGACACGGTCCAGTTCTCCAAGGCCGGCATCATGGAGATCGCCCATTCATTCGTCATCAACAAGTGCGATCTGCCCGGCGCGGACGCCACCGAGGCGGAGCTGCTCAGCACCGTCGGCAGCGACCGGCCGATCTGGAAGGTCAGCTCCGTCCGCAACGAGGGTTTCGACGAGGTTGCCGATTGGATCGTCCGGCGGTAGGACGGGCCCCGCCCGCCGAGCGCGGCGGTGGACCATCGGACGGGAGGCACGCTTACATGACCGGCGCGGCATTGTCACAGCGTACACCCTCATCCGGTTCACTGGACTACATGCTGATCCCTTGAATGCTGGCGAACCTCCGGTTTTCCTATCGTGCGTGGCGTTACCGGTGCGTGCTCGAGCCGGCGCAGGTCCGCTTCCTGCGTAAGAACCTGCGAAGCGGCGACATCGCGGTGGACATCGGCGCCCATAAAGGCGCCTACACCTACTGGATGCGATGCTGCGTCTCACCCGGCGGGCGCGTCTACGCCTTCGAGCCGCAGGCGCGACTAGCGCAACAGCTCCACGCGCGGACGGCGACCAGAGCGGGGCGGGCCGACGTCATTGTCGAGAACCTCGCCGTGTCATCGTCGACGGGGCGACGGGCGCTCTACATACCCGGCGGCGCCGACTCGCCGAGCGCCGGGCTGAATCAGCGGTCCGAGGCGACCGCCGCGACGCAGTCTGTGGTATGCGACACGCTGGATTCCTACTTCGACCGGGCCGGAGTCCACGACATCCGCCTGATCAAATGCGATGTGGAGGGACACGAACTGGACGTATTCCGGGGCGGCGCGCAACGGCTGCGACGCGATCGACCGTTTCTTGTCTTCGAGTGTGAGGGCAGACACCGCCCCGAGGGGCGGATCGACACCGTGTTCGCCTACCTTCGCGATCTCGGGTACACCGGCTGGTTCCACGACACGAGGCGTTGGCGTTCCGTCGAAGAGTTCGACCCGGCCCGGTTCCAACAGGCGGGAAAGCGTCCTTACATCAACAACTTCGTCTTCATCCATCCCGCACAGGCCGACCCACAGGCCTGTCTTTGATCGGTTGGCAGCGCTTGGGCAAGCGAATGGTACGCACGCCGGGAGCGTGCAGACAAGCACGAGGCGGTATTGACGAACGCACAGGAGCGGCCTATCGTTCCGTCCGTGCCATCCGTAAAGCGCCCTTCGACAACGGCTTCCCCCTCCGCAGTCCGGCCCGTGATCGTGTCGATCCGGCTGGGCGCGCAGTGGTCCGGCGACCTTGTCATGCGGTGCACCCTCGCCGACGGGAGTGAGTCCGTCCTTCCCGGAACCACGCAGGAGTGGCACGACGCGCTCGAGCCGCTCGTGAACGGATCGATGGCTCCCGGCGATGTTCGCACCCTCAAGTATTCAGACGGTGTCGTCGTGCAGCGCGTCACGCTTCGGATCGCGGAGCGCACCGTCGACCTGGTGGCAAAGCACAGCCGGCCGCGCGGATTGCGCCGCAAACTCGGTGTGCGATTACTCGGCTCTCGCGAACGACGCGGCTTCAGACTGGCCTCGGCGCTGCTGGCCGACGGCGTCGCCACGGCCCGCCCCGTCGCCGTGCTGCAATCCGGCGCTCCCTCGCGGATTGGATGGCTCTTGACCGAGTACCTTCCCGATCTGGTCGACCTCGACAACGTGGCGCTGCGGCTGTTGTCCGCCGTCCCGGTGCGGGACCAGCGGGCCATGAGGGACGCGATCATCCGGGCCGTGTGTGATCTGACCGTCTCGCTTCAGCGCGCCGGCTGGCGGCATCGCGACTACAAGGCGTCCAACATCATGCTGGAGAACTGGGACGGACAGGCCGCGCAACCCCATGCCGTCCTGCTCGACCTGGAAGGCCTGCGCAAATCGCAGCCGAGAGCAGCCTCGGAACCGGCCCGATGCCGACACCTCGTCCGACTCGCCGCGAGCCTCACGGGCTACAGGTCAATCCCGCGAACCGACTACGCCCGGTTCCTCCGGGCACATCTCGCAGTGATGAGTGAGTCACCGGACCGTGGGCATTCGGCGTTCCGCGACATCGCCGCCGCTGCCGCCGCCTACAACCGCGCCGCCGCCCCGCGCCGCCGCAACAAGCTCGCCGGCTACGCCATGGACTGACGACGTCTCAGCCCATCGGGCCAGCGGCCCTGGCGAGTGGCGAACGGCCAGAGCCGGTGGGCACGGCCCACCCTACGGCGAACCGGTGGGCACGGCCCACCCTACGGCGAACCGGTGGGCACGGCCTACCCTACGGCGAACCGGTGGGCACGGCCCACCCTACGGCGAGCCGGTGGGCACGGCCCACCCTACGGCGAACCGGTGGGCACGGCCCACCGACGGCGAACCGGTGGGCACGGCCCACCCTACGGATTGCGCCCGTTCTTCTTGATCACAAAAAACAGCGGGATCCCCGCCAGCATCATGCCCGTACCGAGCATGTCCATCGGGTGGCCTCAGCAGTATGCGAGCTTCAGTCCGATCCCCGCAGCCGGGATCGCCATCAGCGCCCATGCGAGTTTCATCGCCGTCTCTCCTCTCGTCGACCGGCCTGCGGCCGGCGGTAACGCCCACACTACACGATACGATTCTATTCGGACGCGCCGGGCCGTCACCTCGCATGGAAATCCAACAGCGCGGCGTGCCCTTTACACCGGTGCGGCTCGGCCGCACGCTAGGGGTACGGTGGATCTGATCGACATCGCTGATGAGTTGGTTGCCAGGCTGGCCCGGATCCGGGTGGGAGCGCCGGTGACGCATGTCTACAACCCGCTCGTCTACGCCCGCGGGCCGCATCTACAGTACCTGACTCGATACGGCCGCGGGCGCAAGCAGGTTGTCCTGGTCGGGATGAACCCCGGGCCGTGGGGGATGGTCCAGACCGGCGTGCCCTTTGGTGAGGTCAACCTCGTCCGCGACTGGCTCGGCATCGAGGCTCCGGTCGGCAAGCCGAATCGCGAGCACCCCAGGCGGCCCGTTCTCGGCTTCGACTGCCACCGCAGCGAGGTCAGCGGCCAGCGCCTCTGGGGCTGGGCGCGGGACAGCTTCGGCACGCCGGGCCGGTTCTTCAGACGTTTCTTCATTGCCAACTACTGCCCGCTCGCCTTCTTCGACGAATACGGCCGGAACATCACGCCGGACAAGGTGCCCACGAGGGACAAGCAGCGGATCGCATCGGCCTGCGACGCCGCGCTTCGCCGGACCGCTGAGGCGCTCCGCCCCGAGTTCGTCGTCGGCGTGGGTGGCTTCGCCGAGTCGCGTGCGCGCACCGCGCTGGCCGGCGTCGACGTCACCATCGGTCGCATCCTCCACCCTAGCCCGGCCAGTCCGGCCGCGAACAAGAACTGGGCCGGTAAGGTCAGGCGACAGCTCGAGGCGTTGGGCGTGGCGGTCCCCTGAGGGAGGGCGCGCTCCAGGTGCAGGTGTCTTCGCGAGACCAAATCCTCGCATCAGGTTCGGAGGGGTGACCCAGGTCGCCAGACCCGGGGGAGCGATTCCGGGAGTCGTTTCAGGCTGTTTGGTGCATGCGCCGTCGGGGGAGGCGACGCAGGTGTGGGAGGGAGAATCGGTATTCGCGCCGGGGATTTCTACACCATCCACGCCCGGACGAGGGCGCTTGACGTGGACTGGCCGTGCGTGGGGCGTTCGGGTATGATTCGGCCCATGACCTTGGCGCGGTCGAGCCCGGAACTGAGCGACCACCACATTGCCGAAGTTCTGCGCAAGTACTGGGGGTTCGAGTCCTTGCGACCGCTTCAAAGCAAAGCGATTCGGGCCTCGCTCGACGGGCGCGATTCGCTCGTCGTGCTTCCTACCGGCGGCGGCAAGTCGCTCTGTTATCAACTGCCTCCTTTGTTGGCCGGACGGACCGACATCGTCGTGTCGCCCCTCATCTCACTGATGAAGGACCAGGTCGACGCCCTTCGCGCGATCGGGTACCCGGCCGCGGCCCTGCACAGCGGCTTGACGCCGGAGGAGCGCCGCGAGGTCGAGACCGGACTTGCAAAGAAGCACTATCGATTGGTGTTCGTGGCCCCGGAGCGCCTGCTCACGCCCTCGTTCATGCGGCATGTCGAGCATTCCAATGTCCGCTCGTTCGCCGTCGATGAGGCCCACTGCGTCAGCCACTGGGGCCATGACTTCCGGCGCGAGTACCGCAAGCTCGCGGCACTGAAGGAACGCTTCCCCAAAGCCGGCGTCCACGCGTACACTGCGACGGCCACGCAGCGCGTCCGCGACGATATCCTCGAGCAGTTGCGCCTCGACGAGCCGGAAGTGCTTGTTGGCCGGTTCGACCGGCCCAACCTCGTCTACCGCGTGATTCCCAAGTCGGATGAATACGAGCAGATCCAGCGGATCGTCGATCGCCACAAGTCCGAGGCGGTTATCGTCTATTGCATCAGCCGCAAGAACACCGAGGCCATGGCCGAACATCTCGCGGCGGAGGGCTTTGCGGCCAAGGCCTATCACGCGGGGCTGTCGCCCGACATGCGCCGCCGGACGCACGACGAGTTCTCGCAGGAGAAGCTCGACGTGGTCGTCGCCACCGTCGCCTTCGGGATGGGTATCGACCGCAGCAACATTCGCTGCGTGGTGCACGCGGCCCTGCCGAAGTCGATCGAGCATTATCAGCAGGAGACAGGGCGGGCGGGCCGCGACGGCCTGGAGGCCGAGTGCGTCCTGCTCTACGCCTACGCCGACCACCAGCGGTGGGAGTCGCTTCTGACCAAGAGCGCCCAGGAAGCGGACACTCCGCCGGAGGTGCTCGAGGCGGCGCTGGCCCGCCTGGAGGAGATGCGGCGGCTCGGCGGCGGTTGGATCTGTCGGCACCGCGCCTTGTCGGAGTACTTCGGACAGGCTTACGAACAGAACGACTGCGGGGCGTGCGATGTCTGTCTGAACGAAATGCCGGGGACGTTCGACGGGACCGAACCGGCGCAGAAGATCCTCTCGTGCGTCGCGCGGGTGCAGGAGCGTTTCGGGGTCATGCACGTGGCGGACGTGCTGCGCGGAGCGGGCACGGAGATGATCCGCAACTGCCGTCACGACCAGCTCAGCACGTACGGGCTGATGAGAGACACGCCGAAGAAGGTCCTGACCCAGTGGATCTTCCAGCTTGTCGAGCAGGGGCTGATGCTGCGGACGGTGGGCGACAAGCCGGTACTGAAACTGAACGAGGCGTCGTGGGACATCATGCGAGGTCACACGAAAGTCCGTCTGCGGGAAATCAAGACCAAGGCGGTCAAACGGTCGCTTGCGGAGGCGAACTCCTGGGAGGGCGTCGACACCGTGCTGTTCGACCGCGTTCGCTCTTTGCGGGCACGGCTGGCGAGCGAGCGCGGCGTGCCACCCTATGTCATCTTCGGCGACGCGACGCTGCGGGAGCTGGCCCGGCAGAAGCCGGCGTCGCGCGCGGCCATGCGGCAGGTCTACGGCATCGGGGAGCGAAAGCTCGCAGACGTGGGCGGCGTGTTCCTGAAGGAGATCGCGGCTCATACCGGCGTGACTCCGCGGGAGGGACCAGGCGATGACGCGCCCGCGGCGCACAAGCCGCACAGGCCGAAAAAGCCGTCGCGCCGCAAACAGGCGGCGTTCGAGATGTTCGCCCGCGGCTCGGGGCTCGACGAGGTGGCCGAAGCGGTCGGACTGGCATCCAGCACCGTTTCCCAGTACCTCGCCGAGTACATCGAGGCGAAGCGCCCGTGGAACATCGATTCCTGGGTCGACGACCACCGATACGAACGCGTCGCCCGCGCCGCCCGCCAACTAGGCGCGGCGCGGCTGAAACCCATCTTCGACCACCTCAAAGGTGAGGTCCCGTACGAAGTCATCCGAATCGTCGTCGCCCACCAGTCAGCCATCAGCCCGCCCTCGCCCGAGCCGCCAGACGCCGCGTAAAGCCGGACTGCGCGCGGCGCGGGTTGGCCCGGTTCCGTTTTTGTTTTGTGTGCGTTAGGTGAGGTTTGGAGGACCACCGGATGAGCAATCCGCCTGAGGAGTTGTCGGTACGCCTCGGTAGTGACCTGGAGGGCCGGGCGGGATCGAGGGGCGCGCGGGCGTTGTTCGGGTTGACGGTTGCCTTCTTTCTGCATGGCTCGGCAGCGCGCGGCCAACTGTGCGGTGAACCCGCGTAATTCGGGTTGGATTGGGTTCGTTTTTTTGACACCAACGGCGTTTTCGATAGCGCCAGGGCGGTTTATTGGGTTCGTTTCGTACAACTTTTCTTGTTCGCGTTGGTCCCATTCCTGCTTTTTGATTTGCGCGCAAGTTCCCCGCTCACGGCCCGGCGACCGTTGGCGCGGCCCGGGGCGACGAGCCCGGAGCCGTATACCTAACATACACCGTACGAGCCGCGGCGTCAAGAGAAAAGCGGGGGGAAGGGGTGGGGGCAGGGATCGAGGGAGCAAGGGATCGAGGGAACGAGGGAGCGAGAAACGTCGAAACGTCGAGATCGGGCAGCGGGGCATGTTGGGGGCCTTCCGTCATAATAACGTCAAGGGGAGTAACGTTTTGGCGGCGGGAGACGGAGACGAAGGTTCGTAAGTGCCTGTGGGGCCGGGGGTTGTGGCCGCTCTTTTTTTTCAGGCGTGCGGGGCCCGTGGGGCGTGTCCGGGACCGGCGGATGGGGGCGGCGCACCGGGCTATTTATTCAACGCTGACTCGTACGGTCGCACGAATCGGGGAAGCCCGTTGAAACGGGCTGGTCGAGAGGTGGACGAGACGGTACGTAACCAGCCGTAAAACGGCTGGCCTGGAAGCCGCCTTCGGCGGCGGAAGGCCGTTGAAACGGCCTACATACGCGCCTCGGTCGCAGCTCTGGGTCGCGTCATCGCGTAGTTGTACCATAATGAGTCGAGGCTGGAGGAGTTGGGGTTGGGGTTTGGAGCGGATGCTGTGAGCCGGCTTTTTGAGTTTTTCGCCCGCCGAGCGTGCCGTTGCGGTGTTGTTGTGATAGGGGCCCGCTTTCTGCGCCGGGGTGGCCCGGCTTGCGAGACGGCGCCGGATCCCGGGGCGGGATCGAGCGGCGAGCGGGCCCATTTGCTGCGACCGGAGCCGGCTGCCCACTGGTTTTTCGTGGGGAGCCGCGATCTCGGGTTGCAGGGCGCGGCGTGGTATCGTGTTGAAGGTTTTTAACATTCCGTATTGGAGGCTCAAATCATGCGAGGCTCGACAGGCGCGACGGCGTTGTTCGGGTTGATGGTTGCCCTCTCGCTGCATGGCTCGTCCCCCCCGGCCCGTGGGTCGCTGGTGACCTGGGAGTTCGGAGGCGAGATCACCCGCGTTGTAGACAACCAGGGCTTTTTCGGCGGGGCTGTCGACCTGGGCACACCGTTCTTCGTGCGCTACACGTTCGAATCCGACACGCCGGATGCGGAAGCGGGCGATCCCACCAGAGGCGTTTACGCTGCGGTCACGGAGCTGTCCGGACACATTGGAACGCTGCCGTTTGGCATCGCCGATGGCCCCGGACGAATAGGTGTCCGGTTACAGTCCCCGGCGAATGCCTCACAGGCATACGGATTATCGGCGAGCGCACAGATCCTGGGGGCTGAGGCCGAGGTGTACATGACTCTACGCGACACGTCAGCAACTGCGTTCTCAACCGACGCGCTGCCGATCCTACCCCTGGATCTTGGTGCGTTCGATACTTCCGTTTTCACATTGGATCCGACCGAGAAAGGCATTGTTGCTGAAGGGACTGTAACCTCACTCGTTCCGGAACCGACTACACTGGCGCTTTTGGGGCTCGGCGCGTTGGCATTGATCGGGAAGACGCGACGACGCCGCCTGAAGGCAGTCCGTCCTCCTGCGCACCCCTGCGCAAGGATCCACGGGTTTGTCACCCTCCTCGCCGCCTCGGCGGCCATCAACGCCGCCCTGTGTCCAACTGCAAGAGCGGTTGATTGCAACGACAACGAAATCAACGACGAATGTGACATGAATTGTGATTTCGCGAGATGCCACACTGAACCCTGCGGCGGCATACCCGATTGCAACCAAAACCGCATCCCGGATCAGTGTGACATAGGGGGCTGCGATCCTATCGAGATCGTCTTTCTCCTGGACATCTCGTCATCGCTCGGGACCGAAACGCCCATTACAGCGGTGGAGCTCTGCGCCTCGATCATCGACGCACTGAATGACCCGATCCTCGCTCCCGTGACCGTCAGCGCGGAGGTCTTGGCGATGGGCACGCCGGTAGGGGATGACACGCCATGCCCATGCTGCTGCGCCGACCTTTCCGGCTGCGAGTCAAACGAGGAGCTGTTTGCCGGCAAATACGGGACAAGGACCTGCGCACTGACGAACAGCTTCGGCGACTGCGCTGGCATCGGAAACCGTAATGACGAAGACTGGGGAAACGCGACGGCGATCGTTGCCGCGAACAAGAACTGGGGCCCTGGCCCGCGGATCGTTGTACCGATCTCGGATGAGGGGCCTCGCTGCGGCGATCCAATCGACGAGTTCGACGACGATGTCATTGACGAGGTAGTACCGGTGGTCGGGTGCCATCGTGTGATCGTTTCGCCTGTCGTCGATGTAAGCGATCAAGACCTCCGGCAACTTGCGGTGGAGTTAAGAGACGGCGGCGTGCCTGGTGGTGCGGTCCTCGACATCACCGACGCACACCTTGCCGCAAGGCTGGTCAAGATGATCCGGGCCGCGTGCCCGTCGGATTGCAATGCCAATGGCGTTCCCGATTCGTGCGACATCGCAAACGGCACCAGCCGGGACTGTTTCCATCACTGCTGCGCTCCGCACGCCACGCCCGGCTGCGCCGACCCGGTGGTCGAGGCCGAGGTCTGCGCGGAAACGGGCCTCTCCGGCTGTTGCACGACGGAATGGACGTCCGCCTGCGCCGCATCCGCCGAGACGCTGGGCCACTGTGACTCGGGTGACGGCATCCCTGACGACTGCCAAACCGACGGGCCGGACTGCGACGAGAGCGGCCCGCCCGACACGTGCCAGGCCGCGTGCGCCCCGTCCGCCAGGCCGTGGGGACGGCGGATCGCACCGAGAACGAGTAGTTTTGCTTGACGGTTTGGGAGGCGCCCGGGTGCGATGGGCGCCGCCCAGTTCAAAGTGAAAGGGACCGACCATGACACGTCGTAATGGCTGCCTCGTTCCGAGCGGACTCATCGCCACCGCCGCCTTCGCCCTCCTCGCTTGTACCGCTCCCGCCTCGCTGGTGACCTGGGAGTTCGGAGGCGAGATCACCCGCGTTGTAGACAACCAGGGCTTTTTCGGCGGGGCTGTCGACCTGGGCACACCGTTCTTCGTGCGCTACACGTTCGAATCCGACACGCCGGATGCGGAAGCGGGCGATCCCACCAGAGGCGTTTACGCTGCGGTCACGGAGCTGTCCGGACACATTGGAACGCTGCCGTTTGGCATCGCCGATGGCCCCGGACGAATAGGTGTCCGGTTACAGTCCCCGGCGAATGCCTCACAGGCATACGGATTATCGGCGAGCGCACAGATCCTGGGGGCTGAGGCCGAGGTGTACATGACTCTACGCGACACGTCAGCAACTGCGTTCTCAACCGACGCGCTGCCGATCCTACCCCTGGATCTTGGTGCGTTCGATACTTCCGTTTTCACATTGGATCCGACCGAGAAAGGCATTGTTGCTGAAGGGACTGTAACCTCACTCGTTCCGGAACCGACTACACTGGCGCTTTTGGGGCTCGGCGCGTTGGCATTGATCGGGAAGACGCGACGACGCCGCCTGAAGGCAGTCCGTCCTCCTGCGCACCCCTGCGCAAGGATCCACGGGTTTGTCACCCTCCTCGCCGCCTCGGCGGCCATCAACGCCGCCCTGTGTCCAACTGCAAGAGCGGTTGATTGCAACGACAACGAAATCAACGACGAATGTGACATGAATTGTGATTTCGCGAGATGCCACACTGAACCCTGCGGCGGCATACCCGATTGCAACCAAAACCGCATCCCGGATCAGTGTGACATAGGGGGCTGCGATCCTATCGAGATCGTCTTTCTCCTGGACATCTCGTCATCGCTCGGGACCGAAACGCCCATTACAGCGGTGGAGCTCTGCGCCTCGATCATCGACGCACTGAATGACCCGATCCTCGCTCCCGTGACCGTCAGCGCGGAGGTCTTGGCGATGGGCACGCCGGTAGGGGATGACACCCCATGCCCATGCTGCTGTGCCGCCCTGTCGGGCTGCGAGTTGAACGAGGAGCTGTTTACCGACAAATACGGGACGAGGACCTGCGCGCTGACGAACAGCTTCGGCGACTGCGCGGGCATCGGAAACCGCAATGACGAAGACTGGGGAAACGCGACGGCTATCGTCGCCGCAAACCGAAAGTGGGGCCCCGGGCCGCGCGTGGTTGTGCCAATCTCGGATGAAGGTCCGCGCTGCGGCGATCCGCTCGACGAACTGGATGATGCCGTGGTGGGCGACGCGGTCCCGATTGTCTCGTGTAATCGAGTGATTGTCTCGCCGGTGGTCGACGTGAGCGTCCAACACCTGGAGGATTTGGCGACGGCTCTCGCTAACGGGGGAGTGCTCGGCGGTGCGCTGCTGGATATAACCGACGAGCATCTTGCCGCGCGTCTGGTCAAGATGATCCGCGCGGCCTGCCCGTCGGATTGCAACGCGAACGGGGTCCCCGATTCCTGCGACATCGCGGACGGCACCAGCCGGGACTGCTTCCATCACTGCTGTGCGCCGCACGGGTCGCCCGGCTGCGCCGACCCGGTCGTCGAGGCCGAGGTCTGCGCGGAAACGGGCCTCTCCGGCTGTTGCACGACGGAATGGACGTCCGCCTGCGCCGACGTTGCGGATACTCTGGGCCACTGCGGCTCCGGCGACGGCATCCCTGACGACTGCCAGACCGACGGGCCGGACTGCGATTTGGACCAGATACCCGACACCTGCGCCATCGCCTGCGGCCCGGGTGGGGCGGCATGCAGCGGGGAGGGCGGGTTCTTGCTGCGGGCCGACCGGGTTGGCGATTGGTTCCCGGCAGCGAGTCGGGCTTCGAGCTTGAATCGGGTGGGGCGGCGTGGCATGGTGTGCGCTGGTCTCGACATTCCGTTACGGAGGCTCAAGTCATGAAAGGCTCGACAGGGACGACGACGTTGGTCGGGTTGATGGTTGCTCTCGCGCTGCATGGCTCGTCCCCCCCGGCCCGTGGCTCGCTAGTGACGTGGGAGTTCGCGGGGAACCTTACTCGCGTAGACGACAATGCCGGGCTGTTCGGTGGCAGCGTGTCCATCGGCGACCCATTTTCCGGAAGCTACACCTTCGACTCGGAGACACCTGACAGCGATCCCGGATCGATCACAAGGGGTCTCTACGAGAATGCCGTTTCCGGCGCATCGGGCAATTTCGGTGCGGCGTCATACTCGTTCGTCTCCGGGGCTGACAACGTTATCGAGGTCCTCGATTTTCCCGGGATCGGGGTGCGATCATACAGGGCGCTATTCAGCGTTGAGATTCTCGGCGAGCAGCTTGATCTGTCACTTTATTTTCAGGACCCCACCGGAGCGGTTTTTCTCGACGACTCTTTGCCAGTTTCACCGCCGGATCTCGAACCTCTTGACCTCGCCAAGATCGAGTTGTTCGATGGAAGCGAGCGACTCGATGTGACAATCGTCGGCCAGTTCACCACGGTCATTCCCGAACCAGCAACCGTTGTCCTTCTGGCGGTCGGTGCACTTCTGACGGTTCGGCGGCGGCTGCGATGCGTCCGAGCACGTCCTTACAGCGCGGTCGATCCATATGCCGCCGATCGTGGGCGCGTGCGGAAGGGAAGGCTGCTTCTAATCGCGGGATCTGTCACGTCGTTGGTTGCCGCCGTGCCTGCCATCGCGGTAGATTGTAACGTCAGCAGGTCCAGCGACGAGTGTGCGATCAACTGCGATTGGCCGCGTTGTCATCTGGACCCGTGCGGCGAGTCTGCGGACTGCAACGAGAACCGCATCCCGGACGAGTGCGAAGTGCCGAACTGCAAAGAGGTTGAGGTCGTGTTCCTGATGGACACATCCGGCTCCGTTGCGTTACGACGCCAGACAAGGCCCAGAAGGTACTGCTCCATCGCCTGGGTTTGACCTTGCCGCAGCGGTTGCGCACGATGCACGAGATCGAACAAATGTAGTCACGACTTTGGGCCCGAACCGGCCTTCACGCCCCCGCCACGGCCGATTGGGCTCGCCAAGTGTCTAACTCGGCTAGCTGGCGGGCCGGCGCTCGAGGTTTCGACCGGGCGGCTCCGTTGCCGGCATCGGGGCGCGCTTCGCGGGCACGTGGTCGGTGTACGGGGGCGTGACGGCGTTCGCGGCTGCGCTGCGCCGGTACCTATGCGACCCCTTCAGGGTCGCATTGGATGGCGGGGTGCTTTGGTCCGTGGGCGGCGTCCCGGGGGCCGGGACTTGCCCACGGCTACGTTATTTGAGCCTTCCAGGCTCGTGGATGTTGCCGCACGTTGCGCTCGTCGGGTTCGGGTTTCCGCGCGGACTGACGTCTGCGGCTCGCCGTACAGAGTCCGGGGTTCACTTCACGTGAGGCCGTCAGATTGACTGCTGGCGTTTGGTTTCTTCTTCGAGGATGCGGCGCTCGCGGGGGGTCAGGGAGGCGAGGCCCGATTCGGAGATCTTCTTGAGGATCGCTTCGACGGCTTTCTGGTGCTCGTGGCGGCGCTGGCGTTCGCGCTCTTCGCGGGCGGCGGCGCGGCGGGCCCGCCAGCGCTTGAGCGGCCCGGACTTGCGCGGGCGGGGCTCGTCGTGTTCGAACGACGAGTAGCCGCGGGAGAAGTCGTAGCCGAACTCGCCGCTGGAGAACTCGGCCTGCTCCTTGGCGAGGTGTCGCTGCTGCCAGCAGGTGACGTACCCGAAGAATGCGATGACCAGAAGCAGCCAGCTTTCCTCGATGAACAGGGCGAATAGGGCGAGCACGATGGCGCCGATCATCCCCGTGGTCGTAGCGATGAGCATCGAGCGGCCGTAGCCGACCCGCGGCCAGAGCCACGCCTGTACCATCCGGCCCCCGTCGAAGGGGAAGATCGGCAGGAGGTTGAACAGCAGGAGCAGGTAGCTGATTCCGAAGACGATCATCAGCCAGGCCTGGCCCAGGGTGGGGAGGTAGGTGACATCGAACGGCATCGTGGGATGCAGCGGGTTCCAGGGGATGGCCCCGAGGCGTCCGGTCCATACCACCAGCGCCACGGAGCAAACCGCGCAGATGACGATGTTGACGATCGGCCCGGCCACGGTGGTGATCATGTGTGCCGCGGCGTCGTGGGGCGGGTTGGTGGTGGCGAGCCCGCCGAGGGGCCAGATGAGGATCTCGTCGGCCTCGCCGCCGCAGTAGCGGGCGCCGAAGCAGTGGCCGAACTCGTGCAGCAGGACGATGAGGAAGAGCACCGCGTACATGCCGAGGGCGCTGAAGAGGAGGTAGAGGAACGGGTCGCGGACGACGCTTTTTGCGTCGGGCATCTGCATGGCGACCAGGACGATCGCACAGATGACGAAGGTGATGTGTACGCGCAGATCGATTCCGAACAGGCGCCCGATGTGAAACGACCAGTTGATCGGGTTGTCCCACGGTTTGTCGCGGTATGACATCGCGTCGCTTCCCTCCCGAGTCGACCCCATCGTTCGCGGCGGCACCGTCCTCACTGGTGAAGCGGACAGGAGCCCGGCCGTGACGTGCTATTATAACCGATCGACCCGGCCCGCTTCCTCTTCTCTTTGCCGCTGTCTTTCGGTGGCGTCCTGGAGGATGCGTTTTTCGGCCTCTGAGAGGCTCATAACCCCGTTGTCGTAGACCTTGCGGAGGATGCGGTCGATCTCCTGCTCGTCGGCCCGGCGCTCGGCGATTTTATCGGCGAAGCCGGACCCGGTGGAGCTGCGGAACCAGCCGCTTCGGGCCCGCGGGGTGGGGGACACGCGCACGGCAGGGGCGCGGCCCCGGATTCTGGACCACCAGGCGTCGCCTTTGAGGGCCCACCAGACGCCGAAGACCATGCCGGCGAGGTGGCAGGCCTCCCCGCCGAAGTTGTGGCCCCGCTGGAGGACAGTGAGGAATGCGATGCCGCCGAAGATGAAGGCGAGGGTGCGGATGTTCATGGGGAATAGGAACCAGAGGTAGACGGTTGCGTGGGGGAAGAGTACGGCGACGATGCCGAGGAGGCCGTAGATGCAGCCGGAGGCGCCGACGGCGGGGATCATCGCGGGTGAGATGGCGCCGATGGGGACGTTCTGTGACAGGGAGATCATCAGGGCGGTGTAGAACGCGTTGCCGAGGAGGCCGCAGAGGGTGTAGATGATGAAGAACTTACGGGGTGACCAGAGGCGTTCGATGGGGCGGCCCATGAAATGCAGAACGAGCATGTTGACGAAGAGATGGCCCGTTCCCGCGTGAAGGTACTGCGCGCTGAACAGGCGCCAGACCTCGCCGCGGGCGACGCGGCCGGCGATGAGCTCGGCGATGCCCGGGTGATGGGTGACGCCGAGGAAGGAGCCGGCCGTGTAGCCGGAGAGCAGGCGTCCGACCCCCGGGAACAGCGATGCGACGAGGAAGACGGCGACGTTGACGGCAATCAGCGTGGTGACGATGCTGCCGCCGATGAGCCACGGTCCTCCAGCGGCGCCGGCCCAGACGCGGCGCGGCGTTGCGCGAGCGTAATCTCTGTCCTGCCAACCCATGCTCTGCTCTTATCGACCGGTTCGAAGGAAGTAGGTGGCGAGCACGGCGATGGTCTTGCCGTCCTCGAAGCGACCCTGCGTCAACATACTCCGGAGGTCGAGTTCCGCCAGCGGCTCGACGGTGATCTTCTCGGTCGGGCCGAGGTTCTGGCCCACCCAGGTCAGGTCGCGGGCGATGAAGGCGTACATTCGCTCGGTCATCACGCCGGGCGAGGTGTAGAACTCGACGAATGGCTCGATGGTACCGGCGCGGTATCCGGTCTCCTCGATCAACTCACGGCGGGCGGTGTCGATCGGCGGCTCGTGGGGCTCGATGGTGCCGGCGGGCAGCTCGAGCAGGTCGTGCTCGACCGCGTGGCGGTGCTGGCGGATCATGGCGATTCGTCCGTCCGGCAGCATCGGCAGCATCACCACGGCCCCGGGATGCACGACGACGTCGCGGATGGCGGGATCGCCGCCGGCGACGCGGTACTCGCGACGTTCGACGTAGAACTTGCGCGTTTCGACTAGGATCTCGTGCACGGGTAACTCATGGCGTTTCGTGAATGTCCGGGGTCAGGGCATTATAGTGGCGCGGCGCACCACAGCAATCCACGTGTCGGCGGGGCTCGTGCGGCGGGCAGATGTTGTGCAGCTTGTCCGCGATTCCGGCCGAATCTAAGATAACGCCGGTCTGATCGTCCCTGCGCCGCCTGGAAGTCCAGCGGTCTTCCGCGGCCGCTGCGCGAGCGTGCCGCCGGGCCACAGTGGTGGACGGGTGCGGACCGCGCTCGACCATTACGTGGCGCTGAAAGGGCCCGAGCATCGGCAACGTGAAAAGACGAGTCATCATTCTCGGATCGACGGGTTCGATCGGGCGCAGCACGCTCGACGTGCTGGCCCGCCTGCGCGACGAGTGGGAGGTCGTGGCACTGGCGGCGCGGTCCAACGTCGCGATGCTTTCGTCGCAGGCCGCGGCGTTCCGGCCCGAAGCGGTTGCGATCTCGGACGGCGCCGCGGAATCCTCGCTCGACTCGGCGCTGCTCGACGGCGTGACCGTGTTCCAAGGTGACGGCGCGCTGGTACAGCTTGTGGATTCGGTGGCGTGCGATTGCGTGGTCTGTGCGGTAGTGGGGATGAGCGGGCTTCGGGCGACGATGCGGGCGGTGGAGCTGGGGCGTCGCGTCGCTCTGGCGAACAAGGAGGCGTTGGTCACCGCCGGGTCACTTCTGGTACCGCTCGCGGAGCGGACGGGCGCGGCGATCATCCCCGTGGACAGCGAGCACTCGGCGATCTTCCAGGTTCTGGATGGGCGGCGTGGGGAGGAGGTCGGTCGGGTGTTTCTGACGGCGTCGGGCGGCCCGTTCCGGACGCTGAGCCCCGCGGCGATGGATGAGGTGACGGTGGAGGAGGCGTTGAAGCATCCGACGTGGAACATGGGCCCGAAAATCACGATCGACTCGGCGACGATGATGAACAAGGCCCTGGAGATCGTCGAAGCTCACTGGCTATTCCGGCTCTCCGCGGAGCAGATCCAGGTCGTTGTGCACCCGGAGTCGATCATACACTCGATCGTAGAGTTCATCGACGGATCGATGATTGCCCAGCTCGGCACGCCCGATATGCGGACTCCGATCCAGTACGCGCTGACGTATCCGGCCCGGCGGCCGTGCCCGTCGAAGCGGCTCAACCTGATTGAAGCGGGCCAGTTGAATCTACTGGCGCCGGACGGGGAGCGTTTCCCGGCGCTTCGACTTGGGTACGAGGCGGTCCGTCGCGGCGGGACGAGCGGGGCGGTGCTGAATGCGGCGAATGAGGCGGCCGTGTGTCTGTTTCGCGAAGGGGCGATCGGCTTTTGCGACATCGCCCGGTACACGGAACAGGCGTTGCGACAGCACGCGTTCATCGCCGAACCGACGCTGGATGAGTTGCTCACGGCGGATCAGTGGGCCAGAGACGAGGTCGCTCGATGCATGCTTTGCTAGAGACGGGACAACTCGGGCTGTTGGGGCAGTGGTCGGTGCTCGGTGTGCTGGACGCGGTCTGGCCCTATCTGCTCATGCTGGTGGGCTTTTCGGTGATCGTGTTCGTACACGAGCTCGGGCACTTTGCGGTGGCCAAGTGGGCGGGGGTGCGCGTGGACCGCTTCGCGATCGGTTTCGGCCGCGAGATCACCGGTTTCACCCGCGGCGAGACGCGCTATTCGTTCAACATCCTGCCTTTGGGTGGGTACGTGAAGATGCTCGGGCAGGAGGACTTCGACGACAAGACGGAGGAACTGCGGTTCAAGGACGATCCCAAATCGTTCATCAACAAGCCCGTGGGGCACCGGATGGCGATCGTGTCGGCGGGCGTCGTCATGAACGTCCTGTTCGCATGTCTTCTGTTCATGGTGGTGTTCATGATCGGGATGGACGTGGTCGGGCCGCGGATCGCGCTGGTCGAGCCCGACAGCCCGGCGGACAAGGCGGGGCTTCAGCCGGGCGACGTCGTTCACGAGATCAATGGCGAGCGCATCCTCGAGTTCAACGAGGTGTTCTACGGCGTGCTGCTGGCGCCGCCGCATGAGGACATCAGCATCGTCGTGGAGCGGAACGGGAAGCTGCAACCTCCGATCCACATCAAGCCGGAGTTCCGGCGTCCCAAGACGACCCGGGGGATGGGGCGGATGGGACGGCAGGTGATCGGCATCTCGCCCGGTGCCGGGCGGGAGATCGTGGCGGTCGGCCCGGAGATCGATCCGTCCGACCCGCACAAACCGCGTCCGGGGGACCTGCTGGCCGAGGTCAGCGGGATCGAGGTTACGGACGATAATGCCAGCGAGGTGTACCACCTGTTGGCGTCGCTGGGGCCGAGCTCGGAGGTGTACGCGGAGCGCCGCGATCCCGTCAACCCGAAGGCGGCGCCGACGCGGGTGCGGGTGGAGATTCCGCCGGTCCTGGCCTTCTATCCAAGCGATCCGAACGACCCCGACACGGTCAATTTGCTGGGTTTAACGCCGCTTGCGAAGTTCGCCGACGTGGACCCGGGCGGGCGGGCCTATTACGCGGGCCTCGAAGTCGGCGACATCATCCTGAGATGGGACGATAAGCCGCATCCGAACCACGCCTTCATCGCCCGGGCGGTACGGGACAGCCCGGAGCGCGACATCGCCTTCGCCGTGCGAAAGCCGGACGGGCGCACGGCGTTCGGGTTCGTGCGTCCGACGCGAAACACGCGGGGCCCGGCGACGATCGGGGCCGATTGCGAGCCGGCGGACAGCGGCGGCGGGGCCCGTCTGGCGCAGGTACGACGCGGTGGGCGCGCGGCGCAGGCCGGGCTCGCCGACGGAGATGTAATCGTCCGGATCAACGACGTGGCCGATCCCACGTGCGCCGCGGTCAACAACCTGGTGCGTACGAGTCCCGATCAGTTGCTTCGCGTATCGACACGGAAGCCCGACGGCACTCTGGCGCGGGTGAACGTGATGCCGGAGCCGCCGGGCTCGATCGATGCGAACTACCTGTTGATCGCCGACGAGGTCGTGATTACGAGTCTCATCGTGCCGGAGATCAATGGGCGGCCGAGCGCGGCGCAGCGGGCGGGAATCCCGGCCGGGGCACGGATCGTCGCGGTCAACGAGCATCCGGTTGAGAAATGGCGCGAGCTGATCGTGCTGTTCGCGGAACATGCGGGAACAAGCGTTGATGTCACGTACGTGGACGCCGAGGGCGGGACGCACAACGCGGCGTTTCCGGTGCCGCCGAGCATCCGTACGGTGCTGGGGGTGGGGCCCGAGGCGAAGCTCGTCAGCATCGGCGGGCGCGAGACGGTCAACCTCGACGGTGATCCACCGGAGGTGGTGACGGTCGGCTATCACGAAGGTACGCGGAAGGTGCTCGATGAGCTGGTCGGGCAGAAGAACGTGACGGTGACGTACCGTGAGAACCTGCTGGGTCCGCTCCAGACGGCGCAAATCGACGTGACGCCGGAGATGACCGACCCCTGGCTGGGGCGCGTGACGTTCACGCCGAACGTGGCGTTGTCGCAGCAGACTGTGCTGCTGAAGGGCGAGAATGCGCTCGATGCGGTGTGGATCGGCGTGCACAAGACGTACTACTTCATCCGCCAGGTCTGTTTGGTGATGCAGCGGATGTTCTTCAGCCGCACGGTGGGCTTCGACAGCGTGTCGGGGCCGCTGGGCATTTTCGATCTGGGCGGCAAAGTGGCCCGGATGGGACTGGTCAACTTCCTGTTCTTCCTCGGAATCATCTCGGCCAACCTGGCGGTGATCAACTTCCTGCCGCTGCCGATCGTGGACGGTGGGCTGATGGTCTTCCTGTTGATCGAGAAGATCAAGGGCACACCGGTGAGCCTGCGGGTGCAGGTGGCCACACAGGTGGTGGGGTTGGCGCTGATCATCGGCGTGTTCGTGTTCGTGACCTACCAGGACGTGGTCCGCATGTTCGGATAGGCGGGCGACGCAGGCGTCCGCCGGCGGGTGCGGCCCCTGCAAGACATATCGGTCCGATGAACATCAATGAGCGAGCGCGCGGCGCTGCGCCGCGATCCGCAACCGGCGTTGGGTTTTCCCCGAGGCACAGAGCCGTTAGACTGGCGTCGTTGGGGGTACTCGGGTCGGCGGCCGTCCGCGTCGCCGGGGCGGCCGGCGCTTACGTGCCGGACGGCCGCGCCCGCTTTTGAGGAGCCTGCCGTGGGATCATGGCTTGCCGATGGAAGAACGGTCCGTCGCCGAGCGGCGTTGGGCAGAGCGGTCCTGGGCTCGATCATCGCTCTGGCCGGGCAGCAGCTCGCCGTGGGCGCCGACCTGAAAGCGCTGGACGTGCTGGCGGCGGAGTTCGGGGCGCGGTTTGAACGCGAGCATGCCGACGCTGTCCAGTGGCTTGCGAAGCAGGGGATCGGCGCGACGCGCACCGAGTCGGCCGACGGTCAGATCGTCGAGCTGATGGTCCTGCGGAACGGCCGGCCCGTGTACTACATGACGGAGAACGTCAACGCTGCCGACACGGTGTCGACCGATGAGGTACAGGTTGGCGGATCGAGCCCGTACGATCTCGACGGAGCCGGTGTGCGCATCCATCTGTGGGACGGCGGCTCGGTGCTGGGGACGCACCAGGAGCTTTCCGGGAAGATCTCGTTCGGCCAGCAGGTCGGCTTGAGCTCGCATTCGACACACGTCGCCGGAACCATGATTGCCACCGGTGTGGTCGCCTCGGCGCACGGCATGGCCGATCAGGCGACGATCAAGTCCTACGATTTCAACAACGATGACGCGGAGATGGTGAACCAGGGCGGGATCGCGATTCTCTCGAACCACTCATACGGGACGATCACCGGCTGGTTCTTCGGCAACATCGGGCTGGGCACCGGGAACGACCTGCACTGGTTCGGCGACGTCACGGTCGACCCGGACGAGGACGCGAACTTCGGTCGTTACACGAGCGGCGCGCGGGACTGGGACGCGATCGCGTTCAGCGCCCCGCATTGGCTGATTCTCAAGTCCGCAGGCAATGACCGTAACGACACGGGGCCCGCGCCCGGCACCCTGCACTGGCATCTCGATGGCGGCTGGGTGCAGAGCACGGACACGCATCCGCCCGACGGCGGCTCCACCGGATATGACACCATCCCGACAAACGGCACGGCGAAGAACATCCTGACCGTCGGCGCGGTGGCCGACATTCTCGGCGGGTATACCACACCCGGGGGCGTGTTGATGGCGTCGTTCAGCGGCTGGGGGCCGACGGACGACGGGCGCATCAAGCCGGACGTCGCGGCCAACGGCATCAGCCTGACCTCCTGTTCCGCCGTCAGCAACGGCTCCTACAGTGTGCTCAGCGGCACATCGATGTCCACGCCGAACGCGACCGGTTCGCTCGCGCTTCTGGTTCAACAATACCGCAGCCTGCACGGCGGCGCGGATATGCGCTCGGCGACGTTGAAGGGACTCGTGCTCCACGCCGCGGACGAGGCGGGCTCATCGCCGGGCCCGGACTATTCCTTCGGGTGGGGGTTGCTCAATTCGCTGTCGGCGGCGAACCTGATCGACCACGCCGCGGCGAACCCGGAGGCCATTCAGGAACTGACCCTCGGCAACGGTCAGACCGTCAGCCAGGTTCACACCTACAACGGCGCCGGGCCGTTCAAGGCGACGATCTGCTGGACGGACCCGCCGGGCACGGCGGTGAACTTCGGGGTCGACGTGGCCACGCGCCGGCTGGTCAACGACCTCGACCTGCGGGTGATCGGCCCGACCGGAACCGAGATGCCGTGGGTGCTCGATCCGGCCAACCCCGGTACCGCGGCGGCACGCGGCGACAACGATCGGGACAATATCGAATCGGTGCTCATCGCGTCGCCACTGGCGGGCGATTACACGGTCGAGATTTCGCACAAGGGGTCGATCACCAGTCAGCAGGTATCACTGATCCTGTCCGGCGTGGGGAGCAACCCGATCGCGGGGGCGTGTTGCCGTGTCGCGGGCCGGATCTGTTCTCAGGAGACACGCGAGCAATGTGATTTCCTGGGCGGGACGTACGCGGGCACGGGCCTGCCCTGCACGGACGCGAACGGCGACGGTGTGTTCGACCACTGCATGGAGCCGGGCCAGGCGACGCCGAGCTTTGCGCAGACGCCCGACGGAACGGGGGAGGCAGTCGCGTCGAACATGGACGGCACGGACGATGATCCGGCCACGGTGGTCACGGACGACTTCATCTCCGACGGCCGGGCGATCACCGGCGTGCGCTGGTGGGGCGGGCCGCTGGGGGCATCACCTCCGGACCCGGACGGGTGGTTCATCAGCTTTCACGCCCACCTTGCGGGTGCCGACCCGGCGGGTGGCGCACTCGGCGTGTATTTCTGCCCGCGGGACGCGGTGAGCCTGGCGCAGACGATCGGGTTGTCGTGCGACGCAGTGACGGTTTCCGACCACATCGTCGACCTGGGCGATTGTTGCCTGCTGCGGTCGATCGTCGATCCCCGCACCGGTTCGGCGCCGGCGAGTCCCGCCGTGTTCCAGGAGTATGCGTGTGTGCGTTATGACCTCGGTGTCCAGGCGGTTGTCGGCCGGAATTACATGGCGGACGGCGACGGCCTTTGTGTGCCCGTGGCCGGAAGCGAGGCGATCACGGGGGACTTCTGGGGTTGGCACACAACGGGCGAGGTCGTCGGTGCGGGCGCTGGTCTGCGCTCGGCGCTCGTCGGCCCGGTGAGCACGCCCGCCGACGACCTGATCTACGGTCCGTGGAGCGTGCTCGCTCCGGCTTGCTCCGACGCGAACATGGCCTTCGAGACCCTCACCACGGAACCGGGTGACCCGGAGGCCGACGGGAACGGGGACGGGGTGGCGGATTTCTGTGACTTCTTCGTCCCCGACGCGCCGGCCGCGGACCCCGGCGGAATCACCGCCAGCCGGTTCGGAGCGTTTGCAGCGCACGGTCCGGCAGCGGGCGGTACGGGGCGCACCGCGGTGCGCGTGATGCTCACGCGTCTGTACGTCCCGGCGAGCGAGGATCCGGACAGCGGCTGCCCGGACCGGACCACGCAGCCGGACCTGTCGCAATTCGAGAGCGAGGTTCGCTGGTTGGGCCCCGCCGGCGAATACCCTGAGTTCGCGGCCCCCATGCCCAACGTGGTCGCGGCGGAGCTACAGTGCTGCCCCTATTTCCGCGATTGGAGCCAGGCGGCGTTGACCGCCGAGTTCGGCGCCGATGCGGAGACGTCGTTGATTCACTTCTTCGGCCCGGAGGTCGTGCCGTGCTCGGAGTACACGGTACAGTTGATCGATCAGAACTGCGTGGAAACGATGGATGAGGAGTGCTTCTCGGCTCCGCTGACGGTGCGGACAGGACGATGGGGTGATTGCTGGAGTCCCTACGGCGGTTCGGGGCAGCCGAGCTTCCTGGACATCAACGCGGTCGTGAACAAATACAAGGGCATCGCGTACGCCGCCGGTCCGCCGGAGTCCGGCGGGGCGCCGCTGGTCCGGGCGATGTCGCGCGGCAACGTCGTTCCGGTGGGGGAGCAGGTCAACTTCCTGGACATCGGCAACGCGGTGAGCGGTTACAAGAAAATCCCCTATGGCGAGGCCGGACCGGTAAGCTGCCCGTCGTGCAACTGAGAAGCACGGCCGGAGGGTGACAGGCGCGACCGGCGTCGCGGCTCAGCACGTCCGACGGATCGGTCCGCTACTTCGCCCCGCTGCGCGGGTCGCGATCGTCGCCGTTGGCCGAGTCGTCCGGCGGCGTGATGATGTCGCCGGGAACGATCGGCGGCAGACCCTCGCGTTGCAGGAACTGGTTGAGCAGGAAGAACATGAACTGGTTGAGTTCGGCGAACGCCGTGTCGATGGCGTCGGGAAGGGTCTGGCCGATGGGGCTTGTCGGGCGGTCGGTCTCGGTGATCTCGATGCGCCCGAGCGGCGAGATGCGGTCGGCCGCGCGGCTGATGCCGCCGCCGACCATGTTGCCCGGACCGCGGCTCCCCGCGGCAGCCGCATTGTTCGCGGCAGTCGGGCCGTTGATGATGGTCTGGCCGAACTGGTTCGTCTGCCCCCATGCACCGTCGAGGCCGAAGGTCGTTGCGGCGAGCATCGCCAGGCCGCAGACCCAACCTGAACGTCGATCCATCGTTCGTACTCCCTGAACCAAGCGTCCCCGGTCTACCTGGATCATTATTCGGCTGAATCCGCGGCTGACAAGGGGAAAATGACCGGTGGCCGGGCGTACGGGCCATCAATCGGGGGTTTCGGCGCCTGTGGGGGGAGCGTCATCAGCAGCCGGGCCGAGGTCGGGGGCCGCATCCGCGACGCGGCCGTCGCCCGAAAGTTCGTCCGCCGCGGCGTCGGCGGGCGCTTCCTCCTGTCCGTCGCCATCGTCCTCCTTGGCGAGCTTCGCCACCGCGACGACCTTGTCGTTTTCGTCGAGCCGGATCAAGCGGACGCCCTGTGTGGCGCGGCCGATCTCGCGCACGTGTGTCAGGTCGGTGCGGAGCATCATGCCGTTGGCGGTAATGATCATGATCTCGTCATCGTCGGCCACGGCGAGGACCCGAACCACCTTTCCATTTCGTTCCGTGGTCTTGATGTTGATGACGCCCTTTCCGCCGCGGCGGGTCTTTCGGTACTCCTCGATTCCGGTGCGCTTGCCGTAACCGTTCTCACACACGGTCAGCAGCGAGTCGCCGGCGACGACGGCCGCCATGGAGACGAGGGCTTCGTTGGCGGCGAGGCTCATTCCGCGGACGCCGCGCGCGCTGCGCCCCATGGCGCGGACGTTGCTCTCGTCGAAGCGGACGGCCATGCCGTCGCGCGAGCCGAGCACGATCTCGTGCTCACCGGAGGTACGGGCGACGTTGATCAGTGCGTCGTCGGCGTCGAGGGTGATGGCGATGATGCCGGTGGCCCGCGGGCGCGAGAAGGCGTTCATGGGGGTCTTCTTGACGGTGCCCTTGGCGGTGGCGAAAAAGACGTAGGATTCCTCGAACTCCCTGACCGGCAGGACCTCGCGGTGGGACTCGTTGGGCTGCATCTGGAGGAGGTTGGCGATGGAGCGGCCCCGGGAGGTGCGGCTCATCACCGGCAGATCGTAGACGCGCGACCAGTACACGCGGCCGCGGTCGGTGAAGAAGAGCAGGTAGTCGTGCGTGGACACGACGAAGAGGTGCTCGAGGAAGTCGCCTTCCTTGGCGCCGCTGCCGCGGACGCCGCGGCCGCCGCGGCCCTGCTTTCGGTACGACTCGATGTCGGTCCGTTTGATGTAGCCCTCGCGGGAGATGGTGACGACGACCTGCTCGTCGGGGACGAGCTCTTCGAGGCGGAATTCGCCGACGGCTCCGGTGATTTCGGTGCGGCGGTGGTCGGAGAACCGCTGGCGCATCTCCTCGATGTCCATGCGGATGACGTCCAGGAGGCGGCGGTCGTCGGCCAGGATCGTTTCGTAACCCTGGATTTCGTCGACGAGCCTGCCGTAGTCACGGGCGAGCTTCTCGCCCTCGAGGCCGGTGAGGCGTTGAAGCTGCATCGAGAGAATCGCATCGGCCTGAACGCCGGTGAGGTGATGATCGGCGCTGGAGTATCGGCTGACGAAGGCCTCGGGCAGAAGCTTGCGCAGCGTGGCGCTCTCCGCCAGCCGTAGCGGCCGGGCGATCAGGTTGTTCCTGGCCGTCGGCGGGTCGGGCGACTTCTTGATCAGGTCGATAATGGCATCGATGTCACCCAGTGCGAGGATCAGGCCCTCGAGAACGTGGGCCCGCTGCTTGGCGCGGCGGAGCAGGAACTGCGTCCGGCGGCGAATGACGTCTTTGCGGTGGGCGAGGTAGAGGCCCAGGAGTTGCTTGAGGGTGAGGGTCCGCGGCTGGCGGTCGACGAGGGCGATGTTCATGATGTGGAAGCCGGACTGGAGCGGCGTGTACTGGTAGAGCTGGTTGAGGATCACGTCGGCGTTGGCGCCGCCCTTGAGGTCGATCTCGATGCGGACCGCGTGCTTGCGGTCGGAGGCGTCGTTCACCGCCGCCACGTCCTTGATGGTGCCGCTCTTGACGCATTCCGCGATCTTTTCCACGATCGTGTTGCGCTGCACGCCGTATGGGATCTCGTCGATCACGATGACTTCCTTGCCGCCGCGGCCCTCCTCGACGTGGCACCGGCCGCGGAGCACGATGCTCCCACGGCCCGTACGGTAGGCGTCGAGAATGCCCTGTCGGCCGCAGATCTGGCCGCCGGTGGGGAAGTCGGGGCCGGGAAGCACCTCCATCAACTCGGGGAGTGTGACGTCCGGGTTGTCGACGTACTTGAGCAGCGCGTTGCAGACCTCGGCGACGTTGTGCGGGGGCATGTTGGTGGCCATGCCGACGGCGATGCCAGTGGCGCCGTTGACCAGCAGGTTGGGGAACTTGCCGGGAAGGACCAGCGGCTCCTCGCGGGAGTTGTCGTAGTTGGCGACGAAGTCGACGGTCTGGTACTCGAGGTCCTCGAGCATGGCGGCGGCGGCGCTGCTCATGCGGGCCTCGGTGTAGCGCATGGCCGCGGGGGGGTCGCCGTCGATGGAGCCGAAGTTGCCCTGGCCGTCGATCAGCGGCTGGCGCATGCTCCAGGTCTGGGCCATTCGTACCAGCGTGGGGTAGATGACCGACTCGCCGTGGGGGTGGTAATTGCCGCTGGTGTCGCCCGCGATCTTGGCGCATTTCTTGGTGGCCGAGCGGGGCCCGAGGTTCAGGTCGTTCATGGCGACGAGGATGCGCCGCTGGGAGGGTTTCAGGCCGTCGCGGACGTCGGGCAGGGCCCGCGACATGATGACGCTCATGGAGTAGGTCAGGTAGGAATCCTGCATCTCGTCGATGAGCGGGTGATCGACGATGCGTTCCTTGGTTCCCAGGGGTTCGTCGGCCATGGAGTCTCCTCGTTTCGGATGCCCCGCCAAGCGGCGTTGCGTACACATTGTATGGGCCGCGCGGCAGTGAGCAATCGCGCCGTGTCCGGTTTCGGCCAGGCATGGGTCTCGGGCGGCGCGGCATCCGGCCGGCCGTTCGCTATAATGGCCCCCTGATCGTCCGAGCGCACCGGCCGCCGGCGCGGCCGTCCCGACGGCAACCGGTTCGCACCGGGCTGCGGGCATCCGAGGAGACACTCATGGTCGCCTTGAGCAGCGTGATCGAGTTGAGCCAGCGCATCGCGGAGGCGTTCGACCCGGAGAGGATCATCCTCTTCGGCTCGCACGTGTACGGGACGCCGAAGGAGCACTCCGACGTGGACCTGCTCGTGCTCATGCGTTTCCAGGGAAGCGCCTTCCACAAGTCCCTGGAGATCGAGGACCGGCTGGATTCCGGACTGTACCTGGATGTGGTGGTGCGAGACCCAGACGATGCCGCGCGGCGCTACCGCGAGGGCGACCCGCTGATCCAGGAGGCGTTCGACCACGGCCGGGTGCTCTATGAACGGAACCGTTAGGGAGTGGATCGACAAGGCCGAGAGCGATTACGAGGTCGCGCAGCTCGCCATGAGCGCCGCAGGTCGTCCGCACTGCGATGCGGTGTGTTTTCATGCCCAACAATGCGTCGAGAAGCTCATGAGACGCCGCGTCGGCCCTGTCCATCTGCACGCGGCTTCGGGGGCGGCTCCTGCAACTATTTCAGGCCAACGGGGACGCCGAGCCAGAGAATTGAGCGCAGCCTTCGCGGTGCCGACGGCGGCAGGTCGAGCCTGCGGCGCACGCGTTAGCCGTCGCTCGGTGACACGCCACGGCGTCCACTGGTCATGTCGCGAACTGCGCGGTGCGGCGACACGCGCAGACGCCTGTCCAGGAACGGCGTCAAACATGACGCTGCTCGAGGGCGAGGACGGTCGCACCGGTAGCAACTACGAGACTAAGGATTCGTCAGTGAACAACGTAAACTGCATTCTATGCGGTTTCCCCAGGGGAAACCGTGCGATCGACCCTGCGGATGCTTTACGTTATTTATTGACGAGCCCTAACGGCCTTCGCTGCCCACATCCGCAGATCGATCCGAGGCGAATCCGAGCAGAACCAGGTATGGGGGGAGAGTTCTTCGGCCGTGGGTTTCGCCGATAACCTCTTCGATTCGCGCAGTAGCGTCTCGCGATCGCGCGGCGCGTCGGACGATCGAAAGCGGAAGTGATAGCCGTCATGCACCGCGGTGAAGTTGGAGGCCACAACCCCGCTGCTTCTTCCGACGGCGCCTCCGCACATGCGCTCCCACGGCGGACACAGCGCAAGGAACAGCGTGGCTAACGCGCCAAGGACAAGAATCGCTCGCTGTAATCCGTTCAGGTGCATTTCGGTCACGGGTCCGGACCGATCAGAAAGTTGTCGAGGTCGCCGTGGTCCTTGGGCGGATCGCCGTCGATAGAGCCGAAGTTGCCCTGGCCGTCGATCAGCGGCTGGCGCATGCTCCAGGTCGTGGTCCGCAATCCTGATCGGCGGTTGGGCGGGTGGGCTGCGGCGTTGTGGGCGTGCGACGTCCCGGGCCTACGGGGGGAGGCAATCGCCGGTCGGCGGGTCGCAGCTTGCACCGTCCAGCCCACAAAGGAAGGCCGCCAACGTCGGCGTCGAGACGCAGGTCGTGTTGTGGCAGGTCCGGGCGGTGCAGAGATCGCCGTCGTCGCATTCCTTGTCGGTACGGCATTTCGCGAAGTAGGTGATCTGGAACAGGGCCGCGTCGAGGAGGTCGCCGTCACCGTCGGCGTCGGCGTCGGCGGTGCCGCAGAGCGTATCGAGGGGCGTCCCGGGCCCGGCGAGGCAATCGGTGAACGCGGCGACGTCCGCGGGACCAACGATGCCGTCGCCGGTCATGTCGCCGTCGAGGCCCACGCGGCAGATATCGTCCACCTGATCCTCATCCCGATCGCCGATGCAGAAGGACCCGAGTCGCTGAGGGGAGAATCCAGCCGGGCACGTCTCGCCTCGGCTGGGGTCGATGTCGGCACAGGATTCGAGGCCGCCGGACGACGGATCGCAACAGGCCTGAATCCGCTCGCAGGCGTCGTCGACGCCGTTTCCGTTGCCGTCACCGCCGCAAAGGACGGCATCACGTCCGTTGGCAGGGCGGGATGCAACCAAAGCCGTGACGCACTCCTGGAGCGGCCGGCGGCTGCAACCGCCCGTGAAATCGCAGCAGGCCGTATCGCACAGCTCGATCGCCAGGTCGCCGCAGGCCATGTCCCACTCGGTGCCGCAGCATTCGGGCCGCGACTTGCACACCCGCGTGCAGCAGACGGTGTCCTGACACCCGGGCGTGCCGTTTTCGACCAGGCAGGCTCCGTCGCCTGGGCATCCGCCGGGTGTCTGACAGGTCGCGGCAAAGACGGAGCCGCGATCGCTGGATCGGCCCGGCGCCCCGGCGAACCAGAGCCAACGCGTCGGGTCGTCGACGCCTGGGATGCTTGCGCCGCTGATGCCGGCCACGGAAGTGCCCGTTGCGGCGAACCTCGTGGTTGCCGGGACCTCCCGATGGACAGCGAGGATTTCGAGGGTCTGGGAGTCAAGCTGGTAATGATAGACCGCTCCGTGGGCGCACTGCGGCGATCCTGGGGGGCACTGGCTGGAGTCGCCGTTGGCCCCGACGGCGATTCGATCACGATCCATCGCTACGGACCATCCGAAGCCGGCTCCGGGCAATAGCTCAGGATCGCCGAGCGTAGTGCGGTGCGGCCAGACGGCGCTCGTGACAGGTACGGCCATAGGATCCGGCCCCTCGTACACGAACGCAGCGCCGCCGTTGTCGGCCGCGGGGGCACCGATGACGGCGCGGTTTCCCTGGATGGCCACCGAGATCCCGAACTGGATGAAGCCGGGTTGGCCCGGCGCGGCAAGCTCGGCCTCCTGTTCCCAGAAGTCGTCGGAGTGGACGGACGGGGTGCCGCCGTCGTTGTGCCTGAACACGAACGCTCGGTCGTCCCGGATGTTGGCACCGACAATCAGGCGTTGGCCATCGAGCGCCAGCGATTGCCCGAAGTTGGCGGGTGATGCCGTGGAGGTAGGCGTGAGGGAATCCTCCAGGACCCAGTCGTCACCCGTGAAGTGGAAGACGTAGACGATGCCGCCACCGGCGTCGAACGCGGTGTCGGCGACCGCGGCGTGGACGCCATCGACCGCAACGGCGAGACCGAAGTTCGAGCAGCAGTCTCCGGAGGGGTCGTCGAGCCTGCGCTCCTGCACCCACGCCGATCCCTTCGGCGTCGTGTCCCTACGGAAGATGTAGGCGTGGCGGCCGGTGCCGACGCCGGCGATGACGCGTGTGGAGTCTGCGTCGACGTCGGAACCGAAAAAGAACGTCGCCGTCGACGCCGGAAAGAGAACGGCTTCATCGATCCACTCGTCGCCGCCGGGCTCGCTGGGTCGCGCGAGGACGTATACCTGGCCCCGGCGCTGGAGGTCGGGGTTGCCGGGCGGAGGCGGGACGACGTGGTTCGGGGCACCGACCACGAGAAACCCGGGTGTCACGGCGACGGCAGCGCCGAGTTGATCAAAGGGCTGGCCGTCCGGCGCGAACAGTTCGTCTACGGCGCACTGCCCGTGGGCGCCGGAGGTGAGCACGACCAGGCCGAGTGCAGACGTCCACACCAGGCGCCGGTGCTGACGACCCCTCATATCATCCCCCTTCAGCATGCCTCGACCCCGTGCGGGTCAGCAGGTCATAATGCGTGCAGGAAGAGGATAGAGGGAAACAGGCATCCGATCAAATGCGCTCGTCGACGTCGTCGGCCGGGGTGGACGGCTGGCGCTTCAGTATTGTTTTTACGGCAGTATTTGATTTGTCAGTTGGACCCGGCAGGGGAGCTTCCGCAGGCCGGCACGAACGCTGACTTTGGCCTGCATGCCGGGTGTCGGTGTGCCGTGAAACATGAACGTCACGGCGTCGTCGTTCCACATCGTGCCGTGGCTTTGCAGGGTGTTCTTGCCATCGGTGAACTCGATGTTCTCGACGTAGCGCTTCACGGTTCCCGGGGTGATGGTGAGTTGCGTCGTGCCGTTGACGTTCTCCAACTGAGCCGTGATCTTCTGGTTACCGAGCTTCTGCACGGTCATCTCGACGAGCTCATGCGTCGGCTCGAAGGACAACTCCTTGAGCTCGTCGAAGACCCAGACGCTGAAGACGGCGTCGAGGGAGAAGGTCTTAGCCCCGCGGGCCGGCGGCGCGAGCCTGAAGGTGAACCGGTCGGGCGCCTCGCCCCAGACGTTGACCAGGCTGACGAACTGTCTCTCGTCGGCGAAGCCGGGCCGGATGTTGGTCAGATCCTTCCCCGCGGAATCGACGGCCTTGATCCGAGAAGGTTGATCGATGGCGGAGACCGTTGCGCCGGGCGGCGGCTCGACGGCGAAAGTCATTTCGAGACGGGGCGGGTTGAAGTCGAAGGCCGGCTCCTCCACGCAGTCGGCAGCGAGCTGGACCCGGCGGATCTCCTCGATCTTCTCGAGCGAGGCGGAGACGCGGTCGCGGGCGTCCTCGCCGGCACGGACGAGGGCCGAGGAAACGCACGCCGCCACAACGGCCGCCAGTCCGACCGGCGCGATCCCGCACAACCGTCTGCCTCTGGACTTCATCGGCCGAAACCTCCGCCGTGATCACGTCGTGGACTCTACAGACTCCACGGGTGTATCGGATGCGGCGGTGGGGGGCATTCGTTGCGCCCGAGGTTATGAGGCGTTGATCGGCGATGGAGCGGGTCGGATGCGCCAAGCAGCCCCGCCAACCGCCCCCGGGTCGGACGGTCGCCGCGGCAGACCTGGGCCCTCGTTTTACGAGTCGGGACGGCCGGATGGCGCGCTGAGCCCGAGCGTCCAGCAGTCACCTGTTGCTCGGGTGAGGGTGAACCAGCCTCGCAGTCGATTGCCGGCGGCCTGGAAAAATACGAAGTCCGGACGCAGTTCTCGTATCGCCAGGAGCCCCCTGTCGATTCGGTGGACCCGGCCTCGATCCCCGCTAACCGCCCCTTCGTAGTCCAGATAGGCCGTTCGGTGATCGCCGATCCGGCGGGCCGGGCCCGGGATTCCACAGGGTGTGGTCGGGTCAACGAGGAGCTGCCAGGTCAGGAGGAGGTCGCCGTGCTCGAGCATGAGGTCCCAGTGCTCGCTATCGGGCAGCTCGTGATGTAGAATGACGAAGCGCGGCATCCTCGGGATTATAGTTACGGACGGAAGGCGCGGTCGATTGCTGCGCGAAATGCGGGCCGGGCACCCGCCGGGCAGCGGAGCGTGAGGTAGGAAGATGACGCAAATCAGTAAGGCGAAGCTGGATCGGGGCAGGGGTCGAACGGGTGCAGGGCGTGGTCGCGCCTGCGCCGTTTGCATCGCGGGGGCAGTGGTTGCGGCTCTGAGCCTGCACATTGCGGGGTGCGGGCCATCATACAACCGGCTCCGCCATGAGGGTCAGGAGGCGATGGCGCGCGGTGCGTACGGTCCGGCGCGGGTGTTTCTGCGCCAGGCGGACGACATGCGGCCGAGGAACCCCGACAACCTCCATGACCTCGCGGTGTGCAGCGTGATGCTGGCGCGGGACAAGTTCGACCAGGGGAACTATGCGGCGGCCATGCGTGAGCTGGATGAGGCCGTTGCGTTTTATTCGACTGCCATCGACGTCTATCCCGGACACCAGGCCTCGATCGAGGGGAAGAGCGTAGCGCTCAAGCTGAAGGGGCAGTTCGAGGAGGCGATGAAGCACGCGGAATGGGCGGCGGAGTTCGTCGGCCCATCGGCGCGGCAGTACATCCTGCTCGCGCGGGACCTGGAAGCCACCGGTGACAAGGAAGGGGCGCTGCTGCGCTATCGCCAGGCCGTGGCGGTCGAGCCGCGCAATCCGGAAGCGCACACGGAAATCGCGAAGTTCCTGCTCGAAAACCACAACGAGCCGGCCGCGGTGCAACATCTTCAGATGGCCTATCGCCTCAACCCACGGGCCGCCTGGGTGGTCGATGAGCTGACCAGCCGGGGCGCGCTGCCACCATTGGCGCCCGCCTCGCAACCGGAACCGTAGCGCCGGTCGATGTGCGGCATCTGTGGGATTGTCCGTTTCGACCAGGCACCCATCCGACCCGAATGGTTGAGCCGCGCCTGTGAAGCGCTTCGGCACCGGGGTCCGGACCACTCGGGGCAGTGGGTTGAGCGCGGCGGCCTGGGGCCTGTGGGCCTCGCGGCCACACGACTGGCGATTCTGGACCCATCCCCGGCCGGCAATCAGCCGATGCACGACGGTTTGGGGCGCTATCACGTCGTCTTCAACGGCGAGGTTTACAATTATAGGACGTTACGGCGTGAGTTGGCGGCCTCGGGTTACGCATTCCGCACGCAGAGCGATACCGAGGTGGTGCTGGCGGCCTGCATGCGATGGGGCAGGGGAGCGCTTTCACGGTTCAACGGGATGTGGGCGCTGGCGTTTTACGATTCGGAATCGGGCACGGGCTTTCTCTCTCGCGACCGGTTCGGGATCAAGCCGCTGTTCTACGTTGTGGAGGGCTCCTCGCTGCGGTTCGCGAGTGAGATCGGCGCGATTCTGTGCCTCGCAGAGGTGAATCGACGCGTCGACGAGGCGGCGCTCGTTCAGCATCTGACGTTCGGGTACATCGCGCATCCTCGGACCATCTACTCTGCGGTGCGACGGCTTGCGCCCGGGCATTGCGTGGAGTTCGGCGCGAACGGCTCGGGGGCGCCGTCGCGGTACTACGACGTGCCCGTGTCCAACAATGAAGCGTGGCGGGCTGACGACTATTCGGAGGCGTGCGTCGATCTGCGCCGCGCGCTGGCGGATGCGGTTGTGGCTCGGCGCGTGTCGGACGTTCCGATCGGGGCGTTCCTGTCCGGCGGCCTGGATTCGTCGATCGTCGTAGCCCATCTGGCAGAGGCGATGGGCCGTCCAGTGCAGACCTTCAGTGTCGGCTATGCAGGGCACGAGGGCTATGACGAGACCACGTACGCCCGGCTTGTCGCGGCTCAGTTCGGGACGGAGCATCACGAGCTGGTGTTGACGGAGCGGGACGTTCTGGAAGCGATCCCGGCGATCCTGGATCAACTCGGTGAGCCGGTGGGTGACAGCTCGATCATCCCCACGTCGCTGGTGTCGCGCTTCACGCGCGGCTCGGTGACCGTGGCCCTCAGCGGCGACGGTGGGGACGAGTTGTTCGGCGGATACTGGCGGTACCTGGCCCACGATGCGCGGCAAGCCTATCGGGCGATCCCCCGCGCCGTTCGGCGGTGGGCGATCGAGCCGGCGCTTTCCGCGATGAGCATCGCGCGCGGTTCACCTTTGGCCAACCGGGCCCGGCAGCTCCGCAAGCTCCTGCGTGGGGGTGACGGCGCACCGCTGGAGCGGCATGTGGCCTGGTCGCGGATTCTGCCGCCGGGCGCGGAGTCGCTGGTAAGCGATCCGGAAGCGGTCGGCGGGTGCGTCGCGGAGGCAGCCTCGACGGCGACGCGCCTCGTGGGCGGGTCCGGCGCCGCGGACGAGTTGAACCGAATCCTCGCGTTCGACGTGCAGTACTCACTCCCGTCGGACATGCTTCAGAAGGTGGATCTGGGCAGCATGATGCACTCACTCGAGGTCCGGGTGCCGTTTCTCGACCCGGCCGTCGTCGAACGGGCGATGAGCTATCCGGCCTGCTGGAAGATCGACCGCGGGCGGGGCAAGCGAATCCTGGCCGATGCCTACCGCGGTCGTTTGCCGGATGAGATTCTCGACCGGGCGAAGCAGGGCTTCGAGGTTCCGATCGGGGAATACCTTCGCGGTCCGCTGTTGGGGATGTTCCGCGACGTGGTGGCACGCGGAACCGTCGATTCGCTGCGGATCGTGAACCACGCCGCGGTCGAGGCGCTGCTGCAAGAACATGTGTCACGCCGGGCGGATCACTCGGAGGTCCTTTGGGCATTGCTGACGCTGTGCTGGTGGAAGCGGAACGAGAGGCGGAGGGAGTGAGGTGTTACTCGGCGGACCGAGCAGGGTGGGTTGCGAGACGCTGGGCGAAGTCCATCAACTCGAGACCGGTCGCCAGATCGGGAGCACAGCCTGAACCGAACGGCTCGAGCTCCTCGCACGCCGTCGTGAGCACACCGAGGGCCTCCGCAAGGACCGGCCGGGCTGCGTGCTCGTCCTCGTTGTGAAGAAGCCGCTCGCCCGCGTGGAGCAGAGCGCGACCCAGCGCGAGCCGGGCCCGGGCCGTCTGCGGCGATCCGGGGTCATGACGACTCCAATGGTGGAGGGCCCGGCGTGCCGCGGCCACCGCTTCCTGATGGTCGCGGCCATCTGTGAGGACGGCGGCCAGCGCAGCGTACGCGATTCCCAGAAGCCGGTCGGGATGTTCGCCTGCGGCCGATGCGTGGCGAACCGCCGTGTTGAACCACTTCTGCGCCTGCGCGTGTGCGTGCGACAGTTGGGCGGCGTGGCCGAGGGCCAGCGCCGTCTCCCAGAGATCCTCCGATGACCCGTGAGATTGCCGGAGCACATAGGCCTTGGTATGCACCGCGAGCGCTATTTCCGCATGTTCCTGCCGCCGGTGGATTCGCCCGGTCTGTTCCAGCGTGGCGGCTGCGAGGCGCGGGCAGATGTACGAACCGTCCTCGTCAGCCAGGTGCTCGAGGGCCTCGCCGAAGTGGCCCATGGCAACCGGCAGGTCGGCGCGCTCGACGGCGAGCAGACCTCGAAGATAACAGCGCCACGCGTGTTCGAGGTCGTTCGTCGCGGCTAATCCGGCCACGTGCTTTGCGGCGTCACCGAGGCGTCGCTCCCGGATGGCCTTGAGCGCCAAGTTGGCGCGTTCATTCGTCGGTTCGAGAAAACCGATCGGTCTGTTGCCGGGTCCGCCGGCTTGGGCGGCGCTGGTCGGCTTCATGTCCCCTCGTTCTGCTTCAGAATCGCGCCGAGTTTTTCCAGCAGGTCCTCGCCGCGACGGAGGTGATGCAGCGCGATGCGTCCGTCCGGCCCGATGATGAAGATGCGGGGGACGTAGGACACGCCGAATGCCTCACACGCCTGCGGAACGCCGCCCTCCGCGCCGACCGCCTGCGGCCAGGTCACCTTTTGTTTTCGCCGAAGGAACGCCTGGAGGTCGGATTTCTCGAAGTCACGGCTGATGCCCATCATGACGAAGTCGTCACGATCGCCGAGCCGTTCATGGATCTTCACAAGATCGTCGATCTCGTCGACACAGGGCGGGCACCAGGTGGCCCAGAAGTTGAGCAGAACCGTCTTACCCTTGAGATCCGCCAGAACGAACCTCGAGCCGTCGAGCGTCGTGACGGTGAGGTCGGGGGCGGGGTCGCCGGTCGTGGGGCCGGGCTTTTCCGGCTCAGATGCTTCCTCTTCCGTGAGGGTAATCACTGTCGGATCACCGGCTCCGGCGACGGCGGTTCGTGTGACTGCGGCGTAGCCGTCGGCGAAAACCGTTAGCTCGACCTCGTCAGATGGGGCGTCACTGATCACGAACCGGCCGTCAGCGTCGGTCGTGGCCCGCAGACCCAGCGTGGCCCGCTCGCGCCAACGGGTTGTCTCAACGTACGCGTTCGCGACCGGCATCCCATCCTTGCCGGTCACCGACCCACTGAGTGTAAGCGGCGGCGCCAACTTGAATCGAACGGTGGCGGTTTCACCCGCGAGCACTTGCGTGGTTCGCAGTTCCGGTGCGAAGCCGGAACGATGCGCCGTGAGGGTGGTCGGGCCCGGATGGACGCCGGGGATGGTGAAACGGCCCTCGGCATCGGTCCAGGCTCGCGGCGTGTCGTCGGAATACCGGTCGCCGGTCACGACCCTGGCGGAGTACACGGGCTCGCGGGTCTCGCCCTCCAGGACCACACCGGTGATGGTCCCTCCACGAACGAGCGAGAGGGTGTGGCGCGATTCGGACTGCCCAGCCGGGAGTTCGACCTCATGGTCGAAGCCGGTGGATGCGACATGTTCCGGATGGGACAGGCGGGCACGCAGCGTGTCGGCGTCGGCGTGGATTCCCGCAACCGTCGCTCTTCCGTTCTCGTCAGTGATCACGGTGCGCAGGTCGTCGCGGGGTGTATCGTAGAGCTCGACGAGTGCGCCGGCGACGGCATCGCGGGTGTCGTTCAGGACCTGAACATGCACGATTCGCTCGGGCTTCAGCTCGATGACCAGATCTTCGACCGTGCCGTCCGGCGTGATGCGTTCGTGCTCCCGGCCAAACCCGTCCGCGACCAACACGAGCTCGCAGGGTCCGGGTGGGACGTTTCCGATGTTGAAGCGTCCGTCCACGTCGGTCGTGGCGTGTTTGTCCTCCTCGTAGGATTCGAGCGTGACCAGGGCGCCGGCCACGGGTTTGCCCGAGTGGGCGTCCTTCACTCTGCCCGTCAACGAGAGACTGCCCTTCAGTGTCGCGACGACATACGGCGGGAGCTCGTCGGGCGTTCGGATGACCGTTTTCTCGAATTCGGCGAAGCCCGCTTTCGTCAGGACGACGATCAGTTCACCGGCGTGTGGTTCGGGGGTCGTCACGCGGAAGTCGCCGAGGGTATCGGTCGGGGCCTCCGCGAGCTTCTCGCCCCGCGTCCCGTCCGGACCGGTTCGGTAGACCGTCACGGCGACCGCCTGCTGGCCGCCACCGACGGCGTCGGTCACCTGCCCCTCCACCAGCACGAACGCCGGCATCTCCACGGGCTCAGGGACAGTGGGCCCAGAGTCGTCGGTCGCGGATGGTGGAGTGCCCGCAGCGGCACGCGTGAGTAAGCCCACCATGAGCACAAGCGATGGGGATACCGCCGCGGCGAACCGCTGGCGGCCGATATCGTATAAGCGGCGGGGGCTCTGTGTGCGTGAGGCGCACGTCACGCCGGGCCGGGTCGGCAATAACGCGGCTGGCGGTCGATCGTCTAACATCGCGGGCCGGCGGATGCTCATTGTCGGTTCTTGTGTGCTCCTGCGCCGGGGACCATGCATGTGCGCTGTCACGAGGACCGGCACCGAGACATTGTACGCTCGACGCGATCCAGAGTGAAACGAATGTCAGGTCCGTGGGCCGGAATTTGTCGGCGGCGATCATGCAGCGTACCATGAGACGGCGGGCCGGACACGCTCGCCCTCGAGCCGATGCACATGTGCGGACGCGGTTTTTTGGTCCGCGAGACGGAAAGGCGGCTGTATGAAGCAACTCGAACGTCAGATCCGTTCCGCCCGGCGTCGCCTGCTTTTGAACTTGTGGTTATACGCCGCCTCGGTGTGTCTTGCGGTCGCGGCGGCGTGTTTTTCGTTCTTCGTCCTGACAACCCGTATCTTCGACGTGCACGAGCAGGTCCCGCTGTTTTGGAGCGCTCTGGGGCTGGCGCTCACCGCGCTGTCGGCCTCGGTCCTGTGGTGCTATCTGGCCCGCCCGAGCGCCGAGATGGCGGCCGCCCGCCTGGATGAGGCAGCCGGGTTACGCGAGCGGATCAGCAGCGGGCGGTACTGCCTTGGCGCGGCCGACCCGTTCGCGGCCGCGGTGGTGGCGGACGCCGAGCGGATCAGCGGTGCGATCACGGTGCGGAGCCACCTTCGTCTGTCGATGCCGCGTCCGCTGCCGTATACCAGTCTGTGTGTTCTACTTGCCGCACTGATGTTCCTGGTGCCGCCCGGTTGGCTCAAGGGCGCGGAGGCCACTCAGGCGGCGCAGGTGCGGCAGGAGTTCGACACAACCAAGGTTGCGGTCAAGCGGCAGTTGGAGGCGCTGCGGGAGGCGATCCCGACCTCGCCGGAACTCGACGAGCTGAAGGAGGAACTCAACCTCGTCGACCCCAAGGCGGGCGGCCTGATTCGCAAACCCGAGGACATCCGGCATGAGGCCTCCAAGAAAATCGACGACCTCTCCGACATGGTCAAGCATAAACAGGAGAAGGCCGAGTACGGGGCGACGAAGGAGATGGAGAAGATGCTCCGCGGGCTCAAGCCGCTCGGGCCGACCGAGTCACCCACGGAGAAACTGTCCGATGCGCTCGCCGACGGCGACTTCAAAGCCGCAAAGGAAGAGATCCAGGCCATCAAGGAGCAGCTTGCGACTCTGAAATCGGACGACGACAAGGAACTCGCGGAGAAGCTCGGGAAGCAACTCGAGGAATTGGCGAAGCAGATTGACGAGCTCGCCAAGGATCAAAAGCTGGCGGAGAAGCTGGAGCAGGCCGGTGTCGATCCGGAGACGGCCAAACGGCTGCTCGAGAATCTCTCCAAGAAGGACCTCGAGCAGATCAAGAAGGCGCTTGAGGAAAGCGGTCTCAGCAAGGAGAAGATCGAGCAGCTCGCCAAGCAGCTCCAACAGAAGCAGCAGGGCGGCCAGATGGCCAAGCAGCTCGCCCAGGCGATGAAGAAGGCCGGGCAGGCGGCCGGCGCCGGGGGAACCGGCGACGCGGCCCAAGGGCTCTCGATGGCCGCCGACCAACTCAGTGAGCTGGAGCAGCTCCAGCAGGAGATGGCTCAACTCGATGCCGCCGCGAACGCGCTGCGCGAGGCGCAATCGTCGCTCGACAAGCCGTGCTCGCATTGCAAGGGCACGGGGCAGAGCGGCGGCGGGCCGTGTCCGGCCTGCAAGGGCGGGGGAGGCATGGGACCCCGCGGACGGGGACGAGGCGGGCTGGCTCCGGAAGAGCAGACCAATATGGCGTTCAAGGTCGAGCGAACGAAGGTCAAGACGCAGCAGGGCGCCATCATCGGCCAGTTCTTCGTCGAAGGCGAGCAGGTCAAGGGCGAGGTCAGCAAGAGCTTCACCGAGATCGTGACCGCAGCGGAACGCGAGGCGAGCGACCGAATCAACCGCGACCGCATCCCGCGGCAGTACCAAAGCGCGATCAAAGAGTACTTCTCGCACGTCCGTGAAACGGTGCCCTCGGCGGGAGACCGCGTGGGGCCGGGAGAGGATGCCGGCGCTGCCGACTCCGGCGGCGAATCCAAGCCCGGCGCCGACGACAAGGATTGACTGTGGCGCACCTGTCCCGAGGACGCTGGACGCCGCGCTGCATGTCACTGGCATTCGGGCCGCTCTTTGTTGCCGCGTTCGTGGGCTGCGACCACCATCGTTCCTACGCCGACGACGTTGTCGGCATCTTCGGTCGGCGCGGATTCGGGCCGGGGGATTTCAGCTATCCTCGGGCCATCAGCACGGCCCGGGACGGTCGCGTGTTCGTCGTCGACAAGAACGGACGGGTGCAGCGGTTCTCGGCTGACGGGCACTTCGAGGCCGGCTGGAAGATGCCCCAGACAGAGCGGGGCAAGCCCGTCGGTCTGACCGTTCACCCAGACGGCCGGCTGTTCATCGCCGACACCCATTACAGCCGCGTCTCGATTCTCGACCGCGACGGCAAGTTGCTTCAGACGTTCGGCAAGGAAGGCACCGGTGCCGGTGAGATGTTTCTGCCGACGGACGTGGCGGTGGACGCGAACGGCTTCGTGTACGTCAGTGAGTACCAGGGCAATGACCGCATCACCAAGTGGTCGCCGTCGCTCGAGTACATCTCCGCGCTCGGCGAAGAACCCATCAACGACGCCCGGTTGCGCCGCCCGGCGGGGCTCGACATCGACTCTGAGCAAACGCTCTGGATCGCGGACGCCTGCAACCACCGCATCGTTCGCATCACGCTCGACGGTGAGGTGCTCAGCACGTTTGGGACGTTCGGCAGCGCCCCGGGCGAGCTGCGATATCCCTACGACATCTGCGTCGCACCGGACGATACGATCCTGGTTTGCGAATATGAGGGAAACCGGCTGCAATGGTTCTCCAAAGACGGTACGTCCCTGCGCACATGGGGCGGCAGCGGGCGCGAGCCGGGTGAGCTTTCCGCACCCTGGGGTGCAACGTATGGGCCCAATGGACGGGTGTACGTGGTGGACTCCCTGAACAACCGGGTCCAGATCGTTCAGCCATGAGCACATTGGCACTGGCGCTGCCGATCGACTTCGAGCACTCGGACTGGCTCTGGCTCTGTCTGTTGGTGCCGGTGCTGATCGTGGCGTCGCTGCGCAGCCTGGCGGGTCTGGATCCAGCGCGGCGGGTACTGGCGCTGGTGGCCCGCAGCGCTCTGGTAATCCTCCTGGCCTTGTGCCTCGCAGGGGTGCAATACGTCAAGCGCAGCGACGAGTTGACGGTCATCTTCCTGATGGACCGTTCGCACAGCGTGGAAGCCCTGGAGCGGTTCGAGGAGGAGTACATCCACCGAGCCACGGCGGATATGCCCAAGGACGACCGCGTCGGCGTCATCGATTTCGCGCGCAACGCCTACCTCGAGCAGTTGCCGATGCGCGGCGGCTACTTCATTCCCCCGGGCCGCCTTTCGCAAATCCCCAACAGTGAACGGACCGACATCGCGGCGGCGCTGCGGCTGGCCATGGCCATGTTCCCGGCCGACACCGCCAAGCGCATGGTGCTCATGTCGGACGGCAATGACAACATGGGAGACGTCCTGACGGAAGTCCGCCGCGCGGGGGCCGACGGCATTCCCGTTGACGTCGTTCCCCTCGACTACGAGCACGCCAACGAGGTGTACTTCGAGCGTTTGATCGCCCCTTCCTACGCGGAGCCCGGTGAGCAGCTCCCCGTCCGCATGGTGCTTCACTCCTACCGCCCCGTGCGCGGACGAATCTCGCTCTACCAGAACGGCCGGCTCGTACCGCTCACGCCCGAACAATCGCGGCTCGAACTGAACCAGGGGGCGAATACGTTCTTCATGAAACTGTCCGCCGAGTCGGCCGGAACGCAGACCTACGAGGCCGTCTTCGAGCCGGACGACGAGTCGATGGACGCGGTGGCCCTGAACAACAGAGCCAGCGCGTTCACCTTCGTGTCGGGCAAGAGCACCGCACTGCTGGTGACGGCGGGTCCGCAGGCCGACGCCGTGCTGATGCAGGCCCTGGAAAGCGAGAACGTCCAGGTCGATATGGTGCGGGCGGGTGACCTGGGCCAGTTCGGCCTGGCCAACATGATGGACTACGCCACGGTCATTCTCTCGAACGTGCCGGCCGCGGACTTCACCGAGGATCAGCAGCAGGAACTGGCGATCTATGTCCGGGACATGGGCAGCGGGCTGATCATGCTGGGCGGCGACGAGGCGTTCGGGGCCGGCGGGTGGATCGGCAGTCCGGTCGAGGAGATCATGCCGGTCTCGTTCGAGATCAAGCACAAACGGGTCATCCCGCGCGGAGCGCTTGTCTTGATCATGCATTCCTGCGAGATCCCCAGAGGCAACTACTGGGGTAAGGAGATGGCGAAGAAGAGCGTGGACACGATCAGCTCTCAGGATTACGTCGGGGTGCTCGCGTACACCTATTCGCCGGGCGGCGAGAACTGGGAGGTGCCGCTGGACCTGAACACCAACCGCGGCGCGGTCAAGGCCAAGATCGACCGCATGCAGATCGGCGACATGCCGGACTTCGGCCGCACCATGCAGATGGCCTACGACGGGCTGGTGGACGGAAAGGGGCGGGACGCGGCGCAGAAGCACGTCATCATCCTCAGTGACGGTGACGCGCAGCCGCCGCCACCGGCGCTGCTTGAGAAGTTCAAGGCGGCTCAGATCACCGTTTCCACCGTCGGAATCGGGTGGGGTGCGCACGTCCAGGCGAATACGCTCGTCGACGTGGCGCGGACGACGGGCGGGACCTACTACGACGCCCGCAACCCCCGCCAGCTTCCACAGATTTTCATGAAGGAGTCCAAGGTCGTCCGCCGTCCGCTGATCATCGACGAGCCCTTTCAGCCACAGGTGCTGCACGCCTACAGCGAGCTGCTAGGCGGCATCAATCCACGGAGCGACCGACTGCCGGCCCTCGGCGGCATGGTATTGACCTCCCCGAAGGACAGCCCGCATGCCATCATTCCAATCATCCGGGCCACGGATGACGGCGAGGATCCGGTGCTGGCTCACTGGCAGATCGGCCTCGGCAAGAGCGTCGTGTTTACGAGCGGGTACTGGCCCGTCTGGGGCCAAGCCTGGACGCAATGGGCGAAGTTCGCGAAGTTCTGGGCCCAGATCGTGCGCTGGACCATGCGGCAGGAGACACCGGCGAACTTCGACACCTACACCAGAATCGACGGCAACCGCGGGCGGATCGTGATCGACGCCCTCGATAAGGACGCGGGGTACCTGAACAACCTCCAACTCCGCGCCACGATCATCGGGCCCGACCGCCGGCCGATCCCCGGCAACTTCACACAGCGCGGCCCGGGCAACTACCAGGCCGACTTCGACGTCGAGAAGTCCGGTCAATACCTCGCGAGCATCCAGGTTTACGACGGCGAGAAGCACATCGGGACCATCCGCTCCGGGCTCTCGGTTCCCTATTCGCCGGAATATCGCGACCTGACGCCGAACGAGTCGTTGCTCCGACAGACCGCGGATCTGTCCGGCGGGCGATGGCTCGACATGCCGGCCGAAGAGGCGGGCGTCTTCGACCACAACGTGCCGCCGGCCATCGCCCGACGGCCGGTGTGGGAGTGGGTCCTGGCGTGGATGATCCTGCCGCTGTTTCTGCTTGACGTGGCCGTTCGGCGGCTTGCGAGCTGGCTGGCGTTCTCCGTGGCGGTCGAGCTGGTGATCGTCTTTGTGCTGCTGTTCGGCGTGGGGATCTGGGACACAACCTGGTGGGGCGTGGTCGGGACGATTCTGCTCGGTGAATTGATCGGCTGGTCGATTCGCTTCCGATCCATCCGGCCGATGCTCGAATCGCTGACCCACGGTGTGACCGTGCTGGCCAAGGCCGGCGAGCGCAGCACCGAGTCGCTCGAGAAGCTCAAGGACACCCGCGAGCGCGTGCGCGACGAGCTGAGCGAGAAGGAACCGGAGCGGCTCCGGCGAGTCGCCGCTGAGGAGGAGGCGGTGTCGCGCGACATGGCCCGGCGGCGTTTCGATGTCGGCGACCGGGCCGGTTCCGAGCCGGCGCGGGACCTCGTCGAGTCGCTGGACGGGGCCAAGGCGGTGCCCGGTACGGAGGATCGGCGGGCCCCGGCGCGGACCGAGGACCGGCCAGAAGCCGAAGAGGCCACGACCGCGCGGCTCTTGCGCAGCAAACGCAAAAAAAGGGAAGATCAACGGTAGGCCGAGCATCGGCAACGCAACCCAAGGAGTTGGATGATGGCATCGAACATCGACCCAGCCGTCGAGAAGGCGACCCAGGAGCTTCGGAACAAGTACAACGGCGTGCGCGACGAGATCGGCAAGGCGATCGTGGGCCACGCGGACATCGTCGACGGCGTATTGACGGCGCTGTTCGTCGGCGGGCACGTGCTCATCGAGGGCGTGCCCGGTCTGGGCAAGACCTACCTGATCCGCACGCTGGCCGAAGCGGTTCACCTGAAGTTCAACCGCATCCAGTTCACGCCGGACCTCATGCCCGCGGACATCATCGGGACGACCATCATCTCCGAGGACCCGGCCACGGGGCGGCGGAGCTTCGTCTTCCAGAACGGCCCGCTGTTCGCCCAGATCATCCTGGCGGACGAGATCAACCGGGCCACGCCGAAGACTCAGTCGGCGCTGCTGGAGGCGATGCAGGAGCACTCGGTGACCGTCGGGGGAACGCAGCACCGCCTAGAGGAGCCGTTCTTCGTAATGGCCACCCAGAACCCGATCGAGCAGGAGGGAACCTACCCGCTTCCGGAGGCCCAGCTCGACCGGTTCCTGTTCAAGCTAGTGGTGAACTACTCGAACCGGGAGGAGCTCAAGACGATTCTGGACCGCACGACGACGGGGTACAGGCCCGACGTGCAGCGGGCCATGACCGGCGAGGAGATCATCGGGACGCAGAACCTGGTGCGGCGTGTGGTGATGGCCCCGCACGTGCAGGACTACGCGATCCGCTTGGGCATGGCGTCGCACCCGGGCGGGCCGTTCTCGGTCAGCGCCACGAACAAATACGTGCGTTGGGGGGCGAGCCCGCGGGCGGTGCAGGCTCTGACGCTGTCCGCGAAGCTCAGCGCCCTGCTCGACGGGCGGTACAACGCGAGCTTCTCCGACGTAAAGAAATGGTACCTGCCCGCGATGCGGCATCGCGTGCTGCTGAACTTCGAAGGCGAGGCGGAGGGGGTTTCAACGGACGACGTGCTCCAGGAGATCATGGATCAGACGCCAACCATGGCGGAGGCGGCGGCGTAGGAGAATAGCGAATTGCGAATGGCGAAGAGCGAATTCAGAATGACGGACCCGATGTGGGTCGATTACGATTCGGGGGCCGACGTGCTCTATATCGCCTTCGACCGCCCGCAACGGGCAACCGACAGCGAGCTGCTGGACGACGGGGTGATCCTGCATCGCCGCGGCAAGCGGATCGTTGGCGTGACTGTCCTGGAAGCCTCGGAGCGATGACGTGAGCGCGACGTTGAACCGTGAGCTTCTCGACCCCGAGTTTATGACTCGGCTGGACCAGCTCTCCCTGGTCAGCCGCAAGACCTTCGCCGGCAAGACGCGCGGCGAGCGGCTCGCCGGGCGCCGCGGCAAGCGTCCGGGATCGATCGAATGATCGTGTACTTCGACGAATCCTACGACACTGAGCGCCGATACTTGTTGTACGGTGCCCTTTTTGTGCCGCCGGGCTCGACTCTACATCAGCGGTTCCTTGCGATCCGCCGTGAAATGAACTATCGCCCGGAGGTGAAGTACACGAAATGCCGAAACAAACGGGCGCTCAGCGTATGTACGCGGGTCATCGACGAGTTTATCAGCGATTCGGCCTATTTCCGCTGCGTGGTCGTCGATCAGCACCGGTTCGACTACACCCGCTTCGCGGGAAGTCATGAATCGAGGTCAGTCGCGCAGGCCCGCGCGTACAAGAAGTTCGCCGAAATGCTGCTGCACCCCAATCTGAAGAATGTGACGAACGCCGTGTTCCTTGCCGACGATCTGAAGCGCTGCGACGGCGACAGTTTTCTCGAGCGAAGCCGGGAGCGGTTCAACCCGGAAGGCAGGGCTCCCACGTTTCGGCATCTCGCCGAGGTGCCCTCGAACGTTGAAGAGTATCAGTGCGTTCAGGTCTGCGATCTGCTGCTGGGATGCGTGCTCAACAACCTGAAGCCGTCAAACCCGTACAAGAACAGGTTGCGCGAACATCTGCTCGAACGGTTGCGAGTTCAGAGCTTCCTGATGTCCGCCTGGAGGGACGTACCGCTGTCGCAGGCGCGCGACCCGGCCGTGAAGTTCAACGTGTGGCATTGGAGCGCAAAAAAACGGCCCAGGTAGTCCGCAGGTCTTAGCGGTCGTCAGGCATAACCCGACACCTCCCCGCGGCACCCAGGCACAATACATTGTACGGCGAAACCAGTCGCGTTGAAGAAGATTTTTCAAGAAAAGTTTCGTGGCATCGGGCCGCAAGGCTGGGGAACATGACCACTTATACGTCCGATAACCCGAGCCTCCTCGATCCCGAGTTCATGGCTCGGCTGGATCAGCTCTCGCTGGTGAGCCGCAAGATCTTCGCGGGGAAGATGCGCGGCGAGCGGATCACCAAGCGGCGGGGGGAGTCCGTTGAGTTCGCCGACTACCGCAACTACGTCATGGGCGATGACCTGCGCTTCCTCGACTGGAACATCTACGCCCGCCTCGAGCGGCTGTTCATCAAGCTGTTTCTCCAGGAGGAGGACCTGCACGTCAGCGTGTTGATCGACGTGTCCAGGAGCATGAACTGGGGTCGGCCGGATAAGGGCCTTTACGCCCGCAAGATCGCCGCCGCGATCGCCTACATCGGCCTCATCAACTTCGACCGCGTGAGCCTTTACGGCTACGCCAACGGGCTCCAGTACGAGCTCGCCGGCGTCCGCGGCCGCCGTCTGATGTTCAAAGCCATCGAATTCCTGACACGGCTCGAGTACAACGGGGCGAGCAACCTCGCTGCGACCGGCAAGCAGTTCGCCATCCGCCACCCGCAACCGGGCATCGTCCTGATTCTCAGCGATTTCTTCGAGAAAGGAGGTTATGAGGACGGCCTTCGGATGCTTCTTTCGCGGCGGTACGACCTGTATGCGATACAGGTACTGAGCCCGGAGGAGATCGAGCCCGACCTCGTCGGGGACCTCAAACTGACCGACGTGGAAGACGACGACACGGCCGAGGTGACGGTGGGGCGGGCGCTACTCAACCGCTACAAGCAGAACCTGCGGGCGTATTGTGAGCAGTTCAAGGAGTTCTGCACGCGCCGCGGGATCGCGTACCTGTTCACGAGCACCGAAGTCCCATTCGACCAGATCGTGTTGAGCTACTTCCGGCGGCGGGGACTCCTGAAATAGTGTGACGCCATGCAGTTTCTAGCGCCTTCGACCATTGCGATCGCCGCGGCCCTGAGCATCCCGCCGCTGGTGGCCCTCTATTTTCTCAAGCTGAAGCGCAACGTCCGGGTCGTGCCCTCTACGCTTCTGTGGAAGCGGTCGGTCGAGGACCTCCATGTCAACTCGCCGTTCCAGCGTCTGCGCAGCAGCCTGCTCCTGCTCTTGCAGCTTTTGGTTCTGGTCGCCGGAGCGATCGCGCTGGGACGGCCCATGTTCCAGACTGCGCAGGCGCAGGAGACCACCAACGTCATCCTGATCGACAACTCGGCGTCGATGGCCGTCGTGGAGGCAGACGGCCGGACCCGGCTCGACGAAGCCAAGGAGCAGGCCAAGCGCGTCGTGGACAACATGAGTGACGAGGCCCAGGCGATGGTGATCGCTTTCTGCGATCGTGCCACGGTCGAGTCATCCTTCGACAGCGACAAGGCTGCCCTCAAGCGGAAGATCGACTCGATCGAGCAGACCCAGAGCAGCTCGACGCTGAGTGAGGCCATCAGCCTCGCGGAGGCCTACGCCCAGAACCAGGTCATCGGCGGGGAGGACCTCGGCAGCGACGTGGCGCCTGAATCGGCCGCCCCGGACGCCAGCGTCTTCCTGTTTACGGACGGGCGCGTCGAGGACACCGACGAGGTCGCGGTGGAGAAGTTCGATGTCGGCCGAATGCGGGTGGTGAACGTCGGCAAGCGGATGGACAACGTGGCCATCGTCTCCATGGACGCCCGCCGCCGCTACGAGCAGCCCGAAATCCTCGAAGTGACTGCGCTCGTTCAGAACTTCGACGCCGAGCCGCGGAACTTCGACGCCGTCCTCTACGTGGACGGGCAGACGGTTGACGTGCAATCCGTGTCGCTCGCGTCAGGCCTGCCGTCCGAGGGAGCCCCCGATGCGGCGTCGGGCCGGGCGCCCGTCGGCAGCATCCGCACGGTTGCGTTCGACAACATCGAATTCGGCGGAAGCGGCACCGTGGAGGTGGCGCTGCGCATCGACGATGCCCTGTCGACCGACAACCGCGCCTGGACCATCATCCCGCCGCCGCGTCGCGTGAGCGTCCTGCTGGTCTACGACGCCAATCCGTTTTTCAACCCGCTGGATGCCACGCTGCGGGTCCTGCCCATTGAACTCAAGACGATGACGCCGGACCAATACGAAGCTGCCGACGACAAGGTGCTCACCGATGGCCGCCGCAGCGCGTTCGACGTGGTCGTGTTCGATCAGCACTCGACCGACAGGCTCTCCCAGGGCAGCTACCTGTTCTTCGGCGGCACGCCGCAGATCGACGGTGTCACGGCTGAAGGCATCGTCGACGACGAAGTCATCTTCAACTGGGACGAGACACACCCGGTCCTGCGGCATGTCGCCGTCGAGGCGGTCGAGGTCTTTCAGTGGCGGCGCCTGAGGCTGCCACCCGAGGCCGTCTCGATCGTCGACGGGGCCAGTTCACCGGTATTGGCCTACTTGGCCCGCGGTCCGAGCCAGTACCTGATTGGAGCGTTCGGCCTGATCGTCAAGGACAAAGACGGTGACTTTCGCTACAACACCTACTGGGTCCACAACGCGGATTTCATCGTGTTCACTTACAACGCCATCCAGTTCCTTGCCTCGAACATCGCGACCTCGGGCACCATGGTAGCCCGGCCCGGCCAACCGGTGACCGTACCGGTCCCCGCCGACGCCGACACGGTGGTGATCCGTCGACCTGACGGCAGCACCGACAAGGTGGCCGCCCCAAGCCGCCAGACACTGCAATATGCACGAACGCGGCACGTCGGGGTCTACGAGGTTTCACCGGCAGTGCCCGGGCACGGCGTCTTCGCCGTCAACCTGTTCAACCCCACCGAAAGCCGGATCGAGCCGGTCCCGGCCCTGACCCTCGGCGCCGGCGAGGTTTCGACACTGGCCGCGTCGATCCAGGTCAACAAGCCGGCGTGGCCCTACATCCTCATCGCACTCCTGGCCGTGCTGGTGCTCGAATGGGTCGTGTACAACCAGCGCGTGTTCGTATGACGTCATGACGCGGCACCAAGACCATGGAGCCATGACGCCCGTCTGGCTTCCGGCAGCGCGCGGGCGGGCGGTCGTGCACGGCGCCTGGTGGGCGGTCCTGGCGGCCTTGACCGGAACCTGCGCGCTGTTCATCTACGGTTCACTCGACTTTCGACCGTCGCCCGTCACCAACCGCCTGGTCGAGTGCTGCATCGCCGTTGCCGCCCTTCCGATCCTGCTGGTTTCCATGGTGGCCGGGTTGAGGACTATGCAGTGGCTGCTTCTGGCGGTTTGGCCAAAACCGGTCGGAATCCGGGCGGACGCGCACGCGTTGACCCTGGTGCTCGGACCGTTTCGGACCCGGTCCTTCGACGCCGCCCGTCTCGAAGTGCGCTACCCGTTCGATCTGGCCGACGGGGAAGATGCCGGCTTCGAGTCCTACCTTCCGGAAGAGCAACAGCTCGCTCAGTTCGTTCCTCGGCTGCGTCATCCGCAGACGGCCGAGCCGCTCAACCGAACGCTGCTGCGGTTTGCCGCGGGCGACGAAGCGGTCATCGCCCGCGCCCTGCGCCCGATCTTCCAACGATGGCGGGCGGCCAACGACTCTGTGTCGGAGTGAGCGCCGATCCGGCTGTGCCGCTCGCTCCGGTCACCCCACGAACTGGGCGAGCGTCTCGGCCGCACCGGCCGGCTTCGGGGGCGCCACCCCAAGGCAGGGGCATCGCGCGCCGACAGCGGCCGCATAGGGCCCGCTCAACGCTTTGACTGATAGCGGTAAAAGGTCTGGAGCTGTTCGCGGAAGTAGCCGCCGCGAGTCGTCCGGGCCGCGTTGAGGACCGCGCCGACGCAATGCCCGCCCACGTTGGCCAACAGACCGTAGGCCCGCCGGGCCAAGCCGCGTGTGTTCCGGTTCGCCCGGATGACGAGAATCACACCGTCCACCCGCGGGGCGATCACCATGCCGTCGCTGGCCACGGACAGGGGGGCCGTGTCGATGATCACCTGGTCGTATCGCCCGCGCGCATCTATGAGGAAGGACGCGAAGCGCTCGCTGTCGAGCAATTCCACCGGGTTCGGCGGCGCCGGGCCGCTGCCCAATACGTCGAGCTGGGCCACGCCGGATTCGCTGACGCACAGGGCGAGGGTCTGCGCGCCGGTCAGGATCTGGCTCAGTCCGTGCGACTTGACGCCCTCGAATATCCGGTGGAGTCCGCCGCGCCGCAGGTTCGCGTCCACCAGGAGGACCCGCCGGCCCGACTGCGCCGCGGCGATCGCGAGATTGCACGCCACCGTCGTCTTCCCGTCGTCGGGCCCGGGGCTGGCGACCATGATCACCCGATGGCGATCCGCAGATGCGCCGAACAGGAGATTGGTACGGATCCGTCGGAACGCCTCGGCGGTCATCGACTGTGGAGCATCGATCATCGCGGTTTCGACGCGCTTGATTGCCACCTCCTCGTCATCTACGTCGGGAACGACGCCGAGCATGGCTGCGCCGAGGAATCGCTCGATGTCCTGCGGCGTACGAACCGACTTGTCCGAGAGCTCCAGCAGCAGTCCTAGCCCCCCGGCGAGCAGGACGGAGAAAACCAGGCCGAGGGGAATCATCAGCAGGCTGGGGCTGCTCCGTTCGAGCGGGTCCATCGGCGGCTGAGCGACGTTGACCTTGATCGCCGTGCGCTGCGTCTTGACCCGGCTGAGACCGCGCACCCACTCGGCCAGCTCTTCACGGTATTTCAGGTCCGTCTCGATTTTCGATTCCAGGGCCAGGTAGTCGAACAGCAGCCGATCCTGGTCCTGCTGCGCCGCCTCGTCCTTCGCGAGCTTCTCCCGCGCCTGGAGGAGCGCATAGCGCGTGTTGTTGTACGCCGTGTTCACGGCTTCACGCATGTCGGCCCGCCGCTGTTGGAGCTTCTCGAGCCGTGCCTGGTCGAGCATCCCGGCGGTCGCCTCGATCTGGGCATCGAGCTGCCGCAGCACGGCGTGGCCGGCGCCGTACTTCTTGGAGTCCGCGGCCCGCTGCTGTTCCAGCAGAAATTGTGCGCGGGACAGCTCTGCGATCTGCGGATCGAGCTCGACCATGGCCCGATCCTCGGCCGTGACCGCCAGCCCCTCGGGATCGTTGTAGATACTGCGGTATTGTTCGAGCTGTGCCAGCTCCAGCTCCAACGCCGCCACGATCTCCGCTGCCTGCTGGACCTGCTGCGCGGTGATGTTGCCGGCGGGGTTCTTGATCGCCCCGGCCGGCATCCGCTGGGCGAGCTCCTTGAGGCGCTGCCGGTCGACCGCGATCTGGCGGTCGAGATCCTGAAGCTCGTTCTGCCCGGCGACGAGGTTCTCGGAAGCGAACGCCTCGGCGGAGCGCTGCCTGACGTCGTGATACCACTGGTTCACCACCTCGTTGACTATGACCCGCGGATCCTCACGCTTGCGGCACTCGATGGCGACCCGGATGAAGTTGGTCCCCCGCACCGGACTGACCGAGAGGTCCTCATTCAGCTCGATCAGCGGCTCGTCCTTCCACGCCAGGACGCGCTTGAACCAGTCCGTTTCGCGAACGGCGTTAACTTTGAGCGCTTCGGACAGGATCGTGGGGCTGGCCAGAAGCGTCGCCTGCGTGCGGACGAAGCGCTCGTGCTCGTCGGCACGCAGCCGCTCCTGTTCCGCGGTCAGACCGGTGTCCGGGATGTTGGAAACGCACTCGATCAGGCATTCGCTCGTGTAGCCCGGCAGATAGAGCCACCAGGCCGCGAATCCGCCGACCGTGAGGGCAGAGAACAGAATGGACAGGACGACAATCAGCACCTGGCGGCGGCGCAGCATCCGCAGAACGTCGCCCGCCGTCGGCGGCGCCAACGGCTCCCCCTCCGGCATCGCGTACGGCAATGCGGTCCCTTCAGGCACGGTCGTCGGTAGGGTGGTCATCGATCTGTTTTCCAGGGTCCGCTTTGCGCTCGCGTCCGGGCCTATCCTTCAGCTTCGTCAACGAGAATATGACTCAACACGTACCCGAGCAGCGCGTATAGCCCGAGCGCGATCAGCAACATTACGATTCCGAGCAGTTGGTGCGCCGTGCCCTGGGCGAACTCCTCCCGGCCGTGGATGTATAACAGCCCAGTGGTCGTCACGCGAATCGTGTTGCACAGCACGGCGATCGGAACGCAACTCGCCACCATGACTACCCGCTGCCAGGGCGGCCGATCGTGGATGTAAGCCGTTGCCACGCCGAGGGTGACGAACGCCATCATCAGCCGGACCCCGCTGCACGCCTCCTCCACATTCAGCGTTCCGGCCCCGTGACCCGGAAGTACGTAATCGATCACGACGGCCTGCGCCTCGGTGTGCAGGCCGGGCGTGAACAGGGGCATGAGGCTGGCCGCGGCACTCGACGCCCACTGCCGAAGCGGCATGGTCAGTGCCACGTATTGCCGATCAGGCAGCGGGATCGCAAGCACCAGGAACAGGACCGGGAACCACGCCACGCGAAGCAGCCCCCAACCGCCCAGAAGGAGAACAACTCCAAACAGGCTCGTGACGATCGAAAGCGCCTGCGGGTACCCCATCCGATAAACCCACGCGCTGACGAAGTACGTCCCGAGCGAGAAGGCCAGGACGAGGGCACCGAGGTAACTGGGCCGAATCGAGCAGCGCGACAGGTCGTCCCGCTTCGTGTATAGGAAATAGACGCTGAAGAGCGGGATCAGGAACCCGTGCGACCAATTGCCGTCGTTGAGCCACTTGGCCAGAAGAAGCTGGCGGATCGGGCCCCAATACGCCGCCACGAAAAGAACCGAGATCAGCGACACGCGCAGCCAGGGGCCGGCGGAGGCCAGGTCCGGCCCGCGACGTGGGACGCTTGTCTGTACCGGCGCTAAGCCTATCACCCCGGACTCCTACGGAAAAAGCTGCGGGAATTGACTCGGTTGATTCTGCGGGTTCTGCTGCACGGCGAACGAATCGATGTCGGCGAAGTTCCGGGCATACGTGAAGCTGTATCCGACGTTTGACACCGGGTTCGGGATCGTCAGCCCGCGAAGCGACTGGACGAACGGTGCCAGCGGGTGCGTTCCGATGTTGATGATGTCGTTGCGATGAATCAGGAAGTCGGGGTCTTGGCCCGCGAAAATCCGGTCCAGGTTCACTTGCAGCATCTGCTCCCGCTGTCCGATCCGGCGATAGACGGTGCATCGGTCGGGCCAGGCAAGCGGCGCCAGCCCGCCCGCGGCCGCTATGGCCGCCTTGAGCGTGACCGGTTCGGCGTTAAACGCAAACGCACCCACGCGGTTCACCTGTCCCATCACATAATAGACCCCGATCTCCCCGCTGACGATGCGAATCACGTCGCCCGGGCGGACGAATATGTTGCCGTCCGGGTCGCCGGTGCGCAGCAGATCCGCCGGGATGACGAGCACGCGGTGCGTGCTGTCGCCCGCAATCCGTGCCCAGTTGACCGCGGGGACAACGTCCTCGAACGACGTTGCTCCAGAGGCGCCGCCTTCATCCGCGGGGCGCTCGCGATAGCGCGGATTCGGAACGAACTTGTCGTCCACCCAGATGAACGGGTCGGACGCGTCCGGTTCCAGGAGCGGCGGGATTTCACGCGGCTTCTCCTGGCCCGGCGGCAGGGCGGCCACCTTCTCCGCCGTCTCGTCGACGGCAAGGAGCAGTTCGTCACGGGCGTCATTCGCTTCAGGATTCCCGGCCAACGGCACTTCGGCATCTGGCAACGGCTCGGCGCTGTCGGGCCCGCCATCGATGTGCCCATCCCCGCGCGACCCCGTTTCCCCCGATTCCTCCGGCGCACTTCCGGGCGGCCGGTGTGATTCGGGTTTCGTGCGCTCGCTCGGCGGCACGAAACTACGGAAAATGAAGACCTCGGTAACAAACTCGTTCAATCCACCGACCTGGTTGATCGCCTCCAGCACCCGCAGGTCGGGCCGCCGGATCGGGAACGTCCCCGCACGCAACGGCGCGTTATCCGCGGCGCTGACCCCGACGCCGAAGATCGAGTACGTCGCGTCCTGAAGAAACAGCGGAACCACAGTCACTTGCGGGTTCACGAGAATCTCATCCTCGCGCAACCGATCGATCAGCGTCTGCTCGAGCTCCGGCACCGACCGGCCGGCCGCCTGGATGCGGCCGATCACCGGCAGATTGATCGCTCCGGTGCCCGAGACCTGGAGCTGAGCCTGATACGGGACGGTTCGCTCGCGGAGCTCGTAGATTTCGATCGCCAGGCTGTCGCCGGAGGAGATCGCGTGGTCTTCGGCGAACAGGACGTGATCGACGGGACGCGGATACTCGGCCCCCGGCACGCCGCGGGGCATGTCCTCGAGCGTCAAGGAGCTTCGGATGTCCAGCGTCGCCGTGCGCTCGAACTCACCCAGCGCCGTCGGATCGAGCCAACCCTGCCGCATCGCGTTCAGGCACCCCAGCGACGGCAGCGAGATCGCCGCCACGACCGCGAAGCGTGCTTGCACGACGGTTCGGCGACGCAGCGTCGGATTGCCGGATTCAGCCATATTCTCTCGCCGGGCCGGGTGCGCGCACCAAAACCGCGCTCCCTACCGCCCCAAGGTTATCGGTTCAGCCACACTGGCCGGTTTAGGCCCTACAACCGCCGCGGCGGTCAATTCTGGGCACACCGGCCCGCCATCGCTGGGAAGCGTAGCGTACACGGCGCGGCTAGGGCAAGCACGCCGCCCAACACCGCGGAGCGCCTGGAGCGCCGGTCGCGAGGAACATGCGATCTGTGCCCGCGACGGCTATGATGCCCACCTCATGGCCGGCCCCGTGACCGGGCCCGGAAGACCGGAGTGTGGAGCCGATGGACGTTGCGATCCGAATCGCCATGTGGTCCGGGCCGCGGAACATCTCGACCGCGATGATGCGGTCCTGGGGCAACCGCCCCGACACGGCCGTCTGCGACGAGCCTCTCTACGCCCACTACCTTCGCCAGACTGGGGTCGATCATCCGGGCCGAGAAGAGGTCATCGCTCATTGCGACGCCGACTGGCGACGCGTCGTCGAACGGCTGACCGGCCCCGTGCCCGGGGGCAGGCCGATCTTCTACCAGAAACACATGGCCCACCACCTTCTCGCCCACATCGAGCGAGGCTGGCTCGATCGGGTAACCAACTGTTTCCTGATCCGCGAGCCGCGGGAGATGTTGACGTCACTGGTCAAACACCTGCCCCGACCCAGCTTGGCGGACACCGGCCTGCCGCAGCAGGTGGAGATCGTTGAGTTCGTGCGAGCCCGCACGGGTCGGGCGCCGCCGGTCCTCGACGCCCGCGACGTCCTCGAAGCCCCGCGGGCGATGCTCGAACGCCTCTGTGAAGCGGTCGGGGTCCCGTTCACCGACCGTATGCTGACTTGGCCCGCGGGCCGCCGCGATACGGATGGGATCTGGGCGAAGCACTGGTATGCTGCCGTGGAGCAATCGACCGGATTCGCGCCCTATCGGCCCAAGAACCAGGACGTTCCGCCCGAGCTCATGCCGCTGCTTGCCCATTGCTCGGAGCACTATGACCGGCTCCATGCGATGCGGCTGAAACCATAGACCGCCGGGCAGACCCCTTCGGTCCGGCAGGATACTGATCCATGCTCCAGAAGTTCGATCCACGGAACAAAGACATTGTCGTCAATATCAACGGCCGGCTCGTGCACCGTGATCAGGCCGGCGTCAGTCCGTTCGATTCGGTCGTGCAAGGTGGCGACGCGGTCTGGGAGGGCCTGCGGCTCTACGACGGCCGTATTTTCAAGCTCGCCGAGCACCTGGACCGTCTGCGCGACTCGGCGAAGGCCCTCGCCTTCGTCGAGATTCCGTGTCACGACGCGATCATCACCGAGATCCGCCGCACGCTTGAAGCCAACCACATGCGCGACGGCGTCCACGTCCGCTTGACACTGACCCGTGGTGTCAAGGTCACCTCCGGGATGGATCCGCGACTGAACCAGTCCGGCCCGACGCTGATTGTGCTCGCCGAGCACAGGCCGCCGGTCTACGACGCCTCGGGACTGACGCTCATCACAAGCAGCATCCGCCGGTTTCCGCCTGACGGTCTCGACCCCAAGATCCACCACGCCAACTTGATTCAGTCGATTCTGGCCAAGATCGAGGCCAACGCGGCCGGCGCCGACGACGCCCTCATGCTCGACATGCGCGGGTTCGTCGCCGAAACCAATGCAACCCACCTCTTCATCGTCCGCCGCGGCGAGGTCCTCACCAGTCGCACGGTGGCGTGTCCCGAAGGCATCACCCGCCAAACCGTCCTCGACCTTTGTACACAGCACGGCGTTCCATGCGCCGGCCGCGAGATCACACTCGCCGAGCTGTACCGTGCCGACGAGGCCTTCTGCTCCGGAACCATGGGCGAACTCGCCGCGGTCACCAGGGCCGATGGGCGCGTGATCGGAGACGGCAAGCCGGGCCCGCTGACGCAGCTATTGAGCGGGCTCTTTCGCGAGTTGACATCGGTGGAAGGCTACCCGATCCTGTCGGCGACCTCGGCCGCACGGTAGCAGGTGGATTCAGACGACCGGTTTGTTCGTGAGAGTCACGGAACGATGGCGAGAGTGGCATCTCGGCGACGGCAAGTCGCGATTCTGGCCGTGGCGATCGGCTGCACAGCGATGACCGCGGGCCTGGTCGCCGGCTGCGTTGCCATACAGCGCGTTCTCGAACAACTTGTGTCAGACGGCGCCGATGGCCTCCCCAATGGCGACGGCGACGGTACCGGCGACGGCTTGCCGGTCGTCACCTTGCAGGTGTCCAACGTCACACCCCAGTTGAACGAGGAAGTGCTCCTCACCTGTTTGCTCGTCAGCGGTGACTCGACCAGCCTGACCTTCGACTTCGAACCGCGCTTCGGCGGATTGATTGTGAATGGGCAGGCCGGAACCGCCTCGTTCATCGTCAGTGAGACGGACATCGGGGTTTCGCGGGCGCTCACCTGCACCGCGACCAACGACGTCGGCACCAGTGCCCCATCGAACGAGCAGGTCGTCATCCCCACCGGCACGTAGCCGGCGACCTCGCCGAGCCTCGCTCGTCAGACCCTGTGAATTGCTGCAACCGAGCGTTGAGCGCCCCCCACGCATCACATCCGGAACGATCGGTAGACTCCGCCTGAATTGCCAAGGCACCTGCGCTCGCGACCGCGCCGTCAGCGCGACGCAATTATCACACCCTCGCGCCAAGGCCCGCAAAGATGCTTCACTTGGCGCGACGGCGACGCTACAATCGGCACTTGGTCGCGGGATCTGATGCCCGCCGCGATGCAGGGGAAAGAAGCATGCTTGCGACGCTCGTCTACGACCTCTTCACCTGGCGCAAGGTCAAGATCGCCTTCTTCACGGTCATGATCTACGCCGCGCTCTGTTAGCGCCCGCGGCGCTTCTGGACACCGCCCGAAGCACCGGCTACGCTCCGCCCCCATGTCCGCCGCGCGCGACCCGGGCCACGGTATCCTCGCCCTTGAAGACGGCACCTTCCTGCGGGGTCGCCCGTTCGGCGCGACCGGAACCCGCACCGGCGAGGCCGTCTTCAACACGTCGATCACCGGTTACCAGGAAATCCTCACCGACCCGTCGTACTGCGGCCAGATCGTCACCATGACCAACCCGCAGATCGGGAACTACGGCGTCAACCCGCAGGACGCCGAGGCCCGCCGCCCGCAGGTGGCCGGCTTCGTGGTCAAGGAACTCGCGCGGCGGGTCAGTAACTACCGGTCGACGCTTACGCTCGAGGATTACCTGGCCGAAAGCGGCATCATCGGCCTACAGGGTGTCGACACCCGGGCCCTGACCAAGAAACTGCGTGTCGATGGCGCGCTGCGGGCGGTCCTCTCGACCGACGTACACGACCCCGCCGAATGCGTCCGCCTGGCCCGAGAATCGCCTGGCATGGTTGGAGCCGACCTGGTCCAAGACGTCGCCCCCCGTGATTCGTACTCGTGGGCGGAGGGGGTCGATTCCGCGCTCTGTCGACGACGCAGTGCCGCCGCCGGCAGCCGGCGAGTTCTAGCCATCGATTGCGGAATGAAGCGGAACATTCTCCGCCAGCTCGTCGACACCGGTTTCACCGTCGAGGTGCACCCTCCGACCGCAGCCGCTGAGGCGATCCTGGAGAGCAAACCCGATGGCGTCTTCGTCAGCAACGGCCCGGGCGACCCGGCCGCCGTCGGCTACGCGATCGAGCTGATTCGCAAGCTGCTCGGCCGCGTTCCGACCTTCGGCATTTGCCTCGGCCATCAGCTCATCGCTCTAGCCCTCGGGGCGCAATCGTTCAAGCTGAGATTCGGACACCGCGGGGCCAATCAGCCGGTCCGCAACGTGTTGACGGGACGTATCGAGATCACATCGCAGAACCACGGGTTCGCCATTGATATCGGTTCGCTCAGCGGCGCAGGTGGGACACCCACGCACGTGAACCTCAACGACGGGACGCTCGAAGGGTTTATCCACGCCGACATGCCCATTCTGGCCGTCCAGTATCACCCGGAGGCCAGCCCGGGGCCGCACGACGCCACCTACCTCTTCGACTGTTTCGCTACGATGATCGCCACGGGCCGTTCACCGACCCAAGGGGAAATGGCCGAAGCACAGGCATCGGCTTCACCTCGATCGAAAAACTAGTGTGGCGCCTCGGAAGCAATCACTCGTAACGAGCCGCGGACTTCAGTCCGCGCGGGGCCTCGAACGGCGATTCCGCTTCTGGATCCGGGTCGCCATGTACCGGCCTGTCTCTGAGCTGCTACACGAGCAGGGCGTGCCTCGCAGGCAACGCCCCGCGCGCGTTCGCGGGTGCCAAACGTCGGTTGGGCACACCATCCGCGACAGGATTTGCTTGACGACACAGTTGCCTGCGAATACCGTCCCCTCGCAACGTGTAGGTCAGTGGCAACTCGCGGCCGTCGGCACGCGGACGCGCGATCTTTCAAAAGAAGGAGGAACTGGATGATTAATGCAGGCATCGTCGGTTGGTCTTTCGCGATCGCGGCGGTAGCGGCCGGAGCCGGTGAGCGGCCGCGACAGGGCGTCCTCGTGATGGCCCACGGTGGGGACGAGGATTGGAATCGCGACGTGGAGGCCGTCGCGGCCCCGCTCCGCAGTAACTTTCCCACGGAAATCGCCTTCGGGATGGCCGTCCCCTCGGCTATCGAGGAAGCCGTCACCCGCCTGGAGGAGCAAGGCGTTCGTGATATCGCAGTGGTTCGGATGTTCGTCTCCGGCGAGAGCTTTCTACCCGCCACGGAGTATATCTTCGGCCTGCGTGACACGCCGCCGGCCGCCGCCCATGGTCAGCCCGATCACGACGCCGGCCACGAGCACGGTGATCATGGCGACGCACACGGCGGGCACTCGATGGAGCCGCCGAGACGCATTCAGAGCAGGTCGACCTTCGTTCTGAGCCGCGACGGTGTCGGCAGGTCGCCGCTCATCGACGACATCCTCATGGAGCGAGTAAGGGCACTGAGTGACAACCCGCGTTCCGAGAGCGTCCTGATCCTGGCCCATGGCCCCGGCGACGATGCCGAAAACGAGCGTTGGATCGAAGCCATGGAGCGACGCGTCGAGAAGATCCGCCGCGCCGCGCCCTTTCGCGAGGTCCGGTGCGAAACGCTCCGTGAAGACTGGCCCGAGAAACGCGCCACAGCGGAGCAGAAGATCCGTAGCTTCGTCGAGCAGGCCAACCGCGAAGGCGGCCGGTGCCTTGTCATTCCCTTTCGCGTAGCCGGCTTCGGCCCCTACCGGGAGGTGTTGGAGGGTCTGTCCTACACATCCGACGGTCGAGGTTTCTGCCCGCATCCTCTGATGACGGCCTGGCTCGAACAAACCGCCCGCCAGTGCTTTGCACAAGAGCCGACGCCGTCCAGAGCGGCGCCGTAGGCGCTGCCGCTGCGTCTGCGCGACGGTTGGTGCAGCGAAGGCGGAATCCCCGCGCACAAAAAAGGCCGGCATCTACCGGCCGAGGTTCACAGCGTCCCGCCGGGAGCAAGGTCCCGTCGGGCTTCCACTCGCTGCGGCTACCTGAGAAGTTGCTTGACGTCTTCCGGCGTGATTCGTGACGCCGGCTTGTTGATGCGCTCGCTCATCCAACTCATCACCGGAGGCGTGTACGGAAGCGACCCGGCCTTGACGAGCCGGAGCATCCGCTCATCGCGCCGCCGCCGCTCGGCCTGCTTGCGAAGCCGGTTCCGCCGCTCCACGATGGGCGCATCGTGACGGCGGCGAATACGCCGCTCCTTACAACTCATTTTCATGGCTGGTCACTCCTCTGGGTTCAGGAACAAAGCGGAGCATTGTGCTCCCGCAGGTAGAAAAAGCAAGCGCGTGGCACGCAAAAAATGTCCAAAGACAACGCCCCGGCACAAAGGCACGATGTCACGCAGCAACGTAACCTTCGCCGATTGCGGTGGTTATGTGCGTTATCCACGATTCGCAGTGAGACTTTTTTCGCACGCCTCCGCCGTTTGCAGCGCCGACAGCAGCTCGCCGCCGGAGACCGGGTCCTGCGCGCGGGCGTATGGCAACAGCCCTTCATAGACGCAGGTACGCAGCGCGTATCGGCGATCGCCAAGTCCCGTCGACGACGCCAGCGCCTGGCTGAAGCTCCGCGGCACGTCGCACAACACGCAGAGCATGTGCGCCAACGTGCCCTTGTCCAGGATATGCTCAGGGTCGAGCCCCCACGCGCTCTTGACCGCTCCGCGGCGGCCCAACTCCTGCCATCGCGCCTCGTGGCTGGGCCAGTTGTCGGTCGAGCCGACAACCAGCAGCACGGCCCGCGATCCCTCCGCAACCGTGACCACCGGAACCGTCGGGAGATAATGGAGGAACGCGACGTCATCGAACTGATCGGCGTCCTGATCGGGCACGAACGACCGGTGTCCGAGCGCGCAGCCCGACAACCAGAGTACCCCGACGGCCGCGACTCGGGCCCGCCGACAGCGCGCACACCGTAACGATGATTGCATCAGAAGCTCCACGTCATACCCACCAGCAGGAACGTTCGCGTCGTCCGATCCGAAAACGCTTTGCCCGGAAAGAACGCCCCAAAACGCGCCGTCCACGCGAAATCGGCATCCACCCGCCAGTTGGCGTAATAGTCCATCTCCCAGCCCAGGTACCCGGATTGAATGTCGGCCGTCGGATCGGACACCGCGCCCGAAGCATGATGCTTCTGGTAAAGCAGCCAGTCGGCCCCGAGCTCCAGATTCCGCAGTCGTGGGTGTTCGGGCCAGGGGAAACACGACGCGCCGGCACGCCACAGATGCAGGTTGCTGTAGCGCGGCGCAAACGACAACCCGGTGTTGCGGTACCCGAAACCGACGAAGCTCGTATCCTGACTCCCGGGGGTCCTTCGTCCCAGTGTATCCGTCGGGCTGTCGAGCCGGTCGCCGTCGCCGCTGCCGAAGAGGTACTCGACCGACGCCCGCGTCCGGCGTTTTGACGCGAAAAGGTACTCCAGTTCGAGCCCCAGGGCCCACGCGTCGATCTCGTTCTCCGGCTCCAAGAGCCTGCCCGTGTGGCTCGTACCCGCCTCGTACGCGGCCTCCGCTACGTATCGAAACCCCTTGGCGACCTCTCCGGTCGACCCGATGGCCAGGTACAACGAGTCGTAATCGAGATCGCGAACCGGCCAGCCGAACTCCTCGTCGTTCCGGTCTCGCTGCCAGAGTGCGTAGACGAACGGCTCATGGCGCTCGAACCCGCGGTGGGTCAACTGTCCGCCCATGAAATCCCGCCGCATCCGGTTCGCCGTTCGCGACAGGTCGAAGTCCTCCGCGGAGCCCACCGTGCGACCGAACATCCCGGTAAGCTCAAAGTCACGCACCGTGCCGCGGACCGCGATCTGATCCAGCGGCCAAGAGAGAACCAGTCCGGTGCCCCAGTGCGCCAGATCACGCCCGGCGAGCACCTCGATATTGCTGTCGATCCACGCGCCGCCGTCGGCAAGAACCGCACGACGAAGGTCGAAGCGGTAGGTGCCTCGCTCCAGATTCGGGCCCTCCACGTCGTGATCGTCACCGTCGTACGAATCACCGCTGTTGAAATCGAGCACGCTCAGCCGCGTGCGGGCGTAGAAATCATGCGCGCCGTTTTCGAGCGAAGCCCGCCCCCACAGCCGCAAATCGTGCCGCCGGAAGGTCCTCGAGCTCTCGGCGCCGTCGTCAAACATGAAGACATGCAGGCCGTACCATCCGCCCCAATCGAATGCCGCCCGTTGCGCCGCGCTGAGCTCCGCCTCGAACTCACTTCGCAAGCGCCGCTCGAGCGCCCGCTGCCTCTGGATAAACGAATCTGGATCGCGCTGTGCGGGCGCCGTCTGCGCTGCGGCAGGCACGGTCGACGCCACGATTACCGCCCCGACGATCAGCGCTCGGACCGAGGATACCCTCGGCGGATGCACGGCGCCGGCCTCCGCCGACGACCGCCCCGATCCAGACATCGGTTGCTGCCTATGTCCCACCGACGATCCGACTCCCGCAGCCTGCCCGACCATCACGCGAAGCCAAGAGCGTCCAACACAACGAGCCGCGGGCTTTTGCCCCCGCGGACGCACGACCGCGATCAACGTCGTTTTGTTAGACGTTCTCAGTCTGGGCCCCACGCGGGCGCATCAACCGAACAAGCCACGCAACCGCGCAAAGCCCCCACAACCCAAACGCCACCATCGCCACTCTGACCGCGAAAGTGGCGGACCGCAACGCCCCATCGAGGCTCCGGGTGGTTTCGGGCCACCGTTCGCCCGCCCGCCGGATCGGTGCGAGTGCGGTTTTCGCCTCGGCCGTCGCCTCGTCGAGCCGTTCGACGACCTGCCTGACTTGGTCCGCAGAGACCGCTTCCACGAGTTCCGTCGCCCTCTGCGCGAGCGTCTCAGTTTGCTGCCCAACGGTCTCCAGGCGGCCCTCGATCCGTTGGACCGTGGCGCGCAGTTCCGTCGCCAACTGCGTAACTTCCCGGATCAACGCGCGGGCCTCATCGGCCGGCACCGCCCCGGTCTTCGATCGCAGGTCGTCGATCAGCGATCGCAACGATCGGGTCGTCGCCCCGATATCCGCCTCCTCGACCTGTTGGCGCAGCGCGCTCAGAGAGGCGAGTGTCTCATCGCCGAGCGAAGCGACGTGCTCCGCCGGCAGCGCTTCGAGCCGGGCCCGCATCAGGTCCGCTACCGATGTCAACGCCGCGACGGCGTCATTGACCCCTTGAATGTCGAGCTCGTCGAGCCGCTGTTTGATCGCCTCCCACGTCGTCATCCGAGCTTCCGTCTCCGCCACCACACCGGTCGGCTCTACCGTGCCGATTATGCCCCGCGCACTGCGCCCGGCCTGCTCGGCGTGGCGGCAGCCCCACGAAAGCAGCATCCAGGCGACCAGCGCGATGCACACGCGCCCGGGGACGCTTTCCTCCGCGGCGCGGCACCGATTGACCGAGGTGCCGCCACGACGTGAAGCGGGCTCCTGTTGCATCGTCTTGGGCATGACCGATGGGCCTTTGCGTTTCGTGCGCGAATGCGGGCCCCGACGGCTCGAGCCGGGCTCGCGATCATCGATAAGAAGTAGTGTATTCCGCTTTGCAACGGCCGCAATCGGCGCGCACTGCGCGGACCGTGCATGGACGGTCGTCAGGTCGGAAAGTATGATGGGCAGGCTGCACGGTTCCCCCGGGTCGGAGTCGGATCCATGAGAAGGTTGTCGCGGGGCGGCGGCTGGCCCGCCGTATGGTACGCATTTCACAAGGCCCGCCGCGCCGGCGGATTTCTCCGCTTCATCCGCGCCATGAGACGTCCCAACGCCTGCAAGACGTGCGCGCTCGGTATGGGCGGCCAGAGCGGCGGCATGGTCGACGAGTCGGGGCGATTCCCGGAAGTATGCAAGAAATCGATGCAAGCCATGGCTGCCGACATGCAGGCGGGCATCCCGGATGCCTTGTTCGCCGAGTTCGGCTTCCATGCCCTTCGCCAATGCACCCCGCACCAACTCGAGCACTTCGGCCGCCTCGTCCACCCCCTTTATGCCGGCACCGCAGACACGCACCTGCGGCCCATCAGTTGGGACGAAGCCCTCCAGCGATGTACCCGGCGCCTCACCAGCTCCCGCCCGGACGACAACTTCTTCTACGTCAGCGGCCGGTCGTCCAATGAGGCCGCCTTTCTGATCCACCTCTTCGCCCGCCTCTACGGCACGAACAACGTCAATAATTGCAGCTATTACTGCCACCAGGCCAGCGGCGTCGGCCTTTCCAGCGCCTTGGGGACCGGGACGGCGACCGTTCTTCTCGACGACCTTCGTCAATGCGACCTCGTCTTCCTCATCGGCGGCAACCCCTCGTCGAACCATCCGCGACTCATGCGTCAGCTCGTAAACCTCCGCCGCCGCGGCGGCCACGTCGTCGTTATCAACCCCGTCCGCGAAACGGGCCTGGTCAACTTCGCCGTTCCGTCCGACTTGCGGAGCCTCCTCTTCGGTTCGCCTATCGCCAGCCACTACGTCCAGCCGCACATCGGCGGTGACATTGCCCTGCTTTCCGGCATCGCCAAGCGCCTCGACGAGATCGGGGCCGTCAGTGAGGGGTTCATCGCTGCATACACCGAGGACGGGCCCGCGTGGCGCCAGGAGCTTCGTGCTCTGGACTGGGACGACATCGTGCAGCGATCCGGCGTTGACCTGCCGACCATCGACCGCCTCGCGCGCCTCTACGCCGAATCCCAGCGTGCCATCTTCGCCTGGACCATGGGCATCACCCAGCACGCACACGGCGTGGACAACGTCCGGGCGATTGTGAACCTCGCCTTGATGCGCGGCATGGTGGGCCGGCCCGGCGCGGGGCTGCTCCCCATCCGCGGCCACAGCAACGTCCAGGGCGTCGGCTCCGTCGGCGTTACCCCCAAGCTCAAGCAGGCGATCTTCGACGCCATTCAGGAGAAGTTCGGGCTCACCCTGCCCACCACGCCCGGCCTCGACACCTTGAGCTGCGTGGACGCCATGTACGCCGGAAGGCTCCGCTGCGGTTGGGCCCTCGGCGGCAACCTCTTCGGCGCCACCCCCGACGCTCGACGGGCCCGGACAGCGTTCTCCAACCTCGAATGGATCTGCTACTTCAGCACGACGCTCAACACCGGCCACGCATGGGGTCGGGCCAAGGAGACCCTGATCCTGCCCATGCTCGCCCGCGACGAGGAAGCACAATCCACGACGCAGGAGTCCATGTTCAACTTCGTCCGCCTGAGCGACGGCGGGCCGCAGCGCCATGAGGGCCCGCGCAGCGAGGTCGAGACCGTTTCCGCGCTTGCCGCCGCCGTTCTCGGCGACACCGGCCCGATCAACTGGCGCGACATGCACCGCCATGACAGTATCCGGGAGATGATCGCGGCCGTCGTGCCCGGCTATGAAAAGATCGCCCGGGTCGGCGAATCCCGCGAGGAGTTCCAGATCGAAGGCCGTACGTTGCACGCAGCGATCTTCAAGACTCCCTCGGGCCGGGCCAGGTTTCAACGCACCCCGATCCCCCCGAACGGCCCGTTCGAGGTACGGCGCGCGGCCGGTTCCGATGCCGCCGACGGCTGCCTTCGCCTCATGACCATCCGCAGCGAGGGTCAGTTCAACACCGTCGTCTACGAGGAGGAGGACATCTACCGCCACCAGGAGCGTCGTGACGTCATTCTGATGAACCCGGCGGACATCGGCCGTCTCGGTTTGAAGGTCAATCAGCGGGCCGTGGTCCAAAGCCCGGTGGGGGCCATGCGCGGGATCCTGGTCCGCGAATGCGAAGTCCGGGCCGGCAACGCGGCCATGTACTTCCCCGAGGCCAACGTCCTCGTCCCGTCGGAGGCCGACGCCGAATCCAAAACGCCGGCTTTCAAGAATGTCCCCATCACGGTCACGCCCGATACCACCCCGCCCGCGTCCCGCCTCACGCACCTCGAGCTTCCGAAAAACACGGCGTTTGTGCCCTCGACGCTCAATGCCTGCTGACCGGCAGGCTCTGGCCCCGAGCCGCAGGCTTCAGCCTGCGCGAAGCCCCGACAACAGTTGACCCAGATCGCTTCTAACCGACGGTCGACGTGTGTGTCTGGCCAGTGGTGGCAACGTGGCAACGTAGGGAGATGCCGATGTGCGCTGTGACGGCCCTCTGCCTGACCTTCGCATGCAATACGAACCACGCATTACCGCCGGCTATCGACGCTCTTGCCCAGCCGACGGCCGACGGCCGTCAACCAGGCGCAACGGTGCGGGCCTCCGGCATCGGCTATCCGCCGCGGCACATGCGCGGGCCGCAGGCCCGCCTGATGGCCCGCCGCGCCGCCGACGTCGTCGCCGTCCGCAACCTCACCAGGACACTCGGCCACGGATGGTCGGCACGCGTCCGCGGGTTCCGTTACGTGTCGACGACGTACCGCCCCGACGGCTCCGTCCTCGTCGTCGTCGAGACCCGTCCGTAGAGGCGCAGGCGTCGAACGGCCAGCACCACCCCGATCCAACTCCCCTCAAACGCCGCCTTTTGAGTGCATGCCGCGACGATCGTCCGCGTTCGTACGATGACTCAACCGGTGCCGAAGACCAACTTCAGCGAGAAGTAGATGCCGATGGCAATGAAGATGACGCCCGTCGCGGTCCGCGCCCAGCGTTCGAAGACCGCGACCTGCCGGAACGCCCGCGCGACCGCACCCGCACCGGCAGCGATCGCCAGGGCGAACATGATCACCGGCAATGCGGTTCCGACTCCATACGCCAGCGGCAGCAGCAGTCGCGATTCATACTTGATCGAGATCGGCACCAGGCTCCCGAAGAACAACGCCGCCGAAGCAGGGCAGAACGCCAGCGCGAACACGACGCCCAGGAGAAGGCCGCCCCATACGCCCCATCGCTCCGCGCGGTGGCCGACGCGCTGTCCGACGTTCGAGCCGCGTGTATGTATCTGGATGAGCCCGAGCAGGACCATGCCCACGAGGATCAGCAGCGGCCCCATGACTTTGTTCATGTACTTCTGAAGCGCGTGCGAAACGCTCGGCGCACTCAGAAGGCTCGACACGAGCAAAGCCGCCAGCGCTACGTACACGACCGTGCGCCCGCAGGCGTACAGAATTCCCGTGCCCAGCACCGCGTGCGGCCGATCAACCCGCTGCCCGATGAACGAAATCGCCGCGATATTCGTGGCCAGCGGACACGGGCTGATGGAAGTCAGAAGCCCGAACCAGAAGGCGGAACCCAAGCCGATCAACCACTCGGAGGTCACGATTCACCGCGCAGCATGGCGTTCACCGTTTCCACGACGTACTCCTTGAAGGAGGCCTCGTCGCTCACCAGATCCCAGATCCGGTCGAGATTCCGCCATGAGGTTGCGCCGGCCTGCCCTTGTGAAAGGACCACGAGGGCACTTGCCGTCAGCCCGTATTCTTTGAGGAAGTGCTCGTTCGCCGGCTCGTCATAGTCCACCGCGCGCCACTCGAGCAGCCCGGCGTTGATTTCCGCGGCCAACGCTTCCTCGATGGCCTCGCGCGCGTATCGCTCCATCTTCAAGCACGTGGGGCATCGCATCGTGCCGTGGAAGTAATAGGCGACGACCCCCGCGGCCGACCCTGCCTCTGCCAACGCGGATCGCTTTCCAGGGACCGGAAGCTCGACGGTTGCTCCGTCCCTGAGGGGAGCGACGGAACCGGCCGAATCCGTCGTTGTCGATCTGGAACGCGTCTCGCTCACGACGAGGTACGCTACGCTGGCCCCGACAAACAACAGCAACACAACCGACAATGCGCGCTTCATGTTGGGTCCTTTCCGGTATGTGGGACGACTCGCTGCGCCAGACGGATCATGGCGTCCTCCATCTCGTAGATCACGTCGAACACGTCAAGCGCTCGGTGATCGTGGGTGACGACGATTACTCCCGCGCCCTGCTCGTGCGCGACCTTGGCGAACAGTTCCATGACCTGCCGACCACGCTTTCCATCAAGCGCCGCGGTCGGCTCGTCGGCCAGGATCACGCTGGGCTGGTTGGCCAGAGCGCGGGCAATCGCAACGCGCTGCTGTTCGCCTCCGGAAAGCTCGGGCGGATAGCCGTCCGCCCGCTCGGCCACGCCGAGGTATTCGAGTAATTCCGTCGCTCGCGACCGGGCCGCCCGGCCCGGCTCACCGTTGAGTTCCATCGCGATCTGCACGTTCTCGCGGCCAGTCAGGAAACGGATCAGGTTCGCCTTCTGCGACACGTATCCGATGTACTTGCGGCGAAACCGGCGCGGGTTTGTGAGCGGGTCCGGTCCGTCCATGACGACACGGCCGCCGATGAGGATTCGCCCGGACGTCGGCGGATTGATCAATCCTACGGCGGTGAGGAACGTGGACTTGCCGGCACCGCTGGGGCCCACCAGTGCCGCGCACTGTCCCACCCTCACGCACAGGGTCGCGTCGCGCATCGCGACCACCTCGGTGTGGCCGCTGCCATAGATCTTCGTAAGGGCGTGCGTTTCGATGGCGTTTGAATCGACCACGGATTCCCTCAGCCCAACAGGGCCACGTTCGGCTCTACGCGCAGGGCCTTCCAAATGCCGAGCACGCTCGCCAGCACGGAAATGCCCAGAACGACGCCCGCCAGCAACAGAAGATCCTCGTTGGCCAGGAGGACGCGCCGCGGGAAGTACGGGTAAACGTACTGCCCAAGTAGGTAGGCGATCCCGTACCCCAGCGCGCCCAGAATGACCGCCTGTTGCAAGATCAAACCCAGGATGACTCGGTTCGGCGCACCAATGAGCTTCAGCAACGCGATGTCGTGCAGTTTGTCGAGCGTCAGCGTGTACAGGATCAACGTCATGATGATCCCTGAAACGATGGTCAGCAGCGCGCGAAACAGGCGAAGTTGTCGCCGGGTGCGCTCGACCACCCCCCCTAGCAGCATGTCCGACTGCTCCTGATGCGTGTAAACCGTCACGTCCGACCACCCGTTGATCGTCTCCAACACGGCGGCTGCGTCAGCCCCTGGCGCGATGCGCGCCATTACCGCGCTGACCTGCGCCGGCGGCAGCGCGGGCAATTGTGAGCCCGGGCCGGCGGCGCGCTCCAGGATGCTCGGTTGAACCCGCCCAAGATCACTCGCGCCCGCCCGAGCGCGCCGCGCTTCGCGCTCCAGGCGCAGGGCTTCGCCGGGTTGGTCGAACTGGACCGCCTGCGAGTCCTGCAACGCTAGAAACATGAACCCGTTGCCGCTGGCATCGGTCATGCCGCTGGTCAGACCCACGACGGTATACGTGTCCTTAGCAAGCCGCAGGCGCTCGCCCAGGTTCAATCCCAGCGAGCGGTCCGCGACCATTTCGAAGTGTGCTTGGGCGAGCGATCGCCCAGACACCAACGGCAACCACTCTCCACGATCCGTCGGCCAACTCAGGCCCAGCACGGCGGCTCGCATGGGCTTGCCCGCCCGCTCCCGCTGGATGGTGTGGTACACGAACTCGCGCGCCGCATCGACGCCCGGTACTGCGGCCACGCGCTCACGGAGCGTGCGCGGCACGCGGGATATCTCCGCGAAGGGGGCTTGCGTGCCGCGCTGCACCACCCAGATGTCAGCGCCCACGCGGTCGACCAGGAAGGTTGCGTCCGTCGTGAGGCCGCGGTAGATCCCGCCCATGCCCATCACGATCATCAGGAGCGTACCGACGCCCAAAGTCGTCAGGGCGAAGCGCCCGCGATTACGCCAAACATCCTTACGTGCCAGATTCATGGCTGACCTCGCCGTGCAACACGACCATTTGATCCTTCTGCCGTGATCCGCTGTCCGGGTTTGAGGGCGCCCGCCTTCGGATCGGTCGGAGCGATGACGCGCTCACCGGCGGAGAGACCCTCCAAGACCTCCACCAGATCGCGGCCGCGCAGGCCAAGTTGGAGAGAACGCCATACGGCCCGCTGGCTGCCATCGACGAAGGTCCCCGACAGACCGTCGCGCCAGACGATGAGATGCGTCGGCAGGCGCACAACCTCAGGCTGTCGCCCTGTTTCAATGTACACTTCCGCGCGCTGGCCCACGGCCCAATTCGACGGTAGCTCGCGTACGCGCACGTCGACGATGAACTCGCGTGTCTCGCGATCCACTTCACGCCCGAGACGCGCCAGTTCGCCCGCGCAAGCGCGCTGCGGCTCGCTGCGGAAGACGACTCGGGCCGGCTGGCCCACGGTCAGCCGTGCCATCTCCGTCTCGTCCACCCAAGCGCTGATCCACATCTCGTCGGTCGCGACCAGGAGCAGCACCGAACTCCCCGGCACGATCACGTCGCCGGGATCGCGGTCGCGCCGTGTGATCAACCCATCGAACGGAGCCAGGACCACGGAATCGGCAAGCCTCGCCTGCTGGAACTCGAGCGTCTTTTTCGCCGCAATCACTTGTTTCTGCGCTTCGGTTAACGCCGCCTCACTCCGCGCCAGGTCCGCCTCCGCAACGCGCAGCGTTTTCGTCATCTCCTGAAATTCGACTATCGCGGCTTCGTCATGTTCGAGGAGCCCACGGACGCGATCGAAGTCGTAGCGGGCTTTCTCGAGCACCGCGAGGGCGCTCGTCCGATCAGCCTCTTGTCGCGCGACCGCCGCCTCGGCGGCTGCGACAGTGCTTTCCGACACCTCGACCTGCCGCTCGAGATCGACATTGTGGAGCCGAACCAGGACTTGGCCGCGTTCAACGCGGTCGCCCTCATCGACGGTGACGTCGGTAATCAACCCGCTGATCTTCGGGCTAATCGTCGCGCTGAAGTGCGTTTCCAGCGTTCCCGTTCCCATCACCTCGGCGATAATCTCGCCGCGCTCCACGATGTGGGCAACGACCGGAAGCGGCGCGAAACGCGCCCAGTACACGACCGCGCCGACGAGGCCCAGGACGATCACCACCTGGCCGGCGGACCACAGTCGTCTGCGGATTCTCACCCACTTCTCTGCCAAGGTGTCCCTCCTCAATCACGAGCGCCGCGGTCCACGTGCAGCGACGTCAGTTCGCCAAGGAGGCGCATCACCTCCGACTCCCTGGGCACCCTCCCCGCCACGACGACCTTTCCGTTCACGACCAGCGCCGGCGTCATCATGACGCCCTGACGCATGAGTTCGTTGATGTCCGTCACGTGGTCGATTTCGTAGTCGATGCCCAGCTTCTCGGCGGCGGCCTTCGCCGTCGCCTCCAGCAGGTCGCACTTCGGACAACCCGTTCCCAAAATCTCGATCCTCATGGCACACCTCCAGGGTTGGCGAGCGCCGTTGCTTCGGCGGGTAAGGTCGCCCCGTAAATCATCCCCATGGCCGTTGCGGCGACCACGATGATCGCGCAAAAGGCGGCCGTCTTCTTCGTTCCCATCACCTTGATGAGCACCAGCATGTTGGGCAGCGACAGCGCCGGTCCGGCCAACAGCAGCGCCAGCGCCGGGCCGCGGGCCATCCCGTGTTCCATCAGCCCCTGCGTGATGGGCACTTCCGTCAGCGTGGCGAAGTAGAACAGCGCCCCGACGACCGAGCCGATCGCGTTGGCCCGCAGGCCGTTGTCGCCCACCAATGCGGCGATCTGTCGATCCGGCAGCAGGGCCGAGAGGAAGCCGACGGCGAACACGCCCCCGAACAGCAGCGGAACCAGCAGCTTGGTGAAGTCCCAGGTGTTGTGCATCCACTGCCGGAACTCGTCGCCCTCGACCCACTTCCAGGTCATGCCGGCCACCGCGAGCAGCATGAGCCCGGCCAGGAACCAGCGAAGGTGGTACACGTCCATGACCCAGGACTTCGCCTCGACGATGTCCGCGATCTCCGCCTTCGGCAGTGTCAGCCTCTCGACGGCCCGAATCCCGTCCGTGCTCTCCTGCACCTGGATCATCACCTCGTCCTGCATCTCCTGGAGCACGACGCCGCGAATCTCGGCGCCGTCCACGCGGCGGATGACGGCGTCGCCCGGATTGAACCAGTCGGAGAAAACCAGAAAGGCGATCATGGCCGCCAGCAGCAGACCGCTCTGCCAGCCGCGACGACCGATGTCCGGAGGATCGGGGAGGACGACCGCAGCCGCGGCTTTCTTCTGTTCTCCGCGGCGGAAGATGCCGGCCATGCCGAGGCCGACAACGAACGCGAAGCCGATCGCCCCGACCGCCCGCCAAAGACCGATGTCAAAGCCGAGTACGCGAGCGGTCAGGAAGATCGCCAACACGTTGATCGCCGGTCCCGAATACAAGAACGCGGACGCCGGCCCGAGTCCGGCGCCGAGGTTATAGATCCCCGCGAACATCGGCAGCACGCTGCACGAGCAGACGGCGAGGACGACGCCCGCCACGGAAGCGACGGAGTACGCAGCCAGCTTGTTCGACCTCGGCCCCAGGTAACGCAGGACCGCCGCCGGAGACAGGAACGTGACAATGCCGCCGGCGATGAACAACGCCGGAACCACGCAGGCCAGTGTGTGATTTCGCGCATACCACTGGAGCAGCTTGAAGGCCTCGACGACGGCGGCCTCCACCTTGGGGTTGGCCAGGGGTAAGTAGTACGCAACCAAAAAGACGCCGAAAAGTGCGGCGAATATCTTCCACTGTTTACCGGCCATCGCCGTGTCTCCAGAATCAATGCTTTCCGATTCACGGCCTTGCAAGTACCATGCCAATATGGCCATTTAGCCATACATGTTACAAAAAAGAGCGGCCCCGCCGAACCCTTACCGCAGCGCCGCCTGCTGGGCCTTGAGGTTCTCGGCCAACACGCCCTCCATACAGTCCCAGAATCCCCGTAGGCAGCGAACCTTGATGCGGTAATATACCATAACCCCCTCCTTGCGGTCCTCCACCAGTCCCGCCTGCTTGAGCACCGCAAGATGCTTGGACACGGTCGATTGGTCCGCGCCGACCAGCTCCGTAAGCTCGCAAACGCACTGTTCCTTCTCCTCCATCGCCTCCAGCACCAACAGCCGGCTCGGATGGGCTAGTGCCTTGGCGATCCGCGCCCGGGCCTCGTACCGTTCTCGAGTATGTCGCGTTTTCCGATTCATGGCTACATGGCCATTGTAGCATCTATCGTCGCCCCGGTCAACCCGCCCGCCGCCGGGACGTCCGCTAGCCGGCCCGCCCGCCCGCAATCGGTCCTCTCCACGCCGGCGAAGCCGCTCGGAGCCGCGCCCCCAACAGAGCCGCGCCCGTAAGGAAGCGGAAGCGGCGCCGGCCGACGCGAATCAGGCTCTGCCCCCAGAGCCGCGCCCCCAACAGAGCCGCGCCCGTAAGGAAGCGGAGGCGGCGAATGCGCCGCCGAAACCGCCCCCTCGCAGTCGCGGCTCGGTTCGTTCACGCAACTCCCACACACGCGCTTACTGTCTCACGTCAATCGGCGCCGACCAGCAGTACCTCTCGGTTCCGCCGATCGGTTGACAGGGCGTACTGGTAAGCCGGCCCGTCGATCACCCGCACCCGTCGCTTCACCTCCAGGAGCATCCCCCTCAGTTCCTCGATCGAGGGGATTCCGTCGCTGCGATAGGACACGACGAGAATGCTGTCGCGGAAGTGGTCGAAGAGGCGACGGAACTGCTCATGCACACGGCGCGGGTCGGTCCACGGGTCGTCCCGCCGCCGCAGCCGCCGATGTTTCGAGCCGTAGTCGATCGCCTCCGCCCAGTCGTCGTAACGGATCATGCCCTCGAGCAGGTGGTAGAAGTGGTGGTAGTCCACACCGACGCCCGAGCGGTTGATGTACGGCGTGTCGATGTAGACCAGATCGAAGCTCGGCTCCACGTCCAGGGCGCCGCGGCAGATCGCCCGGCACCTTCCCCCCGAGTCGAAGACCGCATCGTTCGCCTGCACCGCACATGCTCGGAAATGATCGTCGAAGCCGCGATCCCATGTCGCCTTGTTGCCGAAGCCGCGATGAACCTCGGCCGTCCGCATGTACAGGTTCCGCCGGTGGAAGAGGTTGTAAGGCCGCTTGGCCATCGCCGACTGAAACAGCGCATACCACGCGATCGCCCGCTGGAACGTCGACCGGATCGCCCGGATGTTCCCCACCGCAACGTCGAGCCAGCGGTTCTCCTCTTCCGTGAAGTAGATCCCCCCGAAGGTCCGCTCGATCAGGTCGCCATAGGACCGATCGGCCCGCCGCGTGCCGATCCCGGCGATCACGCCTTCGGGAAGCTGCGCCGAGTCGTTCTCGATCAGCGCCAGGCCGATCTGCTGGTTGAATGCCAGCGCGTCGTTGTACGTGACCGCGCAGCCGGCCCGCTTGAACGCGTAGGCCACCGATCCCGTCCCGCCGAAAGCATCGAGCACCGATTCGAAGTCGAGCGATCCGACCTGCGCGACGATCGCCTCCGCCAGCTTCCGCTTGCTCCCCTGGTACCGGGTGCTCGGAAAACGGCTTCGTCCCGTCACCGCGGCCGTGTGAGCAGAACCGATAGGCGCCATCTCATGCACGTCTTGGTCGAGCCTTCTTGGCGACGTCCACGATGGCATCGAGCTTGATGCGAACCTCCGCGTCGATCCGCTCCTTCGGCACGAACCGCGCCAATCGATGGTAATCCGACTTGCGCAGGGCAAGCGGGAGCTCGAGGCGAAAGAAGAACTCCTTGAACAGCGGATCAAGGAAGTCATCAGTGACCTTCGTGTTGTACCACCAGGCATGGGAGGGATCGCGAAGGGCAATGGGGGGGACCCGGTCTCCAATGAGCTCGTGCATCAAGCCCTCCCGACGTTCCGCCTCCTTCCAGCCGAAAAGCGAATCCCCCTGTTGATCGTGCCGCGCGTAAGCTCCGAGCACCTCCGGCGTCACCAGATAGTTCTCAATCTCGCGCCGCTGCCACATCATCTCCGCCAGGGGCGTATCACGATGCAGCTCCTTGTCCAGTCGGTCGAAGACGGCGATCCCGGCGAGGTCGGGCTTGGCTTCGCGTAAGCCGAAGAAATGATCCCGCGCCCGTTGCGGGAGATTGGCGACATAATGAACGAAGGGACGCTCCAACGCGACCTGCGCTTCCTGATGTTCCAACGTCTCCGCGAAGGCCCGGAGAATCGCCAAGTCCGTAGAATCCTCGACGTACAAAACCCAGCCGGTCTCCTCTGCCTGGTAGTAGTGGTCCCATCCGATGTCGGACAGAGCTTTGATCAACTGCGAGCCACGATCGTTCATTCGATGGGGTTGGCCCACAAAGGCGATCACGGTGCCGCGCCCCGCCGCCTCGTTCATGAGCACCTCGGAATGACTGGCGGCGATGATCTGCGAGCCGGTACGCTCGGCGACATCGCTGATCAACTGGAAGATCTGGCGTTGACGGAGGATTTCCAAATGGGCGTCAGGCTCGTCGAGAAGGAGAACGGTTCTGCGGTTGGCATACAAGTGAGCGAGAAGTAGCAGCGTCTGCTGGAGCCCGCGGCCGGACGACGACAGGTCCAGTTGCGTCTTCCCGTGCTCCCGATAGGCCATCGTAATCGTCCCGCGTTCACTGATAAACGTGGGGGTGAGCAACTCGACTCCGAAGAGCCGGTCAATATCCTCGACCAGCGTTTGCCAGTCAGCGCTCGACTCCGACGACGTGTAGATCTGAAAGCAGAGGTTCCGCAACACCTGCGCCGTTTGACCCTCACCAATCAGCACGTTGACCCGGCCGGGCTCCCATTTCGCCTCCTCCGCGGCGAGCCCGGACATCGGCGGCAGGAACGCTACCCGCACCGTCGCAGCCTCCGCGGGCACCTCCATGCGCCGCGGCTTTGGGCCATCCTCACCGCGCAAGGGCCGACAATAGAACGATTCGTCGTTCGCATAGTCGAATTCAAGGCCGCACGACCATGCCCTGTCCTCCGTAATCCCATCCACGACGATGTCGATTCGAACGTTCGCCGTCTTGGGCCCCTTCTTCCCCGTCTTCTGGTCGAGGACCTGCTCCACCTCCCTGACGTGCAAGTCGCGCCAAAGCAGGTTTGCGTCGGGCACCGGAATCGCGATCAGATCGCGCCGGTTCATCGTCACCCCCGGTCTCTTCTCCGGGGAAGCCTTGCCCCTGCGTTTTTCGTTCCACCGTCGGACGCCGATGTCCCACAAGGCCAGGGCTTGGAGCGCTGTTGTCTTACCGGAGTTGTTCGGACCGATCAGTACGACGGTCTTGCCGAGGTCGATATCGACGCTCTCGAACCGCTTGAAGTTCCGAACCTGCAACCGTGTGAGCATGTTCGCCCTGGCTCAGAACGAAGGTCGGGTCAAAGCGATTGCACGGTCGTCGCCCTCGCATCCGGGCTCGGACCTGCGGCTTCCGAGTTGGCGTCCAGCGCCGTCGTCACCCCGCTGAACTGCAACGCCGCCCGCACCAGACCGAGGAACAGCCCGTCGGGACGCAGCGGCCGCCCGGTGAGTTCAGAGTGCGCCTGCGTTGCCACGAAGAACGGGTGACGATCCCGCGGAAGCTCCAGGACCTGCATGATCGGCTGCGTGGCGCTGCGGCCCGAGAACACCAGGCCGTGCTTCTCGAGCCGCTCGACGTAGTCCGGGTTGACCTCGTACCGATGCCGAAACCGCAGCCGCATCGTCTCCACGCCGCCGTACAGCTCGCATACCAGGCTGCCCGGCGCAAGCAGCACGTCCTGACCCCCGAGCCGCATGTTCCCGCCCAATCCTTCGATCCGCTTCTGTTCCGGCAGCAGGTCGATCACCGGCTGCGGGCAGTCCGGCTCGAACTCGGTACTTGACGCATGCTCCAGGCCCGCCACGTCGCGCGCATACTCGATCACCGCGATCTGCATCCCGTAACACAAACCGAGATAGGGGATGCCGTGCTCGCGGGCGTGTCGCACGCAGGCGATCTTCCCTTCCACCCCGCGGAAACCGAAGCCGCCGGGTACGATCACCCCGTGCAGGTCCTTGAGCCGCTCGCCCGCGTGGGCCGAGGTCACGTCCGCGCTGTCCACCCATTCGAGCCGAACCCGGCAACCGCGCTGCGTCCCCGCGTGCTCCAGCGCTTGGATAATGCTCGCATAGCTGTCCCGAACCGACGTGTATTTCCCGATGATCCCGACCGTCACGGTCTGCTGACTGCCGCGCAGCCGTGCGAGGTAGTCAGCCCACACCGAACGTGCCTGATCCTCCGCCGCGACGTTGACCCGATCGCCCAACGCCAGAAGCTCGACGACCGTGGCGTCCAGCCCCGCCCCGCGAAGCATCTCCGGAATCAGATACACGCTGTCGCAGTCGTGCATCGAGAACACCCGATCCATCGGCACGTTCGCGAACAGCGCGATCTTTTCGCGGACCCTCTTGCTCACCGCCGACACCGCCCGGCACGCAATGATGTGCGGGTGAATCCCCGCCGCGTTCAGCAGCTTCAGGTTGAGCTGAGCGGGCTTCGACTTCTGCTCACCCAATGCAGGCGGGGCCATCACATAGGTCAGAGCCACGAAGCAGAAGTTGGCCGCACCCTCCTCGAACGCCATCTCCCGGACGGCTTCGATGTAGTACGCGTTCTCGACGTCGCCGACCGTCCCGCCGACCTCGACGAACACCACGTCCGCCTCCGACGCCACCGCCAGCTCCCGCAGCCGCTGCTTCACCTCGCCTGTCACGTGCGGGATCATCTGCACGTCCCGGCCCAGGTAACGCCCCTTGCGCTCCTTCTCCAGCACCGACGAGAGAATCTGCCCGCTCGTGCAGAAGTTCAGCCGCGACAGGTCCTGATCGAGCATCCGCTCATACGTCCCCAGGTCCATGTCGCATTCCATGCCGTCATCCAACACGAAGACTTCACCGTGCCGGTACGGGTTCAGCGTCCCGCTGTCCCGATTCAGGTAGCCCTCCAGCTTGATGGGAGCGACGCTCAAACCCTTGTCCTGGAGGATCTTCGCCAGCGAGCTCGAGAAGATCCCCTTGCCCAGCCCGCTCATCACCGTGCCGAAGACGACGACGTATTTCGTCTTGCCCGGCTTGTACCCGGGCGGCATCGGCGTGAAGAACTCCGTTTCCTCCGACGCATGCGCCAGCGACTCGAGCATGGATTCGTTTGGCATGGGTTCTTCCATCAATGCGATCCCGCCTTCATCCGCAACAGGCCAACGTGCGTTTCACGAACGCCGCATAGTCCTCGGGCGTGTCGACACCCACGAACCGGTGACGCACAACCGTCACCGACACCGAGTGGCCCGACGCCAGCCACCCGAGCTGCTCCAACGCCTCGCTCTCTTCGAGCGATCCCGGCACCACCGCACCGCGACGGCTGAGCCGGGCAAGCATCTCGACTCGAAACGCGTACACGCCGAGGTGCAACAACCACCGCGACGGCGTATCCACCTGACCCGCACTTCGCCGCGGGTACGGTACCAGGGCGCGCGAAAAATACAGCGCCCGACCCGCGTCGTCGACCACCACCTTCACGCAATTCGGATCCGCCGGGGACCCCGGCCCCGACCGCGGGCCCGCGTCGTCAAACCGAGCCGCGAGCGTCCCGATCCCGCTCCCCGCGTCTTGCTCCATCCGCGCGATAAGCCGCCCCAGCGCCTCCGGCGCGATCTCCGGCTCGTCGCCCTGAACATTTAACACCAGGTCGTCACCACAAAGCCCCAGCCCAGCGGCAACAACCGCCACCCGATCGGTGCCCGACGGCAGAGCCGCATTCGTCATCGCCGCCTCGCCGCCGAACGACCGGACCGCCGTCACGATCCGCTCGTCATCCGTCCCGACGATCACCCGCTCGACCGGGCCGCATGCCGAAACCCGCTCGTACACGTGCTGAATGAGGAACTTGCCGGTTTCCTTGGCGAGAGGTTTTCCGGGAAAGCGAGTTGATCCGAAGCGGGCCGGAATGACCGCGACAACGGTCAAGACCCCACCTCGACGTGCCTGATCTGTCGAAACCGGTGATGCACGTGTGGATGCTAACCGCCATCCCGCCCGCCGTCAACTCGACTCCTTGGCAGCACGGCAGACGGCAGGTACGATGACCCCACGGCTGGATGTCATCCGCCGATGCCAACGATCGGGCCGAGATGAAGCTCAAACTCCACCACCAGATCCTCCTCGCGATGATCATCGGCGCCGGAATCGGCCTCCCCCTCAACATCCTGGCCCAGCCCAAAGACCAGTTCACCGTCGCCTCCATCTTCGAGGACGACCTCGCCCGAGGACAACTCACACCCGGATTGCAAGCCGAATTTGCGGGAAACGGTCTCGAACTCCCGGCCGCGACGAAAGTGGCCACGACCATGCAGCCGGGAAGATGGCAAATCACACACGCGGGCCGCACCTACCTCATCCAGAAACGCGGAGCCGCGCTCGCCGTTCGATACGGCAGCATCCCGGCCGCCTGGCCACGGTCCCTCGCCGCCTACGGGAAAGGGGCCGGCGACCTGTTCCTCCGGCTTCTTTCCATGATCGTCGCGCCGTTGATCCTCGCGTCCCTCATCTGCGGCATCACCTGCACCGGCACCCTGCACGGACTGGGCCGCCTCGGCGGCGGCACCCTCACCTACTACATCGCGAGCAGCATGATCGCCATCATCACCGGCATCATCGCCTTCAACCTCATCCAGCCCGGGGCCGGGTCCAGCCTCGCCGACCTCCAGGCCGGTGCGGGCCAGGTCACCCCCGAGATCCTCACCGCCGACAAGACCACCGCCCAGGTCCTCTGGGAGCAGGTGTTCAATCTCGTCCCCTCCAACCCGTTCGCGGCCCTGTCCGACCCATCCAACAAGTCCATCCTCGGCGTCATCTTCTTCGCCCTCATGTTCGGCGTCTTCATCATCGTCGTCGGCGGCGAGATGGCGGACACGCTTACCCGCTTCTTCAAAGCCGTCTTCGAGGTCATGATGCGCATGACCATGTTCATCATCCGCCTGGCCCCAATCGGCGTGCTCGGCTACATGCTCTATGCGTCCGCGGGCGAAGGGCTCGAGGTCTTCGCCGCCCTCGGATGGTACGCCCTCACCGTCGCCATCGGACTGACGGTCCACGCCTTCGTCACGCTGCCGCTGATCATCCTCCTGCTCGCCAGACGATCGCCCAGGGAGTTCTTCAAGGCCATGTCCCCCGCGCTGCTTACCGCCTTCAGCACCGCCAGCAGCAACGGCACGCTCCCGCTAACCATCACCTGCGCCGAAGAGCGGGCCGGCATCAACAACCGCATCAGCTCCTTCGTCCTCCCCCTCGGCGCGACCATCAACATGGACGGCACCGCACTTTACGAGGCCGTCGCCGTCCTCTTCATTGCCCAAGTCAGCGGCAACGATCTGGGCCTCGCTCAGCAGATCATCGTGGCGTTTACCGCGCTCCTGGCCAGTATCGGGGCCGCCGGCATCCCCCACGCCGGAACTGTGATGATGGTCGTTGTCCTCAGCGCCGTGGGCCTCCCCGTCGACTACGTCGGCCTGATCCTCGCCGTCGATCGCGTCCTGGATATGTACCGAACCTCAATCAACGTCTGGAGCGACGCCACCGCCTGCGCCGTCGTCTCCCGCTTCACCGACTTGGCCGAAGCCCCGAAACCGTCCCCGGCGGAACCCGCGCTCCAGCCGTCATAGGCCGCACCGCCGTCACGGCAGGGTGCACTTGGATCCTGGAGCATCGTAGGACGCACCTCGATGCACCTGTACGTTAGAGCGAGAGCAGTCGTCGTAGGGTGCATCTCGATGCACCAGTTTCTCGGAGTCAGAGCACCGGAAGATCTGGTTGGGCGCTCGGTCCACCTGTTTCGTAATTCGTAATTCGTAATTTGTAATTCGTAATTCGTAATTCCCATGAAGTGCACCCACGTCGCCCTCCAGACCAACGACATCGAGAAGTCCATTGCCTTCTACGAGCGCTACTGCGACATGAAGATCGTCCACGACCGCGCCGACGCCGACACCAACCGCGTCGTCTGGCTCGGCTGGGGCGAGGACCCGCCGAGCTTCGTCATCGTCCTCCTCGGGGCCGGCTACGACACCAACGTCCAGCCGCCGTGGCAGCACATCGGCATGGCCGTCGATTCCCGCGAAGAAGTGGACGAAATCTACAACCGGGCCCGGGCCGACGGCTTGCCCAATCTCTGGGAACCCATCGACGCCGGCGAGATCGTCGGCTACTACTGCGGCATCCCCGACCCCGACGGCAACATGGTCGAGTTCTCCCACGGCCAGCGCATCGGGTAGCGTGCAGCTCGCCGCACCACGTCAGAGACCTGAGCGCAAGCGACGGGCCAGCCCGACCCACCGACGCCTGCCAGCAAGAGAGTCGCCCTGCGAAAACCCGCCGCGCACTCCCCGACCGAGCCCGGGTGCCATAATCCCCTCTCGCACCCGCTCCCGCAGGAGTGCCTTGTCGCCCGCCCGGCACCGGGCAGTCCCTTCCTGCGATCCCGGCACGGCACCGCGCCCCTCCATTCTGCCGATCCGGCATCGGCCCGCCATGACGGCCTCACTGGCATCAGACCGGCCCAGTTGCACGCGGCGGTGACGGTCCGAGCCGTGGGCGGTGCCTGCGGGTTGGCCGCGTGGCACGGCTTCACACGCGAGCGGCGTCCGAAGGCCAGCGGTCCAAGACCGGGAGCCTAGGAGATGGGCAACGATGCCATCGCTCGGTAGAATAAATCACCGCACGCGGCAAGCGCCGCCGGGCAACGGGCGGCCCTTGGCCTGTCGCGCGCACATGTTCCGAGGACAAGGCGTGCAGATTAGCGCCGCGACAAACATTGTCCCGAACGTCGTCGTTGCGTGGGCGGCGCTCTTTGAGCCGTCCGTCGCCACCAGCACGATTCTCCACGTCGACGCGGACGCATCCGGAGCCAATAACGGCTCAGGCTGGCCCGATGCCTACAACAGCCTCCAGAATGCCCTGATCCACGCCGCAAACTCCGGCGGCCTCGTCTCCGAAATCTGGGTGGCTGAGGGAACCTACATGCCGGACGGCGGCTACATCCCCACCGGCGGCGTACACGTGCCCGGCACCGGCGAACGTGACGCCGCCTTCCAACTCCTCAGCGACGTTGCGCTCTACGGGGGCTTCGCCGGCACCGAGACGGTTCCGTCCGAACGCAACGTCGCCGCCAACGTCACCATGCTCAGCGGCGACCTCGACGCCGACGACACGCCTGTCGCCTGCGAGCGGGATTCCCCCGATTGCGATTCGTTCGGCCGCCTGTGCGTCGGCCGCTCCTGCATCATTGTCGCCCACACCGCGGAGAACAGCCGCCACGTCGTCAACGGCAGCGGCGCCGGCGCCACCGCCATCCTCGATGGTTTCACAATCACCGCAGGTAACGCCGACGGACCCGCGAGTACCGGCCGCGACGCAGGGGGCGGGCTCTACAACTACTCCGGCAGCCCATCAGTCGCCGACTGTAGGTTCATCCGAAGTTCCGCGGCCTCCTATGGCGGGGGCATGTTCAATTCCGTCGACAGTAACCCTACCGTCAGTGGCTGCGTGTTCAACGAGAATACGTCAACCAACGGCGGCGCGATGGCAAATGTCCGTAGCAGCCCGACGTTGACGGGCTCCGTCTTTACGCACAACGCCGCCGACAATGGCGGCGGTGTATTCAACAACCATGCAAGCCCCACGATCACCGGCTGCGCGATTGAACGCAACCGAGCGAATAATGGCGCCGGGATGTATACCATGAGCGGCAGTCCGACCCTGTCCGGCTGCGCGTTCAACGAGAACCTGGCCGATGCATTCGGCGGCGGCATGTACAGCCACACCAGCGCGCCGAGCGTCCGGAACAGCGCCTTCAACGGCAACGTCGCCGACACAGGGGCGGGCATGTACAACTGGGATAGCACTCCGATCGTGACGGATTCCGTGTTCCATTCAAACTCAGCCGATGGCGGCGCCGGAATGGCCAACATCCTGGGCCAGCCGGCGGTAATCTCCAGCAATTTCACCGGGAACCTCGCGATCGGGGACGTCGGTTACGGTGGCGCGATGTACAATAACGGGGCCACCGTGGTCCTTCTACAATCGACGTTCGCAGGGAACGTTGCGAACCATGGGGCCGGCATATTCGACGAATACTCGAGCCCAACGCTGACCGGTTGCACGTTTCGCGCAAACACCGCCAGAAGCGGCGGCGCCATGCTCAACATTTACTGGAGCTTCGCCCGAATCACCAACTGCGCGTTCGTCGGAAACTCGGCCACCGCGGGAGGAGGCGGTGCGATCGTGGATAGCTCTCACAGCGATTCAACGCTGACAAACAGCACGTTTACTCGCAACACGGCGGACTCAGGCGGGGGCGCGATCGCCGTAATCTTCGACAGCGACTCAACCATGACCAACTGCACGTTCTGGAACAATACAGCCGCCCACGGCGGTGCGCTGGAGGCGTACGAGAACAGTTACCCCACCGTAGCGAACTCGATCCTGTGGGGCAACACTGATGCCAACGTCGGCGGCCCGACCTCGCAGATCGGTTTCAGCGGTGGCTGGCCGACGGTCATGTACAGCATCGTCCAGGGCGGCTGGGCTGGCGGCGGAATCGGTGTGTTCGACGCCGATCCGATGTTCGTCGACGCCTCCGCGCCGGACGGCGTCCCCGCCAAACGCGATGACGATCTCCGCCTCATGCCCGGCTCACCCGCAATCGACATGGGTGACAACACCGCGCTCCCGCGCGACCGTTCCGACCTCGATAGAGACGCCGACACCACCGAGCCCATCCCGATCGATCTCGACGGCCACGTCCGCGTCCTCTGCGGCCGGGTCGACATGGGCGCATACGAGTTCGGCATCGGCGACTTCAATTGCGACCGCGTCACCGAGCTCGCCGACTTCGCCGCCTGGCCCGACTGCATGACCGCGCCGGTAGGGGAGGGCCACCTCGAAGACCCGCTGTTCCCCGACCGCTGCGAAGCCTTCGAGTTCCACCCCGACGGAGCCATCGACCTTGCCGACTTCGCCGGCTACCAGCACCTGACCCCGTTGCCGTAACATCTCAACGCCCGTTCCGCGCGGGCCAGTCGTTGCAACTCCGGCTCCGCTTGGCGGGGATGGGACATGCCACGGTGCGCCATCAAACAAAATCCACGCCCGCAACCTCCGGCCCGACAACGACTTACGGCGCCCTGTCTCGTTTTGACCGCCCCGAAACGTTACCCCCTTTGATGTTATTAAGGCGGAGGAAACAACGACGTGCGACGCGACCCGATATCTCACCCCCTTGTCCCAAGCGACCCACGATCCCCGCGCGGCCTGGCGTACCGCCGGCGTGGCTGTGTCACGTCGCCCCTCCGAGGCTTCGAGCGCAAGAAAGTTGAACGAAACGAACCCAATTTCCCCCCTGGCGCTATCGAAAAGGCCGTTTGTGTTAAAAAATCGGACCCAAACGAACCCAACCAGAACCCGAACCAACCCACGCCGGACCGCCCCGGATCAATCCGCGCGCACCGCTTCCGCACGTCGCTATCGAAGCCGGTTCAAGCCCCGCAGGCTGGCCCGCTACGCGCCCGTAAACGGGTTCCACGTGCCGAAGAGTTGCTGGTGTCGCATGCCCAGGTAGATCGTGGCCCCGGCCACCAGCACCGTCGCCATGATCAGCAGGATCGTGTAGATGTCGTTCGGGGGTCCGCCGCTCGGTCGATCGCTCATCGTCTGATCATCCTGTCTACGTTACCCGCGGGAGGAGGCGAGGCTGATCGCGTCCTGAACCTGATCGCCGTTTTGCGCCTTGCCCGACGAGCGGATCATCCGCCCGGCTGCCCGGTTCGGCTCGATCAGGTTCACCCGAACGTCGCCCACGTACGCCCCCTCTCGGTGCACAACGAACACCATGTCCATCCGAACGCCGTCGGCGCTGCCGACGCTGAAGGTCACCAGGTCGCCAGACACCGCCACCACGTGCCCGCGGATCGGCGACACCGGAATCGGCGTCAGCGCCTCGACGCCGGGCAGCGCCTGGCCCGAAGGCGCCTCGAGCGCCATGCCACGCGATGGCATCCCCGTCGCCTGCGACAGCCGCTGGTTCTCGTCCCTCAGCATGTTGATCTGCTGCTCGAAGTGCCGCTTCTCCTCCAACACCACCGCGATCCGCGCCGTCAGCTCGTTGACCCGGTCATTCAGGTCCACGTTGCGCCGCTGGAAGTCGATCACCTGCCGCTCGAGGTTGTCGCGCTGCCCCTGGAACTCGGACCGCGCCTTCTCCGCCGCTTCGAGCTGCGCCACCAGCGCCCGGTTCATCGCGTCCGCGCTCGTCTTTTCCGATTCGATCTTCGCCAGGTCGGACCGGGCCCCGGCCAACTCGTTCCGCCGCGCCTGAAGGTCGGCTTCGAGCTTCGCCACCCGGTCGAGCTGCGCGTTCGCCTCGTCGCGGGCCGCGGCCAGCTCCGCCGATGTCGCCGCCATCAGGTTCCGGTAGTTCGTCTCGACCACGCCCGCGTACTGCTGGTAACGCTCGGCCGTCTCCCGCCAGTTCGTCGTCTGGGCCACCGCCGACACCGTCAGCACCGTAAACGCGATGCTGAACAGCGACAGCAACACCGTGAATACCTTGCTCAGCGTACTCAAGGACCATCTCCTTCTTTCGGACCCACGGACGGCCACGAAGCTACGCACCCCGACCACCCGGTCCGGCTGGCAATCTATAGTCCATATTCCCGGCCGATTCAACCCCGCACGCCCCCCCCGACCGTCAGAGCCCAGGGCAATCGCATCTAAACCGGCGGGTGGGGGCCCAGCGTGGAGGCCGTGGTTTTCGAGGCCTCGCGGGCGGTTTTGGTCGATAACATGAACCGGCTTTTTTCGGTGAGGCCTCGC